>ERZ1026796.1487-NODE-1487-length-15552-cov-5.303209_pt1 | contig 15552 bp, 7 predicted proteins | sample MGYA00520874_ERZ1026796 | MGnify/ENA primary metagenome ERZ1026796 (study PRJEB33270, sample SAMEA104284474) | anaerobic digester metagenome | biome: Anaerobic digester microbiome; feature: mesophilic sludge digester; material: Anaerobic digester biomass | place...
CGCCGGCATCGAAGCGGCAGCGGGCTCGGCACGGCGGGGCGCCGGGCGTCACCGGTGACGGGGCTGCGCGGCGGGCGGTTCAGCGAGCTGGCGACCGGCTCCCCGCGCCTCGCCGCCTCCCCGGCCGCGGAGCAGGGATCGACGAGCCTGAGGCGCGTGCAGGGCGGGGTCAGGATCAGCACTGAGCCCATCGAGCCTCTCGAGCTTGTCGAGCGCTGTGCCGCGGCCGGGAAGGCCGTGGCCAGGATGCAGACGCAGAGCAGAGCGGCGAGGCGGAAGAGGGCCAGGCTCGGCAGAACGAGATCCTTCGCTTGGTTTCGACAAACTATGCGCAAGCCGGGCCGCCCTCGCAAGCCCGGGAACCCTGGCGAGAGAGAGGGCGCGCAGCCGGGCGCGCCAGTCGCCGGCCTCCCCGGGCACGCCGATCTCGGCGAACACCGCCTCCACCATCGCGCTGGCGGCGCTGCGGGAGACGTTTAAGGTGCCATTCGTCGGCACGGTGCCGGCGATCAAGCCGGCGGCGGACGAGCCCGCGAAGCGCGCCGGGAAGGAAGCCCAAGCCTCGATGGCAAGCCTGAAGTTGCCCTCGCCGAGGTAAGCGTCGCTGCGGCGCTTGAGCCCGTCGAATTCCGCTTGCGCCTGGGTTTCCCACTGCGCGCTCGCGCGCCGGCGGTCTTCACGGGCCTTGAGTTCCCGAGCCGCCCCGGCCGCCGCGCCGGTGTCCCCGTAGCGCCGCAGGAACTCCTGGAAGTCGCCATCCGACGCATCGCGCGCCATGAGCTCCTCGAGGGCGCGCCGGGCTTCCGCCCCGCGGATCCGGGCGGCATGCGCGGTCTCGCTGCGCCGCACTTCCTCGACTTTCTGCGGGATCCACGCCAGACCGTCGGCGCCGGCGTTGTCCCGGGCGAAGGCCTCCAGGAGCGCCGCGGCCTCGGGGTAGCGCGCCTCGCGCAGGAGTTCTTCGGCGCCGGCGCGCAGCGCCGCGACGCGCGCGGCGAAGGCGGCCGCGCGGGTGTGCGCGTACCATTGGCGGGCGAGATACACGCCGACGGCGAGGGCGGCCAGCACCGCCGCGGCGCCCAGCGACGCCGGCAGCCAAAGCGGGAAAGGGCGGCGGTGCGGCCGGGCGCTGAGCCCCCGCAGCAGCTCGTCGAGGCGATCGCGGACGATGACCGCGGAGGCGGGCCGATCCGCAGGGTCCTTGGCCATCATCCAGGCGACGAGCTCGCACACGCCGGGGGGAATGCCCGCGCCTTGGGCGGCGAGGGGCGGCGGCGGCTCCGTCACATGCTTCTTGGCGATCTCGCGGCTGGAAGCGCCGGTGAACGGCGTGTGGCCGGAGAGCATTGTATAGAGCGAGACGCCGAGCGAGTAGATGTCGGCGCGGGAGTCGACGGGACGGCCGAGCGCCTGTTCGGGCGCAATGTAGTGGGGCGAGCCTCCGCCGCGGAAGGGCTCCTCTTCTTTCACGTCGATGCGCCCGGCGATGCCCAGGTCGCAGATCTTGACGGCGCCGTCCGGCTCCAGCAGCAGGTTGCCGGGTTTGATGTCCCGGTGAACGACCTTCTTGCTTTCGGCGTAAGCCAGGCCGTCGCAGGCGGCGCGGGCGATGCGCAGCGCTTCGGCCACGGGCAGGGCGCCGCAGCTTGCCAGTTTCTCCTCCACCGTGCCGCCCCGCACGAACTCCATGGAGAAGAAATGGGTCGCGCCGGCGGAGCCGGCTTCGTAGATCTTGACGATGTGGGGGTGCGCCAGGGCCGCCGCGGCCCGCGCCTCCCGCAGAAACAGCGCCACGAACTCCGGAACGCGGGCGAGTTCCGGGGCGAGGACCTTCAAGGCGACCGTCCGGCCGAGGGAGCGCTGCTCGGCGCGGTAGACGGAGCCCATGCCGCCGCGGCCGATGAGCGCCTCGACGCGGTAGCCGCCGATCTCCCGCGCCAGAAGCTGGTCGACCCGCGCATGCCCGGAGAAACGGAGCACGGAGCTCCCCGCCCGGAGGCGGTCCCCGTCGGCCAGGGCGGCGCAGGCGATGCGCTGGCCGTTCACGAAGGTGCCGTTGGCGCTTCCCAGATCGCGGGCGAAGAAGCACTCGCCTGCCACCTCGATCTGGCAGTGGCGGCGGCTGACGAGGTGGTCCGGCAGATCGACTTGGGCGCCCTGCCCGCGGCCGATAAGAAACGCGGCGGGCTTCAGGATCTCGAAGACCTTGCCCGCGAGCGGTCCCTGTTCGACGATGAGTTTCGCCACCGGGCTCCTCGCTCCCGACGCGCCGCCCGCTCCGGCGCCTCAGCCCGCGAGCGCCTCGGCGTCCAGCCCCGCGTACAGCGCGCTGCCGATGCGCACGAGCGTCGCGCCTTCCTCGATCGCCGTCTCGAAGTCGTTGCTCATGCCCATGGACAGCGCCGCCAGTTTACCATCCCCGAGCCCCAGGCGCCGCGCCTCGTCCCTGAGGCGCCGGAGCGCGGCGAAGAAGGGCCGCACCTTCTCGGGATCGGTCTCGAAGGGCGGGACGGTCATGAAGCCCTCGATGCGCAGGCCGGCGTAGGAGCGCATCGCCGCGACGGCCGGAATGGCGTCCTCCGGGGCGAAACCGTGTTTGCGTTCCTCGCCCCCGACATTGACCTCGATGAGCACCCGCGCGGGGCGGTCCCGGGCGCGGCGGTCTATTTCCGCGGCCAGCCGCAGCGAATCCACGCTGTGGATCGCGCGAAAGACCCGCAGGGCCCTGGCGACCTTGTTGCGCTGGAGGTGTCCGATCAGGTGGAATTCGATGCCGGGCGGCAGGGCGGCCGCCTTCCGTTCGGCCGCCAGGACCTGGTTTTCGCCGAACGCGCTCACTCCCAGCCCCGCGAGGGCGCGGAGGACCGCGACGCCGGCGTACTTGGTGGCGGGCAGGAGGGACACTTCGGCGGGATCGCGGCCGCAGGCGCGGCAGCGCGCACCGATGCGGGCCCGCAGCGACGCCAAGTTGGCGCCGAGGATCGCTTCGATCGTGTGCTGCTCCATCTCGCGCTCCCCGCCCCTTCACGGGGTTTTGACGCCCTCCTCGGCCTGCACGGGATGCAGCCGCGCGCAGGGGCCGTCGAGCCGATCGTTCACCTCGCGCAGGAAGGCGCTCCCGGGGTTGACGCCGAATTCGGGCCCGAGCGGCAGCGTCTTGTGCTTGTCGTTGAGGTGGAAGATCAGGTTCACCGGGCAGGCGCCGCGATGCTCCGCCAGCACGTTCTTGAGGCCGAAAAGCGCCTGCACCGTCGTCCGCTCCGCGTCGAGCCGGATCGTGACGACGCGCCCCAGCGCCGTGGGCGCGTCCTCGAAGGACACGACATCCTGGGCGACAAGCGCGCGCTTTTCGGCGCGAGTGTCGATCTTGCCCCGGATGAAGACGGTCCGCTCCGGCGCGACGAGATCCTTGTGCCGCTGGTAGGCCTCGGGAAAGACGACGACTTCGAGGGATCCGGTCAGGTCCGCGAGGGTCACGAAGGCCATGCGCTCACCCTTCTTGGTCATCAAGGTCCGCACCGCCGTGATCTGCCCGCACAGGAGCACGCCGCGGCCGGCGGGGACGCCCTCCGTCTCCGCGAGCGTGCAGGACCTGAGGGACTCCATGAGCTCCTGGTGCCGGGCGAGCGGATGCCCGCTCAAGTACAACCCCAGAACCTCCTTCTCGAAGGCCAGCGTCTGGAGCTCCGTCCACGGCGGGGCGTCGGGGCACTTGTCCTCCAACACGACCGGCTTGCCCTGCGTGGCGAACATGTCCTCGAAGGTGAGCTGCCCCTGCGCGCGCTCCCTGCCCCGCGCGTTGGCCCGCGCGATGGCGGTTTCGGCCGCGGCCGCGACGCGGGCGCGGTTCGGGTCAATGGAATCGAACGCGCCGGCCTTGGCTAGGTTTTCGATCAAGGTCTTGTTGACGACCTGGGCGCCGAGCTCCTCGCAGAAGTGGAAGAGCGACGCGAAGCGCTTGTCCGGCAGGCGGTCCCGGCAGGACGTAATGGCGCGAACCGCCTTCAGTCCGACGTTCTTCACGGCGGCCAGGGCGTAGACGATGGCGCCATCGGCGACGGCGAAGAGGTCTTCGGAGGAGTTGACGTCGGGCGCGCGGATCGGGATGTCCATGCGCCGGCACTCCTCGAGGTAGTAAGCGACGTTCTCCGTGGCGTTGATTTCGCTGGAGAGGACCGCGGCCATGAACTCGGCGGGGTAGTTGGCCTTCAGGTACGCGGTCTGATAGGTGATGAGGGCGTAGGCGGCGGAGTGCGACTTGTTGAAGCCGTACTTGGCGAATTCCTCCATGAGCTTGAAGATGCTCTCGGCGAGGGCGCGCTCCACGCCGCGCGCTACGGCGCCCTGAACGAACTTCTCCCCGAAACGGCCCATGAGATCGGCGTCCTTTTGCCCCATGGCCTTTCTGAGGTTGTCCGCCTCGTTCATGGAGAAGCCCCCCATGACGTTGGCGATGCGCATGACCTGTTCCTGGTAGAGAATGACGCCGTTGGTCTCCCGCAGCACGGGGGCGATGGATTCGTGCAGGAATTGCACCGCCTCCTCGCCGTGTTTGCGCCTCACGTAGGTCCCGTCCATGTTGCTTCCGAGGGGTCCGGGGCGGTAGAGGGCCAGGAGCGCGATGAGGTCCTCGAAACGGTCCGGGGCCATGCGCTTGATGAGGTCGCGCATGCCGGCGGACTCGAGCTGAAAAACCGCCACCGTGTCGCCGCGGCGCAGGAGTTCGTAGGTCGCGGGGTCTTCGAGGCCCATCTCCTCGAACCGCAGGTCGAGGCCGTGGCGCGCGGCGATCATGGTGCCGGCATGGCGGATGATCGTGAGGGTGCGCAGGCCCAGGAAGTCCATCTTCAGCAGACCCAGCTTCTTCAGGTGCTCCATGGAGTACTGGGTCGAAACGACGCCGCCGGACTGGTACAGAGGCACGAAGTCCATGAGGGGGCGATCGGCGATGACGACCCCCGCCGCGTGGGTGCCGCAGTTCCGGTTGACGCCCTCGAGCTTCTGCGCCACGGCGAAGAGCTCCCTGTAGCGGGAATCCTGCTGCGCGAGTTGGCGCAGCTCGGGTTCCTCCTTGAAGGCTTTTGAAAGCGTCACGCCGGGGCCGCCGGGAATCTTCTTGGCGATGGCGTCGACTTCCCGGAGGGGGATGCCCAGGACCCGGCCGACGTCGCGGATGACGGCGCGCGCGGCCATGCGGCCGAAGGTGATGATCTGGGCGACGCGGTCCTCGCCGTATTTGCGCTTGACATAGTCGATGACCTCGCCTCTCCGATCCATGCAGAAATCGATGTCGATGTCGGGCATGGAGATCCGGTCCTCGTTGAGGAAACGCTCGAAGAGCAGGTCGTAGCGGAGGGGCTCGATCTGAGTGATGCCGAGGCAGTACGCCACCAGGCTGCCAGCGGCGGAGCCGCGGCCGGGTCCCACGGGAATGCCGTGTTCCCGGGCGTAGCGGATGAAGTCCCAGACGATGAGGAAGTAGTCGACGTAGCCCATGCGCTCGATGACGCTCACCTCGTGCTCGAGGCGCGCGCGGGCGCCGGGCGGCGGCGAGGGATAACGCCGCGTGAACCCCTCCTCGCACCGGGCCCGGAAGAAGGCGGTGTTGTCGGCGACGCCCTCGATGCTGAAGCGCGGCAGGCAGCCCGCGTTGAAGTTGAAGTCGAAGTCGAACCGGATGCGCTCGGCGATGCGCCGGGTCGCCAGCAGGGCGTCGGGGAAGTCGGCGAAAAGCTGTTGCATCTCCGCCGGGCTGCGGAAGAAAAAGTTCTCCGACGCCAGGCGCATGCGGGCGCCGTCATCGATGGTGCTGCCCGTGTTGATGCAGACGTGGACGTCGTGGGCTCGGGCGTCCTCCTGCGTGAGGTAGTGAACATCGGCGGTGGCGACCAGCGGCGCGCCCGTCGCCGCCGCCAGGGCCGGCAGGGTCTTCAGAAGCGCCTCCTGCTCGGGCAGGCCGTTGCGCATGATCTCCAGGAAGAAGTTCTCCTTCCCGAAAACCTCCTGATACCGGCGGATGGCGGCCTGGGCCTCGGCGGTGCGGCCTTCCAGCGCCGCGCGGTTGACTTCGCCGCTCAGACAGGCGCTGAGGCCGATGAGGCCTTCGTGGGCGGCTGCCAGCAGTTCCTTGTCGATGCGCGGCCGGTAGTAGAAGCCCTCGGTGTACGCCTGCGAGGCGAGCCGCACGAGGTTGCGGTAGCCGGTGGGGTTGCACACGAGCAGGACCAGATGGGCGGGCGGCTCCCTGGTTCGATCGTGGCGCGAACCCGGCGCGACGTAGGCCTCCATGCCGATGATCGGTGTGATGCCCGCGCCGCGGCAGCTCTCGTAGAACTCGACGGCGCCGAACATGTTGCCGTGGTCCGTGAGGGCGAGGTGGGTCATGCCGAACTCGGCGGCGCGGCGCGCGAGATCCGGCACCCGGCAGGTGCCGTCAAGCAGGCTGTAATGGCTGTGGACGTGCAGATGCACGAAATCGCTGCGTTCCATCGGTTGCACCGCCGGGGCGCCCCGCGCCGGCCGCGATTCTCCGTTGACCGCCGGCCGATTATACTCCGGCGGAGTCGAGGGGCAATCGCCCGCAGGCCGCAACGCCTTCCGGCCGCGGCCGCCGGAAGCTACAATGTCCCCGTCCGTTCGGCGCGGCGAGCCGGCGCGGGAGACGCGGGCGCGGGCTGAGCGGGCGCGGGCATCATCGAGGATATGCAGGCACATGGCGCAGGAGACGTGGAACTTCGCCGGATCCGCGGGGGCGTGTTCGCGGTGCGGCACGGCGTTGAAATTCGGCGATGCGTTTTTCTCCGCGCTGATCGCGGCGGAAGGCGGGCTCGCGCGGCGCGATTTCTGCGCCGGCTGTTGGAGCCCCGGATCGAGCGGCGGGGGGCTCGCGTTCTGGCGCACAGTGCGGCCGCCGCGGGCGGCGCCGCGGCGGCGGCCGGCGAAGCTCGATATCGAGGTTGTCCGCCGGATCTTCGAATCGATGCAATCCGCGGCGCCCGAGGGCATCGAGAGCGAACTCAGATACGTGCTCGCGCTCATTCTGCTCCGCCGCCGGCGGCTCGAGCTTACGGCGAGCGCCGGCGGCGAGCTCAAATTCCGCGACAGGGAAGGACGGGAGTACGCGCTGCGGGATCCGGTTCTCGGGCGGGAGCGGATCGGCGAACTCACCGAAAGACTCGGAGACCTTCTCTGGGAGCGGGAGTTCGAAGCCGCCGCGCCCCAATGACTGCCTATTAATGAGGCGCTCGCGCGGGCAGGTGCGCCGCGCGGCCAAGCCGAAGAGGGGGGGCGCGGAGGCGCGGCATTGCGCCCGAGAAAGTCGTCCTCGAAGGCGGGAGGTAGCATTCCGGACGAGGACGGCTATAATAGACCTCATTCGAGGTACTCTGACCTGGCCTAGCGAACGCGCGGCGCCGGTTGCGCGGCGCAAGGAAGGTTTTGTGCAAGAGGAGCCGGGCATGCGGCGAAGCAAGCAAAGAGGAAGTGGGCGGTGCGAGTTGTTCTCCGGCGCAGTCCTTGCAAAGTGCGTGCTGATCACCCTCCTGGGCTGTCAAGGAGGCGAGGTCGGCAGCCGCAACCGCGTCGCAGAGCTGGAAGCTGGGTACTTCTACCGCACGTCGGAGATGATGACTCCGCGTTACGAGCACCAGGCTGTGACGCTAGATGATGGCACGGCGTTCATCGTCTCCGGCACGGACGAACGCTGCTTCTCGAGCATCGACTCCTGCGAGCTTTTTGACCAGAGAATTTTGGTGGAGCCGGAGCCGGCCAGCAAGAGCGGCGGCTGGATCGACACGGATTTCGAGGGCGAGGATCTGCGCCTCGAGGGCGGCGGCCGCGTCTTCCACACCGTCACTCGTGCGACGGAAGGGAACGTGATCGTGATCGGCGGCGCGCCGGACGGCGTCCTGGGCGAGGCCTATCCGCATCCGGAGCTCTACAGCCGGCACACGCGCAAGTTCCAGGTCCTTTCCGCGACCCTCGGCGCCCCGCGCTTCCACCATACCGCCGTCGCCGTCACCGAGGGCGAGATCTACCTTTTCGGCGGCCAGGTGAGCATGAAGGCGACCATTGTGGATCCGCAGTACCCGCCGAACGACCCGCGCTTCATTCGGGAGATCAACACGTTCCCGAGCACCAACAGCATCGAGATCTACGATGCGAGCCTGCCCAGCGACGATGGCAAGGGCGACTTCACGCCGCTCAAGGGGGGCGACAAGGCCGTCGTGAAGCTTCCCGGAAACTACGGCCGCGGCCTGCACGCCACCGTGCGCCTGGCGGGCTCGGACAACATCCTCGGAAACGCGGGCGACGTCTATCTGTGCGTCGCCGGTATCCAGACGCTCAGCCCGATAAACGCGCCCGTAATGAAGCTGCGGCGGACGCAGCAGGGTCAGAGCCAGCTTCAGAGGACCATCGACGTCTACGATGGGGCGGCCAAGACCTGCTTCATCGCGCCCGGCACCTTTCTTGAGGCGCCCTGTGCCCACGGCGTCAACGCGGACAACCTCGGCTGGCACAGCAACAGAACGTACGACGGCTACCTCGGGCAGTCGAACACGTTCTTGATCTCCGGCGGGAGCGACGACTCCCTGCCGACGACGGGCCGGTACCTTTCCGAAGGTTTCGCCGCCACTTTCTCGGGTCTCGGACCCGGCGGCGGCATCTCGCTGCTCGGGCTGTCGCCGCCGAATACGACGGTGGGCGATATAGCCGCCGCCCTTAACTTGACGACTGACTTTGCGGACGTGGACGTCAGGTACGGCAAGTACTTCGCGTCGGAGACCGCGGCGGACACCGGCGTGATCAACCGCGTGCACACGAACACCGTGAAGGTGTTGCGCAGGGTGTACACGGACTACGGACAGCAATCGCTGGGAATGCTCTTCACGGGCGCGGGCGGTTTCTTCTACGTGGTGATGGGCGCACAGATAGAGGTCTACGACGGCTCCCCGGTGGCGGCGGGCGAGTATTTCGACCCGAACTTCAGCGTGATCAACGGCTTATTCAATCCGCAATCGACGCCGTACGACTTGATGACGTTGCGCAAGTACTGGCACATCAAGAACGGCGTGGCGCTGCCCTCTCCGAACAGTCCGGGCGTGCATCCGAATCCGTCCGGGATCGACGGCTCGTGGCTTATAACCGACGGTTACGTCCCCGGCGACGGTTTCGAGGGCTATCAGCCCCTCTCCGACACGCTCAACGACGATGACCGCATCGTGCGCTTCATGGAGAGAGGCCGCGCGTGGCACACCGTGTCCCCCCTCCCCGGCATGGACGGCGTCATGGACAACGAGGACGACCGGATGCTCTTCGCGGGCGGAGGCGACAGCGTGTTGACCTACGGCGGCATGCCGGTGGTCCCGAGCGCCGTGATTTACGTTCCCCCCGCCACCAGGTAGTCCCTTTCCGTCCGGAAAACGGCCAGGCCGGTCCCCGGGACCGGCCTGCGATGCTGGTGCCCAGGGGGGGAGTCGAACCCCCACGCCCTTACGGGTACAAGGCCCTCAACCTTGCGCGTCTGCCAGTTCCGCCACCTGGGCTGATGGGGCCCGCCGCGGCGCGCAGCGCCGGGCGGGCAAGGCCTCCAATTGTACCGAGAGCGGGGATGATGTCAAGGCGCGCGGCCGGTCCGTTCTTGGCCTCCCGCTGTCAGAAGTGAATCGCCGCGCCGAGGCCCGCGTGGGCCGCTTCGGCGATGGCTTCCGAGAGCGTCGGATGCGCGTGCACGGTGCGCGCGAGCTCCTCGCAAGTGCATTCGAGCTGCACTGCTAGGGTCGCTTCCGCGATGAGCTCCGTGGCGCACGGCCCGATAATGTGCGCGCCGAGCACCTGGCCGTGCGCGCGGTCGGCGATGAGTTTGACCCAACCGGTTTGCGCGCGTTCGATCATGGCCTTGCCGCTGGCCGCGAAGGGAAAGCGAGCCACCGTGATGTCTAAGCCGCGCTTCCGCGCCTCCTTCTCCGTCAGGCCCACCGAAGCCGCTTCCGGATCCGTGTATGTGCACGCCGGAACCGCGCCCGCATTGACGGGGGCGACGGCGCGCCCGGCGGCGGTCTCGGCGGCCGCGAGACCCTGGGCGGAAGCCCGATGCGCGAGCTGCGGCCCCGGTGTGACATCGCCGATGGCGAAGATGCCGGGCGCGTTGGTGCGGCCCCAAGGATCGACGGGAATCCGCCCCTTCTCCACGGCGACGCCGGCTTCCTCCAGGCCCGCGCCCTCAAGGAACGCGCGCCGTCCCACCGCCACGAGCACCTTGGTGAAGGTTTCCTCGATCGCGGCGCCGGAGGCGGGTTGGAGCTTGACGGCGACGCCGGCGGGGCCGGCGGCGGCGGCGGCGAGCGTCGTCTGGGTGAGAATCCTGATTCCCTGCTGCGCCAGGGCCTTGGCCAGCTCGACGGACAGTTCCTCGTCGCCTCCGGGCAGAACCTGCGGCATGAGCTCGACGATGGTCACCTTGCTTCCGAAGCGCGACCAGACGAATCCCAGTTCCAAGCCCACCGCGCCGGCGCCCACCACGAGCAGCCGCTCGGGCGCCGCGTCGAAGGCGATCGCCTCGTCGCTGCTGACGATGGATACGCCGTCGAAGGGAACGTGCGGCAGCGCGGACGGCGTCGAGCCGGTGGCCACCACGATGCGCTCGGCGCCGAGATCCTCCTTGCCGGCGGCGGACGTCACCTGGAGGCGGCCCCCGCCGAGAAGCGCTCCCTTGCCGTTGATATACGCGACCCCGTTCTTCTTGAGCAGGGCGGCCACGCCGCCCGCAAGGCGCCGGACGACTTGATTCTTGCGTTTCATGAGGGCGGCAAGGTCGACGGCGGCCGAGCCGATCGCAAGCCCCTCCTCGGCGGCGTGGGCCAGGCGGCCCAGAAGCCCCGCGGCGTGCAGCAGCGCCTTGGTGGGGATGCAGCCCCGGTGCAGGCACGTGCCGCCGGGAGCCGGGCTCTGCTCGATGAGCGCCGTCTTCAGTCCAAGCTGCGCCGCGCGGATGGCCGCGACGTAGCCGCCGGGGCCGGCGCCGATGATGGCGATGTCGAAGGTTCTCACATGGCCTCCTGTCCGAGGGACCGGAAAAAATCGAATGCGGGGCGAAGGGCGGCGCCGCGTATTGATCAAGCGCCGCCCGGGGCTCATTATAGAGTCTTCGAGCTTCGGTTGAAACGGCCCGGTCCGGGCGCCCCAACGGCGCCCATAGGAGGCAGGCATGCGTTCCGACATGGTGACAAAGGGCGTCGAGCGCGCTCCGCACCGCGGGCTCCTCAGGGCGGCGGGGCTTACCGATGCCGATTTCGGCAAACCTCTCATCGGCATCGCCAACTCGTACACCGACGTCGTGCCGGGGCACACGCACCTGGCCCGCGTCGGCCTGCTGGTGAAGCGGGCCGTGCGGGAGGCGGGCGGCGTCCCCTTCGAGTTCAACACCATCGCGATGTGCGACGGCATCGCCATGGGCCATGCCGGCATGAAGTACTCCCTGCCGTCCCGGGAGCTCATCGCCGATTGCGTCGAAACCATGGTGGAGGCCCACCGGTTCGACGGCATGGTCTGCATCCCGAACTGCGACAAGGTCACTCCCGGGATGCTGATGGCGGCGGCGCGCCTCGATATCCCCGCCGTGTTTGTGAGCGGCGGCCCCATGGCGACGGGCAGCCTTCCCGACGGCCGCCCATGCGATCTCATCAGTATCTTCCAGGGCGTGGGCAGCCGCGCCATCGGCGCCATGGACGCGCGGGAGCTGGAGGACTTGGAACGGTCGGGTTGCCCCACCTGCGGCTCGTGCAGCGGGCTTTTCACCGCGAACTCCATGAACTGCATCATGGAGGCGCTGGGCGTCGCGTTTCCCGGCAACGGCACCCTGCTCGCCGTCGATCCGGCGCGCGAAGCCCTATACCTTCGGGCGGGCCGACGCATCCTGGATCTCGTGAGAGCGAAGGTGCGTTTCCGGACTTTCCTCACCGAGGCGAGCTTCGACAACGCCTTCGCCCTCGACGCCGCCATGGGCGGATCGACCAACACGATCCTGCACCTCCTGGCCGTCGCGCAGGAAGCGGGCCTCGCCTACGATCTGCGCCGGATCGGCGCGCTGGCGCTGCGGGTGCCGACCCTCTGCAAGGTGTCGCCCTCCGGCTCCTATCACATGGATGACGTGGGGGCCGCGGGCGGCGTGTCGGCGATCCTCAAGGAGCTTGGGCGCCTCGGAGGCGTTCTGCACGGAGGCGCACCGACGGTGGGGGGCATGAGCCTTGGGGAAGCCGTCGCGCAGGCGCGCATTGCCGACCCGGACTGCATCCGTCCCATCGAGAAGGCGTATTCCGCCACGGGCGGACTCGCGGTGCTCTACGGCAACCTCGCGCCCGAGGGCGCGGTGGTCAAGACGGCCGGCGTGGATCCGGGAATGCTGGTCCACGCCGGGCCCGCCGTCATCTTCGAAAACCAGGAGGCTGCCTGCGAAGGCATCCTGGGCGGCAGGGTTAAGCCGGGCGATGTGGTCGTGATTCGGTACGAGGGCCCGCGGGGGGGGCCCGGCATGCAGGAGATGCTTTCGCCCACCTCGTATATCAAGGGAATGAATCTGGGCGACAAGTGCGCGCTGATCACCGACGGGCGCTTCAGCGGCGGCACCGCGGGCGCCTGTATCGGGCATATCTCCCCCGAAGCGGCCGAGGGCGGGCCGATCGGGCTTCTGCGGAACGGCGACATGGTGGCGCTGGATATTCCGGGCGGCCGCCTCGATGTCAAGCTGTCCGAGGCCGAACTGGCCGCGCGGAGGGCGCGCTGGACGCCGCCCGCGCCGCGGACGGCGAGCCCGTGGCTCCGGCGTTATGCCGCCTTCGCGACGAGCGCTTCCCGCGGCGCGGTGCTGCGGCGTGCGTGAGCCGCGCCGGGGCTCGCACCGGCGCCTGGCGCCGGCATATAATCGGAGCAGGTATGGATGCTGACGGGCGGCCGCACAAGCTGTTGAGCGCCGAGGAACTCGCGGCGCTCACCGAGGGATGGGCGGCGCCGGCCCCGGCGGTGCTGGCAATCTCGCCCTTCGCCGCCGACCAAGAGACCCTTGCGCGGGTGTTGAGCGGGAGGGGGTTCCGCGTGATCGCGGCGGCGCGGGCCGCCTGGCCCGAAGACGCGGTCGGACAGGCGGCGGCGGCCGTGCTCGCGGGGGAGTTGCTGCGGGACGATCCGGGCGCCGTCCAACGCCTTCGCGCCCGGCGCGCGGACCTGCCGATCTACGTCGTTTGGGACGATCCGGCGTCGCCGCCCGTCGAGGTGCCGCCGCCCGCCGGCGTCTGGGCGCGTTCGCTGCTGGCGGAATGCGTGGCGATGCTGGGAGCCGACGGACAGACGCCGGCCGCCGCGCCCGGCGCAGTGCCCGAGGCGCGGGGCGCGCCGGCCGAATCGCCGCCAGCCCCGCCTCCCCGGACCCTCCCCGCGGAGAATGCGTACGTGGAATTGCTGGAGGCGCTGCTTGCGCCCGCCGTCGATGCGCCCGCGTTTCTGCGAGAAACGTTGCGCGCCCTGCGGGCGTACTTTCGCGTTCCCGCCGCGGCGGCGCTGCTGCACCACGGCGGCTTTCTCCTGGAGATCGACGCCGAGAGCGCCGTCCTCCGGCGCCAAGCCGGCCGATTTCTCATGGACACGGGCCGCGCGCTCTTTCAGGCCGCGCCCGCGCGGTTCCGGCCGAACGCGTTCGCCGCCGCGGATTACCTGCCGCTTCGGCGGGGACCGACGGTGATCGGTGCCGTGCTTCTGTTCCGGACGCGCGATGGGCCGGCTCCGGAAGCGTCGAGGATCGGCGCCCTAGTGAGCGCGCGCCTGTGGGAGTTCCTCTGCCGCGCGGCTCCAGGCGCGGGCTTCCTGCCCTTGGAGGCCTTTCTTGAACGGGCGCGGTCGCACGAGGGCGTGCTGCTTCTCGGGGCGCCTCTGGGAGAGGAAGCGATCGAACGTCTGTTGGGGCCGGACGGGTTCTGGACCCGCGAGCCGGGGGGCGCGGTTTTGTGCTGCCTGGGGCGCGCGCCGGCGGAGGGGTTCGGCGAGGACTTCACGGGCTTCACGACGGAGCCGCGCCGCCACGCCGATCTCGGCGCGTGGGTCCGCGCCCACGCGGAATTCGCGGCCGAGCTGCGCCAGGCGGGCCGCAGGGGCGTTTTGCCCGCATAGCGGGAGGCGGCGGGGGGGGAGATCCGCCGGGTGAGGACCGCGCCGCGGGGCGGCGCGATGTTACGGGAATGCGGCGCCGCGTCCATGTTGCCCGGCCCCGGCCGGAAGGTATACTTTGACGGAGGATAATCCGCGCGTGTGAGAAGGGAAGAGCCGTCGGATTCGATGGCGACGGTTGGAGAAACGTCCATGAAGAACCCGGGGAATCACGGCGTGACGCGGGTGCGTCGGCTCGCGTGGGTAACGGCGATCGTCTTGGCGTGGGCATGCGGCTGCTCCCAGTCCGAGTTGGCGAGGAAGGACGAGAAGATCAAGACGTTGTCGGAGAGCTGGCAGCAGTCCGAGGCGGCCCGCGTCGCGCTCCGGGACGAGAAGACCTGTCTCGCGGAGACGCTGAAGGCGCGGGAGAGCGCGCTGGCCGCGGTGTCGCAGGCCTACAAGAAGACCGCGGCGGAGCTTGAGCGGCGCACCGCGGAGGCCGCGGAGCGGGCGGACGCCCTCGCCCGCGCCGAGGACAAGAGTTACGACCTCGAGATGAGCTACGAGACGCTCTGCGAGCGGATCAACGAACTCAAGCGCGATCTCGAGGAACGCAACGGCCGTATCGGGGCGCTCAAGCAGGCCGGGGCGGAGCTGGAGAACGCGAGGCGGGTCGACGCCGAAAAGGCCGCGCGGACCCTCGCGGACCAGACGGCGCAAACCGCGGCGGCGCAGGCCGAGACGGACCGCATGCGCTCCCTGGCGGAAAGCCTGGAGGCCGAACGCGTCAAGCTGAGGGCCAGGAACGCGCAGCTCGAGCGCGAGGCGGTCCAGATCCCCGATCTCAAGGCGCAGATCGCCGCGCTGGCGAACGCCAAGGCGAGCCTCGAGGCGCAGCTTGCCAAGGCGGGAGAGGATGTCGAGATGCTGCACCGGCGCGCGGCAGGCATCAAGGCCGCCGCCGAGGCCGCCGGCACGAACCTCGCCGTCGCCGACTCGGCCTTCAGCGATTGGGAGGTCCTGAAGCGCATGGCGGCCAACCGTTGGGAACGCGCCCGCAAGGGTTCTTTCGCCGGCGACACGGTGGATTGGGTGATCGTCGGGGTCTGCGGCGCGGTGCTCTTCATGTTCACGCTCTCCTTTGCCGCTCTCGTGATCGCGGGGCGCCGCGGCCGGCGCGTCGCCCGCTTTGCGGTCGAGGATAGTCCGACGAAGGTCATCAACCGCGGCTTCGCTGAGGACGCCATCGAGGACGCCATCGAGGACGACCTCGCGCTCTCGGATGGGCCGGCAGAGGAAGATCTTCAGCCCGCGCCTCGGGCGACTCTCGACGAGGCGGCCGAAGAAGAATCCGCGGCCGAGTCGTTCCTGAATGCGCCGGCGCACGAGCTTCACGCCGTCGCCGCCGCCCCGCGC
>ERZ1026796.1490-NODE-1490-length-15533-cov-4.102168_pt1 | contig 15533 bp, 9 predicted proteins | sample MGYA00520874_ERZ1026796 | MGnify/ENA primary metagenome ERZ1026796 (study PRJEB33270, sample SAMEA104284474) | anaerobic digester metagenome | biome: Anaerobic digester microbiome; feature: mesophilic sludge digester; material: Anaerobic digester biomass | place...
ACTTGAACATCCGACCAACGGTTTAGGAAACCGCTGCTCTATCCACTGAGCTACTGGGGCGCATTTTTATTTACCAATCTGCAAAGAGAGCTTTTTTGTCAAGTTTACATTGACAAGCTATGCTTGCTGGAAAAGTGTGAAAAATAATTGGCAGCTATTATGTTATGCCAAATTGATAAAGGAAAACAGATAAAAATGAAAGTAGCTATTGTTGGTGCCACAGGTGAAGTTGGCAGGATGATGATCACTTGCCTGGAAGAAAGTAATTTGGAAATTTCCGAATTGGATTTATTTGCTTCCTCAAGGTCTGCAGGCACAGTTCTCTATTATACAGATCAACCAATTAAAGTTCAGGAATTGAAACAGGATTCTCTTTTAAAACATTACGATTATGTTTTGTTTTCTGCCGGAGCCGGAGTAGCCAAAACTTTCGCTCCAATTGCTATTCAAACATCTGAAGTAGTAATTGATAACTCTTCCGGATTTAGAAAAGAACCCAATATTCCACTTGTAGTTCCGGAAGTGAATGGTTACTTGTTAACGGGTTACAGTGGCATAGTTGCCAATCCTAATTGTTCTACTATTCAGATTATTTTGCCTTTAGCAGTATTGGATAAACTCTTCAACCTCAAAAAAATGATTGTTTCCACCTATCAATCCGTTTCCGGAAGCGGTCATCAGGGAATTGTAACTTTATTAAATCAACGCAAGGGGAAAAAAGATAAAGGTATTTATCCGCATATAATTGATTTGAATGTTATTCCTCAGATTGGAGGTTTTTTGGATAGCGGATATTGTCAGGAAGAAGAAAAAATGCACTTTGAATGTCGTAAGATACTTAATAAGTGGGAATTACTTGTTAGTGCCACAACTGTTCGCGTTCCTGTTATTTATGGTCACAGCGTTTCTGTTTATGCAGAATTTGAAAATGAGGTAGATATACCTAAGGTAGAAAAAACATTACAAAATTCACCTCGTATTGTCTACTATCCCAATACTTATATAACTCCGCTTGATTTAGGTTCTTCCAATGAGACCCATATCTGCAGATTGCGTTTGGGAACTGATGAAAAGTCCCTAACCTTTTGGAATGTAGGACATAATGTACGTTTAGGAGCTGCAGCTAATGCAGTTAATATTTTAATTACCCATTCCAAATATTCAGGTCGGCTCTAATGATTGATATTATTGAACTGCGTCATAGTTTACATCGTATTCCGGAACTTGCTTTTCATGAATTTAAGACCAAAGCTATGCTGGAAGAAAACATTTTGCGTCTTTTACAAAACCAGCCGGAAAATTTGTGGCATCTTCATTATTTTCAAAACAGTCCCGGTTTGCTATTGGAATATTCTCCTGCAAAAGGAAACTATCTGTTATTTAGAGCTGATATGGATGGCTTACCTATAGCAGAAAAAACAGGAGTTCCTTTTGCTTCGGAACATCCTAATTTGATGCACAGCTGTGGACATGATGTACATCTAAGTATTTTAATGGGGTTGATTCAATATGTAGCAAATACCTTACCCCAACGAAACATTTTGTTTCTTTTTCAGCCAGCCGAAGAAGGTGAAGGAGGAGCAAAAAGTATTCTTGCTGAAGGCATTATTCAAAAGTTTGAAATTGCTTCTGTTTTTGCTTTGCATATTGCCAGTGAACTTCCTGTAGGTTCTGTTTCTACTAAAGAAGGTATATTTTTTGCTGTTTCCCAGGAATTTGATGTTCTTTTTTATGGCAAAGCCAGCCATATTGCCTTTCCGGAAAAAGGAATTGACGCTCTCTCTGCAGGAATTAAGTTTATGAATAATATTGAGGATAAATTGGCAGAACTGAAAAAAACGGAAAAAATCATCTTCCACATCGGAAAAATGAGTTCCGGAACTATTCGTAATGTTATTGCTGATAAATGTATTTTGGAAGGAACTCACCGTTCTCTCTCCCCAAAAATCAGCCAAAAAATAAATATCCTTATTAAAGATACAGCTGAGCTAATTGCCAGGGATACCAATACCCGAAGTGAAGTTAAATTTCTTGCTTCCTACGAACCCGTAATCAATAATCCTGAATTAGTAAAACGCCTGCAGAAAATCTGCCGTCAACAAAATATTGAATACATACCTGCTCAGACCTCTATGACAGGTGAGGACTTTGGTTTTTTTACTACTTTATATCCAGGATTGCTTTTTTGGTTGGGTAGCGGATGTTCCTATCCTTTGCATTCGGATAAATTTTTACCCCGGGATGAATGCCTGGAAATCGGTGTAAAAATAATGTCCGCTTTCCTGACAACAGAATAGTCCCGGATTTTTTTACAAAGAGAAAAAGAGGATAAATGGATAATTGTGAATGCAAAATGTAGAATGAAAAATTGAATTTAACCTAAAAAATGCAGCTGCAGGAAAATGGGTTGTCAAATTCTGTCTTTGCTAAAAAATTCGTAGAACTACGAAAAATAACTGTCCTCAATTTATAGCTAATCTGAATTCAGCAAACAAAATGCTAAATTTATCTTTTCTTCCCAGGGTTAAAACCCTTCTCTAATATCTGTCGTTCCTACGGAACTTTTTCTCGGAAAAAGAGATAATGACTTTTTGCTTTCTTTTCACCGGGTTAAAACCCGTTGTTAGTACCTGTCGTTCCTACGGAACTTTTTTCTTTCATAGCTACATTTTTGCACCGGGTTAAAACCCGTCCTTATCTAACTATCATTCCTCCGGAACTAATATTCGGAATCTTGTAAATCCCTTTTATCCTGTTCATCCCATACCTATTCTCATTTTTAATCTGCGTCATCTGCGAAATCTGCGTGAGCCCTTTTTTTCATTCTCCTCTTACTCGCCGGGTTAAAACCCGTTGTTAATATCTGTCGTTCCTACGGAACTGATACTCCAAATCATATAAATCTCTTTTATCCTGTTCATCCCATACATATTTTCTCTCTGCCCTCTGCACAAATCATCCTGTTCATCCCATACCTATTTTTTCTCTGCCCTAAGCTCTCTGCCTTTTAAACCCTCTCAACCTTCTAAACTTTATTTCATCAGCAGCATTTTTTGGGTTGCTTGATAGTTTCCACTTTGCAGACGGTAGAAATATACTCCGGAGGCAACATTACGTCCCTTTTCATCTTTTCCATTCCAGACCACATTATGCATTCCTGAAGGAAGTTCTTCATTCACTAAGCGTTTTATCTGCTGTCCTTTAAGGTTATAAATTGTTAAAGTTGTTTTTCCCGATTTAGCCAAAGTAAAAGATATTGTTGTAGTAGGATTAAAAGGATTGGGGTAGTTATTATTCAATTTAGTTACTAAGGCAGGAATTTCGTAATCAGAGTTCGGTATAAAAGGAAAGGGAATATTAAGTATCTGGCTTGGAGTTCCATCAGTGTTTAAATATTTAACTACAATATAATATCTATAATGTCCTGGTAGAGTGAGCACTTCGTGATAGGATATCTCTGGAGAATCCTGAACCAAATAAAACTGGTCTGTATTGAATTTCCGATATACCTTAAAACCAACAATAGGCAAAACAGTATCTTCCGGTGGCTGCCAAAAGACATACAAATCCCCGGTATCATTATTACCAATATAACTAATACTTTGTGGTTGAGGCAAATCAATTAAGGTAAATTCAGTATAATGAACAGGATTACTCGGATTGATAATAATGGAAGTTAAGGTTGATGATTGATGATATGGCATAGTAGCGGTTACAGTATGAATCCCGTTAGGCAGGAAAATAATAAAATTACCCTCGGAATCAGGATGACTGGTAAAACGCTGATTAGACCTAAGAGTTGCCATTGAAGGATCAAGACCCGAACTTGGATAAACAACTCCATACAAATATCCGGTTTTCAAATTTACCCCACTAACGGTAAAATCATCAATAAACCATCCCGGACCGGATATTTCTCCATCCGAGCCAAATCGGAAACGAAACATAACCGACTGTCCTGCATATTGCGATAGATCAAAAATGGCTAATTGCCACCCATCTGAATTTCCTGTCCAGCCCGGATCTCCATTCAAACCGTTTAGGGAATATCCATTGTAACCGCTAACAGGATAAATTAAATTCCAAACAACTCCATTATTTGTAGAAATAGAAACATTACCGCCATCATTTCCATATTCACAGCTATAATAATGCCTAAATTGAAGCTGACTGTTTGTTTCCAATAAATACTTGGGAGTATAGAGATTATAATTTACATAAGAAGGATAGTTTCCACTTAAGTTAGTTGCCCAAACCTTGGCTCCGGAGAAAGGTGTTACCTGAGAAGGATTTCCCCAAACCCAACCGGTTTCGGAAACGAAATAACCATTATTTAATTCAAAATCTTGAAAGACAACAGGATTATTGTAAGGGATACTAAATGATGCATTTGTTGAACTACCATTGGAAGCAGTAGCAGTAAAAAATAAGGGAATTTGAGTAACAGAAACATCAAGCATAGAGGTATTGATCGAGAATTTTATTTGATAAATATCGTTAGGACCAATTTTATCAAATTGGAGAAGCGGTTCTTCAATAATCAGCTGTTGCAATGGACTGCTTAAAGTTGCTTGAATACTGGTCGCGTCAACAGCGGCGAAATTTTCCAAATTAACAATCAGATTAAAGAATTCACCACTGCTAACCATACCGTCAAAATCATTTAGATGATCATCTACAAAAAATGAATGATAGAGCAAACAAGATGCAGATACCTGCAAACTGAAATTCCTTGTCCACTGCAATTCCCCGGAAGTAATCAACAGTTCAAAATACAGCACTTCCCCATCAGGACAGTTATTCGCAATCGTAAAAGTAAAGGGTTCTTTGTTCACACCGTTCATTCCAGGTTCAATCGGATAATATTCAGCAGTGGCATTATTGATTGTTACATATTCACTTGCAGTGCTAATCTGTCCAATTACATTTTCCGCTGTCAGATTGCCTGTATTCTGAATTTTAGCCCCTAATTCCACTATTTCAGCTGGTTCGCATATTCCATTCATATTTGTATCATTTACATAAGTTGCTTCCAGAAGCAGATGAGCCGAAGAATGATATATGGGAACATTAGTAATAAATAATGCCTTACCGTTACTTAAGGGGGCTGCAGCTGTAGGATAGGTATTATTGAAAGTATATTCCAAGCCCACTTTTCCCGTATGATCTTCAATACCGATAGTGCAATAGTTGCCATGTTTGTTTCCGGATTGAGAATCAATATTATTAAATGTCTGATACTGAAATTTAATAGGTCCGTCTCCAAAACTTGTAGGATAAGCTGCCTGGTCATATAAAATACACTGGAAAGTTTCTAAAGCGGTTCCCCCATTGCCATTTTTCAGTTTATACCATTCTATTATAAAGGAATGATGATTTCGGTCAAACCAGGTATAAATTCCACTCCCTGTTCCGGTTGCCAAATCATCCCAGAAGGGAGCAATCATAGGATTGGGACCCATAGGTCCGGGAAGACGGTAATTTCTAAATTCCGCATTGGCAGTAACCCCCATCGCAATAAAACCATTGGAACAAACGGTTATTTGATTGTAGAGGATGCCGTAAAACTGAAAAGGGAAAGGTAAGGACACAACTTCCAAGGCATCCGAACCAACCTGGTCTCCTTCATTGCCACTTGCATAACCGTCTGAAATAGCTAAGGTAGTTCCCAAACCACCTTCCAAAGGCGAAATCTCAATCCAGTCATAAACTGCGGCTTCGGCATAATTGGTATCTGACCAATCATAAATTACATAACCGTAAGTATCAGGACCAAGAGGATCCTGTTGAGTTACCACACCCACGGTAAAAGTAAAATCCACAAATTGCTCAAAACCATCACTATTATAAAGCTTTAATCGCATAGGAATTAGCATTCCGGGCAAAACTTCAGTTCTAGCAGAAAGGATAAAACGATTAGTTCCACAGGTTACCAGAATTCCTGTTGGCAAAGAGCCGAATTCAGCATTTGGATCACTTACGCCAACTAAGTCGTTCTGAGTATATAAAATGCCCAAAACATTGTCTGCTTCAACAGTTCCTGTATTTTTAACCGTAATACTGAATTCTGCCACTTCTCCCGGATCAAGATGCTGATTATTACTATCCATTACCAAATAGGAAACAAATTCTATATTAGGTGCTTCCACAGGAATAAATTCTGAAATATGGTAGGAAACGGAATTAGAATCCGTAAGATTAAGATATAACCTTAACATTGTTTGGTGAGGAGTATCTGGAGCAATTTGAATGATAATAGGAACTGAATTATTTCCTGTTTCTCCACCTAAAATGTCAGGATAGATAACTGAAGAATTCGTTATAGTAATATATGGGCTGTTTGAAATCACACTGCCGTTAATTCCGGTAATGATATCTGTTCCCGTATTGGTTAAACCCAAAAAAAGTTCAATTGTTTCTCCGCTACTAGCAAGTCCATTTTCATTGCCTTGCGAAGGTGCTATATTATCATCATCAATCACCATCGTTCCAGGAACCAGAGTTGCCATATTTACAACAGAAATTGTTGTCTGAATAGGTTTAAAATTGTGTTTGCTTACCGTTAAAGTTGCATTTCCGGCAAGCATATCGGAAGGAAGCACTAAAATAGCTGTTCCATCTGCTCCTGTGTAATTACGAGCTAAAATAAGCCCTCCCATATTTAAAACTACAGCAGCACCTTCTACAGGATTTCCCGAATTATCCTGAACAGCAACATCATATAATTTTAATCCCAAAGGAATTGAAATATCAGAAGTAACATCAAAGTGATTGGGGATACCTGTAAAGACCTCCATAGTAGGATCACCCATCAAATTACACCAAGCAGCAAAATTAGTTGCATTTGTTGGAGAAGAAACCCCAAAGAGTTGATGTAGATAGAGGCGTCCATTTAATAATGCTTCACCCATAGTTCGCATATCAGAAGCAAATATTCCGGCAAAAATTCCTCCATGGATAGCGTTATTAAAAGTAGTATGGGTGCTGGAAGTACACATCCCTATTCCGGTTACGGCACCTTTAGGAGCTGCTGTTGTTCCATAGCGGATCATTCCTTCCACTTCTCCTGCACCACTGTAATTATTAGTTCCACAGGTTATATTTACGGTATGAAACAGTTTGTAGCCATTAAAAAGAGCTGATTCTGCAGGAGGAGACCAATCAATATAACCCCTGAAACTGTAAAAACCAACTCCCTGGTTAAGTGCCTGATTAATAATTGTGTAGTTGGGAGAAGCACCATAGTCCTCAGTGAAAGTATAATCGGGATTGGTAAGTAAACTCATTTCTTTGATATATTTATGAATATACATTGTGGAAATTCCGGAAGGAGCATTATCTCCCGAAAGCATCATTTTATTCAGCCAGCTGGCAGTAGCTAAATTAATATCGCGTTCATAAAGATAAATTTTGTTCAGAACTACCAAAAATTGCGATAAGTTCTCAACAGAAATACGCCCGATAAAACAATCGCCCAGTTGATCGTTTCCCGCTAAAAAAGTAAAATTATAATCAGTTACTCCGCTATTAGCAGCAGAATAAGCAGGGATAGGATAACTTCCTGATGTATCACCAATTAAAACAACAAAATCGGGACGAGTTTCGGGATTATTATATTTAGTTTGAATGTAATTTTTAATTGAGGTAGTTGTATTTCCCGCTTCATTAGCAGCCGTGCTGGCAACCATTACATCTGCGCCTTTCTGTTTTTTCCAGAGTACATATTCATTCAAAGCACTGGTAAAATTAGTATCACTGTTGGTGCCATAAATTATTAAATAACGGGGAGGAGTATTGGTTACTACGGCATCACGATAATCACCATAATTCAAGATCATTGAATCATATATTTTATCAAAGCTGGCAGAAATATTAGCAGGTTCATTTGGCAATTCATTTATACCCTGTTCCTGAGTAAAATTTAGGCGGAATTCAATATTATGATTTACAGTCAGTTCACCCGTTTGAGCATTGTAAGAAAAGGGATTTATCTGGATAGTAATAATCCGAAAGTCCCTTAAAATACTTGGTTCACTATATTCAATCAGCATTTCCGGATAGTTATTACCGCTATTGTAATATTCATTGTTGATAATAAATCCCTTGGGGCTTTCCGAACTATTACCTTGTTGCACAGGATAGGGAAGAAAATTGGGAATAACTGTCTGTTGGGTAGAAAGCACTTCAATATTTACGCCTCCGGTATGAGGAATGGCTATAGATGTACAAACCACAGGCAATTCAGGCATACCTGTTTCCATAAGAGTTCCGGAAAGAGGTAGTATTATTTTATGATAAACTGCTCCTCCGTAAGTTTCTTCCTGCATAGAATATTCTGGCAGAGTAAAATTTACTTGCAGAGAGGAACTATTTTTAGCTCCCAAAGTAAAAGCTGAATTTAGATTAGCCGGCAGATTATCATTAATATTAGCAAAAACGATGCAACCCGCTAATAATATGAGTATTAAGGCAATACTTCTCTTCATTGGACTTCCTTATAATGTGTAGGATGGTTTTCTATATATTAGAGCAAATATTATTCCAAAGAAAATCAAAGATTATAGTAAAGCAGCATTTCGTGAGGGTGCGGACGAGCAGAAACTGCTTCATTTTCTTTGAGTTTTAACTCTATATGACTTTCTATGAGTTCCTCGTTAAAAACATCACCTTCCAGTAAAAATTGATGATCTTCTTTCAGAGCTTGCATTGCTTCTTTAAGATCAGTTGGAATAGAGAGCAACTGTGCTTTTTTATCTTCACTCCAGGCAAATACATTATCATCATAAGGACCCAGATTATATTTGGCTGGATCAATCTGTTTTTTAATTCCATCCAAGCCAGCCAATAAAATTGCGCTCATTGCCAAATAAGGATTGCAGGTTCCATCTCCGGTTCTAAATTCAAAGCGTTTTGTTTCAGGAGTATTAGCATATTTGGGAATTCGGATAGCGGCACTACGATTGGCAGGACCATAAAAAAGTTTTACGGGTGCTTCAAAACCTGGAAGCAGGCGTTTAAAACTATTGGTTGAAGGATTAGTGAAAGCAACTAAAGCACGGCCGTGAATTAAAATTCCCCCTATAAACCAAATTGCTTCTTCGGAGAGATCTGCATAACCACCCTTTTTATAAAACAAATTTTTCCCGTTTTTATGCAACATAATATGAAAATGCATTCCATTTCCTGCATGTCCAAAAACCGGTTTGGGCATAAATGTAGCTGTAAGTCCATATTGCAAAGCAGTTTTACGAATGATATCCTTCATAATCATTACATCATCACAAATTTTAGGAAAGGCAAGCAGTTCTGTTTCAATTTCTTCCTGAGCGGAAATACCAACTTCATGATGATGATAGCGAACTTTAATATCCTGTTCTTCAATCAATTCCACAATTTTTTGCCGAATTTCGTAAAATTGATCAAAAGGTGTATCTATATGATACCCTTTAACACCTTGTAAACTTAAGGAACCAGGGTCTTCATTATCATCCGGAAGCGCTTCTTTACATTCACTGGAGGTAATATTATAACCAGCAGAAAAGGAATCGGAACAATACTGAACTGAATCAAAAAGATGAAATTCCAGTTCCGGAATCCAGGTAGACATATCTGCAATTCCTGTTGAAAGTAAATAGTTATGCGCTCTAAGAGCAACACTGCGAGGGTCTTTTTTTACCCCTAAACGGGTTTCTGCATCGCAAATGGAACAAATCATTCTCAGGGTGGGGGTCTCATAAAAGGACTCCAGATGAGCTGTTTTGGAATCTGGCATTAAAACCATATCTCCACTTTCCACACTTCTCATTCCAGGAATGGATGAACCATCAAAAGGTATTCCAACTTCCATAACTTCAGCAATATTACGAGCCGGAAATGTAATATGATACCATTTACCATCCAGACCGCAATATTTCAGGTCTACGGCTTTTACTTCATTTGCCAGAATAAGGTGTTGTAATTCCTTCAATTCCATTTTGTTCTCCTTATTATTTTAATTTTATATTTTTAATTTATGTAAAGTCAGGAGTCGTCACTGCCGAAACAAATTTTACTCTTACCACAAACTCATTTGGCAGTTAAGGACTCGTAACGACTTAAAAAGATAAAACACAGATAACTAAATCAACTAATATCATTTTTTGAAAGATAAGCCACTTATCATTCCTGCGAAAACAGGAATCCCTATATGATAAAATATATTTCTGCATTTTCAATCTGAAATATATATAAGCTCGTCATAAATCATAGATACCATAAAAGTTATTGCACAATCAGAAGTTATCAAGGTGTAAATAACTCCTAACTTACCTTTCCCTAAATTATAATCTTTTATCTGCGTAATCCGCATAGTCAGTGAGAGTCAACTTTTATATCCGTACCCCCATAATTTGCATTACAAAATTTACCGGCGGAATAATAATTTTCCCTATAATATTCCAACCCAACAAAGTTGTAATGATAATAAACGCAAACAAATACATCATTCCTTTGCGTTCTTGCATTGTCCATTTATAATATGCCTGATCGGTTAAAAACATTCCTATAACTTTGGAACCGTCTAAAGGGGGCACCGGAATCAGGTTAAAAAAGGCAAGCAAGAGATTGAGATAGATCACAAAAAAACAAATATATTTAATTACAACCGAAAAACCGCACAAATGAAAGATCAAGGCAAAGAAAATTGCCACCAGAAAATTGGATAGAGGTCCCGCTAATCCTGTTAAGCCAGAATCCCTTTTTAAGTTCTTAAAATTATAGGGATTGAAAGGCACCGGCTTGGCATAACCATATATAAAACCGCAGGTTAAATATAAAAACAACGGCAGAATTACAGTTCCAAACCAGTCAATATGTTTTAATGGATTCAGAGTTAAGCGTCCGGCTCTTTTAGCAGAATCATCACCCAGCCAGTATGCCATTAAAGAGTGGCTGAATTCATGAATAATAATGCTGTAAAAAACCAGAAAAATTATAACAGCATTTACCAGCAGTTTTATAATATTGGGACTGATCATATCTTCTTTATCTTTATGTAATTACGCTTTCCCGCACGAATAATATCTCCATCTTTAAGATTAACTACAGCATCAAAAGCAGTAATTTTCTCTCCGTTTAGGGAGACAGCTCCGCCTTGAATGAGACGTTTTGCTTCACCGTTTGTAGAGCATATTCCGCTATCCACCAATAAATTAGACAGTTTACAGCTGTTTTTGCTTACCACAAATTCCGGAATATCATTCGGCACTTCTCTCTGGGAAAATTGTTTTTCAAAGGCATATTCCGCTTCTTTTGCTTCTTCTACGCTATGATATAAAGTAACAATTTCCCTGGCTAAGCGTTTTTTAATTAGCATCGGGTTAGTTCCGGATTCCAGTTCTTTTTTTATTTTTTCAATTTCTTCTTCCGGCATAGTGGTGGCATAATAGAAATAGTTCAAAATAATATTATCCGGAATGGACATCACTTTACCGTATTTTTCTTTGGGTGGATCAAATACGGCAATATAGTTATTAAGAGATTTGCCCATTTTATTTACGCCATCCGTGCCAATCAAAATGGGGGATAAAATAGCCACTTGTTCTTCCATCCCAAAATGCCTCTGCATATCTCTACCACAAAGAATATTAAATTTTTGTTCTGTTGCTCCCAATTCTACATCGCTATTAACAGCAACGGAATCATAACCCTGCAAAACAGGATACAAAATTTCATGCATTCCTAAAGCTAAACCCTGTTCATAACGCTGACGAAAGGTTTGATGTGCCATAAATTGAGCTAAAGTAAATTTCCCTAATAGCTTAATTACATCACTCATTCCCATTTTGCCAAACCATTCACTTTGGTAGCGAACTTCCGTTTGTTCCTTCTTCAGAACGGTATATAGTTGTTCCATAAATTTTTCACTGTTTCTTTTTACTTGTTCAGCAGATAAAGGGGGACGGCTTTCATCACGACCTGTAGGATCACCTATTTGAGCTGTAAAATCACCAATTATAATCACTCCGATATGACCTAAATCCTGAAATTGCCGCATTTTCCGAATAGGAACCAAATGTCCCAAATGCACATCATAACCCGTAGGATCAATACCATATTTTATTCTCAGCGGTTTTCCGGTTTTTTCCGCTTTGGCAAATTTGGCTTTCAGTTCTTCCAAAGTGATTATTTCTTCCACACCTCTGCTGATTAATTTCAGTTCTTGTTCAAATGCCATTTAACCATCCTATTTTCAATAAAGTAATTAAAAAGGACAAGAAAGAAAAAGCGGATATTTGTCAAGGTTAAAAGGGTAAACAAGTGAAAGGGTTAACAAATTAACAGATGAATTGAAAAGGTGGAAAAGTGGAAAAGTGAAACTTAAAATGAACTTTATAAATAACTGAAAATTAGTTGAGAAGGTTTAGACCACCGGAAGGTTGAAATCCTCGTGTACCAAAATCATCGGAAGGTTGAAATCCTCGTTAACATCCATAAAATATGAACTTATCAATCTAATCTTTTTTTCTTCCCTAAAAATTCTCTAACCACAACTAAATAAATATAATTCCATTTTCTTCCTTAATAGCATTGCTTACCCATTGCTTACCCATTGCTAATGGCATTAGTAATGGGTAAGCAATGCTGCAACAATGCAAGATGGAAAAAGCTGCTATACCCTGAAAATAGTGGACTTTATTTTATTTACATAATGCAGTTGAAAAAAATGGCAGGAAAAAAATATAGAAAAAAATTATGCACTGCCTTCTTCCGAGGGGCTTACGCCACCATCGCTATTATTGTGTCGCCCTCAAGGGCTTTAATGTATCTAAACCATCTAAACCTTCTCAACCCTCTAAACCTTATTTTCCGAGGGGCTTACGCACCCATAGCTATCATTGTGTCACCCTCAGGGGCTTTCAGATCTACTACCTTAATTGGTATTAGTATAAAAATAATGAAAATAGATAAAATAATTCCTAAAATCTCTTTAATCTTGTTCCTCCCTGGCTTATTAAATCCATGTAACTCCTTTTTTATCCGTAAAAACCGTATTATTAATAAGTGTGTAATTTTTGTAATCTATGCAAGGTAAAATTATTAGTCCCCTAAAGAGATTCCCAATCCCCGGGCAGTTGCCACAAGATCGGAATCAAGGTCTATATAATTATATTTTTCAATGGCTTCAGTGATGGGAACGGCAACAATATTGGGATGACGATAAGCCACCATAGAACCCCATTTTTCCTGTAAAACCAGTTCAAATGCCTTCACTCCAAACTGAGAGGCAAGGATTCTATCAAAAGCATTGGGAGTTCCACCCCGTTGTAAATGTCCTAAAATGGTTACCCGAATATCAATTGTGCATCCGGCATTTTTAAGTTCTTGAGCCAAACGCAAACCTGCTCCTCCCAGTTTAATTTTCATAGCTCCCGGTTCATCACATTCTACAAAAGTCATATCTCCATCTACAGGTCTGGCTCCTTCGGCAATTACAATATTGGCAAAATCGTGTCCTCTATCAATCCGTTCATTGATGGCTTGCATAATGTTTTTGATATTATACGGAATTTCCGGAATGAGGCAAACCTCTGCCCCACCTGCAATTGCAGAATGAAGCGCTATCCATCCGGCAAAACGACCCATAACTTCTAAAATTAAAATACGATGATGACTGGCTGCAGTAGTAACAAGTTTATCTACTGCATCGGTAGCAATATCCACTGCAGTTTGAAAGCCAAAAGTAAAATCTGTTGCAGAAAGATCATTATCTATTGTTTTGGGAACGCCAATAACCGGACAACCCAGCTCAAAAAGTTGCTGTGAAATGCGTTGAGAACCGTCCCCTCCAACATTAATTAATGCCTCAATATTTTGATAACGGAGGCGGTCTAAAAAATCCTGGGAGCGATCTACAGTAGTCCATGTTCCATCCGGATTTTTAATGGGCCAGTTGAAAGGACCCCCTTTATTGGTAGTTCCGATAATAGTTCCCCCCTGAATATGAATTCCTGCAACCTTTTCGGGAGTGAGTTCTATAATATGCATAGGGTCTTTTAAAATCCCATTAAAAGCATCAATGCTGCCTAAAACCTCCCAGTTATGTTCAAAAGAAGCTCTTTTTACGATAGCTCTAATAACTGCATTGAGACCAGGGCAATCACCTCCGCCGGTAGCAATAAGTAATCTTTTTTTCATAATTCCACCTTTTTTAGGTTAATAAATAAAGCCCCCGAATTTTGGCTGATTAAATATCTCTCTTAATAAGAACACGATAACCGGAAAGTTCTTTAAAGCCAAATTTTTCATATAGATGCCAAGCAGCAGGATTATCTACATTCACTTCCAATTTCAGTTGATAACCATATTCCTTTGCCAGCGAAATACATTCTTCCATAAGTTTGGTTCCGATACCTTGATTTTGTTTATTTGGCACAACTGCCATATGATGGATATAAAGTCGTCGGAAATCATTAGTTACCCATACAACGCCAACTACTTTTTCATTTTCCTCTGCAATAATCAATATTCCCGTTTGTTGAAGATTTTCTTGCAGGGATTCAAAGGAATCCTTGCGTTCCGGTTTATTGATTCCTGTTTTTTCCCATAGAGTAGATACCTCTTCATAAATTTTTTTGTTTAGCTCTTTGATGCGCTTAATAGAAAGCATTTTAACCGAATTCCTGCATTCTGAAGATATCGGGATGACGTGTAAAACGAAATACGGTATCCCAGACAACGACAAATAATACACTTGGATCATTATCCACCATCATTAAATAATATCCTTGAGTGTGTTCAATAAATTTGAGTTCCTGAGTGCGGTTACCGGTTAAATAAAGTTTTACGGTGCAATAGGGATTTTTAAATTTTTCTGCATATTCCGCTTGGGCATTATCTATAAAGATATAGGTATTCAAACTTTCCAGGATATTCAGAATTTTTAACATTGCCCGGTTTGCCGGATGGATTTTAAATTCATTGTGGGCATCCTGAAAAGTCCATTGAAGACCATTTCTGGTAAGGGTATATTTATTTTTGGGATGAGTAACTTCAATTTTTAGCAATTCTTCTTCTTTATGACTAACGATATGAGGAGAACGCCAGTTGGAAAGGTCTGTATTATAATTATTAGTAACTTTAGCTTTCAATTGATAGATTTTATCGGAACCGGCATAACGAAAATAATCATAAGGATTATCCAAATTGCTGAAGAGAGTATGAATGCTTTTTTTACCGTCACTTACAATTATATGCAATGCCTCTTCGTCTTTCTGATGAAACTTTTCAATCGCTTCTTTACCTGTTCCCATAGGAGTTTTAGCATATTTTGCTGTAATCACTTCCCGGAACAAATCGCGAATTTTTAAGCTATCGGCTTCCCAGTTAACAGGATAAATTAATTTCCAGATATTATTTTGCTTAACCATTTTAAGCGTATCCTGCGCATCGTAAATCTCAATTCGGTTGATAGATAATGTATCCAAATCAAAAACCCGGGCGAGTTTTTCCTGAGGTCTGTTCGTTCTTAAAACGAAATATAAACCTATTAGAAT
>ERZ1026796.1491-NODE-1491-length-15512-cov-4.554826_pt1 | contig 15512 bp, 13 predicted proteins | sample MGYA00520874_ERZ1026796 | MGnify/ENA primary metagenome ERZ1026796 (study PRJEB33270, sample SAMEA104284474) | anaerobic digester metagenome | biome: Anaerobic digester microbiome; feature: mesophilic sludge digester; material: Anaerobic digester biomass...
AGCTACAACATTTTCACCTCGATGGTATTGAGTCTGTTCAATAGTGTGTCCACTATAATGATAAGTTGCTATAAAGATAGTAAAATGTTTTAAATCTTCTATCTTAATACTATCTCCCTCATTAACAATAGTATTATCAACCTCTTTTAAATCAGTTAATATACTATCTCTATCCTCTGCATATACAACCTTAATACCATCCTTAACAGAAGGTAATACTAAATCATATTCAAAAGTACCATCAACCATATCTGCTGTAATATCATATGCCTTATCACTTACAGCACCACTTACCTTTATCTCTTCTTCAGTAAGAGTTATTTCTTTTATTTTTACTGATGAAGGATTATCAGGAAGTTTAGTAAATATTATTTTAACTTTATCATTCTGAGGAGCAGTATACTCCTTATCTAATTCAACAGGATTAGAAGTAACAGCAGTATTACCATCTACTAACCATAAAGGTTTCTCTTGGGGAATTTCCTCTTTTACTTCAGTAATATTATTTTCAGGAACTACTTCCTCTGTAGGTGCAGCATTCTCCTGTGGAATAACATCTTGTACTACTTCTATAGGTGCAGCATTCTCCTGCGAAACTTCATCTATAACCTGCCCTATTACAATAGATTGAGGAAGAAATGTATAAAAAACAACAAAAAGAGAAACAAAAATCTTATACAAAGATTTCTTAGTAGATCTCTTCATTAAAATAATATAATAATTTATTTTAAATTAAGAGATATATGTTGTATGGGGCAGGACCTAAACCAACACAACCTCTTTTAATTAACTAATTGGTTCTGTGACTATCCTGTAATTATGTATAACAAGAATTAAAGGAGTTCTTAGTTCTATCACTATCTTAAATTGGTGAATTATATCTCTATTTATATATGAAGTAAATACCCATTGAAAAGTGGAATATATAACACGAATTAAACATTATATTTCATCTCTTTATATGCCCTTCCTTTCTTCTTAACTAGCTCCTCCCATGTTCCGCTCTCAACAATATGACCTCTCTCAAGCATATATACCCTATCAAAAAGATCAAGAAGATCTGTATCTCTAGTAATTAAAATTACTGTTCTATCTGGACCTGCAAATTTTAATATCCCTCTAACTATCCTATCTCTTGATTGAGAATCAATAAATGTAAAAGGCTCATCTAAAATAAATATGTCTCTGTTTCTATACAATGTTCTTGCAATTGCTAATCTCTGCCAGTACCCAGGAGAAAGCTCTTTACCATCAAGATACTTCCCTAATACTAGGGTATCATCAATACCTTCCTGTTTCATAAACTTGTCTATCTCACATATCTTTATAATAGTGTTATACAACTCTCTATTAATATTTTTCCTATTACTAGTTAATGTAATATTCTCCCTAATACTAAAACTATAATTAACAAAGTTTTGGAAAGTAACAGCCAATTTATTTTTAACCTCCCCTCTATCAAGCTCTCTTACAGAGTATCCTCCCATTAAATAATCCCCTGATGTTACCTGATACAATCCTGTTAGTATCTTGATTAAACTACTTTTACCTGATCCGTCTCCTCCTAAAAATGCTACTTTATCACCTGCATTTATCTTAAAAGATATATTCTCAAGAACCTTTCTATCAGGCTGATCAGGATATGCAAAATCCAATTTCAAAAATTCAATGTCAGGAGTTTTCTTAGGGAGTTTTACATATCCATGTGATATATCTCCAAACCCTTCATGATATATGAACTCAAAGTATTTAGAAGCATATTCTAAATAGTTGCTTAAAAGAGAAAAACTATTAAATGTGTTTACTCCGCTTGTATATACAACATCGGTATAGTTAAATAGTGCACTAAATGTACCTATTGATAACTTCTTTATAACTGCATATGCAACTAAATATACTACATACATATATTTAAACAGCTGACCCATTACAGCTCCAAATGTTTCATCAATTGTAAGATGCTTTCTTCTTTCAAAAAGACCATTTAAATATCCTTCCTTGGAAGAAGAGTACTTTCTTCTTAGAAAATCATATGTATTATTTACTCTTAACTCATTAAAATTCCTAATATCCATACTTATCGTAAAGTAAATGTAATTTGAGAGTTTAAGATTACTCATATTTTTATCATCATATATTCTTATAAGCTCTCTATTTAAATGAGAGAGAATAACTTCAGGAAGTGCAAATAATACTAAAGCAAGTACAGACCATCCTAGATGAGAGTACAGAATTACAAATGCAGTTATACCTCTGGCCAGCTGGTATACTATTGTTGAAAATGAATCATATGAAAGAATTAGACTATTAATTGAATAGTTAGGAATATATTCTATAAGGTTCTGGAGTTTTGGTTTTTCAATATCCTGAAGATTAACATTAGACACTTTACTTATCATATCTACGCTTGTATCTTTCCATACCTTATCAGCAATATTGTTTCTTAAATTATTCCTCACCTTATTCCCTATTGTTACAAACATTAAGAGAAGTAGTGAAATACAAAGGTAGTAAAAGGAATCTGTTTTGAAGTATTCAACTAAATCAAAAGTCTGGAAGTCTTGTATAACTTTAACTGTTGCATCAAGAAATTTACCTGCAACAGTTATACCAACCATTTCTGAAATAGTAACTGCTATAAACAGAAGATCTCTTGTTATTACTTCTTTGGTATATCTTGTATAGAAAAACTTAATTGTAAGTCCTAGTGTCTTTATTTTTTCATGTATAATACTGCTCATGCATATATAATATCATGTGAACATGATTAGGGATAATAAATATCTTGAAAATTTACTATATGACCTTTGGGAGAATAACTTCTGTGATGTAGCAAGATTAAATCTTGTAACTATAAAATATGGTAAGTACTCTAAAAGACAGTTAGGGAGTATAAAGATGATAAAAGACAAGGATACCTTTTATAAATATATTAAAAAATATAATTTAAACAAGGATATATTTGAAAGTAAAACAGTATCATTAATAAATATTACAAGATACTTTACATATGATTACATACCTGAGTATGTTGTAAAAGCAACAATTGCACACGAACTTTGCCACTATACTCATGGTTTTAGTTCTCCTCTTAAAAAACAGTATAGATATCCTCATCAGGGAGGAATAATTAGGAAGGAACTTGAGAGTAGAGGTTTGTATGATGAATACAAAGATTCAAAGAGGTGGCTTAAGAATCACTGGGTGTCAGTTATTTCATAAAAAAGAACTTTTCTTCTATACCTTTCCATATTTATCAACAATATAATGCTTAAATATGGAATACAGTTATATAGCAGAGAATATTAAGAGATACAGGGAAAGAGCAAACATGACACAGCAGCAATTAGCTGATAAAGTAGGTGTAAGTTGGGAGATGATTTCAAGATATGAAAGAGAAGAGAGTCTTCCTTACAAAAAGTTAGATGAGATATCAAAGGCATTGAATGTACCTAAATCACTATTGTTAGAAAAGCATGTACCTGATAAATATAGTGGTATGGATTATAAAATTCCACTATTTTTACACATACCTCTTTCAAACAAATTTAATTCTAATCAAACTAATTACTACTATGTTTGTCCTGAATGGATATTAAAAAGAGATAAAGAGTGTATAGCTATTGATACATCTTTAATAGATAGTAGTGAAGAGAATTTTAAAATGAATGGTGTAATATATGTTTCTAAACAGATTAAACCTCAAAGAAATGATTGGGTTGTAGCAAGAGAGAATGGAAGATTAGTAGCTAAGATATATAACGGAGATAATAGAGGTGCATTAGGAAAGATATTAGCACAGGAGATTAGGTATTAAATGTTAAGAAAAAACAAAAAGGACTCTATATAACAGAGCCCTTTTTATTTCCTTAAGCTTTTTACAGATTACATCATTTCATCCATTCCACCACCCATAGGATTACCATCATGTTTATGCTCTTCTGGAATTTCTGCAACAACTGCTTCTGTAGTAATAAGCATAGTTGCAACAGATGCAGCATTTACTAAAGCTAATCTTGTTACCTTTACAGGGTCAATGATTCCTTCTTTCATCATATCTACATATTTACCTGTTTTAGCATTAAAACCAATATTATCATGACACTGTGATGCTACAACTGCACCATCTTCTCCAGCATTTTGAGCAATCTGCTTTAAAGGTTCGCTTAATACACCCCTTAATATTTCTAATCCTAACTGTTCATCAGGATCATCTAACTGCACCTTATCCAACACTGCCTTAGCATTATGATATGCAAGACCACCACCTACAACTACACCTTCCTCAATTGCAGCACGAGTTGCATTAATAGCATCTTCCACTCTAGCTTTCTTTTCCTTGGCTTCTACCTCAGAAGCAGCACCAACCTTTACAACAGCAACACCACCAGATAACTTGGCTAATCTCTCTTGTAACTTCTCTTTATCATAATCAGAGGTGGTATTCTCAATCTGAGATTTAATCTCATTTATTCTCTTTTTAATTTCATCTTGACTTCCACTTCCCTCAACAATAACTGTCTCTTCTTTACTGACAATTACTTTCTTTGCACCACCTAAGTCAGACAGACTTACAGAATCTAATGTCCTCCCTATTTCTTCTGATATAAATTCGGCACCTGTTACAACTGCAATATCTCTAAGCATCTCTTTCTTTCTATCACCAAATCCTGGTGCTTTAATTGCTACAACATTAAGAGTACCTCTTAGTTTATTAACAACCAATGTAGCTAATGCTTGATTCTCAATATCATCTGCAATAATTACAAGTGGTCTGTCTGCAGCAGCAAGTACTTTCTCTGCAATAGCTTGAATATCTTGAAGATTGGAAAGCTTTTTATCTGTAACAAATATGTATGGATTATCCATTACAGCCTCAAGTGTTTCTGGGTCTGTTACAAAGTATGCACTAACATACCCCTGATCAAACTGCATACCTTCTGTATATTCAACCTCATCATCAAAACCTTTTGCTTCCTCTACTGTAATAACCCCATCCTTTCCTATCTTTTCAAATACCTTACCAATCATATCTCCAAGCTCTTTATCATTATTTGAAGATATTGTAGCAACTTGAGAAATCTCCTCCTGTGTCTTTATCTTTTTAGAAGATTTAACCAACTCCTCTACAACAATATCTACAGCCTTATCCAAACCTCTTTTAAGAGAGATAGGGTTGGCACCTGCAGTAACATTTTTAAAACCTGCATTAGCAATAGCTTGAGCCAAAACAGTTACTGTAGTAGTTCCATCACCTGCAGTATCATTTACCTTTCTTGCAGCCTCTTTAAGCATCTCTACACCTACATTCTTAAAAGGGTCTTTCTCTTCAATCTCTTTTGCTACAGTTACTCCATCTTTAGTGACAACTTGAGAACCAAAAGATTTTGCCAATGCAACATTTCTCCCTCTAGGACCAAGTGTCGTTTTAACAGCATCAGCAATTATATCAACACCTGCTTTAAGTGCTCTTCTAGCTTCTTCTCCATATATTATTTCTTTTGCCATATTATTTAAGAATTACAAATTATCTAGTTATTTAGCAATAGCTAAAATATCATCAGTATCAAGTATGTACCACTCTTTTCCATCAATCTCTATCTCTTCTGGAGCATATTTCTTAAAGTAGACCATATCTCCTACCTTAACATCAAATTTAAGAAGATTCCCTTTAGAATCTTTACCTTTACCAAGTGCTACAACCTTACCATATGAAGGTTTCTTCTCATCAGAAGCATTTGGGGGTATAACTAAACCGCCAGGAGTCTTTTCTTGAATCTCTTGTGGTTCAATCAACACTCTGCTACCTAATGGTTGAATCTTTATATTTTCTGCCATATTAATTAATTAAAACAAATTAAATTAGCAATTTACAAGCAAGACTGCTAAGTATTTTAATCAGCAGTAAGCCAAATGTCAATATCTTGAACCTTTTAAGATTACAAAATCACCAAGAAGCTCAATATTTTCTATATATCTTCCTACAAGACCATTCTCATTTAATGTAACTACTGCCTCCCCTATACCTTTATTAATCTTTGAAGATATATCTGATATATCACTTATATCAAAAGGACCTACTTTGACATCAGTTGTATACAGCTGAGCACTTTGTACATTATCTTTGTTTATATCAACAGATACCCAAACAGAAAACCTTTTATATCTTAAATCAATGTATATCACCCACCTTGATTCACTTGGCTGTATATATATTCTTTCAACATTTATATTCTCACCAAAATATGAATCTAATGTATTGTAAATTACCGAACCTATCTCAGTAACATTTAGCTCCAAAGAACTTACATCCTCAGTTGATAGTGCAAACTCTGCTATTTTCCCTCCAAGATCTATACTTTCTGCACTAGTTTGATTAATTACATAGGCTGTATTAATACCTTTTTCAAATTCTTTTTCCCAGTTCATATATCTTAAACTAATATATCCTACAAACAATAAAAGAAAGATTATTAGTAAAAGAAAAAGTGTTAAAACGGTGTGAAAGAACTTTTTCATACATTAATTCTTTAAATTATTCCCATTTCCATTCCCATTTTTATTCAAGTTTTTAATTCTGTTCCATATTCTTTTAATCAAATCTACCGCCATATCGTATTCTCTAGGAGAAAATATCTTTGAACCCAAAAGATACAAAAGTAAACCACCAAGTGAGGTAATTATGAAGAGGATAATAACATATACAGTTCTTGAAGTATCTAATCTAAAATCAAACAACTTAAACAGAAAGTACATACCAGTTATCATAATTAAGGTATTAACAATCTTTTTTAAAATTGGGCTTACAGTTTCCTTCCATGTTATAACTTTTTTAGTACTATTTAACATTAAAGAAGAAATTATAACCTGGAATAAATATGAAAGACTTAAACTCAATGCCAAACCTCCAACTGCATAGTTAGAGGTTCCTCTTGTAGTCATCCACTTTATAGTATCTTTAAAGAATGAATGAATTACAGGCATAACTCCTTCCCCATTAGCTTGAGATATTTGTATCCATATCTGTTCAACTATTGGTCTCCAGTCATAATAATGGCTAAAGAAGTTGGTAAGATAGTAAGCACCAAGTAAATTAATTACAACTCCTAAGAATATTGATATTAATGGCTTCCATGTATTTTTTAAAGCATAAAAAGCTCTTAACAAAATCAACTCAATTGTCTGTCCTATGATAGAACCTGTTAAAAGTGCAAGAGACCAAGAGGTAAGTATAGTATCCTGCCAGTCAAAAGCTCCTGTACCATATACAAGACGAACAATAGGAAGTCTAAGTACCAAAAGTACTGCTACAATTGGAAAAACAAGATACAAAGAAAGCTGAATAGAATCATTGAGTACCTTTTTAAAACTTACTTCATCCTTTTTATTACTAAATTTCGCTAAATCAGGAAGTGTAACTTGAGCAACAGCTCCACCAACTATACTAATAGGAAAGAAATGAAGACTGTTTGCAAATTTATATGCACTCAGTGCTCCTGCTGTAAGAGTAAAACTAATTATTGTGTTTACTACAGTACTAATCTGCTCACCTAGCACTCCTAACATTCTGGGTATTGCAAGATGAAATGCTTTTGATATTTCCTTCTTTTGTTGCTGCTCATCAATTTCTACTTCATTTTCATTACCATCCTCTTTATAAAACCTCTTTAGTGTTGGTATTTGAACTGCAAGATGAATAACTGATCCTATAACAGCTGATATTGCTATTGCTGTAACATCCATCTTAAAAATACCAACAAGAATATATGTACCAAATATCATTGCAAGGTCATAAAAAAGAGGTGCTAATGATGTAACAAAGAATTGTTTTCTTACCTGTAGATATGAAGTTACAAATGCACTTATGCTTAAAAATAGTGGAGAGAGTAAACCTATTCTAAATAACCTAAGAAAAAGAGGATAATCTGCTTGAGTCATTCTAAACCCAATATTTAATATTGTAGAGGCACTCTCACTATTAATTATCCATTCTGTAATGGTAGGTGCAAGTATAAATGCTATTAAAACAAACAAGAAACAAAGAAGAAAGAAATACATTGTAATCTTTTTAAATAACTCATTAAGACTTTTCTTTCCTCTGTCATATAATTGATCAGTAAGTATTGGGATAATAGCTGCATTAACAGAACCTGCAACAAGAACCATAAATATCATATCTGGAATAGTAAATGATGCCCAAAAGATATCTAATTCATGAGATGCTCCAAATAGTTGTGCAAATACTCTAAGCTTCCAAAACCCAAGTATTTTGGTTATCAAGAGCATTATCATAATAACGATTACACTATTCTTCTTTTTAAATTCTTTCATAAGTGATAGTTGGTTTAAGCTTTAATATAATAATTGAAAAGCTTTTAATTTTCAAATCTTTTTAACACTTTAGTATTAAAATATTTTTATGCTACTAATAAATAATATCTTTCCTAAACAGTGTGTTTTCTGCTCCAGGGTTGGAGAAGATATATGTAATAACTGCTTAAAAAAGATACCACACTCTCTTCCTCGGTGTCCTATATGTCAGAAATTAAACAATGGCTATTATACACATAAAAAGTGTAGCAGCAAACCAATCCAATGTTTTACAGGATGGAACATATCTAGGGAACAAGAGATTAAGCTAAAACAAAAAGCATCTAAAGGAATAGCTTCTATATATAAATACATGCTTATGAGAGAAATATCATATCTACAAATTGAGGAAATTATCAAGAGCTCTTTTATACTCCCAATCTACTCAGAAGACCATACTATCTACACTCTTAATAATACACTTAGTAAAGAGTTAAAGAGTCGTGGAAAGAAGCAGTATATGCTGTTTGTAGGATTGAGTATAGAGAATATAGATTGGGTAATTAAAGAAACAAAGATTACCCCAAAATATACAGAGATAAAAGTATTAACTTTATTTAATACTTTTACTCATTAGGTTGTTCTTCTTCTTTTTCTGTTGTTTCTTGTTCAGCAGACTTTTCTTCTTCTACTTTTTCTGTTGGTTCTTGTTCAGTAGATTTCTCTTTCTCTGTATCTTCTTCATTCGCACCAAGCTGCTCCAGAGAATTAACCACACCTTTGTATGTATCACTATCTTCCAGTTTATTGTTTTCAAGTATCTGTTTTGCTGCTTTTAAGTAAGTAATTGCATTCTCTGTATCTTTCTTCTCATTAAAAATACTGGCAGAAAGAATTAAGGATTGTACATGACTTCCATTTATAGTTAAAACCCTATTAAACATAGCAAGGGCATTATCATAATCCTCTTTAACCATATATATTTGGCCTGCTTTATAGTAAGAATCATAATCTAAAGGATTAATACTAACACAAGTATTCAGAGCTCCTAAGGCATCTTGTGTATAATCAGAATACCCTGCACCAATTAACCCTATATACACCGAAGCTCTTGTATTCCAGTTAGAATATGTAAGCGGGGAAGTATCTATTGCCCTCTTAGACAAATCTACTGCAGTATTCTTCCATGTTGTTATACTTGATAGAATTGCATCTTTCTCTGTATCTTTTGCATCCTTGTATTTCTCACTTAACAGATTTATAACATCAATAGAAACTAAACTTGCTCTTCTATTTGAATACGGATCAGTAGAATCATATCTAAGTGCTTTATCATAATATCCTGCCATCCTATTTAAGAATTCTTCTCTTACCTCTATTGAAACATTTTCTTCCTGATGTTCTCTTCCCGTTTCTATACCGTATGCTTCCGCTCTAACAACATATGCACCATTAAGAACCTTTAAGGTAAGTAATACTACAATACCTACTGTAGCAATAGTAAACAATGCAGTTAAAAATCCATTTACTCCATTCATTGTCTTACGGATATCCTTATTAACCGTCCCTGTATTAACTGCCCAGAACTTAAGCAGAAACTCTTCGCTATTTCCTTCAAGGTTATACAAAGCTACCAAAAGAAGTGCTGATACAAAAAGCATAAAGAATGTCAAAAATGAAAAAGGCATAAAGAAAGAACCAAAAAGAATAAATATATGAGTTAATCCTAAAAGAAGAATATCCGAACTTCCTTTTGTACTATCACTAGATATTTGTTTTATTAACAATTTCAAAGAAACAACAATTAACAATACCAATGCCATGACACCAAGAAGACCTCTATTCGCGAGTGTAGTAAGCAATTCATTAGAACCAACTATAAAGGTTGTATTACCAAGCATTATTGTAGAATCTGCAGCAGGTTTATACAAATTATATGCTACACCAAAAGAATCATTCCCAAAACCAATAATTCCTCTTGAAAAATTATCAACTATGGAAGAGCTTGCTACTCTCCATGATATGTCTGACCCAAGCCTTATTGGAGTAACAGCCTCATATGATTCTCCAAGTACAGATTTTGTAAAAGATTTATATTGAAACCCTACACTAAAGCCAAATGAAAGAACAGCAAATATTATTACAATAATTGGAAGTGATCTAAGCTCTTTCCCTAATTTATTCCATATTAAGACACAAACTAAAATTGTAAATACAAAGAAGAGAACAGGAACTAAAATACCCTGACTTACAGAAAACAGTGGAAGGGAGATAAAAGATATAGCTAGGGCTACAATTGGGAATATAATGCTCTGATACTTTTCTTCTTTAAATGAGTTAATAAGGAGAAAAAGATTAAGGAATACAGAAACTCCACATATAAGCATAATCTCTTGGAATGAAAATGTAAGAGGTAATCCAACAACAAAAAATTCTTTTACATAAGGTATCCCGTTAAATATATTAACTTTTAAAACAGAAAGCATACTCAGAAGAATAAGAATGAATAAACCTAAAGATAAAGAAGATACAGCTCTAACAATCTCCCTTCTCTTTCTTAGAAAGCCTCTTGAAAGGAAAAACAAGAAGAAAAGAAATATTATTACAAAAAATCCACTACCCATTCTCCCATCATATCCCCAGAAAGCCATCCATCTATCTCTTGCAAAAATAGTAGAAAGTAAAAATGAAAAGAAAAATAAAAGAAATGCTTTATCTAATGGAGATTTAATAATAGATATTTTTCCATCCCATATCCATTTAACTATTTCAAGTAAAATTAAAATTGAAGATAGTACAATAAACAAAATACTCTTAATCTTCTCTGTTGAATCATATGGGAGTGGTATAACAAACCAAGGAATAATAAACATGATTAAATTAAAAATTATTCTTTGTACTTTTGATATCTTCTCAAATTTATCAGGAAGTACCTGTGTAGATTGGTTTTTTTCTTCTAACATTTTAGGCAGTAATTAAAATTATCTTACTATAAGAAATATGTTAGCAGAAAATAAAGGGGGATTAAAGTCCCCCTTCATTATTCATCGTTTTAATCCTCAACAACCTCTCCCTCCTTTACCTCATCTTCTTTCTTGTCAGACTTCTTTTCTTCATTATCTTCTTTACCTTCCTCTTTCTTCTCAGAAGACTCCTTAGAGGCTTTTTCATACATTTTCTTACTTACTTCCTGCATCCTTTCAGTAAGTTTTTCTACCTTCTTTTCAAGCTCTTCCTCATCGAAATCTTCTTTTTCAATTATTTCTTTTATCTCCTTAACACCTTCTTCAAGATCTTTTTTATCACTATCCTCTATTTTATCTCCACTATCTTTAAGAAGTCTTTCAATACTAAAGCAGAGTGAATCAGCATTATTCCTCTTTTCAGCTCTCTCTTTCTTCTTCTTATCTTCTTCTGCATGCTTTGCTGCTTCCTCTACCATCTTTTGTATTTCATCTTCTTTAAGACCTGTTGATGCGGTAATAGTAATCTTTTGTTCTTTGTTTGTAGCTAAGTCCTTAGCACTTACATTTAAGATACCATTAGCATCAATTGCAAAAGTAACCTCAATCTGAGGAACTCCTCTTGGTGCAGGAGGAATACCATCAAGAATAAATCTGCCTAATGTTTTGTTATCTTCTGCCATTTCTCTTTCACCCTGAAGTACATGAATCTCTACTGCAGGCTGGTTATCTGCAGCAGTTGTAAATATTTGTTTCTTCTCAACAGGGATTGTTGTGTTCCTTTCAATAAGCTTTGTCATAACACCTCCTAATGTTTCCAAACCAAGAGAAAGAGGTGTAACATCAAGAAGTGTAATATCTTTTACCTCTCCACCAAGAACACCTCCCTGAATAGCTGCCCCTATCGCTACTACCTCATCAGGATTTACACCTTTATTAGGTTCTTTTCCAAATATCTCTTTTACCTTCTTTACAACAGCAGGCATTCTTGTCATTCCCCCTACCAGTATTACCTCATCTATATCAGAAGCAGTAAGTTTTGCATCTTTAAGTGCTTTCTCACAAGGTTTAACAGTTCTCTCTATTAAATCAGCAGTTAATTTCTCAAGATCTGCTCTTGTCATCTTAACCTTAAGATGCTTAGGTCCTGCGGAGGTAGCAGTAATGTATGGAATATTAATTTCAGTCTCTTCAGATGTTGATAACTCTATCTTAGCTTTCTCTGCTGCTTCTTTAAGTCTTTGAAGTGCAGTTCTATCTTCTTTAAGGTCTACACCTTCGTTATCCTTAAAGTCTTTAACTAATTTATCAATAATCTTTTGATCAAAATCATCACCACCAAGATGTGTATCTCCATTTGTAGAGAGAACTTCAAATACTCCATCACCAATCTCAAGTATTGAAATATCAAATGTACCACCCCCAAGGTCAAATATTGCAATCTGTTCATCTTTTCTATTATCCAATCCATATGCAAGTGCAGCAGCTGTAGGTTCATTTACAATTCTTTTAACATCAAAACCTGCAATCTTACCAGCATCTTTTGTTGCTTGTCTTTGAGAGTCATCAAAATATGCAGGAACGGTAATCACAGCCTCTGTTACCTTTTCACCTAAGAACTCTTCTGCATCTTCTTTCATTTTGCCCAATATCTTTGCAGATATCTCCTGAGGAGTGTACCATTTATCTCCCATCTTTACTTCAACACCACCACTTTTTGATTCTCTCATCTTAAATGGCAGAAGCTCTTTATCTCTTTGTACTTCTGGATCATTCCAAGACCTACCAATAAGTCTTTTAACAGAGTAAATTGTTCCTTCTGGATTTGTTATTGCCTGATTCTTTGCAGGAGCACCAACTAAAATTTCTCCCTTATCATCAACAGCAACAACAGAAGGTGTCAATCTTCCCCCTTGTGCATTTGGTATTATGTTTGGTTTACCACCTGACATATATGCCATTGCACTATTTGTAGTACCTAAGTCTATTCCTATAATTTTTCCCATATTTAAAGTAATAAAAATTTAACTATTTGCTTTTTTCTTTAGTAACAACCACTTTTGATGGTCGTACAACAATATCATCTAACATATATCCAGGTAGAATAACATCATAAATAACACCCGGAGTATCTCCATCTACAGTACTTAAAGCTTCGTGCTGAGATGGATCAAATTTCGTACCCTTTTGTGGTACAAATTTCTTTAACCCTATCTCTTCTAAACTCTTTTCTAAATTGTTAAATATCTCTACAACACCATTTGCCCAAGCCAATGCCTTTTCATCAAACTTAATATCCCCTTTTGTTTTAATAGCCATTGTTAAAGCATCAATAACTGGTATAAGCTTTTCAGCCAATGATTTTCTAGATTGTAAATACAGAAATCCCAATCGTTTATCTGTATTAGCTTCTAAATTCTGGTAATCTGCTAGTGCCTTTTTAAGTTGATTAATGATAACCAACTTCTCATCTTCAACCTTATCAATAGTAAGAGCAAGTTCTTTTATCTTCTCCCTTAACTCCTCTTCTTTTTTAGACGTATTTTGTTTTTTAACACTTTGTGTTTTTTTATCTTCTTTCATATACATACAGAGTTATTTTAATTCCAGCCTCTCATAATATTACGCATAGAGTTCTGAACCTCTCGAAGAGCAGGGACACTCTTTGCATAATCCATTCTTTTTGACCCTATCACACCAACATATGAATCTCTTGCATCCCAAAACGGCATTTTAGTAAATGCAAGAGCACACTCTTCTAATCCTTTTATCCCTGATTCCTCTCCAATTATTAAAGATACACCAGAGCCTCCATACTTCTTAACTAAATTGTTTAAGAAGCTCTCATCTTCAAGTATATTTATTATCCTTTGTAGTTTATCAGTATCTCTAAGCTCTTCATATTTAAACAGCTGGGAAATACCCCAATATCTTAAAATCTCATCAATTATTACAAAAGATGCAGACTCTGTCTCATCAGAAACTACAGTTAATATCGAATCTACAATGGTATTCTTTGAAAATCTTTCTCTAAATATTCCCCTCCTGATTTCTACTGTAATCATAGGATTAAGAGAACAGTTTCCAAGAATATCCCTTACATACAACCTTAAAGCTTGATCTGTAGGATGTCTTCCTGAAGATGTATGACTCTTCTCAAGTAATCCTTGATCCATAAGCTTGACCATTTCATTTCTGATAGTTGCAGAGCTTACACCTAAATCATATTTTTCTAAAAGAGCAATTGAACCAACTTCATCTGCACTTTCCATAAACTCTCTAATTATTGCCATTAATATCTCCTTTTGTCTTTCAGTTATATTTTCCATATTAGCACTCTTACAGCTTACCTGCTAAGAGTATATTGGGAAATTCTGAATTCGTCAAGAGTAAAATGTATAAAATTGCAAAATATATATTTCTTTGATATACTTTCACTCGTTATGGAAAAACTTCAATTAGAAAAAAGAGAAATTACAGGTAAAAAGGTTAAGCATTTAAGACAGAAAGGACTAACCCCCGCTGTCGTATATGATTCTCATGGACAATCTATAAATGTTACTATGAGTAGTTCAGATGCACAGTGGCTCTACAAAAACACTACATCCACTACTATACTTGACACACAGCTTGAGAAAGAGAGTTTTAAGGCACTTGTTAAAGAGTTTAGTATTAATCCAGTAACTGATGAGATAAATCATGTATCATTATTTAGAATAGATGAAAATGTACCAATGGTGTTTACAATACCATTTAAGATTGTTGGTATATCACCTGCAGTTAAAAATAATATTGGTGTATTAGTAGAGGTCTTAGATAGTATTGATGTAAAGTGTAAAATGGCAGATTTAGTACCTTACATTGAAATAGATATATCAAATTTAGAAAATGTAGGACAAACTATAGCTGTTGATGATATTAAGCTTCCAAAAGGAATGTCACTTATAAATGATGAACAAGCAAAGGCTGCTATTGTTACAATAACTGAACCTCAAAAGGTTGAAGAAGTACAGCCTACTGTAACAGAAGAAGCAGTTGAGGAAGAAGTAACAGAGGGCGAAGAGGGTGCAGAAACCACACAAGAAGAACAAACAGCTGGTGAAAATAAATAAAAGGTATGAAAATTCCACTATTTTCCTGTATAATCAACCATGATTTCTATTATCATTACATCATGGAAAGAACCTAAGACTATTGGTAAATGTATAGAGTGTATAGTAGATAGGAAATATTCTGGAC
>ERZ1026796.1500-NODE-1500-length-15421-cov-2.561920_pt1 | contig 15421 bp, 13 predicted proteins | sample MGYA00520874_ERZ1026796 | MGnify/ENA primary metagenome ERZ1026796 (study PRJEB33270, sample SAMEA104284474) | anaerobic digester metagenome | biome: Anaerobic digester microbiome; feature: mesophilic sludge digester; material: Anaerobic digester biomass...
TGATGAAGGAGTCGGCCATGGCGGCCATGAGCTACGTGCGCACGCACTCCCCCGAGCTCGGCCTGGCCGACGACTACTTCCAGACCCACGACATCCACATCCACGTGCCCGCCGGCGCCATCCCCAAGGACGGGCCGAGCGCGGGCGTGACGATGGCCACGGCCGTGTGCTCGCTGGTCACCGGCACGCCGGTGAGCAACGACGTCGCCATGACCGGCGAGGTCACGCTCACCGGGCAGGTGCTGCCCATCGGCGGGCTCAAGGAGAAGACGCTGGCGGCGCAGCGGGCCGGCATCTCCACGGTGATCCTGCCGAGCCGCAACGAGCCCGACCTCGAGGATGTGCCCGAGGAGCTGCGCCAGGGCATGACGTTCGTGCCGGTGGAACGTGTGGAGCAGGTCTGGGAGGCGGCCATGGGCCTGCGCCTGGACGAGCGCGCCGCGCACCTCGTCGAGGCCGGCGACCTCATCGAGGAGGCCGGCGAGCTGCTCGAGAAGGCGCGCCGCAAGGCCGCTGCCCGAGCCGCCGGCGCCGACACGCCCGCCAGGCCCGCGCGCAGGCCGGCGCCCAAGACGCCCGCCGGCAAGGCGCGGACCAAGCGGCGCGCACCGGGCAAGGCGGCGCGCACTCCCGCCAAGGGCAAGCCGGCGCGCCCCAAGGCCACTCCGGCCAAACCGCGGGGCGAGGCCAAGAAGACCACCGCCGCGCGCGGCCGGAGCGGCCGCAAGAAGTGACCCCCGCCGGCGGCGCGGCTGCGCCGCCGTCAGCGGCGGACCGGCTGCGCGTGAGGCCGGAGAGGCTGAGGCCTCTCCGGCCTCACGCGTCCCGGTACCGCATCTCCACCTGGGCCGTCATGCGCCGCAGGCGGTAGAGGCGCAGCAGGAGGTACAACGCGATCGCGGCGGCGTACTGCACAATAGCGATCGTGAGCGTGTTCACGATGCTCACGCGGAAGCTCGCGTCGCTCAGCACGAGGTACCGGTAGAGCAGATAGACGGCGAACACGGAGAAGACGCCGCCCATGAGGGTGACCAGCGGCAGGCGGCCGATCGCGTACGGCCCCGCGGCGGACTCGCGATAGAGTTCGCGGCGGCGGAACGGGAACAGCGCGGCGGCGATGCAGGTGACGGTGAAGGCCGCCAGATTGAGGATCGTCGCGTGGAGGGCCAGGGCCCAGACTCCCGCCACGGGTCGTGTGCCGGTCACCACGAGCTCGGTGAGGTCGTAGAGCGCCGTGAGGATCAGCGCCACCGCGCTGAACGTGACGATCGCCTTCACCGGCGAGCCGCGGTGGTCGAGGTCCCTGAGCCAGCGCGGCATGCGCCAGTCCCAGGACATCGCCACCAGGACGCGGGACGCCGCGAGGGTGTGGTTCGGCATCCAGACCCAGAACCAGGCGTTCACGGCCAGAGCGAGGATCGCGAAGGTCGCCACGGAGAACCATCCCGGAGCGTTCAACTCCACGAGACGAGGCATCATCGCCCAGAACGAGACCGGGTCGCGCAGCGCCATGAACACACCGGCGCCGAACACCTCACCGCCGACGTGACGCAGCGGCATCGGGAGGATCAGCAGGGCGAACACCACGGTGAGCGCCTTGCCGCCGACCACGGTGAGCAACTGGATGCGGGGTTCGCCGGCGCGTCTGACCTCGCCGGCCTGGAACGCCACCCAGCCGGGGTAGATGAGCCCGAACGAGACCGCCGGCAGCAACTGGACGACGGCCTCTCCCAGGCTGGGGCGGCCGAAGCGGTCGTACCCCAGGTTGAGCGCCTGCACGATGAACTGCCTGCCGGCGAGCTGGTGCAGGGTGACCCTGGTCAGTGAGAAGTACACGACCAGGACCGTCACGGCGACGAGACCGGCGAGCACCAGGATGCGCTGGACGCGCGCGTACAGCGCCAGACCGCGCGCCGTGAAGAGCGCCGACCAGAGCACGACGACGACCGTGAGCACCGGGGCGCCCCACGGCGACATGATCCAGCGCCCCATGGTCTCCAGCCACTGCAGATCGGCCTCGCGGCCGAGCACGAAGAAGAACGGCCCCACGGCCACACGCGACGCGAACCAGCCGGCGATGCCCATCCAGAGTGCGCCGCCGACGACCACGCCGAGAAAGGCGAAGACGCTGGCCACAGACCCGCCCAGGAGCTTGCTCTGGAACAGGTAGTCGCCGCCGTTGTCGGGGAAGCTTGCGATCAGCAGCGCGTAGACGACCGCTTCTGCGAGGCACAGGGCGCCGGCGATGCCGATCGCCCACTGCAGGCTCACCACCGGGTAGTAGAACAGCGGCCCGGCGATGAGCGGGAACCCGATGAGCACGGCGACGAGCGTCGTCATCAGGTTGTAGAGGAACGCGTCCAGTGGATGCCAGGCGCGTGGGGGAGCGTCGATCCTGCGAAAGCGCAGGGTCGCCGGACGTGATGCCGGCTCCGGCGTCCGGCGTCGTCGCCCGCCGATCACGGCGGCCTACTCGACCAGGCCGCGGCGTATGGCGACCGCGACCGCGTAGGCACGGCTTTCCACGCCGAGCTTGCGATACACGTTGACGAGATGGGACTTGACGGTGTCAGGGCTGAGATAGAGACGCTCGCCGACGTCCTTGTTGGAGAGCCCGTCGGTGAGGAGGCGCAGGATCTGCAGCTCACGTTCCGTGAGCGGCTCCGCCAGCGCCTCCTGCTGCGCTCCGCGAAGGACGGTGGCGATGACCTCCTCGCCGAAGTAGTGACCGCCGGCGGCCACGCGGCGGATCGCGGTGGCCAACTCGCTCCTGGACGTGTTCTTGAGCACGTACCCCATCGCCCCGAGGCGGGAGGCGCCGAGCACGAGGTCCTCGTCGTCGTGCACCGTCAGCACGAGCACCCGGGGCGGGTCGGTGAGCGTCATCAGCGTGCGCAGGACCTCCAGCCCTTGCACGCCCGGCAGCCTCAGGTCGAGCAGTACGACGTTCGGCGCGAGGTAGGGTACCTTCTCGATGGCCTCTTCGCCGCTGCCCGCCGTCCCCACGATCTCGATGTCCGGCAGCCGGGAGAGCATGCGCACGAGCCCTTCGCGCACCACCTCGTGGTCGTCGACCACAAACACGCGGATGGGCGTGGCGGCAGGGGATGTCATGGATCACCCCCGTCCGCGTCCGCCGAGCGAAGCGGGACCCGGAGCTCGATCCGGCAGCCTTCGTCCCGGACCGTGGTCACCGTGAAGGTCCCCCCGACAAGAGCGGCCTGATCGCGCATCATCGCGAGTCCGAAGTGGTCGTCGGACACAGGTGTCACGGCATCGAACCCGACGCCGTCGTCGCTCACCTTCAGAAGCAGAAGGTCCTGCATCTGGGGGTCGGCAGTCAGAGACACGGCGATCCGCGTAGCGGCGGCGTGTTGCATCGCATTGCGGAGCGCTTCCCGAGCCACGGAGTACACCGCGGTGGTGATGGCCGCCCCCGGATCCGGAAGCTCGTCGATCTGCACCTCGAACGTCGCCGGTGACTGGTCGTCGAGCCGCTCGGCGAGACTGCGCAGGGCGCCCGACAGGCCGAGTTCGGCCAGTACCGGAGGCCGAAGGTAGCCGATCACGCGTCGCGCCTCGACGATCGCGCGACGGAGGAGGTCGCCGATCCGTTCGAGGTCGGCGCTGTCCGGACTGACTTGCGCGTCTATCCCCTCCAGCTCATACAGGGCGGCGACGATGATCTGCACGATCTCGTCGTGGACGAGATTGGCCAGTTCCGCCCTGTTCTGCTCGCGTAGGCGCGCGATGCGCTCCAGGAGCCCGTGGGCCTCCCGGCGGCTCTCCTCCAGATCGCGGTAGAGGCGGGCATTGCAGATCGCGCTTGCCGCCTGCTCGGCGAGGGCCTCGGCACGGGCGGTGTCACGGGACGAGTACTCCGTGCGCCTCGCCGTCGAGTGGATGAAGAGACACCCGATGAGACCGTCCTCGGAGCGTATGGGGACCAGCAGGACGGAACGCAGGTGCGCGGCCCATTCACGCACCTCGGCGGCGGCGCCGACATCGACCATGACGTCCTCGACGACCATCGACCGCAGGCCGTCGCCGATGGCGTGATCGAATGTCACATGTGTCCCGAGCAGCACGGCGTCGTCCGGGTCCGAGGCGGCCACGACGACCAGGTCGTCGCCGGCTCCATCAAGCTCAGTGAGAAGGCAGCGACAGTCACCCATGACGGCGGCAGCACTGGCCGCGATCTGGCGGAAGGTCTGCTCGAGGTCGAGGCTGCCGGAGATCGCGCGTGCCACGGCGCAGGCGGTGTCGAGCACGACTTCACTCTGGTGCCACAGATGCGTCCGCGCCGCGTGTTCCAACGCCAACCCAAGAGCATCGGTCGCCGCAGTGAGGAAGAGGCGCTCCTCCTGGGCAAGAGAGTGCCGCCGACGCCACCCACACACGACCAGAGCCGTGAGTGCATGCTCGGCGGACCCACCGGCCATGGCCAGCGTCTTCGCCCGGATCGGGATGATCGCCGTCAGGCCTTTCGGCAGGGAGCGGCGGGTGGTGCTCACGTCCAGGGTCACCACGCGCAGGGACTGCAAGGACCCGAAGACCGGTTCCGCAAGGTCCAGTCCGGGATAGGGATAGCTGCGCTTGCGCGTAGGCCCGTACGCGGTGAGCACGGTCGACGTGGCGTCACCGCGAGCCCAGAGGATCGCGACCGTCTCGGCTCCCAAGACACGGGCCAGGAGCGGAGCAACGTCCCGGGCGTGCTGCTCGGGCGTGCCTGTGCGGCACAGGCGGTCGAGGATCGTAGCCAGGGCCTCCAGCGCCGTCGCGGGATCGCGTTCCTTGCGGGCGGCGGCCGCGGTCGGGAGCGGCGATGTGGTGGTGGTGGCCCACATGCGGAAGCATCACCGAGCCTGGGCTCATGCGAGTTGCCGATGGTCCATGCCTGCGCGGAAGGACGCTCGTAAGCATTATAGTGCGCCGGCGGGGCCGAGGGGGTCTGGCCTTCTCGGCCCCGCCGGCGCCATGCGGAAAGCGTCAGCTCTCCAGCAGCGGGCTGCGCTGGCCGCATCGCTGCGCAGCCACGGCCAGGGCTACTTGACGAGCCACTTGTTGACGGTCGCGGCGAAGTACGGCCAGCCGTTGTCGGGGTTGACCCAAGGTATGTTCGTTCCTTCGTAGTAGTCGTCTGTGGCGCTCCAGTCCTCGGTGCTGCCGCAGCGGACTTCAGGGTGCACGCCCATGAGGATGACGTGTCCCTTGCCGTAGGTGAAGCGGATCGTGGCGGGAGTCCCTGAGAACCAGCCGCTGTAGGCGTACGTGGAGACCGCCGTGGCGTCGGAGGCGGCCAGATCGGTGAAGTAGGGTCCGCCGCCGTAGGGCATCTGGATCGTCCCGAAGTCACCGATCACGGGATCGCTGGTCGCGATCGGCGTCAGGGCCCAGTGGGGATAGTAGGCGATGTCCCAGACCTCGCCCACAGCCGTGCCTTTGAACAGGTCGAGGTAGTAGTAGTTCTCGCCGTAATAATCGATGGTGCGCGACAGGTAGTACGATCCGGCGCATTGACCCATGACGCCGCCGCCGGCGCGCGCGAACGCCTTCACGGCCTCGCCGCCGGCCTCGCCGAGTTGCGTGTAGTAGCCGTAGCAGTAGCCGCCGGGGAAGACGACCGCCTTGAAGTTCCGCAGATCGAGCTTGCCGGCGACGATGTCGGACAGCCGGATCGCCAGCGGCACGTTGCCCGAGTGTTCGATCGCCCGGCTCACGCTCGGCACGGAGCCGGACCAGGCGCCGCCGTCGTCGACGTAGGTGGACACGACGGCGATGCGCTTGCCGCACGGGTTGCTGAGGCGCTTGAGCTGCGGCCGGCTCGCGACGCCGCTGCCCGCGTAGTTCACCATGCGGCCGAGCAGCTCCCAGGCTCCGGCCGAGTTCACATGGCAGCCGCGCATCTCCCAGTTGTCCCAGATGCACCAGTCCAGGGTGCTGTCGCCCCGCAGCTCAGGATCGACCGAGCACACGACGACGCGGCCCGATCCGTAGGCGCTCCGCGCGATCACCGTCCGGCCCTGCAGACTGCGTGCGACCGTGCGACAGCCGGCGGGCACGCTGAAGTGGCCGCCGCCGGCGGTACGGTACACCTGCTGGAGGGTGCAGCCGAAAGCGGGATCTGTGACGCCGAGCCACGTCTTGCCGGCTTCTCCTGTGCGGGTGTAGAGGCCGGAGTAGAGCTGCAACGCTCCGTCCTGACACATGTAGGCGGCGCCGCTTTCGAGGCCGACGACGCCGCCGCCGCCGCTCACGAACGACCGGATGTTGTCCCGCGCGATCGGGTCGCCGCCGAGACCCCAGTAGACGTCGTACACGACCTTGCTGTCGTCCTGCCCGGCCGGCAGGAGCAGCACATCGTAGCTGTCCCGGACGAGGCGGCCCTGCACGATGTCGTCACGCTGGACGCCGGCGAAGTCGAAGCCGCAGGCCTGCAGCGCGCGCATCGTGGCGCAGACCTTGTCGGAGTTGGTGCCGCCGCCGACGTAGACGGCCACCTTGAGCGGCTTGGCGGCCCCCTTGCACCGCTTGACCGCCGCCTGGGCGCCGTCCGCTGCCGGGCCACAGGCCAGCGCCACGACGACCGCGATCAGCAGCAAGAGGACCATCCCCCGGGCGCTCAGATGCGCAGGGCCTCGCCGCCTGCCGTTCTTCCCCTCCATCTCGCACTCCCTCCTTGCTTTCGGACGCTTTCGCGAGCCGATACTCGCGTCGCGAGTACGTGAGTCCAGCCAATGATGCTCGCTTGGCCGATGTGCGGCTTCACCTGACCGGGTGCGAAGCGCCCACTCGAAGAGGCACAGTCGGCTCACCCGGACAGGTGAAAGCCGTGACCGCGGTGGGGCGCTGGGCGTTGTCACGGCTTCGGGGCGTCGAACGTCCGGCTGCGGTGGATCGGAGGCAATCACCCGAACGGGTGATGGGACGTGCCCGATATGGTGTTGTGGCCCCGGGAGATCGCCCCTAGCGTTTGAGACGGTGGCCGGAGGGGGTCCAGGTCCATGCCGGCTGTCGGGTCCGCGTTCGCGGACCGGGACCGAAGGCCGGCCGTGTGGCCGGAAAGGCATAAGAAGGGGGATCTCCATGAGCAGCAAGACCCGGGCAAAGAGATCGGGGCGCCGCGGGGGAGCGATACTGCTGGTGGTCGCGCTTGCGCTCACGGTGCTGGCCGTGGGCTGCGGAGGCGGCGGGACGGAAAGCTCGGAAGCGCCGGCGATGTCGACCGACGTCCTGAGGATCGCCTCTGCGTCGAGCATCACGACGTGGGACCCGCGCGTCAGCTACTCGACCGAGGTCGCCTACATGGGCAACATGTACGAGACGCTCCTGCGCTCGAACCCGCCCGGCAGCGAAGAACCGTTCACGCCCGTGCTCGCCACCGACTGGTCGGTGTCGAAAGACGGCATGGCGTGGACTTTCCACCTGCGTGAAGGGGTCACGTTCCATGACGGCGCACCGTTCAACGCCGAAGCCGTCAAATACTCGATCGAAGGCACCAAGAAACTCGGGCTCGGGGCAGGTTATCTGTGGTGGCCGCTGGACAAGATCGAGGTCGTGGATGACTACACCTGCGTGTTCAAGCTGAACTACCCCGCGCCCATCGACCGCATCCTCTCGTCTTCCTATGCGGCCTGGATCTACAGCCCGAAGACCAGGGGCAAGAGCCCGAAATGGTGGGACAAGACCAACTACGACGGCGGCACGGGCGCGTATCAGCTCGTCTCGTACAAGGCCAACGAGGAGCTCGAGTTCAAGCAGTTCGCGGACTACTGGGGCGGCTGGGAGGACAACAACTTCAAGAACGTGGTCGTGAAGATCGTGGCCGACGCCACCACGTCCCGGCAGATGCTCGAGTCCGGCGCGGTCGACATCCAGACCACGGTCTCCTACGACGACGTGCCCGGTCTCAAGCAGAACCCTGACCTGAACCTCATCCAGACGCCGGGCATCTACAACTACCTCCTCTGCTTCAACACGCAGAAGAAGCCGCTGGACAACGTCAAGGCTCGGCAGGCGTTGAGCTACGCGATACCTTACGAGGAAGTCCTGACCGTCGGCGCCAACGACCTCGGCCGCGTCGCCTATGGCCCCATACCCTCCACGCTCTGGCCCGGCTCGACGGAGCTGCCCCAGTACCACTACGACCTCGACAAGGCCAAGGAGCTCCTGGCTGAAGCCGGATATCCCGACGGCTTCAAGATCGAGTTGACCTACGCGTCGGAGAACCCGACGTCGACGGCCTTCGTCCCCCTGCTCAAGGAATCGTGGGCGGAGATCGGCGTCGACGTCGACATCCAGGGGCTGCTGTGGAACCAGCAGTGGGAGAAGATCAAGGGCAAGGAGGCCGATCGTCAGGACGTGGTCGCCACCATGTGGTGGCCTGCCTTCAACGACGGCTACGACACGCTGAAGACCCTCTTCGGCACCGAAGAGGAGGCGGGCTGGAACTTCTCGTACTGGTACAACGAGCACTTCGACCAGCTCATCGGCGATGCCTTCAAGAACGAGGCCGTCGACATCGAGAAGGCCAAGCAGCAGTACATGGAAGCCCAGACGATGCTCATCGACGAGGCGGTGGGCGCCTTCCTGTTCGACGCCGACACCGTCTATGCGCAGTCGGCCAAACTGAAGGTCGTCGAGCGCAATCCGTTCTTCTACAGCACCCTCGAGTGGCACAAGCTGACACCCAAGTGAGCTGACCGGTGGGGCGGGCGCGCGCCATAGAGCGGCGTCCGCCCCACTTCTCTTCCAGTCGAGCAAAGGAGTCCGATCCATCATGACAGAGACGCGACTTGACCCCGCCCTGCACGGCATGAGCCCGTTCTCGTCGGCACGGCTCACGGTGGCCTTGGGCCAGCTTCCCTGCGCCGACGGCGACACCCGGCGCAACGTGGACGCCGTGCTCGCTGCGATCCCGGAGGCGGCGGGGCAGGGTGCCGATCTCGTCCTCTTTCCCGAGGAGTTCCTGACCGGTTTCAGTGCTCCGCCCACGATCGGTGAGATCGCTCTCGCGCGCTCAGGCTGGCCGCTCGACGACATCGCCGCATGCGCACGCGAGCACAACATCGGCGTGGCGGCGGGCTTCGCCGAGAGAGACGGATCATCGCTCTACAACACGACCGTGCTGATCGACAAGCGCGGCGAGCCGCTGCTCTATTTCCGCAAGACGCATCTGTGGCTCGGCGAAGCCCAGAGCTGCGCCTTGGGCCGGCGGCAGGACGAGGTGGTCGAGTTCGAAGGCGTCAAGGTCGGAGTGCTCACCTGCTACGACGTCGAGTTCCCCGAGGCGGCTCGCTGTCTCGGCCTCGCCGGCGCGGAACTCATCCTGGTGCCCACCGGCAACATGTACCCATGGGAGCATCGCCACCGTGTGTTCATCATGGCCCGGGCGATCGAGAACCATGCGTTCGTCGCTTACTGCAACCGCGCCGACTGCGGTGCCTTCTACAACCATACGGGCGACAGTGCCGTGATCGACCCGTTCGGACGTGTGGTCCACGAGATGGGCGCGGCACAAGGCGTGGCCTCCTGCACGCTGCACATGAGCCTCATCGGCGGCTCGAAGCGGGAGATGGACTACTTCCACGACCGCCGGCCCGAGTTGTACGGGAGTCTGGCGGAGGTCCCTGACGAGGCGAAGGAATAAGCGCAGTGAGCGCGCGCACCTACGTGATACGTCGGCTGGCGTTGGTGGTGCTGGTGCTGTTCGGCGTCGCCACGCTCACGTTCATGATCGTGCGCATCCTGCCGTCAGAGCCCGCCGCCGTGTACTTGGGGCCGCGCCCCACGCCGGAGCAGATCGCGCGCGTGAACAAGGAGCTCGGTCTCGACCGGCCGCTCATCGTCCAGTACGGGGTCTACATGAAGAACCTGGTCACCGGCCAGTGGGGCAGTTCCTTGCGCACCAAACGACCGGTGCTCACGGACATCTTCCACTTCATGCCTCTCACGCTGCAGCTTGTGCTGCTGTCGCTCGCGTTCTCGACGGTGGTCGGCGTGTCGCTGGGGTGCGTGACCGCCTATCTGCGAGGCAAACGTACCGATCATGTGATGCGGCTGTTCGCCACCGCGGGCGTCGCTCTGCCGGCCTTCTTCGTCGCTCTGTTGCTGCAGGTGCTCTTCTTCCGCATCCTGCACCTGCTCCCGGTGGCGACCAGCGGCGACATCTCGGTCACCCTGGCGCATCCGATACAGACCGTCACCGGCCTGCCGCTCGTCGACTCGCTCATCACCGGCAACAGCGCCGCGTTCTGGGACAACGTCAAGCACACGATCCTGCCGGTGCTGGCGCTCACGGCCTACCCCACCGGGGTGGTCATGCGCATGACGCGGTCGTCGATGCTGGAGACGCTCGAACAGGACTACGTGCGCATGGAGCGCGCGATGGGCATCCCGAGTCGCGTCATCATCCTGAAGTACGGGCTCAAGAACGCCATGGCGCCGATCCTCACCGTGATCGGTCTCATGTTCGCCTACTCGCTCACCGGCACGTTCTTCATCGAGCTGGTCTTCTCCTGGCCGGGCCTCGGGATGTACGCGACCATGTCCCTCCTCGGCCTGGACTATCCGGCGATCATGGGCGTGACCGTACTCGTGGCCTTCGTCTATGTCGTGATCAACCTGATCGTGGATCTGGTGCTCGCCCGCGTCGATCCACGGATCGTCCTGGAGTAGGCAGTCGATATGAGCACAGTCGAAACGCGGCCGTTGGCCGAGTGGCGGATACGGCATCGCTCCACACTCGACGAGACGCGCTACAACGTGCGCGTCTTCTTCCGGGACAGGCTCGCGGTGCTCGGGCTGGCGATCATCCTGCTCACGGTGGCGGTCGCCGTGTTCGCGCCGGTCGTGGCGCCGTATCCGGAACAGGGTCGAGGCAAGTCCAACCTCGAGAACAGGTTCGGCGCCCCGAGCTGGAAACATCCGTTCGGCGCCGACCGTCAAGGGCGCGATCTTCTGAGCCGCGTCATCTACGGGGCGCGGATCCCTCTCGAGGTGTCGATCCTCGTCGTCGCCGGCGTGGTCCTCATCGGCGTACCGCTGGGGGGCATCGCGGGCTACTTCGGCGGCCTGGTGGACGAGGTGATCATGCGCATCACCGACATCTTCCTGGCGTTTCCGTTCCTCATCCTGGCGATCTCGTTCGTGGCGTTCATCGGCGCCAGCTTGCGCAGCGTGATGATCGCGCTCGTCATCTCGTGGTGGCCCTGGTACACGCGGCTGGTGCGCGGCCTGGCCGTCTCACTGCGCCAGCGGCCGTTCGTCGAGGCCGCGCGCACGATGGGCGTCAAGGACGGGGTGATCATCATGCGGCACATCCTGCCCAACACCATCGGCCCCGTCATCGTGCAGATGACGCTCGACGTCGGCCTCGTCGTGCTGGCCGCGTCGGGTCTCAGCTTCCTGGGCATGGGAGCCAAGGCGCCCACGCCCGAGTGGGGCCTGATGGTCGCCGAGGGGCGGCAGTACATCTTCGATCAGTGGTGGTATGCCGCCTTCCCGGGTCTCGCGCTCTTCGTCCTGGTGCTGGCGTGGAACCTGGTGGGCGACGGGCTGCGCGACGTGCTCGATCCGCGGACGAAGCGATGAGCACGCCGACGCCGCTGCTCGAGGTCGAGGACCTCCATCTCAACTTCCGCAGCATGCGCGGCCTCGTGCGGGCGCTCGACGGCGTGACCCTGACGCTGGCCCCCGGGGAGATACTGGGTCTGGTCGGCGAGTCGGGCTGCGGCAAGACCGTCACCGGCCTGTCTATCCTGGGGCTGCTGCGCAAACCGCAGGCGGAGATCCCCCAGGGGTCGATCCGCTTCGGCGGACGCGAGCTCGTGGGCCTGTCCGACGCGGTCATGCGACGCCTGCGCGGCAAGGAGATCGCCATGGTGTTCCAGGACCCGCTGGCGTCGCTGAACCCCGTGTTCACCATCGAGGACCAGATCTCGACGGTCGTGCGGCTGCACAAGAAGGTCTCGCGCCGGGAGGCGAGAGACGCCGTCTCCGAGGCCCTGCAGTCAGTGGGCCTGCCGGCCACCGAGGCGATCCTCGGCAGCTACCCACATCAGCTCAGCGGCGGCATGCGACAGCGCTGCTGTCTGGCGATGGCGCTCTCGTGCGGGGCGCCGCTGCTGATCGCCGACGAGCCGTCCACGGCCCTGGACGTCACCATCCAGGCGCAGGTGCTCATGCTGCTTCTCGAGCTCCGCGAACACCTGGGCGTCGGCATGATCCTCGTGACGCACAACCTCGGGGTGGCCGCCCAGACGTGCGACCGCGTCGCCGTCATGTATGCGGGGGTCGTCGTGGAGTCGGGAGAGACCGCCGACGTGTTCAAGCGTCCGGTGCATCCGTATACGAAGGCGCTCTACTCGTGTCTGCCGCAGGGCAAGAAAGTAGACGACCTGGCGACCATCCCGGGCTCTGTGCCCGACCTTCTCGATCCACCCACCGGGTGCCGCTACCATCCCCGCTGCCCTCACGCCTTCGAGAAGTGCGTGGTCGTCAAGCCGGAGGTCACCGACGTCGGCGCGGGTCACGAGGCCGCGTGCCATCTCCTGTCGTCCGGGGGGGTGGCTCCGTGACGCTGCTGAGGGTCCAGGACCTCTCGGTCCACTTCCGCGTCTCCAAGGGCTTCCGCCGCTCGTCCGGCGACATCGTGCATGCGGTCGACAATGTGAGTTTCACCATCGATCGCGGTGAGACTCTCGGTCTCGTCGGGGAGTCGGGCTCCGGCAAGACGACGGTGGCCCGCGCGATCCTGCAGCTCACGCGCCCCACCACGGGGACCATCCATGTCGACGGACGACAGATGGGTCACCTGAAGGGGCGCGCGCGACGCGATGCCATGCGCCACGTGCAGATCGTCTTCCAGGACCCGTACTCGTCGTTGAACCCACGGATGACCGTGCACAACATCATCGCCGAGCCGCTGCAGGCGTACGGTCGCATGCGCGGCGCCGAACTCGAAGCGCGGGTCATGTCGCTGCTCGAGATGGTCGGCCTGGGCACCCAGCACCTGTGGCGCCGGCCGCACGAGTTCAGCGGCGGGCAGTGCCAGCGGATCGCGATCGCCCGGGCGCTGGCGCTCGAGCCCAGGCTCGTGGTCCTCGACGAACCCACATCGGCGCTCGACGTCTCGGTGCAGGCGCGCATCCTGGTCCTTCTCAAGGAGTTGCAGAGCCGCCTCGGACTGGCCTACCTCTTCATCGCCCACGACCTGGCTGTCGTGGAGTCCATGGCCGCGACGATCGCCGTGATGTACGCCGGTGAGCTGGTGGAGGAGGGCCCTGCCGACGACGTGTTCCGCGCGCCGCTGCATCCCTACACCGCGGCCCTGCTGAAGAGCGTCCCGTCGCCTGACCCGACCGAGCGCAGTGAGATGCGGGTCCTGGAGGGCGACGTGCCCAGCGCGGTGCATCCGCCCGCCGGTTGCCTCTTCCGTCTCCGCTGCGAGCGCCGGATGGAGATCTGCGCCGCGGTCTCTCCGCCGCGAGTCGAGATGGGGCCTCGTGTCGTGCGCTGCCATCTCTTCAGCGGACCGCGCGAGGAGGACGCCGCTCCCGGGATGGACGCCGCCCGTCCCGGCCGCGAGCCTGCCGACGAGCGAGGGCGCCCACCGACGACGGTGCCGGCCTAGATCGCGGGGGCCGGGACGAGTGGAGCCGGGCTCGCCGGATCGTCCGGGATCGGCCGCCGACCACTTGTCCTGCCCACCGGCATTGAATACGGTATCGGCATGCCGCAGTGGGGCACGTGCCGGCCGGTACGGCGGCGGTGCGCGACGGGCGGTGGGGCCGGACACGCTGTCCGTGACGGGTCGCCGGCCGCGCCCCGTGTCAGGCTCGTCGCCGGAGTCCGACGGCCGGCGGTCATCGGGAATCCCGTCCGGCCGACGAGGACGGACACGAAGGTGTGAGGGGGTAGTCATCGTGAGCGCACGGGAGCGCGAGACGGCCAACGTCGGTGCGGGGTTGTGGAAGGGTCTCGGCATGTGGGCCTGGATCCTGTTCCGCGTCAGCGGGGTCGTCCTCGCGGCGTATCTGTTCGTCCACATCTGGGTGATCTCGCAGGGTCGCGTGAGCGGCGCCGAGACGCTGGACGGGCTCTTCGAGTTCTTCGACCGGCCCTTCCTCGTGTTCCTCGACTCGGTGCTCGTCGGCGCCGTGCTCTACCACGCCCTCAACGGCGTGCGCATCCTGCTCATGGACCTGGGCATCGGCATCCACCGGCACAAGGCCGTCTTCTGGGTCTGCATGTTCGTGGCCGCGCTGGCGGTGTGGGGCTTCGCCTACAAGGCGCTCCCCATGATCTTCTAGGAGGGCGTCACCTTGAGAACCGAGACACTCGATCGCAGCCGCGGGGGGATGTGGCCCTGGCTGGGCCAGCGCGTCACCGCGGTCGTCATCATCGTCACCATCATGATCCACCTCGTGCTGACGCACTTCGTCGCCATCGGTCAGCTCAGCTTCGACGACATCGGCGCCCGGCTAGCCTCCACGGCGGTGCTCGTCAACGACGTGCTGCTGCTGGTCGCGGTCGTCTACCACGCGCTGAACGGCGTGCGCATGGTCGTGCTCGACTACGGCTTCTCCGGCCGCGGCGCACGGCGCGGATTCGACGCGTTCCTCTGGGTGGCCGGCGTGGCCGCCGTGATCTACGGCACCTGGGCCCTCTGGGTCTGGGTGAGCTGAGGAGGGCCACATGCCACACCATCAGCTCATAGTGGTCGGCGGCGGGCTCGCCGGACTGCGCGCCGCGGTGGAGGCCAAGGCGGGCGGCGTCGACGTGGCCATCCTGAGCCAGGTGCACCCCGGACGGAGCCACTCCGGGGCGGCGCAGGGAGGCATCAACGCCGCCCTCGCCAACAACCCCGACGGCCGTGACGACTCACCCGAGAAGCACGCCTTCGACACGGTCAAGGGCAGCGACTACCTGGCCGACCAGGCCGCCGCCATCCAGATGACCAGCGACGCCCCCGGCGTCATCTTCGAGATGGACCACTGGGGCTGCCCGTTCAGCCGCTACGACGACGGGCGCATCGCCCAGCGGCCGTTCGGCGGCGCCGGCTACCCGCGTACCTGTTACGGCGCCGACAAGACCGGCCACTACCTGCTGCACACGCTGGTCGAGCGCGCCTACGAGCGCCGGATCAAAATGTACGTCGAGGTGTTCGTCACGGCGCTGATCGTCGACGACGGCCGCTGCCGGGGCGTCGTCGCCTACGACATGATCCGTGGCGGGTTCGAGGCGTTCACGGCCGACGCCGTGGTCATGGCCACCGGCGGCGCCGGACGCATCTACGCCAACTCGACCAACGCGATCATCAGCACCGGCGGCGCCGCGGCCGCGGCGTATCACGCGGGCGTCCCCATGGAGGACATGGAGTTCGTCCAGTTCCACCCGACGGGGCTGTACACGACGCACA
>ERZ1026796.1505-NODE-1505-length-15414-cov-3.111533_pt1 | contig 15414 bp, 10 predicted proteins | sample MGYA00520874_ERZ1026796 | MGnify/ENA primary metagenome ERZ1026796 (study PRJEB33270, sample SAMEA104284474) | anaerobic digester metagenome | biome: Anaerobic digester microbiome; feature: mesophilic sludge digester; material: Anaerobic digester biomass...
GACAGGCCCAGACCACGCCACAAGACTTGGGCTTGCTGCTCGAAGATATCTATTATTGCGCTAAAGACTATGGCGGATCTTTTCCGTTGGCTTTTAATGGAGAGATAACGCAAGAGGAATGCCAGCTGATGGTGGATTACTTAGCCCTGAATAAAATCGGGGTACTCATTCAGGCTGGCGTACCTGCCAATGTCACCGTCGCGCATAAACATGGTTGGGCTTATGAAGTTGATGATGGCTACATTCATACTATTGCAGATGCAGGCATTGTATATACACCCGGCGGTGACTATGTATTGTCGATTTTTGCCTATCACCCTGTTCAAGCCGTCTTTGAACCCGTTAACCAATTATTCGCTAAACTCTCGCAAGCAGTTTATAGCTACTACAACTTGATAGCGGAACAATAAAGATAGCAAATAGTATGTAAGATACTATGCGCAATATGCATTATTTTATGATTAGTCCTAATTGGGATTTTGATCAACCTTAAGGGGACGGACTTTGCGCGCCAGTTGGTAAGCAGTATGCATCAGCCGGTGGTAAGCCGGAGCCCAGAAGTTGCCTCGGCTCTGCAGCTCCTCATCCTGATATCCATAACGAATCGCTAATTGTCGGCATTCCTGAGAAAGCGCAAAACTGAACCAGTGGTCTGTTTTCCACTTTTGGACTGAGCGCGAGTGAAAATAAGATTGGGCTTCTTCACTGGGAGATACGCCACAAAACTGTAAAATAGGCTCCATCACTTTGGGCTGGTTGATCACATCTTCATAGCGAATGATGATTGTGTTCTCCGGGAGCTGATCGCGGAAACGGATCAAATTCTGATACGACACCATCCATTGTTTTTCGACGAGAGCGGGAATGGATTTCCAGCGTTCAAAATGCGAGTAAATTGTGTCTATTGGGTTGCGCACTAAGCCAATGATTAAAAAATCCACGTCCTCGAGCTTTTCCTGAGCCTGGAAAATCAAATCCAGCGCTGACCATTCACACAGATGATGCGGGGACTTTTCCACAAATAATGGGGCATAACGCCGGCAAAGCTGCCTCCAACCCTGCATAATCCATTCGTAGTCATCCGCTGGTGGTTGAAAATCAGGCACATTCTCAGCCAAGAGCACCAAAAGATCATGCCTGGCTTCTTCAGGAGCAAAAGGCACACGGCTGTCCACCATCTTAATTTGGGGTAGTCCTAGAATCGATGCGGCCTTGGTCCAGTAAAGGGTTTCGTATTCAAAATGCCGGCGCGTGTTGGCATGCTGGGCGCCAGCAAATTTAACCAAGTAGTTTTGCAAGGCACTTGAGCCGGAAGATCTTTCGGAAAGGATGATAATGCATTTATCTTGGGTCATGCCTTCTCCTGTGTATAATGGTATGGCTAATTATAACGGCCAATCTAACGGCAACGGATCGATAAAACAGGTATAATTTTAAGGCACGCCCCCGTAGCTCAATGGATAGAGTGCCTGACTTCGAATCAGTTGGTTGCGCGTTCGAGTCGCGCCGGGGGCACACTTTTTATCCAACCGCTTACCAATCCCCTTGGAAAGGATAAGTCAGTTGGTTGCGCGTTTCCCCCTACGGAGGACAAGCGAGTCGCGCTGAGGGTATATAAATTTTTCCAAAATTCCTTTCTTGTTCGAAGATATCTTTCTAGAGATATAATCATAAAACGCTACTTTATAGGTGGAGCATTCATGAAAATCGAACAGAACAGCCGCTTATTATTTATTGGAGATTCCATTACAGATTGTGGCAGGGCTATTCCTATTGGAGAAGGCAGCGGATTAGGTAACGGCTATGTCAGTTTGGTGAACGCTTTCTTACAAGCCTATTACTCTAAACGAAAAATTCGTGTCACGAATCTGGGAACCAGCGGAAATACCGTGCGAGACCTGAAAGCCCGCTGGCATAACGATGTCATTTCTCTTGCTCCCGATTGGCTGAGTATCATGATCGGCATCAATGATGTTTGGCGGCATTTCGATTCGGCATTCCAACCAGAAATTCAGGTTTCACTTCAAGAATACCGATCCACGCTCTTAGCCCTCACCCAGGCGGTTCGCCCAAGCCTGAAAGGTTTGGTGATCATGGCTCCTTATTTTTTGGAGACAAACACCGAAGAGCCTATGCGCCAAATGATGGATGTATATGGTCAGGCAGCAGCGGAGGTTGCAAAGGAAGTTGAAGCAATCTTCGTCGACACGCAAAGCGTATTCGATCACTACCTTGAAGTGCAGCATTCCATGAGCCTAAGCGCAGATCGTATTCACCCCAATTTAACTGGTCACCTGCTGATTGCGCAAGCTTTTCTTTGCGCAGTTGACTTTGATTGGCAGCTGCTCACATGCCAGTATGTTCACGATGATTCACTGGGTACCTCTGAAAAAGTTTAGTCAGTCTGATTCCATAATGGGGTCTCAAAACTTAGCCTTTTTATCCATAAATTTAGAATGTATATTACCTATGCGCAAATCAATGGAATTTTAAAAGACCGAATTGAGGATTCTATGCAACCCGCTCATCAATTAAATCAACCCACAGCCCTTGAGAAAGCCTTTCACCGCGACATGCTCCAGATTTATCAGCGGGCAAAAGAAGAATGCGGCTACAATGCCACCCGCTTCCTTCAGATGGTCGCAAACGATGGCGGACTCAAAACGGCGCAGAAGCTGCTTGCTACGGCTACCCCCTCAGATGGCTTTGTGGAGCTCTGGGAAAACCGACGTCTGGATCTCTCCATGGAAAATCTGGTGCTAAACCCGAAATATCGTTCGTTGTTTAGCCAACAAGAAATTGAGACTGCCAAGGAGCGTCTCAATGCATATGGCTTTATCCCCCAAGAAGAGTAAGGCTGCGACCGTATCGGTCAATTCCTAAAAACCAGGTTTTTATTTTAAATCGAGCCCCCACTCATAAAAAGATCAAGGCTAGTTGCCTAGCCTTGATCGTGAACCAATTTTACAAATTCGCGTTGAGTTACGCTTCGTATACTTCGTCTAACATCGCTTGCACAATCTCCTCAGGTGGTAAAGGCAAATCCTTTTGAGAAAACATCAGCACCGAGAGTAAAGGCATGTCCTTCACAAATTCAAGAGTGCCCATTTCGATTCCGCCTTCGGTATCTTCTATCTCCTTGATATCCTTTTGTGGACCACGGGAAATCATTTGCTCGATGATCGGTGCAATAACTTCCTTTCCGCGCGGATCTTGCATCCATTCGGCAATGGTCGATTCCTTATTCAGCAGGCTGGGCAGAACAAGAGTCGATTCCAAGTTTACGTTCACCTTTTGGCGGATATCAGCAGAGGAAGCGCCGACCAAGATTTCAAATTCACCGCTTTCAGTAATCCAGCGATGATAGCCGGGATGATAAAATGCGAATGCCCTAAAATCCAGGGGAATAGTTACAGTTTTAGTTTCTCCGGGTTGTAGTTCCACCTTAGTAAACCCCTTTAGTTCTTTCTTAGGTCGGCGCAAACTGCATTTCTGGTCGTGCACGTAAACCTGGACAATCTCTTTGCCAGTGACCTGACCTACGTTCTTGACATCTACCGATACCACCACACCATCAACATCTTTGAATGATTGTTGCGAAACTTTTAGATTGCTATATTCAAAGCTGGTGTAACTCAGCCCGAACCCGAACGGGAATTGCACTGGAACTTGCTTCTCATCGTAGTAGCGGTAACCGATAAACATGCCTTCACCATAGTACACCTTGCCAGCCTCTCCTGGCCAATTAATATAAGCTGGTGTATCCTCGAGCCGAATCGGGAAGGTCTCAGAAAGCTTTCCGCTTGGGTTCACCTTACCAAACAGGATTTCCGCAACAGCGGTGCCCCCAGCTTGCCCCATCATCCAGCCTTCCAACACAGCAGCAACGCCCTCAACCCAATCTTGCATCGCGACCGCAGCCCCATTATTGAGTACCACCACGCTATTTGGCTGAGCTTTAGCCACCGCCTTGATGAGCGCCACCTGCTGCTGGGTGAGGTCAATATTCTGGCGGTCGTAGCCCTCAGATTCGATATATGTTGGCAAAGCGATGAAGAGGATGGCTGCATCGGCTGCAACTGCTTCTGCTACCGCGGCATCAATCAGATCCTGACGGAAATCCTCTCCCTTTGGATAACCCTCGCTATAACTAAACTCTATATCGCTCGCCGTCTTTTTCAGTTCTTCCAAAGGAATCGATACTTTCGTCGGGTTCACATGCGAGCTTCCGCCGCCCTGAAAATGTGGTGACTTCGCTCCGCGACCAATCACAGCAATTTTGCGCTGACCCTTTAGCGGGAGCAAGCCATTGTTCTTCAGCAGAACCATGCCCTCAGAGGCGATTTTTCCCGCTAATTGATGGTGCGCTTCCTGGTCGAATTCACCGCCTTTAGGTGTTTGCTGAGCTTTAAAAATAATTTTTAGGATGCGCCGCACCGATTCATCCACAACGGCTTCGTCCAGTTCCCCTTTGCGAACAGCCTCCACTGATGCTTTTACCCGAGCTTCTTGAGGACCTGGCATCTCAAGATCAAGCCCGCCCTTGAAAGACGCTACCCGGTCGTGCACAGCACCCCAGTCAGACACCACCAAACCCTCAAAGCCCCAATCCTGCTTGAGGATCTGAGTGAGCAGAAAATAATTCTCGGAAGCATACGTACCGTTGAGTTTGTTATAAGAGCACATTACCGTCCAGGGTTTAGCTTGTTTGACGGCTTTTTCGAAGGCTGTCAAGTAAATTTCGTGCAATGTGCGCTCATCGATTTCCGAGCTAATCGAAAAGCGCTGATATTCCTGATTGTTCCCTGCAAAGTGCTTTAAAGAGGTCCCCACACCTCGCTTTTGCACGCCTTCGATGTAGTGAGCAGCCATTTCCCCTGCTAAATAAGGATCTTCAGAAAAGTATTCAAAGTTGCGCCCACAAAGCGGGGAGCGTTTCATGTTCGTGCCCGGACCAAGGATCACATCCACATTTTGCGCAATGCACTCCTCTGCAATGGCTTCACCCATCTGTTGCACCAATTCAGTGTTCCAGGTGGAAGAAACGCAGGAAGCAGTCGGGAAACACGTGGCTGGCAGGCTCCGCTGATCAGGATCGCTCATATCTGGCACGTGGCGCAATCCATTCGGGCCATCCGATACGGTCATCGCGGGTACACCTAAGCGCTCGATTGGGGTTGTGTTCCAGAATGAAGCCCCGATGCACAATCCAACTTTTTCTTCCAAAGTCATTTTCTTGATGATTTCTTCGATTTGTTCTGACATTTTTCTCTCCTATATTTAAGCATTTGCCGCATGTGCGTACGTGTCATACACAGAGCGGATTTTCAACGCGGATTGGATTTCTGTTTCCTCCCAGCCAGCTGGAACAGGAACTGTAACGCTGATCGACCGTTTTGCCGGCAGGTCAAAGTAATTATCACTGAACACAGCTTCTTCCCCCTCAAAAGTCAACTCAACCAGACGGCTAAGAGAAGCAGCTGTCAGGGTTATATGCGCTGTCTCATTTTCCACTTTGACTTGAGCGCTAATCTCTGGTTCCTTGAGTTCTAAGTGTTTGCTTGGGGCAAAGTAGGCTGTCTGCCGGCTCACCATCTGCTCACCCTGCCAAAGCTCAGCAATAAACACTAAACTTCTGGTAAGATCTGGGTCATCTTTCAAAATTGTGGAAAAGTCTACTTCGCAGAGCTTCATAGCTTGCATGGGCTCAGCAGTTACCTTTTGAAATCCTGTTTTGGCTACATCTCCATCCAACGTCTCGAGCGACCAAGTAAGCGTGCCTTCCCAGGGTTCGCGTAGTTCGTTCGTGATGTAAACAGTTTGCACCGGTGGTGCATCTTCTATGGAAAGCAATACCGGCGCATAAAAGCGCTTCGCCGCATAGTGGAGTGCTTTCCAGCGTCCGAAGTAATCGAGGCTGGACCAAGATGCCACCGGCCAGCAGTCATTGAGCTGCCAATAGAGGATCCCAGATACCCGCTCTGGATGCCGGCGCCAGTGCTCAGCGCCGTACCGAATGCCCTCCGCCTGTAAGACCATACTCAGGTACACCAGCGATTCAAAATCCTTAGGCAGTCGGAAGCTATCGAGCATTTGGGCGATGATCAATTGGTTGCCGCTGGCATTCTTCTGGTGGCACTCCATAATATAAGAGGTCATATTCCAGTCTTTTTCCTCGGCAAAACTACGGATGGTCTCCATTGGCGGGAGTGCCTGAAAACCAAACTCACTCATAAAGCGTGGGAGTTGTGTGCGATAGGCGCTGAAGGGCTTGCGCCCATGCCAAACTTCCCAATAATGAGAGTCGCCTTGTTCTTGACCATTAGGATCCTGAAAAGCGACTCCAGAAGAAGGCGAACTAGGCCAATAAGCGTGATCTGGATCTTCTGAGGCAATCCATGCGGGTAGAAGTTGATGAAAAAACTGAGTATAGGCAGCTTTGATCGGTTCGAGGTCTATTCCTGGCCAGTCCCAGCTCACTAAACCCCATTCCATCTCATTATTGCCGCACCACAACGCTAAGCTGGCGTGATGGCGTAATCTGCGCACATTTTCCAGTACTTCTTGATGCACATTCTCCAAAAAATCCGGTTCATCCAGCGGATAAACGCTGCAGGAAAAGATGCACTCCTGCCAGACCAAAATTCCTAAGCGGTCGCAGATGTCATAAAAGCGGTCATCTTCATAGAACCCGCCTCCCCAAACCCGCAGCATATTCTGATGTGTAAGTACAGCATCCCTTAGCAGCTTTTCCAACCTTTCGCGCGTGATGCGTGTTGGAAAAGAGTCCGCTGGGATCCAATTAGAACCTTTGGCAAGAATTGGCTGCCCATTGACTACAAAAGTGAATGACTTACCCCAAGCATCGGGTTCCTGGCGCAGCTCAATTGTTCTTAAGCCAATCTGATAAACCTTTTCATCTTCGGCTTGCTCACCTTTCAGGCTGATCTGCACTTGATAGAGCGGTTGCTCTCCATAACCATTGGGCCACCAAAGCTGTGGATGGTCGATGATGATAAAAGCTTTAGCGCACTGGGTTTCATCTACCGGGCTGGAGGTCTCCCACACCTCGCCTGTTGGGGAAATGACCTGCATAAGGATGTCGTATTCTCCCTGATGCCAAGCTTGGATGGTAACTTCCGCTTCCAGCCGGACTTGATCTTCAGTGTGGAATTGGCGCAAGTGGACATTCTCGATACGGGCATCATCAGCGCCCTCCAAGCGAATGTCTTTCCATATCCCGATAGGCGGGAGCTGCGGACCCCAATCCCAGCCAAACTGACAAGGAGCTTTGCGTAAGTGTGGCGCACCCGGTAAACCTTGGGGAACCCCTTGCATGTGGCGCACCTTCTCCCGCTCAGCGCAGTAACGCACCGGTGAGCTGAAAGTAATGCCAATTTCATTCTCACCAGGTCTTAGGAGATCTTTCACATCCCAGCGGAACTGGCGAAACATATTGGCTGTGCTTCCTAAGATAACCCCATTCAGGCTTACCGTCGCTAAGGTATCCAAGCCGTCACAAACTAAGTCAATGTGGGCTCGCTGGGCAAGTTCCTCATCTACCGAAAAGATGCGCCGATATTCCCAATCCGCCTCAGCCACCCACTGTACTTTCTTCTCATTATCCCCCACGAAAGGATCGGGGATGGTGCCTAACGCTAATAAATCAGTATGCACTCCACCGGGTACCGTAGCTGGTGCCCACTGATCCATGCCAACCTGGCGGAATTCCCACATTCCTGTAAGCGTTTGTGTTTTCATGCAAAAATATGCTCCTTCCTATCAGGCTATAGTTCCAAATGATGTAGATACATAGCTGTTGAATAGAAATGCCATTCTATTCTGTGGAATAGACCACTGTCGAAAGGTCCCACTCCTCGTGAATCTTGGGCACATCGCTGATCAACCGCTTCGTATAAGCTTCCTTCGGGTGTAATATAACTTCCTCAGCCGTTCCGCTTTCCACAATCCTTCCCTTTTTCATGATATATACCGTCTGAGATAGATAATAAGCCAAACCGATATCATGCGTAATAAAAATTAGGGTAGTGCCTTCTTCCGCATTCAATTTCAGGAGCATATCCAAGATAGTTGCTCTTGAACAGGCATCGATCATCGAGGTAGGTTCGTCTGCGATTAAAATCTTAGGTTTGAGCAAAAATACGCGCGCAATCATCAAGCGTTGCATCTGCCCGCCCGAAAGTTCGAAAGGATATTTATTGGTCAGTTCCTCGAACTTCATATTGACGAATCTGCAAGCTTCACTCATCATGTGAACTTTTTCTTCTCGGGAGATGTTTTTTCCATCGCGCATGTTAATGCAATCCAAAAGAACATCATCGATTTTCCGGAAGATATTATAGGAGGAGTATGGGTCCTGAAAAATGGCTTGAATATTTTTCCAATATTCCAACCGTTTTTTGTGCGTGCTGATATCCCGCTTCTTGCCTAAAAAGTAAATCTCTCCCTCAGTGGGTTCTGTGAGACCTAAAAGCAGCTTTGCTAAAGTGGTTTTCCCACTACCCGACTCGCCCACAATCGAGACAATTTCTTTATTGTGAATCTCAAGCGACACATGATCAACAGCAAGTGTTTTGGTGCGCCCCATACCATATACTTTCGTCAACTCAACGCACTTAAGGCATGACCCCGAACCGTTATCCATTTTGATACGCCTTTCTTAATTCTTCTTCAGAAAAAATGCAGCGATATGCACGTCCATTGCCAAGCTCTTGCATGTCAATCGTATTCATCTTTGTACACTGCGGAATGACATATTTACAGCGAGCCGCAAAGCGGCAGCCAGAAGGCGGATCCTTAAGGTTGGGGGGAGCGCCAGGAATTGCAACTAGCTGCTGTTCCCGCATACCTTCCTCTGGCACGATAACCGAGCCCATTAACCCTCGTGAATAAGGATGCAGCGGGTCAAGGACGACCTCATCCGCAGTACCCTTTTCCACAATTTGACCTGCATACATGACCATAATGTCATCAACCACGTTATAAAGCAACGGCAACTCATGGGTGATAAAAACCATCCCTTTGATAAAACCACTCTTCATCAAGTCCACGAGCATTTTTATGACCATTTTTTGGCTGGTTACGTCCAAGGCTGAGGAGGGCTCATCAGCGATCAGAACTTTCGGTCCGAGAATGACTGAGACGGCAATCACTGTGCGCTGTTTCATTCCGCCTGAAAGTTCAACCGGGTATTTATACAGAACTGATTCCGGCAGCCCGAGTAAAGTAAAACGCTCTTTAGCCAGATTAAAAATCTCTTCTTTTGTGGCTTTGGGGTTGTGAGCCCAAATCACATCCTGAATAAAGTTGAGCACCTTTTGGGTTGGGTTGAGCGCATTCATCGCAGCTTGGGGAATATAAGAGATTTCTGTCCCCAAGATCTTGCGGCGGATGATGTCTGGATCCATTTTGGTAATATTATTCCCATCCAGGTAGATATCTCCGCTGATATAATGCAAGGGCGGAAAGTAATAACCCATCATACTCAAGGCAAGCGTTGACTTTCCACAGCCAGATTCTCCAGCAATACCCAATGATTTTCCTTCTTCCACTTTGAGAGAGACGCGATCGACAGCGTAAACATCCTCATGAAAACGGGTAATGTACTTTGTGGAGAGTTCGTTTACTTCCAATAAGACTTTAGACATTTTCACCTGCTATTCTCGTAAGGTCGGGTTGAAAACCTGGTCAAGTCCAGTGTTCATTAGGTTCATCGAAAAAGAGATTAGTGCAATCATAAGCAACACAGGTAAGTAAGCCCACCACTTTCCCATAATATGTGCCTGATAAATCATCGCCCAATTCATCATTAACCCTAATGTGGGCACTTCTGTTGTGCGTGGTCCTAACCCCAAGATAGAAAGGCTTGCTTCAGCAAGAATTGCCGATGAAATTTGCAGGATCAAAGCCATCACCACATAAGAAGCAATATAAGGGAAAATATCATGGGTAATTATGTAGAAGATTGAGTGACCCGACAATTTAGAGAGGTTGACATGGTCACGGTTGCGTAAAGACATGACCTGTGAGCGTACCGCTCTGGTAGTCCAAACCCAAGATGTAAGCCCAATCACCACGGCTATGGTAACCGGTCCGCGTTTATCTTGCCCAATGCTAAAAGAAATCAAGATGAGTAAGACAAAACTCGGAATCACGATGAATAAATTAGTGATAAACATGATGAAGTCATCTACGCGCCCACCGATGTAACCAGACAGAAGGCCTAAAGTCAGACCAATAAAAGTTGCGATCAAGCCTGCTATAAGCCCAATTTGAAGAGAGACACCGGTAGCCTTAACTAATTCAGTCAAAACGTCCCGTCCAAAATTATCAGTGCCTAATGGCAACACGCGCACATTTGCTACTTCATTTATATTGACATAATCATTTTGGTTTACGACATCGGTTTCTACTAACTCGCCAGTCTCTGGGTTTCTCTCCGCAATGATAATCCCCTCAGTTGAAAGCAGATTTCTGATTGAATCGTTGAGACGTTGATAATAACGCTGCTTTGCATAAATCATCCCTAAACTTTCATTAGGATCGTAATATTCAAACCATAGGTCTAAAAGTGCTTTGATATCATCGACGTTTATTTGGTCTTCAGGAATTCCATAGGTGACCAACCATGTCTTCATAGCTTCTCGATCTTCTGCGGGAAAGCGCTGTGCAATCCGTTTGGCATCAGCATCCTTTAAATTGAGCATATAAGTAGGGGAAGATACGATGCTATCATAAGTATTAACATAAGTGCCTGGTGGGAAAAATGTTCCTTGCCCAATAATTTCTAGAGGTTCAGAGGTGGTAAATAAAGGGTACAGAAAGATGAGTAACAAAATAGCAATCAGGATGCAAAAACCGGTTACAAATTTACCTGAATGAAAGACTTGTTGAAGAGTGTGTTTCATGCTTTCTGCCTCCTATTCCGCTTGAGCAGCTTTAATGCGAGGATCGATTAAGCCATAAACAATCTCGATGAGAAAGTTGGCTATCAAAACCATGATGGTGATGATTAAAGTGGAGGCAGAAATTAAGGGGTAGTCCTGGCCCATCACACCATTCAATAATGTATACCCCAATCCGGGGTAACTAAATATAATTTCAGCAATAAGTGCACCCCCTACCATCGTACCAATCGATAAAGCCAAGCCTGTGATTTGAGGGAGCATTGCATTTCGGAACACATACTTGATGATAGTTCCATCCTTAATTCCCATAAAACGCGCGTATTTTACATAGTCTGCATTCAATTCATAGATTGACATGGAGCGCATTCCAATGGCTTGCCCTCCAATTGCTACCAGGACAATAGACCAGAATGGTAATTGGTAATGTGAAATTACAGATTTAACAAATTGCCAGCTTAAGTTAGGAATCAAATCAAAGCCATATCCACCAGATGTCGGGAACCATTTCAAATCCACTGCAAAAATAGCCAATAAGATAACAGCCATGCCAAAGGCTGGAATACTACTGACAAATAAACTCACTGGCATAATGACTTTATCCCAACCCTTTCTGCTATAGGCTGCAACAGCGCCGAGCACATTCCCAATTATCCACCCCACAATGATCGCTGGGAATTGCAAGCCAATGGTCCACAAGATAGAGGAACCGATAATATCTGCTACCGGTCTCGGGAATTGACTGAAAGAAAGCCCAAAATCGCCCTTCAACACATTTCGCACGTAAATAAAGAATTGCTGAATCATGGGCTTATCCACCCCGAAAAGCTCAGCATATCTTTCATACACTGCTTTCATGCCGGTTGTTTCAGACATTCCCTGTGCCAACCTCCCTACAATAGCCGCAACAGGATCACCTGGCATTAGTCGAGGGAGAAAAAAGTTGAGGACAAAGGCAAATATCAGAGTAACAAACAACCAAAGCACCTTATTGAAGAAATATTTCCGGTAACCTTTCATGTGGGCTCCTTTTTTATAACAGCCATGTTCCGAAAAATTCGGAACATGGCTGTATTACATGAACTTTGGTCTATGGGTTAACGAGCGTCACATTATAGAGACCAGCAACCGACCAACCATCCATCAAATCTAATGGAGGTACAGGCGGAACGGTCCCATCACCCTCATGCGGGAAGTTCGTCCAAACGCTCTCGTTCACCGTATGGAACGACTGTGGACGATACATTAACGTGAAGGAGGGAATGTCAGTGAGGTAAATCTTAACCAATTCAGTATAAGCATTCTTCAGCTCGGCTTCATCTGTCATGGATGGGATCGCCTGGATAAGCTCATCCGCAGCAGGATTCTTATAACCACCCCAGTTTCCATTCCAGTTATTGGTGGTCTCTGCAAATTCAGAGCTCATCAGGTGGCGAATACGCGACCATGGTTGCGTAGGACCAGCACCATCACTCCACATCATAAAAATGTCATATCCTTCTTGAAGTGGCCAATTGGTAACCACAGTCTGATAGACTGCCCATTCAGGGTAATTGGTCGTGATGTCTATGCCAATTTCTTTACCTGCAGCAGCAACAACTTCGATAGCGGCTTGCCAATCTGACCAGCCGTTGGGTGCAGTCGCGACGTAGTGCAGGTTCTGACCTTCAAATTCGCGCCAACCATCACCATCCGTATCTACGATTCCAGCATCATCGAGTAACTTCTTAGCGCCTTCAATGTCTTTACCCGCAAACTGTAAGTCTTTGACTGCGTCATGGTCATACAATGCCTGCTCGCCTGGTGTAGGATTCATCAAGGAGCGGGGAACCTGATCAAATGTTGCGGATTGATTGGTCATGGCATTAGCAATAATCGTGTCATAATCTACGGCTATTGCAATGGCTTTGCGCACCGCTAATTGATCCAAACCATAAGCACCCAAATTGAAGAAAGCGGTCGGCAGACTGGCACCAATGTGATAGGGTGCTTCCGGTAAATACGTTGAAACGGGCAAGCCATCTTTCAACCACAGGTCCTGAACGTTAGCAATGAATTGTTGCGAAACATCCACTTCACCAGCTTTGAAAGCCGTCGTACCAGCATCATTGTCCTTGTAAATCATGTGTCCGAGATACTTAGGTATTGGTAGCTTGCCCCACATCGAGGCATCTTGACCCCAGTAGTTATCGTCACGAATCAAGACTACTTTCGTGTCATCGGCATAGAATTTGTGATAGGGACCAGACCAGACTACATCTTCGGCAGCATCAGTTAATAAAGCGGCAGAGTCCTCACCAACGCGAGCTTCTAGCTTTTGTGTCCAAGCTTTCTGGATCACATAGTTGCTGCTTAGATAGGATTGAACAAGTAACGGGTTTAGTGCTTTACCGTCTTCGCCAAGGACGGCTTTAATTACGACGGTCTGTGGATCCTCGGCAACAATATCTTCAATATAAGCTTGGTTTGCAGCGCCCGTAGCAGTATTGTATTTCACGTGTGTTGCCCAAGTGTAAGCGACGTCTTCTGCGGTTACCGGGGTGCCATCACTCCAATGTGCCGCTTCCTTGATCTTGAAGGTGATTTGCGTTCTGCCTTCATCCCAAGCGAAATCGCCATCGGCGAGCAATGGATAAACCTGACCATCAAGCATATTGTACAAATAGGGTGTCTCGAACATTAATACACGGGCATTATCCTGCTGAGCAATGGTCATCGCATTGTTACAGCTAGAGGAATAAGGGTTCCAACAAACAACCGAACCCCATTGCTGACCGTTGAAATACATGGTCTCATTTCGAGGAAGGACCACATCACCAGCCACCACTTCCCCAGTTTCTTCTGGGGCTTCGGTAGCTTCCGTAGGGGCTTCTGTAGCCTCGGTCGGTTCTTCCGTTGGTTCTGTAGGTGCAGCTGTAGTTTCAGCTGGAGCCTCAGTGGTTGCTGTGCCACCGCATGCACTAAGTACAACGGCAAGCACGAGCAATATGGACAAAATTGTAATTCTGCGTTTCATTTTTCTCCTTTTAAACTTTAGAAACAAACAACTTCATTGACAAACAAACTGTTTTTCTTCCTGATATCCAACCTCCTTCTTCTCAACCGTGTTCCAAACGAAAAATCCACGCTAAAAATTGAGCCGCGCTTTTTCAATTTAAGGCTGCTCCACTTAAATATGCACCACAGGATTGCCGAACGACAAGTTCTGTATCCACGATAATGCGTTTCTTCTCGGTTGAATCAGTTTCGATCATCTCAATCAGCGCTTCTGCAGCTAAGTTCCCCATTTTCGATATGGGTTGACGAACCGTCGTCAAAGGGGGATTTGTTTTAGCAGAATTGGAGAGATCATCAAAACCAACTATAGCGATATCTTCCGGAACATGAAGATCTGCTTCTCGTAATGCGCGCATTGCTCCATAAACCATCATATCGCTGGCAATAAAAACTGCATCTGGTTTTTGCTTGATCAGGCGTTGCATGCCTTTGTAGCCGCCCTCTTCCGAATAATCCCCTTCGGCAACCAAAAGCTGAGAAAATGGCAGCTTCGCATCTCGGAGAGCATTGAGATAACCCTGGAAGCGATCTGCACCGGAAATTTGGTCTAAATCACCCGTAATTGTAGCAATGCGCTTATAGCCTAAATGCACTAAATGCATTACAGCATTGCGTGCTGCTTTCACATTGTCAACATCTAAATAACTGACATCTAAGACCGGGTGGCGCCCAACCATTAAGAATGGGATATGGCTATCCATGAGTGAATTAACGATTGTGTCTCTGATAGGTACCGAGGCAATAATCACCCCTTCAATCAGTCCGTTATGTAGAATCTGCGAAATCATACGGCGTTCGTACTCAGGCTCTGAAAGCCATAACATGACAGAATACCCCAAGGCATTGCATGATGTCGAAATTCCTTGAAGAAGCAGAGGGAAATAGGGATCACTAAAAATTTTCACCACGCTCGTTGGGATAACAACCCCGATGATGTTCGTTTTGCCGGAGACGAGCCCCTTTGCTGCCAAGTTAGGCTGAAAACCAATCTGATCAAGGATTTCCTGTACCTTTTGACGGGTTGATTCGCTCACATTGGGGTCATGATTAACAACTCGTGATACCGTTGAACGCGAAACTCCGCTCAGGCGGGCAATATCTTCTAAGGTGAGTGGCATCGATTTACCCGGTTTCTTTATTTCCGATCTAAAATTTATCGGTACAACTAACTCAAATGAGCGCTATTAATGCTCTATTGAATTAGCCATCAAACGGAGCTTAGCTATGGGAGTGATAGAAGAGTTTTGCTAATCTTTTCAATTGAAATCAGCTTTACTTCAATGTACTTTTATCAATCTCGTTTTAGCTGAGCCTTTAGCGTTTTTAATCAAGCTGCATTGGGAACGCTCCCAAACTTACTTTTATTATAGCACCCCACCAGCTTTTGTCAATAACAAATTAACGATTTGTTTATATTTCTTTAATTACAAGT
>ERZ1026796.1527-NODE-1527-length-15282-cov-3.368129_pt1 | contig 15282 bp, 19 predicted proteins | sample MGYA00520874_ERZ1026796 | MGnify/ENA primary metagenome ERZ1026796 (study PRJEB33270, sample SAMEA104284474) | anaerobic digester metagenome | biome: Anaerobic digester microbiome; feature: mesophilic sludge digester; material: Anaerobic digester biomass...
GTAGAGCACGGTCGCCCACCACTCGGGAAAGCGGTAGGTAGCGCCGACGGCGACCCATGCGAGCACGAACGCCGCCGCGGCAACACCCGCCGCAGAGTGCCCCACCACTTCGCCGAGACGGTGCAGCACGCGGCTGCTCCACTGGCGATCTTTCCAACCAGGCGCGTGGGTCGGCGTGACGGGTGAGTGCACGACCCATCTGCGGCGCGGCCGATCGGGCGTTGACGGTTGCACGAGTGAGTGATCTCAGCGGAGCAGCAGGACCACGACGACGATGATGAGCAGGAGGGTGAGGAAACCCCCACCGATGTAGATGCCGGAAGCGAGGAGCATGACTGCTCTGTACCCGGCACGCAGCCGAGTGAAACGTGCAACTGCGCTGTGCTGCTATGAACGACACGAACAAGGGAGTCGCACTGATGAGTCAGCAGGTCGCAGGTCGCATGGCGGGTCGCAGGGTGCTGGTCATCGGCGCCGGGCAGGAGACGTACGGCCTGCCCCCTGAGGAGGTCACGCTCGGCAATGGCCGCGCTGCGTCGCTGCGCATGGCGGCCGAGGGGGCCACCGTTGCGTGCGCCGATCTCCATCTCGATCGAGCGGAGGACACGGCGTCACAGATCCTCGCCGAAGGTGGAGCGGCATGGGCGTTCACCGTCGATGCCACCGACGAGTCCTCGATGGTCGCACTCTTCGACGCGGCTGTCGCGGTGCTCGGTGGTCTCGACGGCGTGCTGGTGAACGTCGGCATGGGAGGGCCGGCGTGGCTGTCCGGCACCACCGCCGCGGCATGGGATCGTACGTTCGCGCTCAACGCTCGTGCCCACTTCCTGGGCTGCAAACTGGCCTTGCAGCACCTCGACGATGACGGTGCGGTGGTGCTCGTGTCGTCGGTCGCATCGCTACAGCCCGGCAGCCGGATGCCCGCGTACGACTCGTCGAAGGCCGCGCTCGGTGGCTTGTGCCGGCATGCCGCGTTCGAAGGGCGCCGCCGCCGCGTGCGGGTGAACGTGGTGGTACCAGGCCTGATCGACACGCCGATGGGTCGCATCGCAACTCGCGACCGGCCCGGCCGCACCGCCGGCCGGCTACCGCTCGGTCGCCAAGGCAGCGCATGGGACATCGCCAACGGCGTGCTGTACCTGATGAGCAACGAGGCGGGCTACGTGAACGGGCAACTGCTGGTCATCGACGGCGGGCTGACGACGATCCACTGATGTTCAGCGGCCGCCTCGAAACAGCGCGCTGAGATCCAGTGACGGCACGTGCTGGCGCGTGGCCAACGACACGTACGTGCAGGCGAGCGTGTCGCGGCCGGTTCCCAACACCGTGCCGACGAGGCCGAGTGACTCGGCGAGCTCGGCGGGCGGCGTGGCGGCGACGACGCGAACCCAGATCGCCTCTTCCAGCACGTTGAACGCGCTCTGCACCTCGTGGATGTCGAAGCCGGCATCGAACCGTTCATGAGCGATGTGCGTGGCGTGCTCGATCATCGGCACCAGGTCGCGGGTGTCCACGCTCTGCAGCACGAGTGCCAGCAACCGCGCCAGCCGCTCGCGGGCTGCCGTCGGCCCGGCCTGCGCGTAGTGGGGAAGGTTCGATCGCTCGAGCGCGATGGCGGCGGCGTCGAGGATGTTCTCGCGCTCGTTGGTGAGCACTTCGGTCACGGTGGCCACGGATGTCTCCTTTGCTGAGGGTGTTGCGTCATCAACCGGGTCGCTGCCGGTGGCCGGCTTATGCGATCGCACCGGGCTTGCCGAGGAAGCGGTCCAGTTCGTGATCGAACTGGTCGATGTTGCGCCGCAGCCACTCGATGAGCATCGCAGCGTGCTCCATCTCGTCGTTCATGTTGTGCAGCAGCACCGCCTTCAGCTCCGCGTCATCGCAATCGTCGGCGCGCTGGCGATACCAGTCCATCGCCTCCAGTTCCTCCATCAACGAGACGATTGCCTGATGCGAGGCGACGGTCGTTGCCGACAACCGTTCGCGTGGTGCGTGGAGCTCTTCGCTGGACATGGTGCCTCCTGGGGTCTGCCCGCGGTGTACCCAGCCGGCGACTTCCCCAAACCGGGAACGGCGTTGAGATCCACGTTTGCTCGCCAACGTGAGTGGGTACTGCGAGGGAGTTGAGAAAGGACTCACCATGGACAACGCAGATCAGACCAAAGGCAAGTTGAAGCAGGCGCTGGGCGACCTCACCGACGACAAGTCGTTGCAGCATGAAGGCAAGGCCGACGAGGCCGCCGGCAAGCTGAAGGAGATCGTGAAGGACGCCGAGCACAAGGTGGAAGAGCTCGTCGACGCCGCCAAGGAGAAGTTCGTCAAGCACTGAGCTCCGTCATCGCGGGCTGCCGGCGTTGGACCGCGTCGGCAGCCCGTGTCAGTGCTAGCAACCCGTCAGGACCGAGGCCCGAAGCGTCGACGGTCCCAGATCATGGTCTCGTAGGCTTCACCCACCTGGGCCGACCACTGCTGGAAGGCTCCTGCGTCGATCACCTGCACCGCCTGCTCGAGAGTGGCGCCGTCCTGCATCAGCACCTCGTGTGCGGCGGGTTCGGCGAGCACATCGCACAGGTGCACCACATCGTCCACAGTGCGCACGCATGCTCGGCGGGTGGTGCCGTTGCTTCTCACGGTGGGCTTGAGCAGGCGGTAGAAGCGGTCGAGCTCGGCGTCGCTCATGAAGCAGCAGAGCGTGTCGTCCCAGTCGAGCCACTCGCGGATCACCGGCCTGCCGACCGCCGCGTGGAAGAGGGGGTAGAGCCCGGCCGTCAGGTGCGGAGGCACCGCCTCCTGCAGCATCAGCTGCTGCAGCGCCCGGTAAGCGTGATAGCGGCGAAGCGTCTGCGTGTTGCCGGCCGTTGCCTCGGTCACCGTCGGGCGGCTGTGGTGCACACCGTGGTGGGCGAGCAGCCGCAAGAGATGGTCGCGTTGACCGTGCAGCCATGGGTCGGAGGCTGCATCGGTGGCATCGGCCAGCAGCGCGAGCACGAAGGCGGGGTCGGTCTCGGGGCGCACGATCGTCACCGGGCAGGCATCGAACAGTGCGGTCACGTCGCCGGAGAGACCCACGCCGTTGGCCGAGCCGATCTCGGCCAGCTGACGCAACGCGGCGACGTGGCGTGATCCGTCGATCACGACGAACTGCCCTGCGTGGTCGGCTGCTTCTCTCACGATGATGCGACCCGTCAGCGACGAGGGTGTGCGCGCGATGGCGCTGATCAGCCCTTCCAGGCCGACGCCGCACAGACGCTGGTAGGAGCGCATCGGCACGAACGCGCGCATGAACGAGGCGTCGGCGGCGACCGAGGGGTCGTCGGCGAGCGACAGCTCGTCGCCGGGGTCGAGCAGCAGATGGTGCAATGGCACCGTTGCCAGGGTCAGCAGCGGGCGGGCGCCGACGCTCAGGTGGAGGTCGGCTTCGCCGGGAACGTGCTGTGCAGGAGACTGATCCACCGTGAGGCCCTATCGGCCCGTCGGGCTGCGGTCTTGAGCCCGGTGTCGTCAGGTGTCGTCAGGTGGCGCCTCTGGGGGCTCGTTGCGCCGGCGACTTCTTGGCTCGTGCCCGCGGCTTCTTGCGTGCGGCGAGGTAACCGTCGTTGAACGCCTCCTCGGCTTGCAGCGTGCGTTGCACGTCGCCAGCCACGGACGACGCGAGCTTGCCGCCGAGCAACGGCAGCGAGCACTTCACCTCGCCGTTGATCTCCACGATCGTGGTGCCGCCGGGGCCGGGCGCCATTCGCAGCGTGCCGCCAGCGCTCACCGGCACCCCCTTGGCCACCACCTCCCACGTGCCGGTGCGCACGTTGGTGGCATCCGGTGCGCACCAGTGGTCGCGCTGCTCCACCGTGTTCATCGGCGCGAGCAGGCGCTTGGCGAAGCCGGGCACTTCCATGGGCACGCTGCGCTGCGAACGCAGCGACACCTCACCGAGATGATCGGTGTGCTCGAGCATCCGCAGGTCGCGGTGCCCCAGCGCCGTGTACTTCTCGGTCAGCACCGCCGGCGTGGTCATCATTGCGAACACCACGTCGGGTGTCGCGGCGTAGCGGTGAGTGGAGCCGACCTTCATGAGCCCATCGTTGGCTGCACCGGCGGCCGGTGGCAGGGCCCAAGGTCATCCGTGCACGGCAGCGCTCAGCCGTTCTTGCGGTCTTCCTTCTTGGCCTTCTTCACGTCGCGCTTCTCCTTCAGCGACTTTCCGGCCTTCTTGGCAGCGGGCTTCTGAGGTGACTTCGCGGGCATGTGCCCTCCCTTGGGTTAGTGCACCTTACGCCGAGCACGGCGCAACAGCTCTTGCATTCCGGTCTCGATGCCGTCGGCGAGCACAGCCACATCGGGCACCGCGTCCCAGTCGCCGGTGACCCCGAACGAGATCTTCCCGTTGTAGGACAAGATGGCGACGCCGGTTCGTACGCCTTGCGACAGTGGCACGAACGGGAGGTACTCCAGCATCTCGCGGCCGCACGCGTAGAGCGGCACCTGCGGGCCGGGAACGTTGGTGGTCACGGTGTTGACGCTGCGTTGCGGCATGCGGCGCATCACGATGGCGGCGGTGCGGACACCCATCGAGAGCAGCGCCGGCGGCGCGAACCCTGCCATGTTGACCAGCATGCTGCCGGCCACGGCCTGGTGCGACTCCTTCAAGGTGGCCATCTGTGAGCGGATCGCGTGCAACCGCTCGATCGGGTCGGAGATGCCGACCGGGAGCTCGGCGATCATCGCCGACACCTGGTTGTTGGCGGTGCGATCGCCGGCGGCGCGCACCGAGACGGGCACGAGCGTGCGCACGACGGCGTTGTCGATCTCGTCGCCTCGGCTGAGCAGCAGCTCGCGGAAGCCCTTGGTGATTGCCGCCAGCACCACGTCGTTGACGGTGCCGCCCAGCGCCGTTCGAATGGTCTTCACGTCGGCCAGCGTGGTGCGTGCCCATGTCCATCGACGGTGGGGGCCGATGGTGCCCTCGATCGACAGCGGCGTGTTCGGGCGCAGGTGCTCGCCGAGCGCCTTCGCGCCCTGCACCACGTCGCTCAGGTTGGCCACCATCTTGCGCGGGCCGCGGAGCGACGCACGAGCCCAACGGGCGATCTCGTTGGGGCTGACGAGCGTCTCGCCGATGGCGTCGCGCACCAACTCGGCGTCGGACGGCTCGGCGGCCGGGTGCCAGTCGTCGGGTTCGGTGGGCGACCCCTGCGGTGATGCGTCGAGCACCAGCGCCATCAGGTCGGTGCCGGAGATGCCGTCGACCATGCAGTGGTGCACCTTGGAGATGAGGGCCCAGGAGCCGTCGGCAAGGCCCTCCACCATCCACACCTCCCACAACGGGCGGTTGCGATCCAGTTGTTGCGACATCAGGCGACCCATCAGGTTGCGCAGGTCCTGGTCGTCACCGGGCGGGGGAAGGGCGGTGTGTCGAATGTGGAAGTCGATGCGGAAGTGCGGATCGTCGACCCACACCGGTCGGCCGATGCCGCCGGGCACGAAGCGCACCTTCTGCCGGTAGCGCGGCACCAGCGGGAGGTGCCCGCGGAACAGATCGACGAGCGCCTCGTAGGTCGGAGCAGGGCCTTCGAAGCGCGCGCACGACGCGATGTGCATGTGGTTGACGCCGTCCTCGATGTGCAGGAACGTCGCGTCGAGAGGGCTCATCCGGTCCATCACGCCTCCAATGGTCGGCGTGCATCGTCGCGCCGATCGGCTCCCCGCAGGAGGGGCCAAGGTCACCCGTGGCCGGTTCAGCCCTCGGGGACGAGGCGGCCGGCCTCGATGGCCACCATCGGGTTGCGGTTCTCGTCGCCCGGCACGCCCAGCGACTCGCGGAACAGCGTGATCGCATGCATCGTGCCGGCCTCGTGCAGCCCCGCGTTCATGATGCGGTTCACCGAAGGGCTGAGGTCGCCGAACTCCATGCGAATGGCATGGGCGATGGCCTCGCTGGGGGTGTGGTCCTCGGCGAGCACCGAGTTCGGCTTCACGCCCCGCTTCGTCGCGGCCTTGCGCGGCTTGGCCGGAGCCTTGGCCGGCGCGGCCTTGGCGATGATCGGCCGGTCTTCAGCGAGCTGGTCGTCGGCGGGCTTCGGAGTGGTGGGCATAGGTTCCTTCGCGGCAAGAGGGCGTGCGGCCCCTTGCGGACGGGTTGCAGACCGGCATGAGACTTCCGGGGAGTCTACCGCCGCCAGCGATGGCTCGGGATCTGATGTCGCGCCCCGTGCTTGCGGCGGGAAGGGGCTTAGGCCCCGTGCGTCGACGTGCCGGAGAGCGCACACTGCGAGGCGTGAAGCCGCTCCCCGATGGCGCCCGCGTGAACTCCCTGCTCGGCCGCAGCCTGTTGACCACGCACGACTGGTCTGTCGCCGACCTCGATGCGCTGCTGAGCGTCGCCGTGCGCCTGGAGGCGCTCGACCGCAGCGGGGTGGCCACCGACCTGCTGCCCAACGAGCTCGCCTATGCGATGTTCTTCGACAACTCCACTCGCACGAAGTCGGCGTGGGCGGGTGCCGCGGCGCGGTTGGGCATGCACCCGGTGATCGTGGACGGCTCCTCGACGCAGGTCTCGCACGGCGAAACAGCCGAGGAGACCGGTGCGATGCTGGGTATGAACGCCCATGCGCTGGGTGTGCGGCACGACCTGATCCTGGGTGAGGGCAACAGCTTCATGCGCGACGTGCTGCGCGGTATCACCGACTACCTGGCGGCCTCCGGTGACGCCCGGGTGGTGCCGGTGGTGAACCTGCAGTGCGATCTCGACCATCCGACGCAGTCGCTGGCCGACCTGATCTGGCTGCGCGAGCACTTCGGTGGCTCTGTCGCCGGGCGGCGGATCACGATGTCGTGGGCCTATTCGCCCAGCTACGCCAAGCCGCTGTCGGTGCCACAGGGCGTGGTGAGCCTGCTCACACGTTTCGGCGCGCATGTGACGCTGGCGCATCCGGAGGGCTACGAACTGCTGCCCGAGCCGATGCAGTGGGCAGCGGAAGGTGCCGTCGAGTCGGGTGGCTCGTTCAGGGTCACGAACGACATGGACGATGCGTTCGCCGGGGCGGAGGCGGTGTACCCGAAGTCGTGGGGACCGCACGCGTTGATGGCCGAGCGGGTGGTGGCGAACCGTGCCGGCGACAAGGTCGCCATGGCCGACATCGAGCGGCGGGCGCTGGAGCGCAACGCACAGCATCGCGACTGGATCTGCGACGAACGGCGGATGGCGATGACCGCCGATGGTGGCACGGCGCTCTACCTGCACTGCCTGCCGGCCGACATCGGTGCCGAGGTGACCGAAGGTGTGATGGATCGCTTCCGTGTCGCAGTGGCGAAGGAAGCGAACAAGAAGGTGTACGTGATCATGGCGCTGCTGGCGGCAGCCAAGGTCTCCGACCTGGCGAGCCGGCTCGCCGATGCTGGCTGAAATGGGGCCCGAGATGACCGAACTGACGACGCTCGACCGAAGGGTTGCCGAACTGGCCGAACGGTACCGTCCGCTGGCGGTTGCGATCCTGAAGGAGGCAATCCGCATTCCCGCCGACCAGGTCGACCTCCCCGTGGACAGTGGCGGCGACCCGCGCAGTGGACTGTCGAACCACGAGGGCAGCAGGCTGCGGTTCCTGCTCGACACGATCGTCGATGTCGGAGCGGTGCTGCACGCCGACGACGTAGGTTTCGACGACTACGGCAACCTGGTCTGGACGGTCACCAACGCGTTCGACGAGATGCCGCCCGACCACAAGCGCGTCATCTACTTCGATGGTCACTCCGACACGGTGCAGGCGCTGCGCGACCAGTGGCGCGACAAGCTGAAGGGTGCTGTCGACCCATACGACGGCTTGGTCGACGGCGCCGCGGTCGACCCCAGCTCGTTGCGGGCAGAGTTGGGTTACCTGCCACCCGACGACGAGTTGCACCATCTCGTGTTCGGCCGCGGCTCGGCCGACCAGCTGGCCGGTGTGGTGGCACAGATCGTGGCCACCAAGATCCTGCTGGAGCTGCGCGACGAGGGTGCTCTGCGCGGCTGCATCGTGCGTGCCTACGCCACGGCTGCCGAAGAGGACAACGACGGTGGCGGCCCTCGTCACCTCGTCGACCACGTGCTGCCGGGCGCGGCACCCGAACTGATCCCCGATGTCGTTGTGCTCACCGAGGGCACGGGCGATGCCGTGAAGGGCGCGTTGGGCATCTACCGCGGGCAACGCGGCCGGATGCAGATCGAGGTCACGGTCACCGGTCGGTCGTGCCATGGCTCGATGCCCGCGCTGGGCCTGAACCCGTTGGAGCACGGTGGGGCGATCCTCGCCGAGGCAGCGGTTCGGCATGCGAACGGTGAGGGGATGCTCGACCATCCGTTCATCGGTCGCGGCACGCGGACCGCTTCCTGGGCGACGCTGGACACGCCCAGCGATTGCGCGGTACCGGAGTGCTTCACGTTTCGCTTCGATCGCCGGCTCACGGTCGGCGAGACACCGCAACAGGCGCTGGCCGAGATCGAGTCGCTCGATGCCGTGGCGGCCGCCCGCCTGGCCGGTCTCACGGTCGAGATCGTCGTGCCCCGCTACTCGCAGCGCACGTGGCGGGGCTACGCCGTGGACAACGCGCAGATCTACCCGGGCTGGATCACTCCCGAGGATCACGCTGCCGTTCGCGCTGCCGTCGATTCCTACCGGCGTGTGGTCACCCCGTTCGTGGTGGAGCCTCCCGGAGGTGCCGCTGCCGGGGCCTTGCGCAGCACCCCCCGGGTCGACAAGTGGATCTTCTCCACCGACGGGGTCGGCTTCCCGATCCCGCTCGACAGCACGTCGATCAGCGTGCCCGCCGGCAAGCAGTGGGTGGTGTCCGGTGCGGTCCGCCACCCGGCGATGTTCGGCATCGGTGCCGGCATCGAGCAGAACACGCACCGCATCGGCGAGTGCGTCGACCAACGCGAGCTGCAGCACGCCATCGCCGTGCTGGCCCGCTTCCCGCGAGCATTCGCGGATCTGACGGGCACCGTCGACGGGTGACCGCGCGGGCCGGCAGCGGGCCGGCAGCGGGCCCGCAGCGGGCGGGCAGCGGGCGGGCCAAGAAGAGCCGAAGGGCTCTGCGTTGCCGGTGTTTGCAGTCGCAACACTGTGGGTAGAGAAGTTCTCGAGCGAGGGGGTTCCGATGTCCGGCCAGGAACAGAAGTCCATGATCGTTGTCGGTGTCGATGGTTCGGTGGACGGCAATCGGGCATTGAGCTGGGCGCTCGACGAGGCGCAGCACCATGGCATGAAGCTGGTGCTGGTGCACGGCATCGACCTCGGCATGTCGGGTGCCGACCCGTACGGCGGTGGCTACGTGCTGGAGAGCCTGCAGGAAGCCGGCCGCATGGCGTTGGAGGAGGCAGAGGTGGTCGCTGCGGCTCGCGGCGTGGAGACCGAGCAGCGGTTGGAGACCGGTTCGCCGGCGGCAGCGTTGATCGAGGCCTCGAAGGGTGCCGCGTTGCTCGTCGTCGGTTGCCGCGGGCACGGTGGTTTCGCCGGGCTGCTGCTGGGCTCGGTCTCGGCCACCTGTGTGCACCACGCACACTGCCCAGTGGTGGTCGTGCGCCCGCCCGACAAGGTCGACGACTAGCGAGCATCCGCGCCCACCCCGAGTTCGGCGCCGGCCACGCTTCGGGCTGCGCGTGTGCGCGGCAGTACGGTTCGCCGCATGAGTGAAGCCTGGATCATCGACGCCGTCCGTTCGCCACGAGGCAAGGGCAAGGAGACCGGGGCGCTGCACAACGTGCACCCGCAACGCATCCTTGCGCAGGTGCTCAACGCGCTGCAGCAGCGCAACGGTTTCGACACCGCGCAGGTCGACGACGTCATCATGGGTTGCGGCGCCGGCAGCGGCGACCACAGCATGGACATCGCGCGCATGGCCGCGCTCGACGCCGGCTGGAGCGTGCAGGCTCCCGGCGTCACGCTCAACCGCTTCTGCGGCAGTGGCCAGCAGGCGGTCAACTTCGCGTCGATGGGCATCCTCGCCGGCTTCCAGGACATGGTGGTGGCGGGTGGGGTGGAGAGCATGTCGCGCCCGGCCCCGATGCACGTCGACGGCTTCACGGCCAACAACAACCACCTGCGCGACCAGTACGACATGGTGCCGCAGGGCATCAGCGCCGACCTCATCGCCACTGTCGAGGGCTTCCAGCGTGAAGAGCTCGACCAGCTGGCGGTCGACAGTCAGAACCGTGCCGCCGAAGCAATCGCGCAGGGTCGCTTCGAGCGTTCGCTGGTGCCCATCTTCCACGACGACGGCACGTTGGCCCTCGATCACGACGAACACCCGCGGGCCGGCACCACCCTTGCCGATCTGGCCAAGCTGGCCCCGGCCTTCGCCGGCATGGGCGGCCACACGATGGCCGGTCGCGAGCTCAGCATCGACGACACCGCACGCAAGGCGTACCCGCACATCGGCGAGCTGCGCCACGTGCACCACGGCGGCAACTCGTCGGGCGTCGTCGACGGCGCCTCGGCACTGCTGCTGGCCTCGCCCGACTACGCACGTGCACAGGGCTTCGTGCCGCGGGCGAAGGTCACCATGGCAGCCGTCGCCGGCGACGAACCGGTCATCATGCTCACCGCCCCGGGGCCGGCAGCAAGATTGGTGGTGCAGAAGGCCGGCATGACGCTCGACGACATCGATCTGTTCGAGGTGAACGAGGCGTTCGCCGCCGTGTTGCTGAAGTTCCTGCGCGACACCGGCGTGTCGTGGGACAAGGTCAACGTCAACGGTGGCGCGATGGCCCTGGGCCACCCCATCGGTGCCACCGGCGGCATGCTCATCGGCACGCTGCTCGACGAGCTCGAGCGTCGCGACCTGCACACGGGGTTGGTCACCATGTGCACCGGTGGCGGCATGGCCACCGCCACCATCATCGAACGCATCTGAGGGCTTGCCGGTGCGCAGACCTGCCCCACCGGCTTCCAACGCGACTCTTGCTCGATTCCAAACCACATGGTGAAGACTGCGGGCATGGCCAGCGCGGTGTCCGAAGACCGATTCCGTGCGATGGGTTCCGACATCCATCTCATCGTCGTCGGCGGCAGTGCCGACCTGCTGACCCTCGGTCGCGACCGCATCGGCGAGTTGGAACGACGGTGGAGCCGCTTCCGACCCGACAGCGAGATCAGCCTCTTGAACGCGGTGGCCGGGGAACCGGTGGTGGTCACACCGGACACGTACCTGCTCGTCGAGCGCGCCGTCGAGGCCTGGCGGCTGACCGGCGGTGGCTTCGACCCCACCTTGCTCGACGCGTTGCGTCGCGCCGGGTACGACCGCAGCTTCGAAGATCTCGTCGACACCGGTGAACCGGCGCTCCCACCGCGCCTCTCGGTCACCCGTCCGGGCCCGACCGACATCGTGTTCGATGCCGGCTCGATCGCACTGCCCACAGGAATGGGCTTCGATCCGGGCGGCATCGGCAAGGGACTGGCCGCTGACCTGGTGTCGGCCTTGCTCATCGATGAAGGCGCTGCCGGTGTGTGCGTGAACATGGGTGGCGATCTGCGGGTGCGCGGCGAGAGCCCCACCGGCGCGGGATGGACCATGGCCGTGGAGCACCCGTGGTGCGCCGCACCGATTGCGCTCGTCGGCCTGTGGGACGGCGCGGTGGCAACATCCAGCGTGCTGCGCCGAGTGTGGCGCACTGGCGGGCACGCCAGGCACCACCTCATCGACCCCGCCACGGGCGAACCCTCCACCTCGGACCTCGCGTTTGCGAGCGTGATCGCCGGCACGGCCTGGGAGGCCGAAGTGCTGGCGAAGGCCGTACTGCTGCGCGGCGCGGACCGTGCCTTCGACCTGCTCGATGCGCGCACGGCGGCCGTCGCGGTGAGCCAGGATGGCCGGGTGATCGCGAGCCCCGGGTTTGCGGCGTACCTCGGCGGGGTACCGATGACACAGACGGTGGCGTTCGACCCGCAACTGCGCGGCGCCACTCATCGCTCTGCGGAGGACACAAGATGAACAATCACACGTGGTGGTACATCGCTCGTTCGGGCGGGATCATCGCCTGGGTGCTGTTGGCGATCAGCATGTTCTGGGGGCTGGCGCTGTCGAGCCGGTTCCTGGGCAAGCGGCCGAAGCCGAACTGGATGCTCGACCTGCACCGTTTCGTGGGTGGGCTGGCAACGGTGTTCACCCTGGTGCACGTGGTGGCGCTGATGCTCGACACCTACGTCGGCTTCAGCCTTGCGAACGTGCTGGTGCCGTTCACGGGCAGCTACCACCCACTTGCCGTGGGCTGGGGTGTGATTGCGATGTACTTCCTGATCGCCGTCGAGATCACGTCGCTGCTCCGCAAGAAGCTCAGCAAACGAGCGTGGCGCGCCACGCACTACCTCAGCTTCCCGCTGTTCGCCCTGGCAACGTTCCACCTGCTGTGGGTGGGCAGCGACCGCACCACGCCGGCGCTGCGTGTTGCCGTGCTGGTCTCGGTTGCCGCGGTCTGCGTGGCCACCGTGATGCGCATCCTGCAGGCCGATCGTGACGATCGGGCAGGCCAGAGCTCCGCACCACGCATTCCCACGCGCTGAGCAGATCGCCTCGCCGTGGGCCGACGCGCAGTACCACCTGCGCCACACGCTGCTCACGTACTCCCTTAACACTCGACGCTCATCATGGTGTGCACAAGGTCCACACCACGGCGACGTCAGGACGATGAGATGAGCGAGTACAGCAACAGCACGAACAGCACGCAGCGTCCGGCCCGCCGGAAGCGCCCGCACCCCGCCCGCACGGCGCGGCGAGCAGTTGGCGCCGCCGGTGTTGGCGGCATGCTGCTGATGACCGGCTACATGGCGCTCAACGCGGCGACCACCACGGCCGCGGCGGTGCCCACGGCTACCGCCGCACCGGCGACAGCAACGGCCTCCGGTTCCACCACCGACAAATTGACGGGCGCCACGACCGCATCCACGACTGCGGTCGCGACCGCATCCACGACCGCCGCCACCCCGGCGCCGCCGGCGACGGTTGCGCAGACCACCACCAAGAGCAGCGGCTGACCGTGCACCACGACGTGCTCGACGACGGCACCCGGTCCACACCCCACGGCTGGCCCCCTCCCTCTGGCCAGACGGTATGCCCGCCCCGCAGCGAGCCCGATGCAGCGCCCTCCCGCTCGCGTCGGGCCGCTGCGGGCGCCGGCATGGTCGTGCAGGGGGCCTGACCGATGCCGTTGTTCTCTCTCGATCGATCGCCGTCGCTCGTCGACCGGCCGTACTCGCCCCAGCGGGCGATGCGGCTGGCGGGGCTCGCCGGCGCCGGTTCCCTCCTGGCAGCAGTGAGCATCATGGTGAGCGGCGGTGGCTCGTCAGCAAGTGGCGTGCCGCCGACCGAGCCGACCAGCGCCGCGGCGCACGTTGCCGGTTCAGTCGGCTCGTCGGCCCCCTCGACTGTGACTGCGGCAACCACGAACACGAGGGCGGCGACCACGACGGCGGCGACCACGACGATCGTTGCTGCGACGCCGTGCACCAACACCTACACGGTGGTGTCGGGTGACTACTGGACCCTCATCGCCGCCGAGGCGTCGGTCTCAGTAGAGGTGCTGTACGCCGCGAACGGGGCAACCGCCGACACGGCGCTGTTTCCAGAGCAATCGGTGTGCCTGCCCGATGGCGTCACCGTGGTGGTCCCGACGACCCAGGCAACGACCCAGGCAACGACATCCGTCACGACTCCTGCCTCCACTCAGCGCGCCGCATCCACGGCGACGGCTGCGGCTCCGGCGCCGGTGGCCACGGTCCCCGACTCGAGCAGCCACAGCAGCGGCTGAGCCCGGTGCCGCGTGGCGCTACGGCTGTGCCGACTCCAGCTCGTACAGCGGCACCGTGCCGTGGCGAACCCACAGCCCGGCGCCGGCCTGCTGGAAGTGCACGTTCAAGCGGCTGCGGTACCACTCGCCGCTGCGATGGTGCACGTCCATGTCGGTGAGCTCCGGGTCGACCACCTCGGCGAGGTCGTGGGCCGTCGGTAGCTCGAGGTACAGCACGTTGCGCGTTGCCGCACCCAGATTCGCGATCGCGCTGACGGCAGCAGGCTCGTCGAGGTAGTGCAGCACGCCGTGGCAGATCACCAGGTCGAACTTCTTCGACGGCTTCCAGGTGGCGATGTCGCGCAACTCGTGGCCCCACTGCGCGCATGCATGTTCGCTGATGTCGACCGACCGCACCTTCACCCGCGGGTGCTGCGCGCGGTACCAATCGCGCCACATGCCCACGCCGGCGCCCACGTCGAGCACCGACGACGGTGGCACACCCCACCACGCGCACATCTCGTGCACGGCGGTGGCCAGGTGGCCGATCTGTTCGTGGTCGTGCACGCCCACCAGCCCGTAGAACCGTTGGTAGTACTGATCGTCGAAGCGAGGCATGGCCCCGACATTCTTGCGTGTTCAGACGGGCGGCAGAAACGGTTCGGCAATGGCCGCCAGGTGCTGCAGGGTTGGTGCCCCGCCCAGCACGTACCGATCAGGGCGCACGACCACCGCATCGGCGACGTTGCCATCGGGTGCGACCGCTGCATCCAGCAGTGCGACCAGCTCCGGGTGCTCGTCGGCGCCCAGCACCAACGCGCCGCGCTGCGAATCGGGATTGAGCGGGTTGTCGCCGGCATCCGGGTTCGCACCCGATGGTGCCGGCGTGTGGACGAAGTCACGCGGGGCGGCGCCGAGAAAGTCGCGATTGCGGCCGCCGCTATCCGGATTGCCGATGGCGCGACCGTTGCTGTCAAGCGTGCCGGCGTCGCAGACATTGCTGCTGGCATCGCGGTCGAGACACGCGTCGACATTGTTGCCGCGGGTCGCATCACAGCCATCGGCCGCAGCAGGACAGTCGTCGATCCAGCCGTTCGGGCTGAATGCGGTGCGTTGCGCGTCGAGCATGTTCACCGTGGTGCGGGCAATTGACGGATATTGCGTTCCCGCGCCCGGCACTGCGGGACTCGGCGATTGCGGCGCAGGACTACCGGCGCGCGATCGAACACCTCGACAGTGCGACGCGGGAGCAGCACGATTTCGGGCGCAGTGCGATCCTGCGCGGTGACCTGGCTCGGCGACAGGGCGACCCCGGACTCGCCGTGCAGCTGTATCGCAGCGTAATCCGGCGCGACTTCCATCTGCTCGCCCTCGTGCTGCCGCGCCTGGCCGATGTGGCGAAGCAGGCCGGCGAGCCACAGCAGTTCGACGAGGCGCTCGAGGAACTGGTGCGCAACGGTGCCGGCAACCCTGCCGAGATCGCTTACGCGGCCATCGTGAGCGGCTACTACGACGATCCAGTCATTCTCGAC
>ERZ1026796.1528-NODE-1528-length-15281-cov-2.349545_pt1 | contig 15281 bp, 15 predicted proteins | sample MGYA00520874_ERZ1026796 | MGnify/ENA primary metagenome ERZ1026796 (study PRJEB33270, sample SAMEA104284474) | anaerobic digester metagenome | biome: Anaerobic digester microbiome; feature: mesophilic sludge digester; material: Anaerobic digester biomass...
AGACAGCACCGTGGCATGACCGACGAGCGCCGCGGCCACAACCACACTCGTCCACACGACCCCCAGGCTGCGACTGCCGAGGCGCCCTGCCCGGCACATGAGGTGCCCGTAGGCGACCAAGAGCACGGTGGCAACAAGAAACCGCCCGCTCGGCGTGCCGAGGACGATCTGCGCGGCGGCCGCCGGGTTGGAGGCTCCTCCGGCCAGCGCCGCCCACAGCTCGGCGGCCACCACGAGGATGACACCGGCCCAGGCGGCGGCCACCAACGGCCGCCATCTGGTGATACCCGCCCACAAAAGCTGACCGGCCAGAACAAACAGAGCGAGGAACGACACGCTGCGACCGACGGCGCGCAGTGCGGTGATCGCCGGAGACTGGCCGGTCGCGCCCAGCGCAACGTCGGCGCCGCCCCCTTCCGCTCCCAGGTTGAACGTCCAAGCACCGCGGATGGGGTGGCCGTCGGCGGACACCGCTTTCCAGTCGACGGTATAGGTGCCCTCGTCGCTGAGATCGGGCACGTCGATGCGCACCTCGGAACCGTCGGCGGTGGCCTTGGTTCGGGGGACCACCGCTCCGGCCGGGTCGAGCAGTCGGATCCCGTCGTTGCTGACCGAGACCCCTTCGCTGTAGGTCATGACCACCACCGGGGGTGCCTTCGCGACGGTGGCCCCCTGGGAGGGAGTGGTCGAGATCAGCTCGGCGTGGGCCCCTGCCGGCGCTGCCCACCACAGCGCTGCGAGCATGCCCAGAGCGACAAGCAGCAGGCCGCGCAGCCGCCCGGTCCGACGACCGGACACCTCCCGCCCGGCCCGCTCTTCTCGGTGAAAGAACCTCGCCCGAGGGGCCGGCCACTCCCGCCTGCCCGACACCGGGCTAACCACGGGCATCCCACTCGGCGATGAGAAATGCTCCCAGTCCGGCCGGATCGATCAGCGCCGGTGCCTCGTTGAGCACCGAGGTGTCCCGGGCCCAGGCCAAGTCCATCGTCCCCGCCCGCTCCTCCAGGCGCCGACGCGCCGACCGGACCAGCTCGTCGATCCCCCAGGCGGCCAGCGCCTCGGCCTGGGTGCTCAAGCGGTCCGGGGGCGGCAACTGATCGAAGGCCACGTCGCTCGTCACGTCACGGCGCCCCAGGTCCTCGACCGGGTCGGTGCCCACCGCACCCTGCGCGTACGTCCTCAACCATCCCTCCCGGGCCGCCACCTCGGCGGTGGTTCGGGTGCCGTAGTCGACGACCAGGAGCGCACCCGTCGCCAGCCGGCCGAGCGCATCGTTCACCCAACGGTGCCCCGCTTCACTCCAGGGCACAGGGGCCTGCTCGGGGACCGCCCCCCACCAGGGCAACGACCGAAGGCGCTCGGCGTCGGCTGCCTCGACCGGCCGCCATGACAGCGCCACCGCAGCGCCGTTTGATTCGGGCGGGGGTGGCTCGCCGCCAACCGGCGCCACCCCGGCCCAAAGTTCCTCGATCTGTGCACCGTTGCGCTGCACCACCCGGGCGGCCAGGTTGTCGAGCAGCTCGTGAGCGACGATCACCCCGCACACCCGCTCGGGCAGCTGTTCCTGGGAGACCACCGCGACGTCGCGCTCCTCCGCCCACTCGATCAGGTTGACGTGACCTTCACGCTGCGCATCAGATCGTTCGACGACCACGACGTCGAGGGCCCCGGCGCACCGGGGTTGCGCTGTGACCACCGCCCGCACCAAAGTGCCCGGCCCGGAGCCGGCATCGACCAGCGTCCACCGGTCGGGCCGACCGGCCGCGTCCCAAAGGGCGTCCAGGCGGCGGGCGAGACAGGCGCCGAAGAGCGGGCCCAGCTCGACGCTGGTGAGAAAATCTGCACGTCGGCCGGCCGCTCCGCCGGTGTCATAGAACCCGACCCCGGGCTCGTACAGCGCCAGGTCCCAGAGGCGATCGAAGCGCAGCCCGCCGGCCAGCGCGTCGCTCAACCGAGGATGCAGGCCGGCGGCGGCTTCGGCGCCCAGCTGCCGACCCGACCGCTGCGACAACTCCGTGCCGGCTATCCGCCGAGCCCGGCCGCCACGGTCGGCACCGTGCTCAGCTGGGTCACAAGGTCGGGCAGGACGCCGGTGACCACCGTGAGCACCAGGCAGATGGCGATGGCGGCGATGAGGTTCACCGGCACCTTGATCGGGGACACATCACCGTCGGGCGCCTCGTCGAACCACATCGCTCGGGCCACCGCCATGTAATAGAAGGCACCGATGGCCGTGTTGACCGCCAGGATCACCGCAAGCGCGTACCCCATGCCGGTACCGGCGCCGACCAAAACGTTCATCACCGAGAACTTGGCGTACCAACCGCCGAGTGGGGGCATGCCGACCAGCGAAGCGAGAAACAGGGTGAACACCGTGGCGAGACCGGGGGCGTAGCTGAACAGGCCGCCGAACGTGCTCCGCTCGGCCGAGCCGGTCTTGCGGGCGATGGCGATCACGCAGGCGAATGCACCGAGGTTCATTGCGGCATAGATGACCAGGTAGCTGACGATCGCCGACATGGCCAGCTCGGAGTTGGCCGAATAGACCGCAAACGGTGCCAGGATGAACCCTGCCTGGGCGATGCCCGAGTAGGCGAGCATGCGGACGACGTTGGTCTGGCGCAGGGCGATGAGGTTGCCGACGGTCATCGACAACGCCGCGAGGATGAACATGACCGGCTGCACCACATCGCTGCGTTCGGCAAAGGCGATGAACACCAGTTGGATCAGGGCTGCGAACCCGGCGGTCTTGGAAGCGACGGCGAGGAAGGCGGTGATCGGGGTGGGAGCACCCTCGTAGGTGTCGGGAGCCCAGGCGTGGAAAGGAACCGCCGATACCTTGAACCCGAATCCGGCCAGGCTGAAGATCAGGGCGACGACGACGATCGCGGTCGGAGAGTCACCCTTGCCGATGGCGGTGGCGATCTCGGCCAGGTTGGTCGATCCGGACACCCCGTAGAGCAGGCTGAACCCATACAGGAAAATGCCGGTGGCGAAGACACCCATCAGGTAGTACTTCAGCCCTGCCTCGTTGGACTTCACGTCCCGTTTGCGCCAGGCGGCCAGCATGTAGGCCGGGATTGACAGCAGTTCGAGGGCGATGAAGACGGTGATCAGATCCATGGCCGAGGCCATGACCGACATGCCGACGACCGAGGCCAACATGAGGGCGTAGTACTCGCTCTCCCAGTAGTCGCCCTCGGCGACGTACTTGCTGGACAGCAGCACCACGATGTACCCGGTGACCAGGAACAACGCCTTCAACGCCAGCGCTCGGTCGTTGACGACGAAGGCGCCGGCAAAGGTGCTCCGTACCTCGGTCGAGGACATCGCCAGGGTCAACACCGGGATGAGGGCAGCGAGGAATCCCAGGCCGGCCAATCCTGGGATGAAGGGCCGGGCACGCTCGAGGAACACCGAGTCGGCCAGAACGATCAGCAGCGCTACGCCCGCCAGCACGACCTCGGGCGCGATCGCGTGCCAGTCAATGGAGGTATTGACGAAGTCGGCACTCTGGCCGAGGAGCGAAGCGAGCACGAGATCAGCCTCCGAAGCCGAACGCTGTGGTCATGGCCTCAACCGCGGGGTTGGAGATACCCATCACCAACGCGGGCAAGACGCCCAGCACGACGATCCCGATGATCATCGGCGTCCAGGACACCCATTCGGTCACCGACACGTCGGCGATCTCGGGATCCTTTTCGAATTCCTTGTTGGGCACGCCGAAGCTGGTGCGCTGGAACAGCCACAGCAGGTATCCGGCGGCGAGGACGGTGCCGAGGGCAGCGATCACCATCAGGGTGCGGAACAGACCCTCGTTGATGCCGGGAGCCGGAGAATAGGCGGCGAGGATGGCGGGAAACTCACCCCAGAAGCCGGCCAGGCCGGGCAGACCAAGCGAGGCCATGGTGGAAAGGCCGAGGATCCAGCCCAGCTTGGGGGCCTGGATCAACATGCCGCCAAGGCGCTTGATCTCCAGGGTGTGGTAGCGCTCCTTCATCGAGCCGGCGATGAAGAACAGCAGGCCGGTGATCAGGCCGTGGGCCACCATGCCGAAGATGGCGGCGTTGATGCCGATGTCGTTCATGGCTGCGATGCCCAACATGACGAAGCCCATGTGGGATACCGACGAGAACGCGATCAGGCGCTTCATGTCGGTTTGGGCCAAACACCCGAGTGCGCCGTAGATGATGCCGATCACCGCCAGCACGCCGATGACCGGCGCCCACTGCCTGGCGGCATCGGGCAGGATCGGCAGGGCGATGCGGATGAACCCGTAGGAACCCAGCTTCAGCAGCACCGCAGCCAGGATCACCGAGCCCTGGGTTGGTGCCTGAGTGTGGGCATCGGGCAGCCAGGTGTGGAACGGGAACATCGGCACCTTGATGCCGAAGCCCATGAACATGCCGCCGAAGATCCACAGCGCTGCGCCGCTCGAGATACCGGCTGCGGCGGTGGGCAGCGCCCGCATGTCGAAGGTCTGGGGGTCGGAGAGGAAGTAGACGGCGATGAAGCTGACGATCATCAGCGCCGAGCCGAACAACGTGTACAGGAAGAACTTGATCGCTGCGTACTGACGCTTCGGACCGCCCCACACGCCGATCATGAAGTACATCGGCAGCAACACGATCTCGAAGAAGACGAAGAACAGGATCAGGTCCTGGGCAACGAAGGTACCGATCATGCCGGTCTCGAGGATCAGGATCAGGGACAGGAACGCCTTTGGGTTCCCCGGGCTGGGGATGTGATCGAGGCTGTAGATCATCACCAGCGGCACGATGAACAGTGTCAGCCCCAGCAACGGCAACGAGATGCCGTCGACGCCCATGATGAACCGGCTCCCGATCCGGGGGATCCAGGACTGGTCGACCACGAACTGCAAGTCCTTGGAGGCGTCGTAGTTGAAGCCGGCGAACACTGCAACGCCTAGGGCGGCGGTGGCCAGCGAGGTGATCAGCGCGATGAGCTTGTGGGCGCTCTCGGCCTCGTTGGGGACGAGCACCATCATGACCAACGCCCCGATGAGGGGCAGGAAGGTCAGCAGCGGAAGTACCCAGGTTTGGTCCGACATGTGGTGGATCTCCTGTTACTGGCGGTGAAACGAGGCGACCCGGGGGGCCGCTGGGGGAACGATGGACAAAGGTGCGCGGCGATCCGCGTCGGGGGTTGAGGTCCGCGGCGGTGCCGTGGTCAAGACGGGGATCATGCGGTCAGGACCGCCACGAAGATGCCGGTGAGGATGGCGGTGCCGGCAAACAACAACACGCCGTACTGCTGCACCTTGCCGGACTGCATCTTGGACAGCCCGGCGCCGGTGCCGCTGGCGGCCATGCCCGCGCCCCTGACCGCCCCGTCAACGACGCCTTGGTCGATGCGGGCGTAGACGAACTCGCCCACCTTGGTGGCGCCGGCGCCGACGCCGTCGACCGTGCGGTCGAGCACCTTCTGGTTTGCCCAGTAGGCGGCCCGCGCAAGCGGCCCCTTGACGAAGCCAACGATCACGTCGGTATAGAGCCAGTCCAGGTAGTACTTGTTGACCAGGATGGTCTTACCCACCCGAGCGAGCTTGTTGCGCGAGGCCAGGCCTTCGAGCACGGTCAGCTTGCCGGTATAGAAGCTCCACACCAGCGCTGCCGACACCAGCGCCACGATGAGCGATATCCCGGCGAGCAGTGGGTTGAACGCCGCGTGGGTGAAGCCGTTGGCAGGCCCTGGGAAGTAGGCACCAACCGGCTCGACCGCACGCTCGAAGCGGAGGCTGAGCCATGACGGCAACTCGACGAAGAACTTCTCCGGCAGGTTGACGAACCCGGCGACGACCGCCAGACCGGCCAACACGAAGAGCGGCACGGTGATGCGCGCCCCCGACTCGTGCGGCTGGCCGTGGCCTCGGTAGTCGCCGAAGAAGGCGTACCAAACCGCCCGGGTCATGTACCCGGCGGTGCAGAACGCACCGATCAGCAGCGCAACCAGCACGAAGTAGTAGCTGCCCACTCCTGCGTTCATCCCACCGGTGCCCGCCAGGATCTCGTCCTTGGACCAGAAGCCGGCCAACGGGAAGATGCCCGCCAGGCTGGCCGCAGAGATGACGAACGTCCAGAAGGTCTTGGGCATGACCTTTCGCAGGCCCCCCATGTCGTCGACCATGTCGAAGCTGTGGTGGCAGGCGTGGCTGAGCGAGCCGGCGCCGAGGAACAGGCTGGCCTTAAAGAAGGCGTGCGTGAACAGGTGGAACATCGCCGCCGTCCAGGCGCCGACGCCCAGCGCCGCCACCATGAAGCCCAGCTGGGAGATGGTTGAGTACGCCAGGACCTTCTTGATGTCCTTTTGCACAAATCCCAACAGCGCACCCAAGACCGCTGTCACCGAGCCGACGAGGGCCAGCATGTTGAACGAGCCGCCGGCGATCGACAGGCCTTCGAAGAACACGGGGTACAGCCGGGCGACCATGTAGATGCCGGCCACGACCATCGTGGCGGCGTGGATCAGCGCAGACACAGGCGTCGGCCCGGCCATCGCGTCCGGCAGCCAGGTGTGCAGGATGAACTGACCCGACTTGGACATCACCGCAGCCAGCAGCGCCAGCGAGGCGACGGTGAGCGCGGTCTTGGAGATCGACCCGTCGTTGGCGGCGATGTTGATGTCCATGATCGAGAACGTCTTGCCCGACACCCAGAACAGCACGGTCACGCCGACCAGAAGACCGATGTCGCCCACTCGGTTGGTGAGGAACGCCTTGAGCGCCGCGTCGGAGTTGGGTTGCTCCTCCCACCAGTGGCCGATCAGCGCAAAGGAACACATGCCCACCAACTCCCAGCCCACGATCATCTGGATCGTGCTCTGGGACATGACGAAGAACAACATCGACGCGGTGAACAGGGAGAGGAAGGCGAAGTAGTGGGTATAGCGCCGGTCGCCGGCGACGTACTCGGTGGAGAAGATGTACACCAACAGCGAGATGAGCGTGACGACCACCAGCATCATCACGACCAGGCCGTCAACCTGCGTGCCGACCGTGACCGTGGTATCGCCGGACTGGAACCAGGTAACGCAGTTGACGACCGGACGGGTGAACCCTTCCGCCTCGCCCGCCTCGGATGCGGGGGCGAGCGGGGCAGCAACCTCACCGGCTGGGGCGAGGGCCTGTTCGCCGGCGCCGTCTCCGGAGCCGGCTGCCGTGCCCTGGGCACCATCCACCTCGGCGACCGCAGCCGAGCAGGCCGGATTGACGTCGGACAGCGCCGCCACCTCGTTGGGGGACGTGTCACGGGTGACCCATTCGCCGGCGGTCACCAGCGACAGTGCAAAGCAGATGCCAACTGCGGCGATCCCGATGGCGTGGCCCTTGCCGGGCGTCCGCTTTCCGAAGAACAGGATCAAGGCGAAGCTGGCCACCATGATGGCCGGGAGCAGCCAGACCTTGTCGAGCATGATGGTCGTGATCACCCAATCACCCCTTCAACTCGTCGAGTTCGTCCAGCTCAACGCTGGCCTTGTTGCGGTAGATCAGCATCACGATGGCCAAGCCGACGCCAACCTCGGCGGCAGCGACGGCGATAACGAACAAGGCGAACACCGAACCGTCGACGCCGTGTTGGCCCCCGAATGCGATCAGGTTGAGGTTGACCGAGTTCAAGATGAGCTCGATCGACATGAGCACCAACACGCCGTTACGACGGGTGAGCACCCCGTACACACCGATGCAGAAGAGAACCGCTGCCAGTAGAAGGAATTGATTGACCAGCACCGCTACTCCTTTCGGGCCAGGACGATGGCCCCGACCAGCGCCGCCAACAACAACAGCGACACGAGCTCGAAGGGCAACAGGTAAGTCGAGAAGATCGCGACGGAGATCTCTTGAGTCGGGTTACCCGCCGTCGGGCGCACCTGATCGCCGCCAAAGCTGTCGATGAGCGAGTAGGCCATCACAACGAACAGCAACACCGCAGTGCCGATGCCGAAGGGGATCATCTTGCGGTTTGATTCGACCCCCTCGGCACCCGGAGTACGGGTGAGCATGACGCCGAAGAGGAACAGCACGACGATTGCCCCGATGTACACCATCACCTGGGTGACGGCGAGGAACTCCGCCTGTAAGAGGATGAACAGGCCGGCCATGCCGGCCAACACGACGACCAGCCACAGGGCGGCATGCACCACGTTGGTCGTCGTCACCACCCGTACCGCGCCATACAACATCAGCGCGGCGATGAAGCCGAACACGATGTTGACCGGTACCGCATAGCTGGCCGTCTCGGCCAGAAGGGCCACCATCAGGAGCTCTCCTTGCGGGGAACCTTTTTCTGCTTCACCTGTGCGCCCGACTCGTAGGTCTCAAAGTCGGGCACGGTCTCAAACCACTCACCTAGTCGTTCCTTGTCGTGAAGCAGGTCGGCGATCCTCACCTCGGAGTACTCGTACTCCGGGGTCCAGAACAGCGCCTCGAATGGGCAGACCTCGACGCAGATGCCGCAGTACATGCACAGCGAGTAGTCGATGTCGAAGCGGTCGAGATCGTTGACCGAGCGAGGCTTGCCGCCGGGGCGACGGGGCGGTGCCAGCGTCTTGTGGCCCTCGATGTAGATGCACCAGTCCGGGCATTCCCGGGCGCACAGCATGCAGGCCGTGCAGTTCTCTTCGTGGAGGGCGATGACGCCGCGGGCACGGGGCGCCGGGGTTTCCTTCTCGTGCGGGTACTGAACGGTGGCGGCGCCTTTGGCCGGAGAGGGCGGCTTCAGTGGACCGTCCGGGAACATCGTCTCCATGGCGGTGCGAAGGGTGAGCCGCAGGCCCTTGACCAAACCTTGTAGTGGGGGTTGTGGAGGCATGTCATTTCTCCCAGCGGACAGCGCAGGCGGTAGAGCCAGATCGCTGCTCGCTCGCGTCGGTGAGCGGTATCACGGTGGGTAAGCTTTTCACGGTCGGGGCCGCGCGGGCCATTCCGCACGACGGCTTGACTTCGTAGCGTCGAACGGCGACGCCGACTCGCGGCCCTGAGGGTGATGAATCAGCCGATCGTGGTGCTGGTGTCCATGTCCTCCATGTCCATGTCGCCAAGGCCCATCATCATGCACCCCAGCAGCGGCGCCATGGCCGGATCGTTCTCGTCCAGGTCGTCACCGCTGAGGATCATCTCGGCGAAGCTCTGCTCGATGACCTTCCAGTCGATCCCCTCGAAGCACTCCTTCATCTCGGGCGTAAGATCCTGACCGCTGGAGTCCAGCGACTCCATGAACACCTGCTTCAAGTCGACGCACTCGGTGAACGAGTCGGCCACCACTTTGCGGTCGCCCTCGGACAGCTTCTTGAAGTCCACCTGGTCGCCGTTGCCGGACATCGCTTCAGGGGTGAAGCCGGCCTCCTTCATCTTGTCGACGCCGATACCGTCGACCATGTCGTCCACCCAGCACTGGGCCTGATCCTTGGGGATGGAGTCGTCCTGCCCGGAGGACGACTGAATGGCGCCGGTCAGTTCATCGACGTAGGCCTGATCTTCACTGGTGCGATCGCTCGTGCCGGAGCTGCCGGCGCCCGAGTTCGACGTCTTGTCGCCGCAGGCCCCCAAGAGGAGTGCCACCACACCGATAACCACCACGAACCTGGTACGTCCCACGACGATTCCTCCTTGTTGCGAACCGCTGACCATAGGCGACCGCCGGGTGCTGAATCCCCTTTCCCGGGCCCGGAAATCGACCCCTCAACAGGCCGGTGAGCCGGCCGGCAACGGCGCCACCCGTCAGCTGGTGGTCGACCTCGCTCAGTCGCGAGGGGTCGGCCCCTGGGCCGTCGCCGGTCGCACCCACGCGGCACGGGCCGACGGTCCTGATTGGTGCGTCGACGCGCACTCGTCAGCTCAGAAGGCGACTTTGAAGATGGCCGTCGCTGCGATGTTGACCAGCGCTGCGGGGATCATGAACTTCCAGGCCAGGCGCTGCAACTGATCCTCGCGGAAGCGGGGGAAGGTGAAGCGCACCCAGAACACGATGCCGGTCAGGATCAGCACCTTGGTGGAGATCACCAGCGGGCCCACGACGTGGAAGGCCGAGTTGCTGATGCCCCACGATGCCGGCAGCGCCCAGCCTCCCAGGAACAGGGTGGAGGCGATGGCCGAGAACCCGATCGCAGCAGCGAACTCCGACAGGAAGAACATCAAGAAGCGGACGCCGGTGTATTCGACCATGAAGCCGCCGACCACTTCGGATTCGGCGATCGGCATGTCGAATGGCGGCTGGGTGAGCTCGGCCTGCATGGCCACCAGGAAGATCACCAGACCGATGATCTGGGTGAACATGTAGGGGTTGCCGATCCAATCGATCCCGAAGATCGCACCGTTGGCCTGGGCGGACACGATGCCCTGCATGTCGAGGGTGCCCGCCTGGATCACCACGCCGACCACCGCCAGGATCAGCGGCAACTCATAGGCGATCAGCTGTCCGGCGGCGCGCAGCGCACCGATCAGCGCGTACTTGTTCGCCGACGACCAACCGGCGATCAGCACACCGATCGTGGACACCGACGACACGGCGAGCACGAAGAAGATGCCGGTGCCCAGGTTGGCGACGTAGCCGTTGGGCCCGGCAGGGATGACGATGAAGAGCAACAGCGCGCTGGCCAACACGAGGAACGGTGCCAGACGGAACAACCGCTTGTCGGCGTCCCGCGGGGTGATGTCTTCCTTCTGCAGCCACTTGCCAACCTCGGCCACCAACTGCAGCGAGCCGAAGGGCCCGGCTTCCATCGGGCCCAACCGGCTCTGCATGAACGACACGAACTTGAACAGGTACAGGTACACGGCAGCAGCCGTGAGCGTCAGGGCCACGATCGTGGCCGCAAGCACCCGGATGAGCGTCTGCTGCCAGTAGGCCAACTCCAGCGCGAAGATGCTCACTTGTCGATGTCTCCCAGGATGAAATACAAGCTGGCCATGATGCTGACGATGTCGGGCACGTAGACGCCCCGGAGCAGCCAGGGTGCGATCGACACGTTGTTGAAGCTCGCCGAGCGGATCTTCACCCGGAAGGGCATCAGGTCGCCCTTTGACACGATGTGGTAGCCCATCTCGCCCAGCGGATTCTCGGTGGCCACATAGGCCTCGCCTGCGGGCACCTTGATGATGCGGGGCACCTTGGCCATGATCGGCCCGGACGGAATTCCGTCGCAGAGCTGGTCGATCATCCTCGTCGCCTCGCGGGTCTCCTGCAGACGCACCCAGTAGCGCGCAAAGCTGTCGCCGTCGGGGTGGGTCCAGACCTTCCAGTCGAGCTTGTCGTAGACGAGGCCGACGTTGTTGTCGCGCCGGATGTCCCAGTCGATGCCCGAGGCGCGGGCGTTGGCGCCCGACAGCCCGTACTGCAGGGCGACATCGGGGGGGATCACGCCGATGCCCCGGGTGCGCTCCTGGAAGATCTCGTTGCCGAGGAGCAGATCGTCCATCTCGTCGCAGAAGGAGCGGACCTTCTCCATCGCCTGCTTGGTCTCTGCAATCCAGCCCTTGGGCAGGTCGTCGAGCAGGCCACCGATACGGTCGAAGTTGGGGTGGAAACGCCCGCCGGTGACCGCCTCGATCTGGTTGAGCACGAACTCGCGGTCGCGGAAGGCGTAGAAGATGGCGGTGAGGCCGCCCACCTGCACGCCCATGTCCCCGAGGAACATGATCATGTGGCCCAGGCGGCTCATCTCGAAGAGGATCGTGCGAATCCACTGGGCGCGCTCGGGCGCCTCGACCTCCATCAGCTGCTCGGCGGCCAGGATGAAGGGCACCTCGTTGGCGAAGCTGCCCAGCCAGTCGATGCGGTTCACCAGCGTGGTCACCTGCGGGTAGGTGCGCACCTCGGTGAGCTTCTCGTAGCCCCGGTGCATGTAGCCGGCGAGGGGCTCGGCGGCGATGACCTGCTCGCCGTCCAGCTTGGCGACGATGCGCAGCGTGCCGTGGGTAACCGGGTGTTGCGGCCCGATGTTGAGGGTCATGCCCTCGGTCTCGAGCTCGATGTTCAACCGGGCGTCGGCCGCCTGCGCGGCGACGTAGTTGAGCTTTTCGCGATCGGTGATGGCGGTCATGACGCTCCCTCCGGCGGGGCCTCGGGTACCGATGTATCGGCGGCTGAAGCCTCGGGGTCAGACACATCAATCACCGGGGCATCGGGGGCCGAGACTTCGGCGACCGGGGCTTCGAGTGCGGGGTTCGCCGGTTCGGCAACCTCCGGCTCGGGCATCGGCTCCACATCGACGATACCGGGCCACGGCTTCACCAGGCGGGCCAGCAGCGGGAAGTCCTTACGCAGCGGGTAGCCCTCGAAGTCGCCGGGCAGGTAGAGGTTGCGGAGGCCGGGGTGGCCATCGAAGGTGACCCCGAACATCTCCCATGCCTCACGCTCGTGCCACTCGGCACCGGCGTAGGTGTTGACCCAGGTAGGGACCGTCGGGTCCTCGTCGCTGCTCGTGTCGGCCCGTAGGCACAGCATCTCGTTGGTGGACAGGTTGCGCACCCGGGCAAACACCTGGAAGCGACGGTCGGCACCGCAGATGCCGGGGGTGATCTCGGCCTGGTCGGCGGCGGCCGACACCCGCTCGAGCGTCTCCGATCCGGTCTCGAGGTAGCGCCCGTAGGGCGACGGCAGCCAGTCGAACACCGACAGGAAGCAGAAGTAGCGGAAGCCGAGGTCGTAGCGAACCACCTGGGCCGCTTCGCCCCACGACTCGGTGGTCAGGCGGACGTGGGTGTCCAGGCCCGGCAGCACCTCGGAGCCGACGACGGCGTCGCCCAAGTGGTGACGGAGGGAGGCGACCAGCGCCTCGCGAGCCTCGTCGCGCTCCTCGGTTGCCTCGTCGTCGGAGGTTTCGTCGGTGGTCGCCGGAGCATCGGTGCTCACAGGTCCTCACCCCCGACCGTGATCGCGTCGCCGCGCCAGCGGGCGCCCATGTCCTCGTTCTTGATGCGCTGCTGCAACAACACGACGCCTTCCAGCAACGCCTCGGGCCGGGGCGGGCAACCGGGGACGTAGACGTCGACCGGAATGATCTGGTCGACGCCCTTGGTCACCGAGTAGCTGTCCCAGTAAGGGCCACCGGTGTTGGCGCAGCTGCCCATCGAGATCACGTACTTCGGCTCGGGCATCTGGTCGTACAGGCGCTTGACCACCGGCGACATCTTGTCGGTCAGGGTGCCCGAAACGCACAGCAGATCCGCCTGACGGGGGCTGGCCGGTAGCGGAATGACGCCGAGGCGCATGATGTCGTAGCGGGGCGCACCCATGCCGGCAGCCATCTCGATGGCGCAGCACGCCAAGCCCCACTGGTACATCCACAGCGAGTACTTGCGGGACATGTTGAACAGTTTGGACAGCGGCTTGGGAATCTTGCCGCCCTCCACCAGGCCTAGACCCATCTCAGCACTCCCTTTCGCCAGGCATACAGGAGACCCAGCAACAACACGCCAACGAACACGCCCATCTCGATCAGGCCGAAGACGCCGTACACCTCCAGGCGGGTGGCCCAGGGAAAAATGAACACGGCCTCGACGTCGAAGATCACGAACATGAGGGCAAAGAGGTAGTAGCGGATCTGGCTCTGCGACCAGGCCCAGCCCACCGGGTTGACGCCCGACTCGTAGGTGACGTACTTGTCCCCCACATCACGGGCGGGTCGAATCAGCCTGCTGATGCCCAACAACAGGGCAACCAGGCCAAATCCGGCGGCGCCCATGAGCGCCGCAGTCAGGTATGAGCGAAGAAATTCCGATTCGGCGGCCAGCACGATGATGCAATCTACTTGCGGCCCGAGAGTGGCACCAAAGGAGCGACGGCCGGTACCGCCCAACACGCTTGCTTCGTCCGACGGAATGCACGCTCATGGACATGAAAGTCGAGTTGATTCCCGTGCCGGTCGCCGACCCGGACGGCAACACCCTTACCCTCCAGGAGATGTCCTGGCGCACCGGCAGCGCGTACTGACCCCGCACTTTGACGCGTCGGCCGAGGTGACGTTGTGCCTGCAGGACGCCAAGAAGGATTGAGCAGCGCAGTGGTCGGGTACACGTCGTCGCCCCCATTCCGATCGAAGGAGCGTGTGCCGATGACCGATGCCATCACCCAGCTGAAGGACGACCACGAAAAGGTCGAGAAGCTGTTCAAGAAATACGAGGACACGACGGACCGGGCGATCAAGACCCGGCGGAAGCTGGTCGATCAGATCATCGAGGAGTTGTCGACCCACGCTGCCATCGAGGAGCAGGTGTTCTACCCGATCTCCCGGGTGCTCTCCGACGAGGCACATGATCAGACCTTGGAAGGCCTCGAAGAGCACCACCTGGTCAAGATCACCCTCGCGGAACTCGAGACGTTGGACCCCACCGACGAGCGGTTCCATCCAAAGGTGACCGTATTGATGGAAAACGTGCGCCACCACGTCGAGGAAGAGGAGAACGACCTCTTTCCCATGATGCGCGAGACCTTCGGTCGCAACGACATGTCCGACCTTGGAGCCGCGCTTGACGAGGCTCGGTCAACTGCGCCGACCCGACCCCACCCGGCCTCGCCAGACGCCCCGCCCGCCAACCTGGTGACCGGGCTGGTTGCCGGCATCATCGACAGAATTCGCGACAGCATTCCGGGCTGACACCCGGAGAGGCTTCACCTCGTTGCTGAGGGCATGCGGACTCGGAGGATTTGCTCGACCCGATCGGGATCATCGGGCGTGATGACCGGGATAGGCCACTTACCAACTTCCAGGTCGAGTGCCCAGGTCTTCCGCGGACGGGTTCCGTCGAGATTGTAGAAGTGGCGGAAGTCGCCCGAGCCCCAGATGCGCCATCGACCGCGAAGCCGGGTCATTCGACGCCGGGTGACCGCCGACAGCGAGGAGTACGGGATTCGCTTGTGGCCCCAGAGGTAGTACCAGCGGATGTGCACGCAGTGCTCGTCGCAGGCGATGCGGCCGTCGTCGTAGATCACAGGAATCCCCATCCGGATGTGCCGAGAGGCACGTCTCTGAACCATAGGCCCGCGCCACCAGCCGGGTCGTTCGGCGGCGCCGTCGTGCGCTGACAAACTGCCGGGATGCGCTTTGCCGATGTCGTCGCTACCTCTGCCCTGGTGGCATCCGAGTCCGGACGATCCGCCAAGCGAGACCTGTTGGCCGGCCTGCTCGCTGCGCTGGCGCCCGACGAGGTGGTTCCGGCGGTCGGGTTTCTCACCGGCGAGCCACGTCAGGGTCGCATCGGGGTTGGCTGGCGCACCATCGCCTCGCTCGACCACCCCGTCGCGGTCGAACCGACGCTGTTGATC
>ERZ1026796.1536-NODE-1536-length-15252-cov-4.511669_pt1 | contig 15252 bp, 10 predicted proteins | sample MGYA00520874_ERZ1026796 | MGnify/ENA primary metagenome ERZ1026796 (study PRJEB33270, sample SAMEA104284474) | anaerobic digester metagenome | biome: Anaerobic digester microbiome; feature: mesophilic sludge digester; material: Anaerobic digester biomass...
TCGCGGACCTGGCCCACCACCTCTTCGTCCCAGTGGTGGGTGCTGAGCAGCTTGTAGCGCAGGCCGCTGATCACCATGTGGGCCTCGGTCTCGGTGCCGTCACTGAGCAGGTCCGCCTCGCGCAGCATCTCGACCACCGGTTCGTATTCCTCCCTGAACCAGAGTGACGCCACTTCGGAGCGGCTCATGAAGTTGCCGGTCTCGTGCATTGCCCGGAACCCCCAGGCCTCGACGCTCTCGGCGAGCTGCGCGTACATGCGGCCCTCTCGCAGCTGGATCCTCGCGCGCTGGTCCGGCTTCAGCGGGACCCGTTCGAAAAAGAGTCGCTCCTGACTCTTGAGCGGAAGGTCGGAGATTCTGAAGCTGCCTGGGTCGACCTCGGTCCTCACCTCGGTAACGTAGGCATCGATCGTTTCCAGTCCCATCTGGCGCGAGACCGACACGCGGTGGTGACCATCCTGGACGAAATGCATGTCGCCGACCCGGTAGACGGAGATCGGGGGCATGCTCTCGCCCTTCCTCATTGCCACCGCGACCCGCTCCCACCGCTGCCGGACGCGATGCGAGGTGGGACGGAATCGGCGGTCGAAGTCGCGGCCCCTGTCCACGGTGCCGACGATCGAGTCGAGCTGGATCGACTTGACGCCCAGCCGCCTCTCGCCGGTCCGGCCCGACGGCGCCGTGACGGCCGTCGTCGACTCCCTCGGAGAGGGCGTTTACCGCGACCTGTGCCTGCACTGGGACGCGGGGCGGCTGCTCTTCTCCTTCGGCAACGGCTCGGACGCCTGGGACGGGAGCCAGAGCTACCACATCTACGAGACCGATCCGGCCGGAACGTCGGTGACGCAGCTCACCTTCGGCCCCAGGAACGACTGCGAGCCCTTCTACCTCCCCTTCGACAGAATCGGATTCACCTCGGACCGCTCGGGACACTACGTCATGTGCGGAGCCGACCGCCACGCGCCCAACCTCTTCGTCCTGGAGAAGCGCGGCGCGGCGCCGCGCCCCATCAGCCTGAACGTCTTCAACGACTTCAATCCGAGCCTGCTGCCCGACGGCCGCATCATCTACAGCCGCTGGGAGTACAACGAACGCTCGGTGACGTCGCTCCACAATCCCTTCACGATCAACCCCGACGGCAGCATGATGGCGCCGTACTACGGCAACGCCACCCTACGCCCCAACGTCATCATGTTCCCCCGGGCCGTCCCCGGCGGGACTGCCGTCACGGCGCTTTTCACCGGCCACCACGGCCAGACGCACGGCGCCATCGGCCGCATCGAAATCGAGCGCGGCGTCGACGGGCCGGACCCGCTCGCGATCCTCACCCCCGGGGTGCCGATCACCGGCGAAAAGATCGAGGACAGCCGCCGGGGATGGTTCAGCGACCCTTGGCCGCTCTCGGAAGACACGTACCTGTGCGCCTTCACGCCCACGGTGCTCCCGTGGCTCGAGCGTGGCTGGGCGCTTTACATCGGGGACCGCCGCGGCACGCTGGCGCTCCTGTACCGCGATCCCGCGATCTCGTGCGCCGAACCCGTGCCGCTCGCGCCGCGGGCCGCGCCGCATCCCTTCCCCGTGCGCCCGCCCCGCGAGGACGCGGAAGACCCTGAGGCGCGTCTTCTGGTCATCGACGTCTACGAGGGTCTTCCCGGCGTTCCCCGCGGCGCCGCCGCGCACCTGCGCATCATCGAGGATCTGCCCCGCACCGAAGTGACGACGGAGAGCGTGATCACGACGGCGGGAACGGGCATCTACACGATCAAGCGCGTGTTGGGCACCGTGCCCGTGGCCCCCGACGGATCGGCGAATTTCCTGGCGCCGGCCGACCGGAACATCTACTTCGAGGTCCTCGATGCGCGCCACCGGGAAATCCAGCGCATGCGCAGCGTCGTGTGCCTGAAGCCGGGCGAGATCCGCGCCTGCGTCGGGTGCCACGAGCCGCGCACGACCGCGCCGCCCAACCGGCGCGGCGCGGCCTGGAACGCCGCACCCGCCCGGCTCGATCCCCCGCCCTGGGGCACGGCCCCGCTGAGCTACCTGCGCGACATCCAGCCCATCCTCAACGCCAGGTGCGCCGGCTGCCACACCCACGACCGCGCGGCCGTCAAGGTGATCCTCACCGACGACCTCACGAACCGGTTCACCATCGCCTACGAAGAACTGCTCCCCTACCTCAGCGTCGCCGACGCGATGCGCTGGGACCACCCCGACGACGTCTATCCGCGGCCGCCCTACACCTACGGATCCGCCGCCTCGCGCCTGACTGAGATCCTCGAGTCCGGACACCACGGCGTCCTTCTGTCCCCCGGCGAGGAGCGGCGGCTCTTCATGTGGATCGATGCGAACGCCGTGTACTACGACCGGTACGCGACGCCGCACTACGACAACCGTCAAATCTTCACGGGCAAGACGCGCGAACGCCTCGCGGCCGTCTACGGCCGGCGCTGCGCCGACTGCCATGGCGAGACCGACGGCCACCGCGCGACGTGGTGGCTCAGCCTCAACCACCGCGACCTCGCGATGAGCCGCATGCTCCAGGCGCCCCTGGCGGCCGCGGCCGGCGGCTGGGGCCGCTGCGACGGAACCGTCTTCGCCACGGGCGAGGACGCCGACTACCAGGCCATGCGCGCCGCGCTCCGAGAGCTTTACGAACAGCTCCGGCGCTTCCCGCGCGAGGACCTGGCTTCTCTCTCCGGAGCCTCCGTCCCCTACCGCGAGGCGGTGCCGCCGCCGCCCCCGCCGCGGCGCCCCTCCGCGGCGCCCGAACCCGCCCCCGGCGGTTGGGTGTACCTCAGCGACCTGCCGTGGATTTCGGCCGCCGCCGGTTGGTCGTTCAACGACGACAAGCTGCCCCGCCGGGACCGCGACGTCGAGGGCCGCGCCTTGCGCTCCGGCGCCGGCGTCCGCGCCCGCGGCATCGGCACGCACGCCCCTTCGGAGATCGCCTACGCTCTTGACGGCGCCTACGCCCGGTTCCGCGCCACGGCGGTCGCCGCCGAAAAGGGCGGGACCGTGGTTTTCAAGGTGCTCGGCGACGGCAGGGAGCTTTTCGCGAGCGCCGTCCTGCGCGGCGCGGGGCAGGCCGCCGCCGTCGACGTCCCGCTGGACGGCGTCGCGGAACTGCGCCTGGTCGTGACCGACGCCGGCGACGGCTACGGCGCGGACATGGCGAACTGGATCGGCGCGCGGCTCCAGGCGCGGCCGCCCGCCAACGCCGGCGAAGGGTCCGCCGGCGCTTCGCCGCCGGCCGCTCCGCCCCATTGACAAGCGCGCGCCGGCCGGAAATCATCAGGCGGCGCGCCGCCGGCGCGCGCACTCAAGGCGCGGCTCGGAGCCATCCGCGCCCAAGAAAGGGAGGCGCATCATGCGCGTGATCATCCGTAAGGACTACGACAGCGTCAGCACGTGGGCGGCGGCCCACGTCGCCCGCCGAATCAACGAGCACAAGGCCGGCACGCCCTTCGTCCTGGGCTTGCCCACGGGGTCCACGCCCCTGGGCATGTACAAGAATCTCATCCGCCTCAACAAGGCCGGCAAGGTGAGCTTCGCGAACGTGGTCACGTTCAACATGGACGAGTATGTCGGCATCGCCCGGGACCACCCCCAGAGCTACCACGCCTTCATGTGGCGCAATTTCTTCGACCACATCGACATCCGCGGGGAGAACGTCAATATACTCGACGGCAACGCGCCGGACCTGGACGCGGAATGCGCCCGGTACGAGGAGAAGCTCAAGAGGCTCGGGGGCGCGCGGCTCTTCGTCGGCGGCATCGGCCCGGACGGCCACATCGCCTTCAACGAACCGGGCTCATCCCTCGCGAGCCGGACGCGCATCAAGGCGCTCACTCAGGACACGATCATCGCCAACTCGCGCTTCTTCGACAACGACATCGCCAAGGTGCCCAAGACGGCGCTCACGGTGGGCGTCGCCACGGTGATGGATTCCCGCGAGGTCATGATCATCGCCAGCGGTTACAGCAAGGCCAGGGCGCTCCAGCAGGTGATCGAGTGCGGCGTCAACCATATGTGGACCGCCTCCTGCCTCCAACTCCACCCCCACGGCATTATCGTCTGCGACGAGGCGGCCACCATCGAGATGAAGGTCGGAACCGTCAACTACTTCAAGGACATCGAGCAGGCGCGCCCGGACAGGGACAAGTGACTCGGCGCCGCGCCCGCGCCGACGGCGCCTAAGACCTGCGGCCCGCCGGCGCGGCGGCGCGGATCGACATGACTTCGATCTCGACGAGCAGCTCCGGGCGGCACACATCGGCGACGGTCTCGACCGCGAGACGGAGGTCGAGACCCTCGCGGGCGGCGGCGCGCCTGAAGTCCTCCGCGTGCTCCGGTCCTTTGAGGAACGCCGTCAGGTGCGCGACGTCGGCGAAGCCGTGGCCGCGCGCGGCCAGAAGCTCGCGAATGACGCCCAGCGTGTGCGCGGCTTGCCGCTCCGCATCGCCGGGGTGGATGCTCGCGCCCCCCCCGCCGATGCTCGCCGTCCCGGAGACGTACATCCGGCTGGAGCAGCCGTCGTGCACCTCGACGGCGCGGGAGAAGGCCGAGCCGTACTCGAAGGCCTCGCATTGGCCGGGACTGGCCACCATTTCCACCCTGACCGGCGTCCCGTTGGCACGTGCGGCGGCGAGCACTCCCATGGTGCACGCCCGCCCCGCGGGGCAACGGCCCTGGATGCCGGTGCTGGCGGGAAGCCAGTTCGTCTCGGAGTCGCCGATCAGCCCGGCCTCGAGGAAAACGCGCCGCCGCGCCGCGTTGAACTCGTCGTACCAGGCCAGAAGCTCGGGCACGTAGATCCAGGTCCTGACCACATCGCGGTAGGCCAGACCGGCGCCGGCGAGCAGGCGCCCGACCTCGTTGAACATCGACCGGGCATGCTCGCCTCGCGGGTGCTCGGGGCCGAGCTCCGGCCGAGGCCCCACGCAGGGAAGGGCCGTGTAGCCGAGACCGTGGGCCAGGAAGCGGCGGCCCACACGGCGGCCGTCGGCAAGAAGCGGCGTCACGCGCGGCGACCCATCCTCCCCTCGAACCGCCCACAACTGCACGCCCGCGATTGCGGCCGCGCCTTCGCACGGCGCCTCGCCCACGAAGCTCAGGGCGCCATCCCCATCGACGTTCCGGCGCTCGAACGCCTTGGCGCGGGCCGCCGCCACCTCCGCGTAGGCCCCCGGGTCGGCGTAACACCGCTCCTGCACGATCTGGCAGCCGGCGCCGTCCAGGAACTCCGCAATGCGGCCGTACAGGCTCTCGGCCGTCTCCCCGCCCGCCTCGGGCATGGCGCCGGGCTTGAAGGTGACGAAGTATTCCCTGACCGGGCCGTACGCAACCTCCACCCTGGTAACAGGATCGGCGGCGAAGCGGCTGACAGCCGCGCAGGAAGGAGGGCGCTCCGCCCGCACCCGTCGCGAGAGACTCTCCTCAGCCTTCATAAGGCCTAGGATAACGCAAAAGCGCCGAACCGCCAACCGGCGCGGCGGCGCGCTGGCGCCCGCGAAGACGAGCGCCGGGGGCAAGCGCCCTCGGATTCAGGGTGCCGCGTTGATCGCGGAGCCTTTTGAAGATCGGCCGGGCGGCGGCCGGTCAGGCGGGCACCCCGGCCGCCCGCTGGTAGATCACCCACACGTCGCCCTTGACGATATCCCACCTGAGCAGCTCGACCGGGGCGGGTTCGTCGAACAGATCCTCGGCGTCCCAAACGCACGAGACGAAGTGAACGCCTGTGCGTGCGTACGCGGCGCGCTCGGCGCGGAGGATGTCCTCCTCCGTGCGCACGGCGCTGATGATCGGCCCGGCCTGCGCCCAGATACGCTGTTCCAGGCGTGTCTCCGCGCCGACCCTCGCGGGCGGCGTAAACCGCGTTCCCTGCATCGCAGACTCTCTCCCTATCCTTTGTTCGTGCACGCAAGACCCATTCACTCCACGAACAAGGTCATTATACGGCCTCTCACCGCCGCCGTGAAGTCGCGTTCACGCGGCCGGCGCCGAATGCGCGCGGCGCGATCCGATACGAAGCCGAGGGAGACCGTGAAAACGAACCGACCCAAGGGCCGGCGCGGTTTTCTCAAGGGCGCCCTCGCGGCTCCTCGGCCGCGCCGCAATCCCGGTCGGCGAGGTCTGTCTGGAAGAGAACCCGCCGCGCAGGTTCAAGGCCATCCGCGCGCCTCGCGGGACCTGCCTCGCCTTCAAGTTTCCGCCGCGGGGCGCCGCTGCGTCTTTCCCCGCTGGCGCGGCCGGACCGCGGAGGACGCCGGCTCGACGCGGAAACACGGCCGGGCGGCCTACCGAGTCCTCGCCGTCTTCCTTTCCCACCGCGCGGCGGCGGGCGCCGCTTCCGTTCGCTATAATCAGAGGCTGCCCGCGCCGGCTCCATGACGGGTTCGGCCGCGGCGCCGGAAGGAGCGCGAGCGCCGAACCGTGGTCAACTGGAAGCAGAACCTCATCGTGATTTGGCTCTCCCAGTTCCTCTCGATCATGGGATTCTGCTTCGCGCTGCCCTTCATGCCGTACTTCATCCAGAAGGATCTCGGGATCCGCGACCCGCAGGATCTCAACTTCTGGGTCGCCGTTTGCTCCGCCGCGACATCCTGCGCCCTAGCGGTGTTCGCCCCGGTTTGGGGACTGCTCGGCGACCGGTACGGCCGCCGGCTCATGCTCATTCGCGCCAACCTCGCCGCCGCGGTCGTCGTGGCGCTCATGGGCCTCGTGAAAAGCGTCGAGACCCTCGCGTTGCTGCGCTTCCTCCAGGGCATCTTCACCGGCACGGTCACGGCGGCCCAGACGATGATCGCCGTCGGCACGCCGCCGCACCGCAGCGGGCTCGCCCTCGGCTCGCTCAGTTCGGCCGTCTTCTGCGGCGGCATGGCGGGCTCGCTCCTGGGCGGCATCCTCGCCGAGCGCTTCGGCTACCGCGAGGCGTTCTTCGCCGGCAGCGGCCTCCTGCTCCTGGCCGGAGTTCTGGTCCTGGCCGGCGCGCGCGAGCATACCGCGAGCTCCGGCGTACCGTCGCCCGGCGCTCCCGCCGGCGCCCGCATAGGAAGCGCGGGCCTGGTCGCACCGATCCTCCTCCTCACGGTGGCCGTGGCCTTCGTCCGCCAGTTTGACGCGCCCTTCGTGCCGCTCCTGGTCCAAGACATCAACGTGACGATCGAGGGCGCATCGCTTTGGACGGGGGCGCTGCAAGCCCTCGGGGGCTTCGCGGGGCTGCTCTCCGGCCTGGCGATCGCGCCGCTCGCCGATCGGATCGCGCCCGCCCGCGTCGCGGCGGTCGCGGCGCTCGGGGCCGGCGTCTTCCTGGCGCCGCAGGCTTTCGCGACCGGATTCACCGCGCTCTTCCTCGCGCGCTTCGCCATGACGTTGTGCGCCGCCGCGCTCGACCCGGTGTTCCAGATCTGGCTGGTCAAGGTCACGCCGCCCGAACGCCGCGGCGCGGTGTTCGGCTGGGCCGCGACGGCGCGCTCCACCGGATGGCTCGCGGCCTCCATCGCCGGCGGCGCCGTCGCGCTTGCCTACGGCATCAGGCCCCTTTTCCTCGCCGGCGCCTTCCTCTTCTACGCGATCGTGCCGGTCATCGCCTACGTCGCCCTGCGGCAGAGGAAGCGCGCGCCCGCGCCGGAACCGGCGCCGGAACCCGCACCGGAGCGCGCGCCCGCCGCGACCCGCGCCTGACGGCCGGCCGGAAGCTAGCGCGCGTCCTTGGGAACGAAATGCCGCAGCGGCGGCCCCTTGTAAATCTGCCGCGGGCGCACGATCTTGTTTTTGTCCGCATGGCGCATTTCGCGCCATTGCGCCAGCCAACCCGGCATCCGGCCGATGGCGAAGAGCACCGTGAACATGTTGACCGGAAACCCCGCGGCCTTGAGGATCAGCCCGGAGTAGAAGTCGACGTTCGGGTAGAGATTACGGCTCAGGAAGTACTCGTCCCGGAGGGCGATCTGCTCCAGTTCGAGGGCGATATCGAAGGCGGGCGCACTCATGCCGGGCTTCTTGAGAAGGTTGTGGCAATGCTCCCTGAGGATCTTCGCGCGCGGGTCGTAGGTCTTGTAGACGCGGTGGCCGAAGCCCATCAGCCGCTCTTTGTTGGCCTTTAGGCGCTCGACGTAAGCGGCCACGCTGATGCCGCTGGCCTGGATGCGCTCGAGCATCTCGATGACGGCCTGGTTGGCGCCGCCGTGGAGCCGCCCCCAGAGCGCGCTGATGCCCGCCGAGACCACCGCGTACACGTTCGCGTGGCTGGAGCCCGCCATGCGCACCGTCGCGGTGCTGCAGTTTTGCTCGTGGTCCGCGTGGAGCATCAGGAAGAGGTCGATCGCGCGGATAATGACCGGATCGAGCTGGTAGTCCCTCACCGGCGAGGCGAACATCATGTACAGGAAGTTCTCGACGAACTTGCGCTTGTACGACGGGTAGACGACCGGCTCGCCGATGGACATCTTGTAGGAGCACGCCGCCAGGGTCCTGATCTGGGAGATCAGGTTGGCGACGATGCGGTCCTCGTCGTCCTTGCACAACTCATCGCTCACGGGATAGAACGCCGAAAGCGATGCCACGACCGTCGTCAAGATGGCCATGGGATGCGCGTGGCCGGGAAGCCCCATGAAGAAATGGCGCATGTCCTCGTGGATCAGAGACGAGGCGTTCAGGCGCGCCGAGAAGATCTCCAGCTCGCGCGGCTTGGGAAGCTCGCCGTACATCACCAGGTAGGCGGTCTCGGTGAAGGTCGAGTGCGCCGCCAATTCCTCGATGGGGATGCCGCGGTAGCGCAGCTCTCCGCGCTGTCCATCGAGGAACGTGATCGCGCTCTCGCAGGAACCCGTGTTGCTCAAGCCTTCATCAAGGGTGATGTAACCCGTCGAGGCGCGCAAGCTCGAGATATCGATGGCCTTCTCGCCCTCCGTGCCCACCACAACGGGGAATTCGTACTCCTTGCCCTCGATGCGCATCGTGGCGCCCTTCGGGGCGCGCGCGCCGCGCTCGGCGCTCCGCTTCCTGACCTTCTTGCTGCTCATACCGATCTCCGTGAGGTCCTCGACGCCGTCCCTACGCACGCAGCGGCGGCGGCGGTGAAGAGCGATTCTACCATTCGGACCGCGAGCTTCAACGCGGGACGCGCGGCCCGTCCGCGGGAACAACAGGAGCAGCCCGCGGCGCCTCTGCGCCGCGGGCTGCTCCCGCGCGGCGGCTACGGCCGCGGTCAGCGCTGCCGCCGGCGAAGGGCTACACCGCCGAGGCCCAGAAGCCCGCCGAACCCCAGCAACACCAGCGTGCAGGGCTCGGGAACGGGCGTCGGGATCGGGGGCCTCACGCCGCCGCCTCGGTCGTCATGGCCGCGTCGCGGCGGCTTGATGGCGATGGGGCGGATGCGGTTCTTGAAGGCCGCCACGATGTCTCGCAGGGAGACGCCCCTGGAAACTCGAGTCTGGGCGGCCAGCAGCGCGGCGGAATTCGCACCGTTGGTCGGTGCATTGAGCAAGTCCCGGGTTTTGACCAAATTCACCATGCCGGGAAGGTCGTTCCCGACGGTCTCGAACCTGAGCGTGTCCGCGTAAGCGAACGTACCGCAGAGCAACGCCGCACAGCAAAGAAGCTTCTTCATAGTCGCGTCACCATTCACCAAGAAAGGCTTAGTACCCCAATCCTTGGAACTCCTCCGCCACACCGGGCGGTGTCTGCATTCAAGCCAACCGTGATTTTATCACAAAGGCGATGCGCATGTCAATTCCCTTCTTTGCAACGTCGTCGCAACCCACGAATTCATAAATAGTTACATACAAACTCCGCCGCCTGAAAACGCCGGCTTGCGCGGCATCTCCCGCGCCCCGTGCCGCGCGCGGACACCGCCCCGCCCCGGCGCGCGGATTCACCGGCGCCTGAGCCCGTAAACCACGGCGCCGGCGCCCAGGGGCACGCCGCCGAGCAGCGCGAGCCAACCGGCATACGCCAAGCTGCTCCACAGCATGTACAGGCAGGTGCCGCAGAAAACGAGGGGCGGGAGCGGAAAGAGCGGCACCCTGAAGGGGCGCTCCCTGGCGCGGTCCGTGAACCGCAGCACGAAAAAGGCGACGCCCGTCAGGAGGAAGAACGACCAGAAGACGGGCGCCGTGCCGGCGATGAGCGTCTCGAATCCGCCGCCGTAATCGCTCCATGGGATCGTCCCCGCGCCGAGCGCCGCGAGCCACCCGTCGACGGCGCCGCGGCCGCGCGCGGTCCCCACCAAAAGCGCCAGCAGCAGCGCCACCAGCGCCTGCGCGACGATGGCCGCGACGGGCGCGCCGGTGCGCGGATGCCTGGCGCCGAGGCGTTTGAAGATTCTGTGGTCCTCGCCCACCGTCGAGTACACCCGCGCGCCCGTCAGGATCATGCCGTTGATCGCGCCGAGGGCCGACACCATGACCAGCGCGCTGATCGCGGCGGCGCCCCAAGAACCGGCGGCGCGATCGAGGACGTCCGCCGCCGGCGTGGCGGTTGCCCGCGCCCCCTCGAAGCCCAGCACCCACAGGTAGGCCGCGTTGACGAGGAGATAGATGAGGGCGATTCCCCCGATGCCGAGGATCAGGGCGCGCGGCATGTTGCGGCGTTGGTTCCGGACCTCGGCGGCGACGAAGGAGGCATCGTTCCAGCCGCCGTAGGTGTAGAGCACCAGGACGAGCGCGAGCCCCAGGCCCGGCCCCATGACGCCGGAGGCGCCCGCGGCGCCCTCGCGCACCCCCTCTCCCCCCCAGAACACGCCCGCCAGCACCACGCCGCCCAGTCCCGCGATCTTGGCGAGAGTCAGCACGTTCTGGACATACTTGCAGACGATGATTCCCAGCAGGTTCACGGCCGAAACCGTGACGATCGCGCCTGCGGCAAGGTACGGAACCGCGTCCGCCGACAGCCCGCCCAGACACAAGGCATAGTCGGCGAAGGCATACGCCATGACCCCGATGCTGCCCGTCAGAATGCAGGCCAGTTGCGCCCAGCCGAACAGAAACCCCACGCCCGAACCGAAGGCCCGGCTCAGGTACTCGTAGTCCCCGCCGTTGCGCGGGTAGGCGGTCGCCAGCTCGGCGTAGCAGAAGGCGCCGAAGAGGCACAGGACTCCGCCCAGGAGCCACACCCCCAAGGCCTGCCACGGCCCGCCGACGTTCTGAAAGACGGCCGGCGCCGAGCGGAAGATCGCCGTACCGACGACGATGCCGACGATGATGCTGACCGCATCCCAGAGCCCGAGGCGCGGCACGACGGCGGCGCCCGCGGGCGCCGCCGCGCGCGGCGGATCCGCGTCGCGTGAGGCGCGGGGATCCATCGCTATCGTTTCTTCATGGTCACGCCCACGCCGCCTTCATCCATGAAGAGAAAGGTCGTCTCCAGGTTCGGATCGGCCGTGATGAACTCCACGTAGCGCGGATCGGCTTGGCGCACGGACATGTTGTGAGCCACGATCAAGCCGCCGGGGCGCACGAGCGGCAACAGCTTCCGGATGTAATCGAGGTAACCCTGCTTGTCGGCGTCCAGAAACAGGATGTCGATGGGATCCTCGTGCTCCTGCACGGTCTGGTGAGCGTCGCCCTCGATGATCGTGATCAGATCCGCGACGCCGGCCTTCTTGAAATTGGCGCGGGCGAGCTCCGCCCGGCCATGGTCGATCTCGTGGGTCATGAGGGTGCCGCCCGTCTTCCTGAGCGCCAAGGCGAACCAGACGGCCGATTCGCCCGTCGAGGTGCCGATCTCGACGATGCGCTTGGCGTCGAGCGCCTCGGCAAGCAGGCGCAGAAAGCGGCCGTGCTTGTCGGGAACGTTCGCATAGCGGGGCCCCGCCTGCATGACCCGAATCGCTTCCACGATCTTCTTCTCGGCTTCGTCCTTCGGGACGAGCGGCTTCTCGAACATGGCCGCCTCTCCCCCGGCGCCGGCGGGCGCCGCCCTTCTGCCTTGCGGCGGCCCGCCCCGGCCCAAGCCCTGGAGCTCATCGGCGCCGATCGTTCCGTCGCCGTTCTTGTCCAGCGCCTTGAGCGCGACCGCCGCGCCCGCGATCTCGTCCTTGTCGATGACGCCGTCGCGATTCGTGTCGAAGACGCCGAGCAGCCCGGCGCCGCCGAACCCTTCCGCCCGCCGCCCCTGGGCGCAGACCGGTGCCGCCGCCAACACCGCTAAGACCGCCGCCGCGCATGCCATTCTGCTCACGCCGTTTCTCCTTTGCTCTCGAGTGGACGCCTCGGGCGGCGCACCGCGGCCGCCGCGCTCGGATGTTAAACCGCCGCCGCCGCCAAGGGTAGCGGGCGGCAGTCGCCCGCCGCGGCCTGCCTTGCCCCCGCTCGCGCCGCCGCCTTATACTGACCTTGCCGGCCGCGCGGACGGCCCGGCGGCCGGACGGAGTCTTCTCAATGGCGCGCCCGCCTCGCACCAGGACTTTCAGCGCGGCGATGCTCCTGTGCCTCGCCGCGCCGGCTTCCGTCCCCGCCGGCGACGACGGCGCCGGGGTCGCGTTTCTCATCAAACCGGGGGCGAGGGAGCGCCCGCGGATCGAGCTCCACCGCGCTTGGACGCTGGCCCGCGACTTAGGCGCCTCAACGCTCCTTCACGGAGGCGCCGGTGGACGCTTCGTCGACGGCGAGGAACGCGACAGGCCGCTTTCCGATTTCCGCGTCGTGTGGCACCACGAGGACGGCCTCGACGCGCCCCGCTGGGACGGCGCGGCGCTGCGCGCGCTTGCGCGCTACGTGCAGGACGGCGGGCGGCTCCTCCTTTCGGGAACCGCCGCCGGGCTCTTGGCCGACCTCGAACTCGACACTGTACGCACGCGCCGCCTGACCTTCGGCAACGACCGCGCCCAGTCCGGCCTGATCCCCGCCGCGGCGGAGCACCCGGCCTTCAGCGGCTTGGATCTGGAACGCGGCGTTCTATGGTTCAACAACGCGGCCTACCCGGCCTTCGAAATCTTCGAACCGGCGGGCGGCCGCGTGCTGGCGCGGACTCCGGGCGGCGCGCCGGTGCCGCTCGTCGAGCACCGCCGCGGCGCGGGGCGCGTGATCGCGGCGGCCTGGCGCCTGGGCGTCCCGCACCGCAACGTCTCGGCGGCGTACGCGCGGAACTTCCGCGGACTGCTCGCCAACCTCCTGGCCTACCTCGGCGGCGAGGCGGCGTGGGAACCGCCGGAACGTCCGCGGCCCGCGCCCCCCGACTGGGAGGCGCTCAGGCTTGCCCTTGACGACTTGACGGATACCTTCGGAGCGCGCTATCCGCGGGAGCCGAGTTTCGGCGCCGATTGGAGCGGCTCCAGGCCCGGTGGGCCGGCGGCGAAGACCCCGCGGCGGTCCGCCGCGCCTTCGCCGAGCTGCAGCGCGCGGCGCTGTGCGCGCACCCGCTCTTGGACTTCGACCGGCTCCTCGTGGTCAAGCGCCGCGCGGACGCCCTCGGACTCCCCGCGAACTACCTCGGGAACTCGAGCCTTCCTCCGGAGGGCTACGACAACTGCATTGCCGTCCTTGCGCCCGTCGCACCGGACGGCGCCCTCGCCCCGCTCTACGCGCCGGAGGGCGGGCGCTTCGCGGGCGATGTGGACTTGGACTTCGATGCCGAGCGGCTCCTCTTCTCCATGCCCGACGCGCGCGGGCGCTGGCGCGTGTGGGAAATCGGCGCGGACGGCGCCGGGCTGCGCCTCGCTCCCCAAATCGAGGAGCCCGACGTCGACAACTACGATGCCTGCTACCTTCCCGACGGCCGGATCATCTTCAGCTCCACCGCCTGTTTCACCGGCGTGCCCTGCGTGGGCGGAAGCGAACACGTCGCGAACCTCTTCCTGGCGGCGCGGGACGGAACGATCCGGCAGCTCACGGTGGAGCAGGACCACGACTGGTGCCCGACGGTGCTGGCGGACGGACGGGTTCTGTATCTGCGCTGGGAGTACACCGACACGCCGCACGCCTTCGCCCGGATTCTCTTCCAGATGAACCCGGACGGCACCGAGCAGATGGCCTTCTACGGCAGCAACTCGTACTGGCCCAACGCGATGTTCTTCGCCCGCCCGCTCCCCGGCCATCCGACCAAAATCGTCGCCGTCGTGGGCGGACACCACGACGTCCCGCGGATGGGCGAACTGGTGATCTTCGATCCCGCGCGCGGGCGCTTCGAGGCCGAGGGCGCCCTCCGGAAGATTCCCGGGCGGGGGCGGCGCGTCGAGGCGGCGGTGCTCGATCTCGTGGCCGAGCAGAGCTACCCGCGCTTCCTGCATCCTTTCCCGCTCGACGAGAAGTACATGCTCGCGGCATGCCGGCCTTCCGAGGACGCGCTCTGGGGCATCTACCTGGTCGATGTTTTCGACAACCTCGTCCTCCTCCGCGAGGAGCCCGGATACGCGCTGCTGGAGCCGGTGCCCCTCAGGAAGACGCCGCGGCCGCCCATCGTGCCGGACAGGGTCGATCTGTCGCGCCGCGATGCCGAGGTGCTGCTGGCCGACGTGTACGAAGGCCCGGGGCTGATGGACGTTCCGCGGGGGACGATCAAGTCCCTGCGCGTCATCTCCTACCTGTTCGCATACCAGGGGATGGGCGCCGAACCGGACAGCGTCGGCCTGGACGGGCCGTGGGATCCCAAGGTGATCCTGGGCACCGTCCCCGTGGAGGACGACGGATCGGCGCGCTTCACCATCCCCGCCTACATGCCCATCGCCCTGCAGCCCCTCGACGGCGAGGGCAAGGCCGTCCAGCTCATGCGAAGCTGGTTCACCGCCATGCCGGGCGAGGTGCTTGCCTGCGTCGGCTGCCACGAGGATCCGAATACGGCCCCGCCCGCGCGCCTGCCGAAGGCCGCGGTGCGCCCGCCGACCGCCATCGAGCCTTGGCGCGGCCCGGCCCGCGGCTTCAGCTTTCGGAGCGAGGTCCAGCCCGTGCTCGACCGCCTCTGCATCGGCTGCCACGACGGCCGGCCGCGTCCGGACGGCGCCGCCATCCCCGATCTGACCGACCGCGCGCCCGCCGCGCTCCAACGGAACTCCTCCCCCCACAACCTGAACGCGCGCTTCACGCCCTCTTACTACGCCTTGCGGCGCCACGTGCGCACGCCGACCAAGGAAAGCGATCTGCACATCCTGCCGCCCTACGAATACCACGCCGACACGTCGCGGCTCCTCCAGATGCTGCGCGCGGGACACCACGGCGTCTGCCTCGAAGCCGAGGACTGGGACCGCCTGATCACGTGGATCGATCTCAACGCGCCGGCGCACGGCACGTGGATCGAGATCTGCGGCCCCGCGCGGGT
>ERZ1026796.1538-NODE-1538-length-15245-cov-3.491996_pt1 | contig 15245 bp, 14 predicted proteins | sample MGYA00520874_ERZ1026796 | MGnify/ENA primary metagenome ERZ1026796 (study PRJEB33270, sample SAMEA104284474) | anaerobic digester metagenome | biome: Anaerobic digester microbiome; feature: mesophilic sludge digester; material: Anaerobic digester biomass...
GGCGGGGCTGGCGGGCTTTGCTTAGCCCTGGATCCCGCCCTCGGTCATGCGGCGGGCGTCCAGGAGGCGGTCCGCTTCCTCGGCGCTCAGGTAGCCCTTTTCGATGACCACCTCTTTGATCGTGCGGTTGGTGGCCATGGCCTCCTTGGCTACCTCCGCCCCCTTCAGGTAGCCGATGACCGGGTTGAGGGCGGTGACCAGGATGGCGTTGCGGGCCAGCCAGCCCTCGGCCTTTTCCCGGTTGGCCTCGATGCCCACGACGCAGCGGTCGGTAAAGGCCCGCACCGCGCCGATGAGCACCTGCATGCTCTCGAAGAGGTTGTGGGCGATGATGGGCATCATCACGTTCAGCTCGAGCTGGCCCGCCCCGCCGGCCAGCATTACGGCCGTGTCGTTGCCGATGACGTGGTAGCAGGCCATGTTCAGCATCTCGGCCAGGACCGGATTGACCTTGCCGGGCATGATGCTGCTGCCCGGCTGCACGGCCGGCAGGCGGATCTCGTCCAGCCCCGTGGCCGGCCCGCTCGATAGCAGCCGCAGGTCGTTGGCGATCCGCCCCAGGGTGACCGCCAGGGTGCGCAGGGCGGCCGAGAAATCCACGGCGTCGGCCATGCTCTGCATGTTCTCAAACAGGTTGTCCGACTCGTACAGCGCCAACCCCGTCAGCCCGGCGAGTTTTTTCACCATGCGGCCGTGGTACTCGGGGTGGGCGTTCAGGCCACTGCCCGTGGCCGTGCCGCCGATGCCCAGCCGGCGCAGCCCTTCGGCGGCGCGGCGGATTCGCTCCACGTCGCGCTCCACGGCGCGGGCATAGGCCCCGAACTCCTGGCCCAGGCGCACCGGCACCGCGTCCTGCAAGTGCGTCCTGCCCGACTTGACCACGTCGTCAAAGGCCGCCGCCCGGCCGCCCAGGGCGCCGGCCAGGCGCTCCAGCTCGCCCGTCAGCTCGTCCAGGCGCCACAGGCAGCCCAGGCGGATGGCCGTGGGGATGGTGTCGTTGGTGCTCTGGGCCATGTTGACGTGGTCGTTGGGATGCACCGGCTTCTGCGGGTCGTCCAGGCGGGCGCCCAGGATCTGGCTGGCCCGGTTGGCAATGACCTCGTTGGTGTTCATGTTGTGGCTGGTGCCGGCGCCGGCCTGGAAGGGATCGACGACGAACTGGTCGTCCCAGCGCCCCGCCGCCACCTCGCCGGCCGCCTGGACGATGGCCTGCCCGCGTTCCTCGTCCAGCAGCCCCAGGTCCACGTGCACCAGGGCCGCCGCCTGCTTGATGACGGCCATGCTCCACACAAACGCCCGGTAGGGCCGCATGCCGCTCACGGGGAAATTCTCCACGGCCCGCTGCGTCTGGGCGCCATACAGCGCCCCCGCCGGCACGCGCACCTCGCCCAACGAGTCCTTCTCGATTCGAACCTCGCTCATGTCCCGCTCCTCAGCTCCCCCGGCCCGCCATGGCCAGGCGGGCCGGGGGAGGCACACACACCGTCAGGCAAACAGGTACGAGTCGGCGTACAGTAGCTGGTTGTTCAGCACCCGCACCGTCTTCCACAGCTTGACCTGCTCCGGGTCCGACATGTCGACAAAGCTGGGGTCCATCTCGACCTCGGCCTTGGTCACGTCGTAGAGGCGCAGCAGCAGGCGGTCGTAGGCGTTGGCCGGGTCCCGCTGGAGGATGACCCGCATGGCGTCGGCCAGGCCAGGGTCCAGGCAGTTGACGGCCACGCCGTCCACGCCGGCCGCCAGGAGCATGGTCACGTACGCCTGCCCGATGTACGGCCGGGCCGCGTCGGCGGCACCGTCCGACACGTCGTCCAGGTGGGCGATGATGTTGGGCGCCGGCTCGGCGCCGACCTTGAGGAGGCGGATCGTCTCCACGGTGGCGGGCACCATGGGCTGGTCGCAGGTGAGGGCCGTCACCAGGGGGTCGACGTACACGCGGTCGATGCTCAGGCCGGCCTCCAGGGCGCGGGGCACCAGGTCGGTGATGACGCGCTCGATGCGTTCATCAGTGGGCAGGGGCAGCCCCTGCGGGCAGGCGGGCAGGGCGATGGACGTGCCGTGGCGGGCAGCCAGGTCCAGGTAGGGCTGCAGATCCTCCACGCCCGGCAAGGTCGCGTCGAGGAGCACCATGTCGCGGGCCGCGCGGACGCCGGCCTCCAGGGCGGCGGGATCGTCACCGCGCAGAGCGAGAGGGATCGTCACTTCGTCGTGCACGGTCTTGACCAGCCATTCCAGGTCCTCGGCGGCGTCCTTGCGCTGCGGGCCCAGGTCCACCAGCAGCCAGTTCGCCCCGGCCTCTACCTGCCGGCGGGCCAGGGATTTAAACAGCAATTCAAAGCGCTGGCTGGCGGCCGAGGCCAGGGGAGGCCGCGAGAGACGAATCTGGTTTCCAATCAACAACATGAGGTGTTCCTCCGTTCAGGTTTGTTTTTCTTCGAGGGCGATCTCTTCCTCGCCCTCGGCCCGCAGGTCCAGGATCCAGTTCTTGAAGGCTTTGGCGTCTATCTTGCTCTTGACCCGGCGGTGGCCCTCGGCGCGGAGGTGCTCGGCCAGTGCCGCTCGCCCCTCTTCGCTGTTGGGGTCCACGTTGGGCCAGCGCGCGGCGATGGCCTGCTTCGAAGTCCAGACACAGTAGCGAAAGAGGCGCTGATCGCCGTCAAAGACGCGCAGGAAGTACTGGTAGCGGTCGCGGGGCTCGGGCTTGAACCCCTCGTCGATGGCATAGCCCTGGTATTCCCAGCCACCCGCCAGCCCCTGGCGCTCCTGGCCGACCATGGCCTGCGCCTGGGCCACCAGCTCGTCGGGGTCGGCCGTGGGCCGGGCGCACAGGGTGCCCAGGCAGACGTAGGCCGCCGGCGCCGGCTCTGGCGGATAGCCGAGGCGCTCCAGGCGTGCCGGCTCCCACTGGGGATCGACGGCCTGCACGGTCTTGTTGGGGGCATAGGTCCGGCCGGCGGCGCGCACCAGGTCGGCCCGCCGCGGATCCTCGTTCTCGCCGACGATGGTGATGAGCAGCGGCCGCCGCAACAAGCGGTCCACCGCCAGCGCAAAGCGGGCGGCGTCGTAGCCGGCGTCGTCGTGATGGGGGATGAGGGCCTCCAGAGTGCGCTGCGCCGCGTCGCGGTATTCCTCCCGGCCGGTGGCCCGATAGAGGCGCAGGTTGGCCTCGGCGGCCAGGACGTTCTCGCAGAAGGGCTTCTGGCGGCGCCGCAGGCGGCCGAGGGCTTCGGGGGCGGCCACCGTGTCGTAATAGCGGCCGTCCTGGTCGAGGAGGGCGTTCCGGGCAAAGCGCATCAGCGTCTGGGCGCGCTGCAGGTAGACCTCGCGCCCAAAGTGCTCGTAGGCGTCCAGCCACGCGCCGGCCATGCTTACCTGGTCGGCCAGCAGGCTGGGCACGTGGGCCTGGCCGTCGAAATAATGGTGCATGCCCTGGCCCTCGCGATAGAGGTTCTGCCACACGAACTCCAGGGCGCGCACCGCCAGGTCGGCGTAGCGCGGATCGTCGAGGACGGCGCCGGCGAGGAGATAGGCCGAGGCGATGGCTGCGTTGCGCTCGGTATAGACCGTCCTGTCAACGTAGGGCGCCTGGCGGCTGCCACGGCCGGCGGCGTCGAGGGCATAGTAGGCCGGGTCGGCCTCCTGGCTGCTGTAGAAATAGCCCCGCTCCCGGTCCCACAGCACCTCATCGATGTAGCGCAGCACGCCACGGCCGGTGTCCAGGTAGAGGGGGCGCCCGGTGGCCTTGTAGGCGTGCAGGTACAGCTTGAGGAGCTGGCCCTGGTCGCCGGCCATCTTCTCGTAGTGGGGCTCGCTCCAGCCGGCCCGCGCCGCGTACCGGAAAAAGCCGCCCTCCACCTTGTCGTACAGGCTGCTCTGGGCTATGGCCTCCAGCGAGCGGTGTACAACCCGGTTCAGCGCCGCGTCGCCGCTGCGGTGGGCCATGGCCAGGACAAACTCCAGGACGCTGGCGTGGTGGAACTTGGCGTCGCCAAAGCCGCCGTGCGTCTCGTCAAACGTGGCTACCACCGCGTGCAGGATCTCGTCCACCAGCCCGGGCGACAGCTCGCCAACCGCCTGGGGCACCTCTTCCAGCTCTGACGGCAGTTCGTCCTCCCGCAGCCCGATGGTCGGCCGCCTGGGCGACACCTGGCCGGCGGAGGGCACGGTCACCCGCTGCAGGATGGCCAGCATCTCCTCGGCGCTCAAGAAATTGCGGCTTTCGATGACGTTGCCCTCGGGATCGAGAAAGGCCGTGGTCGGCCAGCCGCCGCGGCTGTAGCGGTCGTCTACGTCCGGGCGCTTGTCGGCGTCCACCAGGATGGGAATCACCGAGGCGTTGATGGCATCCACCACCTCGGGCGTGGCGAACGTGGTCTGCTCCATGAGGTGGCAGGGCTCGCACCAGGGAGCGGTGATGTACAGCATGACGGGGATTTCGAGGGCGCCCGCCAGCCGGAACGACTCTTCCTCCCACTCGTACCACGCCAGGGGCACCCGCTCCTTGCCCAGCTCCAGGTCGGGCTCGAACTGGCGGCGATACTCGGCCTCCAGCAGGGCATGGTGTTGCTTTTCCTGCTCGGCAAGCATTTCCAGCAGCGAGCGGGTGGCCGCGTCGCTGGCCGACTGGGCCATGCGCGTGTACAGCTCCCACGAGTCTTTTTCCCGTTGCATGGCCAGGCGCCACGCTTCGGGGATTTCGTTCAAGGCCTTCACGGGTTACTCCTTTCTGCGATCCATGCTTCGTTCCACGATCCGCGGGCGTGCCTCGCGGTCGATCTCATTTGTGGATCCGCCGCAAGAAGTCGGCGGCGTGGGCTTCCCATTGGTGGATGACCAAGTCGACCTCCGTCCGGGGTCCAACCCGGACCTGCACGTCGACGTATCCGCCGCCCCCTTCCAGGCGGACGCCGGTCAGGGTCCGGCTGGCGACCTCCAGGCCCAGGCCTTCCGGACCGAAAAAGCGAACGGTTTCTTTGAGGACGTCTCCGGCCTTCATGCGGGTTTCGGCGCCGTAGCGGGTGGCCACCTCATCCCTCCTCCCAGGGAGTGCCCGAAAGTCGCTCCCACTGCGTGGTCAGCTCCCGGTAATGGCGGCGCTCTTCCTGCTCCAGAAAAGCGTATGCCTCTAGCGCGTCCTCGTCGGTGACGGCGGACCGCTGTCCCTGGTAGAGGGCCACGGCCATCTTCTCGATCTCGATACCAAGGGCCAGGGCCGAGAGGTCGTCGGCCCCCCGGTCGAGGGCCCGGTCGGGGGACCAGCCGGGAGGAAACACGGCGGTGGAAGGGTCCGCGGGCGGAAAGGTCACGCGGCCGACGTCGGCCGCGGCGCCCCGCGCCAGGGCCTCGTCGATGGTCAGCCAGCCCGCACCGGAGCGCAGCGCGTCGTACTGGCCCAGGAGCAATTGCGCGTGGGTCTCTTCGTCGCGCGCGAGGTCCGAAAGCAGCTCCTTGGCCCAGGGGTCGATGCAATAGCGAGCCGCGTCGTCGTAGAAGCGTTGTCCGTCGATCTCGTTTTGGATGGCTCGCAGCAGCACCACAAGGGCACCGTTTTGCTCCTCCATGGAAAACGATCCTTCGAGTGAGTGGGCCAGGCTCGGCCTACCTTTCCGGCAGGGCCTCGCCGGCGGGGTAAATTTTGGCGCGGAACCGGGCAGGCGGCACCTCCTGGCCTCACCGCCAGGACGGGCCCGGAGAGAGAACACGAGGAGCCGGGCCTGCCGTGTTCCGCGATAACCTGGCTAGAGGCCGCCGGCCTCCAGCTCCAGACCTTCTCTGTCAAGCAAGGTCAACTGCCTGCGGCCCGATGCCACCAGGCCGCGGCGCCGAAAGTCTTGCAGCGTTTTGCTGATGGTCTCGCGCCAGGTGCCCAGCATGTCGGCCAGCTCCTGGTGCGTCGCGTGGACGACGTTCTCCTCGTCGCTGTTGCCCAGCTCCAGGAGAAGCGCCGCCAGTCGTGCCGAGATGGTGCTGTACGCCATCTGCTCCAGCCGATTCTCGGCTTCCATGAGCCGATGGCCCATGGCCTGGATGAGACCAAAGCCGAACATCGCCTCCCTGGACGAGAACTCCAGGGCCTCCTGGCGCGGCATGGTCCAGATGGTGCAGGGTTCCAGGGCCACGGCATGGGTATCGGGCGCGTCTCCGCCCAGGAGCGAGTCCTCGCCAAAGAGCGAGCCCGGCCCCAGCGTCGCGATTACAAAGCGCCGGCCATCGGGCGTGATGCGGTAGAGCTGCACGCGCCCACTGGCCACCAGGAACAGGGAGCAGCCCATCTCCTCCGGTTTGGAGACGGTCTCGCCTGCCGCAAAGGACCGCACGATGAACGACTCACCGACGGCTTTATTCTGTTCAACCAGGCGACCAAAGATTCTGGTCACATTTCTATCATTCGGTTTCATATCGTACTCCCTTGGCCGCGGACCAGGCCGCGGCGAATCGGGAGACACCTCCTCATCCATCCGGGAGAGGCGAGATCGCCGGAGACCTGCCCGGCGATTCCTGTCGTTTTCGGCAAGCCGGGGCTCACCCCGAGGCTTGTAGCTTGCGCTGTAGCTTCTCGTACTCGCCTTCCAGGTATTGTTCGTGAAAGGCCTCTTCGTCCCTTAGTTTGGCAAAGAACGACTTTAGCTCCGGATCCTCGGCCATGTCCACGGCCATCTGATACTTGGCCTGCGCGGCGTGCTCTTCCATTGCCATGATCTTTAAAAATGCCAGCCAGTCCATCGATCCTCCTCGTGATGTGCTTATTTCCGTCGCCCCTGTGGGACGGCAGATCCGTGTTCGTCAGCCGGCCACCTTGACGGCAATCCGCCGGGGCCGCGCCTGCTCGACCTTGGGCATGACCACGGTCAACACACCGTCGGCCATGCTGGCTTCGATCCTCGTCCGGTCGATTGTGGGCGGCAGCCCGAAGTGGCGGTGGTAGTGCCCCACGTCATACTCGCGGTAGAGCACGTAATCGTCCTCATCTTCACCATGGGTCACGTGCCCTGTCACGACCAGCTCGTCGTCGACGATGCTGACGTGGGCGCAGTCGAAACATACGCCGGGCATGTCCATCACCAGTATGACCTCTTCCGCCGTTTCGTACACGTCGGTCGCCGGTACGAACCAGTTGCCACTGCGCAGCTCCTGGTGAATGTTGGTGTCTACCTGTGATTTCTCGGCTACTTCCATTTCCTTATCTGCCGACATCGTTCCCTTCTCCCCCCTCACTAGCCTTCCGCCACTCTGATGGGCACCTGCCTGGGCCTGGCCTCCTGTCGCAGAGGCACCTTGACGGTCAGGACGCCAGCCTCGTACGAGGCCTCTGTCCTGTCGCCGTCGACCTCGGCCGGCAGGCGTACGGCCCGGCTAAAACCGCCGCTCTCTCGCTCGCGCCGGTGATACCAGCCGCCCTCCATGTCGCGGCCCGTCTGCCGAAAGCCCTGAATGGTTAGAACATCGCTCGAAATGCTGAGGTCCAGTTGTTCCAGGTCGATACCAGGCATCTCGGCACGGACGACCAACTGATCTTCGGTGGCGGAGACAATGATCGACGGGAACACCCGGGCTGCTTGCCGGGCCGGCCTGTTCCGCGCCTGCCTGCTGGCTTCGGACTCGGGCCAAAACCACGCGTCCCGGGTCTCCCGTTGCTGTCTCTGCACGTTTGTCATTGCCCTCTCTCCTCCCTGCCTTCCAAGTTCGACGTCCTGTCTCCTTGTTCGAAGACAGCTATATTATACCCCCTTTTTGTTAGAAGGTTGTTAACAAATCAGGACGAATATGTTAAAACCCCGTAAGAGTTTTGTAAGCTACGTCACATCCGTTTCGGCCTCGCCATCTTCACCTTCGGGCAGGAGGGACACCTTCATGATCTCGGCCAGCAGCGTCGTGGCATAGCAGCCCCGCGGCAGCGAGAAGCGCAGCATGATGCCCTCGTCGTACCACATCTCTGGCTCGTTTACCGGAAAGCGCAGGGCGCGCCTCTCCCCCTCGGCCTTGATGCCCTCCCCCACGCGAAAGCTGGCCAGGGTCATGTCCTCGGCCGCCAGTACGGCTGCTTCCAGCTCTCCCTGTCGCCCCCTGGCCTGGATCATCTTGTGGCCATACAGGGGCCCCGTGGGGCTGATCTCGAAGCGTTCGGCGCGGGGCTGTTCCGCTTCGGTATCCTCGACATAAAAGACCGACCGCCCGGGATGCTTCATGGCCAGGTCCCCGACGTACACCCGGTCCAGGGTCTCCAGGCGGGCGTCGAGGACACGGTTAAAGAGGCTGGACTGGTAGGCCGACACAAAAAAGGTCCTCAGCCTGCGGGGCACGGCCGCCAGGGTGCGGCGATAATCCCCGCCCGACTGGATCAGGGTCTGAAGGGCGCGCCGCTCGTCGTTCATGCCGTGGGGAAACAGGGCGTGCGCCTCCTGCCAGCGCCCGGCCTCGAAGGCGGCCCGCGCTTCTCGCACGATGGAGGTCTCGTTGGGGTGGGGCCCGCCCAGGAATCGCTGCACAAAGGCCCTGGCATCCCTGCGCACCACCTCCCTGCCCAGCAGGTGCGAGTCGCCCCGCTGGCCAAAGCGCTGTGGGCCGTAGCTGTTCGGCACACCCCGCCGCTGCAACACCTCCAGGATGGCCTGGCAGCGGCCCACCAGGGATTCGTCCACCCCGCGGATGCGGATGGTGAAGCGGTTGCCGCGGAGATGGCCGATGCGCAGCTTGTTGTTGTGCCGCTCGGCCCATTTGATCTGGATGTGGGGCACCTCGGTCGCCATGACCACCTCGGGCGGGATCCCCTCCACCGACAGCACCTGGCAGGTCACGGCCTGGGCGTCCTTCAGGCCCGCGTAGCTGATGCGGCCGGCCGACACACCCAGCGCCTGGGCCATGGCCCGCACGGCCTGGAACGTCGAAAGTCCCACCTTGCGGATTTCGAAGAAGGTGTGCCCTCCTTCGCCCGACGGCGAATAAAGGGGCAGCTCCTCCACGGCAAAGTCGGCCGGCTTTTCCTTGATCCGGCCCCCGATGCCCGGCATCTCGTCCGTCAGGTAGCGAGTCGCCTGATTCTCCCGCTCGTTGTTAACGTTCATTGTTGGCCCACCGCTAGTTGTGGGCCAGGTAGCCACTGTAGCCGCCTTCCCATTGATCCGCCTGGGTGCTGGCGATGTGGCTCAGGATCAACTGCTCCCGGCGCATGATGGCCCGCTCGGCGGTCAACACCGCCCGGGCCGTCGGCCGGTTGAGCAGGCGCTGCTTCTCCACCATGGGGATCTGCAGCACGATGGCCACCAGCCAGGCCAGGGACTGGGCGTCGTAGGGCACCTGGTCGACGTTGATCTTGTGTCCCTGGGCCATGGTCAGCAGGCTCATGTATTGACGAAGCATGGCGTGGATTGGTTCCACCAGGTCCTCGACGTCGCCGGCGCCGGTGCCCTTGAGGGGCCAGGGCTCGGCGTCGCCCACCAGGTAGGGCAAGGAGCTGTGCAACGAGCGCAGGCGAAAGCGCTGGCTGCCGATGGTGATGATGTTCATGCGGCCGTCGTCGGTGTGGGTCACGGCAGCAATGACCGACGTGGTTCCCACCTCGTAGGGCACCGCCTCACCGCCCACCTCCTGTCCCTCGCGGATCAGCACCACGCCAAAGGGCCTGCTCTCTTCCAGGCAGCGGTTGACCATCACCTTGTACCGCTCCTCGAAAATGTGCAGGGGCAGCATCATGCCTGGAAAGAGCACCGTATTCAAAGGAAACAATGGCAGATCGGACCATTCGTCCACGCTGGACTCCCCATGGCTCAAGGTTCTGCTCCCCACGCCCGCCCGCGGCCGGCTCTCAATAGACGCGCAGGTAACGCTCCAGCTCCCACTGGCTAACCTGCTGGCAGTACTGCTGCCACTCCATGCGCTTGGCTTCGGTAAAACGCTCGAAAATGTGGTCACCCAACGTCTCGCGGACCACGGGATCGCGCTCCAGCTCCTCCAACGCTTCTCCCAGAGAGCCCGGCAGGGTTTGCAGCCCGCGTGCCTGGCGGCCTTTGCTGCCCAGGTTGTACAGGTCCTCGTTCGAGATGGCCGGCACCTCGAGCTGGCGCTTGATGCCGTCCAGCCCGGCGCGGAGCATGACCGCAAAGGCCAGGTAGGGATTGCAGCTCGGGTCGGGGCAGCGCAACTCCAGCCGCGTCGATTCCGGCCGGTCGGCCTGCACCTGGGGCACGCGGATGAGGGCCGAGCGGTTGATCTGGCCCCAACTGACATAGATGGGTGCCTCGTAGCCGGGCACCAGGCGCTTGTACGAGTTGACCAGGGGCGCCAGGACGGCGCTCATCCCCCGGGCGTGGGCCAACTGCCCTGCCACGAAATGGCGGGCCAGGTCCGACAGGCCGTACTCGCCTCTGCCGTCGGCAAAGGCGTTCTCGCCGCTGTCGATCCACACCAGGCTCTGGTGCACGTGCATCCCCGAGCCGCTGATGCCGGCCACCGGCTTGGGCATGAACGTGGCGTGGAGCCCGTGCTGGCGGGCAATCTCTTTCAGCGTCACCTTGAACGTGCCCACGTTGTCGGCCGCGCGCAGGGCGTCGGTATAGCGAAAATCGATCTCGTGCTGGCCCGTGGCCACCTCGTGATGGGTGGCCTCCACCTGGATGCCAAAGGCGGCCAGCGCCCGCGCCATCTGCTTGCGCACCTCGACGCCCCGGTCGGTGGAAGAGTCAAAGTAGCCGCCCTGGTCGTGGGGCTGGGGGACGAGCCGGCCCTCCCCGTCGGGCCTGAACAGAAAGAACTCGGGCTCAGGGCCGGTGCAGTACCGCAGGCCCATGGCCGCTGCTTCGTCCAGGGCCCGCCGCAGGACGTAGCGCGGGTCGCCGGCAAAGGGCTGCCCGTCGGGCTGGTAGACGTCGCAAATCAGGCGGGCGGTTGGCCCCGCATCCCGGCCCCAGGGGATGACGGCGTACGTGTCCACTTCGGGCACCAGGTACATATCGCTCTCGGCGATGCGGGCAAAGCCTTCCACCGAAGAGCCGTCGAACCACATCCCCCGCGCCAGCGCCACGTCCAGCTCTGCCACGGGGATGGTCACGCTCTTGACGATGCCCACGATGTCGGTAAATTGCAGGTTGACGAACTCGACGCCGTCCTCCGCGACGCGGCGCCGGATCTGTTCCCTCGTCGGCACAGACACCTCCCTTGTCCTGTCAAAACGCGGGAGCCTACGCCTGAACGTAGCTCCCGCGTGCATCTCCGAACGCTTATCGCTTGAAGTGTAACACAAGCTACGGGGCTTGTCAAACCCGGGCTTTTGAGACTGTCGCAATGTGTGGTATACTGGGTGAGAGCCAATACTGCCTCGCGAGGTCAAATGGGGCAAAGGGGAACGATATGTTTGTTCGGGTAGGTGCAGGGGAATGCGCGATCATCCTCGTGCTTTTGCTCATTCTCATCGTCGGCCTGTTCATCAGCATCCGGCTGAGAAAACCATAGCTGGGATACCACACTGGCGGTCATTCACTGACCCATAGTCAGCAGGCGATCCCAAAATTTGCGTACTGGCCCACCTATGGTATAATACGCTCGAGGAGGAGCGAAGGAGAGCTCCAGAGTGCGGGAAGGTGCCTTTCAGGCGCTTTTGGGTGACCAAAAAGCTACCGATTGAGGTAAAGGCCATGCAAAACCCAGCACACGAAGCCATACAGCCAGTCCTGGAACTCGGCGACAGCCGGGATCTGTCCAGTGATGGTCGTTGCCCAAGCCAGGCATTCGAGTCTGCTTGGGCGTTTTTTCTTTAGGGAGGTTCCATGAATCCCGATCTCACACTGTCGACGGCGGCGGGGACGTTTGCCAGCCAGGTGAGCGCCCTGAGCGAGCAGAACGTGCAGCGTTGCTACTACTGCCAGCGGTGCACGGCGGGCTGTCCGGCGGCGTACGCCATGGACTACACGCCGGCCCAGATCTTGCGGCTGGTGCAGTTGGGGCAGAAGGAGGTCCTTCTGTCGTCGTCGGCCATCTGGCTGTGCATCGGCTGCGAGACGTGCGGCACGCGCTGTCCCAACGAGATCCACGCCGGGGCGGTCATCGACGTATTGCGGCACATGGCGGTGGAGGAAGGGGTGGCCGTCGGCGAGAAGCGGGTGTTCAAGCTGCACCAGGCGTTTCTGGACAGCATCCGTTGGTGGGGGCGGCTGCACGAGCTGACGATGCTGATGCAGTACAAGGTGACGAGCGGGGACCTGGTGAGCGACCTGGACATGGGGCTGGACATGTTTGTGAAGGGCAAGATCCATCCATTGCCGAAGCGGATCAAGGGCATGGGGGAGATCAAGCGGTTGTACGGCAAGGAGTAGGGAAGGGGGCGAGGGGATGAAGCGGTACGCGTTCTATCCTGGCTGCACGTTGCACTCCACGGGAGTGGAGTTTGGGGTGAGCAGCGAGCTGGTGTGCGAGCGGTTGGGCCTGGAGATGGTAGAGATACCGGACTGGAACTGCTGCGGGGCGTCGTCGGCGCACAGCATGAAGGCGGAGCTGACGCTGGCGCTGCCGGCGCGGAACCTGGTGAAGGCCCAGGAGACGGGGTTGGAGGACCTGGCGATACCGTGCGCGGCGTGCTACTCGCGGCTGGCGGCGGCGGGGAAGGCGCTGGGGGAGGACGGTGGTTTTCGGGGGCGGATGGAAGAGGTATTGGGGGTCAAGTGGGCGGGGCGGGTGCGGCCGCGGAGCCTGCTGGAGGTGATGGTCGGCGACGTGAGCCGGGAGGAGCTGGCGGGAGCGGTGCGGAAGCCGCTGGAGGGGTTCAAGGTGGCCAGCTACTACGGCTGCCTGCTGGTGCGGCCGCCAGAGTACACGGGGCGGTGGGACGACCCGGAGCATCCGCAGTCGATGGACTATGTGCTGGGCCTGCTGGGGGCGGAGGTGGTGCCGTGGAGCTACGGGGTGGACTGCTGCGGGGGGAGCCTGACGCTGAACCGGAGCGACGTGGTGGTGCACCTGGTGGACCGGCTGGCGAGGGCGGCGCGGGAGGCGGGAGCGGAGGCGCTGGCGACGGCGTGTCCGATGTGCATGGCCAACGTGGACGGGCGGCAGTTGTACCGCGGGGGGCGGCCGCTGCCGCGGCCGGCGAAGGCGGGGTACGAGCCGGTGCCGATCTTTTATTTCACAGAGCTGATGGCCCTGGCGTACGGGCTGCCGGTGGGCAAGGTGCTGGGGCGGCACATGGTGGACCCGCGGCCGCTGTTGAAGCGGGTGGGCGTCATCGAGCGTTGATGGGGAGGATGGGGGAGGCATGAGCGAGATGAGCCCTGAGGGAATGCGTGGCGCTGGCCCTGAGCGAGAGCGTGAGGCTGGAGGCGGCCAGGCGGTACTGATCGTGGGCGGGGGCATCGCGGGCATGGCGGCGGCCATGCACCTGGCGGAGGTGGGTCGCGAGGTGTTGTTGTTGGACGCGGCGCCGGCCATCGGGGGTTCGATGCACCTGTTGGACCACACCTTTCCGACGGACTCGTGCGGCATCTGCCTGATGCTGCCGGAGCAGCCGGCCTACTGTCCGACGCTGGAGTGCGCCATGCGGGCCGGGGTGCGGCTGCTGCCCTACGCCGAGGTGGTGGGCGCGGAGGCATGCCCTGAGCGAATGCGTGGGGTGGAGGGCACGGGCTACCGGGTGCGGGTGGTGCACAAGGCGCGGTTCGTGGACGGGGAGAAGTGCGACGGCTGCGGGCTGTGCGCGGCAGCCTGCCCGGAGGCGCGGCCCCACGACCACGAGGGCTGGCTGCGGCCGGAGAAGGCCATCCACCGGCCGGCGGGCTTGCGGGCGGTGCCGGATACGTGGGTCATCGACCCGGCGTACTGCACGCGGTGCGGGGCGTGCGTGACGGCCTGTCCGCGGGGGGCGGTGGACCTGGAGATGGCGGCTCGGGAGGAGGAGCTGGAGGTAGGGGCGGTGCTCCTGGCGCCGGGGTTTGGGGCCTTTGACGCGCGGCTGAAGGGCGAGTACGGCTACGGGGTGTACGACAACGTGGTGACGAGCCTGGAGTTCGAGCGGATGGTGAGCCTGGCGGGCAGCGGTGTGGGGCGTTTGGCGCGGCCATCGGACGGGCGAGCGCCGCAGAAGGTGGCCTTTGTGCAGTGCGTGGGCTCGCGGGACAACCTGTGCGGGGTGGGGTATTGCTCGTCGGCGTGTTGCATGTACACGGCCAAGCAGGTGGCGCTGGCCAAGAAGGTGTCGCCGGAGGTGGAGGCGACGGTGTTCTACATGGACCTGCGGGCCTTTGGCAAGGATTTCGAGGCGTACGTGGCGGGTGTGCAGGGGCTGCCCGGGGTGCGGTACCGGCGGGCGATGCCGTCGTCGGTGCACGAGCAGCGGGGGAACCGGGACGTGCGGCTGAGCTACGTGGGCGAAGGTGGGCGTCTGGAGGAGGAGGATTTCGAGCTGCTGGTGCTGGCCGTGGGCTTTGGGCCGCCGGCGGGGGCGAAGGAGGTGGCTCGCGGGTTCGGGGTGGCGCTGAACGAGTGGGGCTTTCCGCAGAGCGACGGGTACCGGCCGGCGTGGACGGGCCGGCCTGGGGTGTTCGTGGCGGGGGCCTTTCGGGAGCCGAAGGACATTCCGGAGACGGTGGCCGAGGCGGCGGGGGCGGCGGCGGAGGTAGCGGCCTACCTGCAAGCCGTAGAGCGCCCCGGAGTCCCGGACTTGACCGGGAAGGAAGCCATTGGAGTCCCGGACTTGTCCGGGCAGAGCCAGGCGCGAGGCGTGGAGTCCTCCGGAGTCCCGGACTTGTCCGGGCAGAGCCAGGCGCGAGGCGTGGAGTCCTCCGGAGTCCCGGACTTGTCCGGGGCGCGCCTGCGCGACGTCACCGACGAGGAGCCGCGGGTGGGGGTGTTCGTGTGCGAGTGCGACGGCGCCCTGGCGGCGGTGGGCGTGGCGGAGGTGGCGGCCTGGGCGGCGGAGCAGCCCGGGGTGGTCGTGTCGCAGGTGGTGGGTCGGGCGTGCAGCGCCGAGGGCCGGGCGGCCATGCGGGCGGCGATGGAGGCGGCGGGCGTGAACCGGGTGGTGATAGGGGGTTGCACGCCGCGGCTGTACGGGGACGAGTTCGCGGAGCTGATGGCCGGGGCGGGATTGGAGGCGAGGCTGCTGACGCGGGTGAACCTGCGGGAGCAGGTGGCGCTGCCCCACGCCGGCAACGGCAACGGATTGGAGGCCAAGGCGCGGTCGCTGGTGGGCATGGCCGTGGCGGGGCTGCGGGCCATGCGGGGTGCCGGCGAGGAAAGGCGAGCGGAGGAGCCCGGGCGGAGCC
>ERZ1026796.1547-NODE-1547-length-15140-cov-2.813828_pt1 | contig 15140 bp, 10 predicted proteins | sample MGYA00520874_ERZ1026796 | MGnify/ENA primary metagenome ERZ1026796 (study PRJEB33270, sample SAMEA104284474) | anaerobic digester metagenome | biome: Anaerobic digester microbiome; feature: mesophilic sludge digester; material: Anaerobic digester biomass...
TATCAAAATTCTCGACTTCAGCAAGCACATAATCAGCAAAGTGGCTCTTTGGAAGTGCTACATTCTGATTACTACTATCGAAAACGTCCCCATCGACAACAACAAGTCCAATGCCCCTGCTCCTTCCGGGATTGGCACAAATCAGATTCTCTCTACCTCGGTGGCGCCCCGACCTTGGATTGAACTCGCTGCTCAAGAAAAGCCGTCGGCCGTGTGCATCAGTTCGTTTGATCTCTTCATCTGTGTAGAAGAGCTCGATACATATGCCGTCATCCTCCTGTCTATGATTGGGTACCGGCAATGCAAAAGAAAAGACATTGTTGCCCCAGTCCTTATGAGGGTCGTCTCGACCACTAACCTGTCTGACTGTACTTGCTACATCTCGATCAAAAATGCATATGATCTTGCGAGGGTGGTGTATCTTGGATAAGTGCTTGCAAAGATTCATCAACTCGCCATCGCCCATCTTGATCTCGTCCTCGTATTCATGGAACTCGATGTCAAGATCCTCAAATATTCCTAGTCCTTGCAGCCGCAAAAAAGCCGCTTTTAGATGTTTCCAATCTGTTTTACCCTCTGTGATGATTAGAGGCTTCAGCGTGACATCTTCAGGCAAGGTCAACGGAGAGTAGTAGAAGGGGATTCTTGGCGCACTGACCTTTAGCGCACCCTGATCGCCTAAAGAGAAGTCTGCATTGGGGCGCAGACCAAGGCTCTCGAATCGCTCGATCACGGCGTCAATGGCCACTGGAAGCACGTCACAGCCAATCCACCTTCGCTCAAGTTCTTGTGCCGCGATCAACGCAGTGCCCGAACCGCAGAATGGATCAAGTACAACGTTGCCGGGATTTGACCCCATCTTGATTACTCTCTTGAGTAATTCTATAGGTTGCTGTCCAGCGAGGCCCAACTTCTCGCCGCTTGTCAAAGCAGAATGCTTGAGATCGTACCACACACTTCCAACCTCAACCGTAGGATTCTCGCTCAAGTAGACCTTCAATCTTGGGAATCCCGTTGATAGCCTGTAATAGATTTTCCCTTCACTTTCCAGCGCATCTAGCCTATCTTTACTGAATCGCCAAGAGCGCTTTGGGGGCGGGACAAATCCCGCCCACTCGAATTGTAACGAAGGTCTGTCAATGAACGAGGTAAGCTCAGCCAACCGGTAAGGACCATGTTCGTCATAAGAGCCATACCTCTCACCTATTTCAGCTTCCGATAGGTGTCGAACTGGTGGATTGTAGATAAAATCGTCGGTCTTGCTGTAGTATAGAATGACACTATGCTGTGGAGTAGGTGTGTATAAACCTCGATGGCCCGGATAAGGAAAAATGAACTCCGATCTGAAATTGGCTCGTCCGAAAACCTGATCGAGGAGTAGGCGGATGTCGCTGCCTAGTCCAGGGGCCGTGTGAAAGAATATGTTCCCTGATTCGGAAAGAACCCGGCGCGACTGCTGGAGCACTTTTGACAGGAAAGCGAGATAGTCCCTGAAGGTGACCGTTGTTTCAGTAGTGTTGTCTGCCTGCAGGGGGCTCCAAGAAACATCACAGAGAGTATCAGGGGGAATATACCAAGGGGGATCAAGATAGACTAGTGCTACTCGCCCAGAGTGGACTCTTTCAAGCAACGCAAGACAGTCCGCGGCATACAAAGCATTCGGTTCAATCTTCACTTGCCAAGCCCTGTTTCCCTCACCGGTGGCCCTTCTACATCGACTGGAAAACTGCTCCGGTCCTGTCCCTCAATGGACTGACATGAAGGCCGTTCTTTCATTCATCTTGAATATTGATGCGATTCAGTGTACAAGTTAGCACCGCCAGCCGGGGGAAACACGAGGAATCAGGTGTGGTATGGCGCCTGTAAGTCACTTTTATGGTTGACAAAGGCAAGCGAGTCGGCGTCACTGCCACCTTAGGCTCTTCCTCAAGCTCCTACTCGGCCACAAGGCAATCTTGCTTAACTAATATTATAGCATCGTCGATGAGAAAAGGCAAAGTACAACGATTCCTTTGAGACAGTAAATGACAGTAAATGACATTGGTACCACTCTGCCTTGGCTTCTTACAGGACATGTGGTAAAATGCCGCCTCATTTGACCCGAGATGAGAGATCGATAACCGCGTGCCAACTGAACCCCCGGCCAACGCTGCCGGCTCCATACCTGCCTCTGCCGCCTACCGCGACCACGACTTGATTGCTCGCTTTCGCGGTGGTGACGAAACGGCCTTCAACGAATTGTTCCGGCTCTACTTTGAGCCAATCCGAGACTATTTGTTGCAGCACACCGGCGACGTCCAGGCCGCTGAGGATGCAGTCCAGGTGGCTTTCATCCAGGCTTACGGCGCGCTGGGAAAGGATGACCGCGACATCCACTTTATGAGTTGGATGCGGCGCGTCGCCCGGAACGCCCTGATTGATGTCTGGCGCTGGTCTCAGCGTCAGAAGCGGGCAGCGGACGCGGCTGAACTTGAGGATGAGGACGTCTCCTGGCAATCTCTGGCCATCGAGCATCCATCCGCTGGTACGCCCCACTCGGCGGCTGAAAGGCAAGAGACCTTGGATCGGTTCTGGATAGTCGCCTCTACCTTGCCGAGAGATCAGTACCACGTGCTGCTGCTTCGCCTGAAGTACGGTCGCTCGTCCAAAGAGGCCGGCGCGATCTTGGGCAAGGAACCTTCTGCCGTAGACGTGCTCTTTGGCCAGGCAAAACGGAGCCTGCCCGATGCCGGCTACGCCGCGCTGGCGAAAGAAGCGCCCAATCTCGTGCCATGTCTCGAGCTGCACGCCTTGGCCGTTACCTTCCAGCCCGGCCCGCTGTCCGGGGATGAAAGGAAACAGATCAACCGCCACGTGAAAGGCTGCCCCGTGTGCCAGGAGCACAAGCAGGGTCTGAGCTGGATGGACCTCTTTGCTCCTTTGCCGCTTTTTAGAGATACTTTCGTGTGCATGAATGGCACCACTCGGCCCCACCGGGCATCGTCCTCAACCGGCCCACCTGCAAGCGAGAAGATGGAACTGGGGTTTGCCCGGAAGCGGCGGCACGTGCCTCTACCATCCTGGTGCATCCGGCTCCCTCGCCCGCCTGGATCGCTTCCGGCCCCATCTCGTCCGAATACCGGCAGATTCTCACATTCCTCCGACCAATTTTCCTCAAAAGGCTTAGATCGTTTCCTGTTTTGACGTTCTCCTCTGTGAAGGCCTTCTATGCCATGCCTGCCGGCAGGCAAATCTCATCCGAAAGGGGATTTGCCGTGGGCGAGAAAAAGGAGAAATCGCCGACCAGCGACGACGCGCGGCGCGATGCTTTCTTGCGCAAGATCGCCGAGATCAAGCGCAAGCAGGACGCCGAAAAAGAGAGTAAGAAAGAAACAGAAGAATAACGCCGTACTCCAGCCGGGAGTGGGCCCCTCCCGGCTGGTTTGCACTGTTACACGATCCCCAGTATAATAGTTGTGCTCTGCCGCCCTCGCGGGGCAGGGATGCCAAGCAGGGAGAAGCGACGTGGCCACAGAAACGACTATGCGGGCGGCACTGCTTGCCCGAGTCTCCACCGACATGCAGGCCGAAGAAGGGCACAGCATCCCGGCGCAACTGGCCGAGATGCGCGAGTTCTGCGAAAGGCGCGGCTGGACGGTCGCCGCCGAGTTCATCGACGCCGGCTACACCGGTAGCACCATGGACAGGCCCGGCCTGCAGGGGCTTCTGGCCTCGTTGGACCAGCACGTGTTCGACGTCGTCGTGGTCCACGAGCTGAGCCGCCTGTCCCGCTCCATCTTTGACACCTTTGACCTCTTTGAGACCTTTGGCCGGTACGACGTCGGCTTTGCCTCGGTCAAGGAGCCCAATTTCGACTTTACCACGCCCACCGGCAAGCTGTTCCTGACCCTCATGGCGGCCCTGAACCAGTACTACCTGGACCTGCTGCGCATGCACACAGCCAAGGGCAAGCGCGAGCGGGCGCGGCAGGGGCTGTACAACGCCTCGATCATCCCCTTTGGCTACAAGGCCGAGGGCGACGCCAGGACGCCACCCGCGATCGAGCCCCAGGCAGCGGACGGCGTGCGCCAGGCGTTCGAGACCTACGGGGCCGGCAAATCGTCCGACCAGGAGATCGCCGACCTGCTCAACGACATGGGCTTGCGCACGCCATTCGGCCGGCGCTTTTCGAAAGACACGATCCGCGACCTGCTGCAGAACCGCTTTTACGTCGGCGATATCGTGTATGGCACCAAGCACAAGGGCCAGCCGGTGGAATACTTTCCCGGCCAGCACCAGCCGATCATCAGCCGCGAGCTGTTCGAGGCCTGCCAGCGCGTCCGCCGGCAGCGCGCCGGCGCGCCGCGCACCTACCAGCAGGCCTACCGCGTCTACCTGCTCAACGGGATCGCCAACTGCGACGTCTGCGGTCGCAGCCTGCGCGGCCAGGGCACCAAGAGCGGCCTCTACTACCGGGAGATGTCCAAGATCAGGGGCTATCGCGACTGCCCCAACGCCCAGGTGGGGACGCGGACCGAGGTGGTGGACGAGCAGGTCAGCTTCCTGTTCAGCAGCCTGCGCCTTCCGCCCGACTGGCAGCACCGGCTGGAGGAGCTGCTGCATCGCGAAGAGGAGCTGCTGACCCGCGAGCGGCGGCGCAAGCGGCTCGAGGCCGAGAGCAAGCGGCTGAAGCAGCTCTACATCCGGGGCGAGTTCGAGGACGACCTGGGCGCCTACGATCGTGAGAAGCGGCGCATCGAGCGGGAGCTAAAGGCGCTGCCGCCGCCCGACATGATCGCCGTCGAGCAGGCGGCTGGCGTGCTGGAGCAGTTGCACGCGGTGTGGGACGGTGCCGAGCTGGAGGATCAGCGCGACCTGCTGCGCCTGGCCCTGAGAGAGGTACACATCGACGTGGGGCAGGGGCGCGTCGCCGCGCTGCAGCCCTACCCACCCTTCATCCCTCTCTTCCGCGAGCTGCCCACGTTGATCGAGGTGGAGCCCGGCCTGTTCGTGCCCCTGTGGCCCCCGGACCTGTCACCGAAAGAAGCGCCTGACACTTTGCTGGAGCCGGTGTGTGAAACGCCGGCGCGCGAGGAGGCGATCCTCTGGCCGTTCGTCTTTGGCCTGCCCACCGTCGACCGCCCGCGGCGCGTCACCCCGGTCCTGAGCCAGTTTCTCAGGGCACGACGCAAGCTGGGTGTCGAGGCGAGCCGGGCGGTGGAGAACCACTGCGCCGGCATCGACCTGTTGCAGATCGACCCACGTTTTTGGCCAGATGGGCAGACAGAGGCGCTGCGTCTCGACGCGGAACATCCGCAGCTCCCCTACGACGACGGCGCCGTCTCGTTCCTGCGCACCTCGTTCCTGTTCCAGTGGGCATCCGACAAGGCGGCCTGGCTGGACGAGATCGGACGCGTGCTCGACGGCGTGGGGTGGTGGGTGATCGAGGACCTGATGCCGGCGTCGATGCAGGGGCACTGGCTGTACCAGTTTTTCCCGGAAGCGCGCAAGATGGACCTGGCCCGGACGCTGGACGCCAAGGAGCTGTTCGTGACGTTGCTGGAGCGCGGCTTCGAGACCAAGATCCAGCGCAAGACGTACGACCAGGCGGTGAGCCGGGGCGCCAGCCGGCAGATTGCCCTGGCGCGAGACCACGTGCCCTCGCTGGACCTGCTCTCCGACATCGACTACAAGACCGGGCTGGCGCGCATCGAGGAAGAGCTGGCCACCAGGGGCGCCGGCGCGCTGTGGCCATCGCACGTGTGTGTGGTCCAGGCCGAGGCGACGCGAGGAACGCTCAGGGGCAAAAGCTGACGCGTGCATGACGCGCATGATCAACGCCTGCCTTGGCTTGACAATTTGGAAGGGTTCAAGTAAAATTTCTGCTGGTACCTTGCCAACAAGATCGCGGCGAGGGGAAAAAGGGAAAAGCCACCTGGATGGCCCCCAGATGGCTTCAAGCTTTTCCCCTCAGAGATTTGACAACCGGTTCGCGACCAGGCCCAACCCTGACGGGCATTTTTACTTGAGGCGGGAGCGACGGGATTCGAACCCGCGATCTTCGGCTTGACAGGCCGACATGTTAACCACTACACTACGCCCCCAGGTACGTGGCACAATATAGCATAGCTTCTTCCCCCCGTCAAATTCGCACTCAGCATTCGCTTGGAAATGTCGACAGCCCCTATACCGTGGTTCGTGCGATTTCCCCGTTACTTTTGGCGGCATACCGTCACGTATAGGTACAAGGAGGGAATGAATGTCGTGAACGACGAAAGGAAGCAGAGCCCGGCCACAGGCCAGGGCATGGGAACCTCTCGTTTTGACCGTTTGCTCTTTGGATTGTACAATGGCAGAAGGAGCGAGAGTACGACATGACAATGATCGTTGCAGAAACCGCTCAAAAGGAGCATGCACGCTACTTTATGCGAGACGAGAGAGACGAGAAAGCCCTGCTTGGCCAGGCCCGGGCCCTGGATCAGGATGCCCTGGCCGAGATCCACGATGCCTACTATCCGGCCATCTATCGCTACATCTCCTTCCGGGTCGACGATCTGCATACTGTACAGGACCTGACGAGTGAGGTGTTCACCCGCTTTATCGCTGCGTTGCGCAAACGCTTGGGCCAACCGAGGAGCATCGGCCCCTGGTTGTACGGCACGGCCTCCCGCGTTGTGAAGGAACACTATCGCGGCCGGAATCATTGGGATCTGGTCGCCATCGATGAATCCATGGCTGCCGAGCAGATGGGGCTAGCCGAGAGCGTGGACCAGGCATGGGCGCGGCGCGAGCTGCACGAGGCCATCCAGGGGTTGACCGAAGATCAGCAGACGGTCCTGGCCCTTCGGTTCGGCGGCGGGTTGCCCATCAAAGAGGTCGCCCGGTTGATCAAGAAGAGCGAGGGAGCTGTTAAAATGTTACAGGCGCGCGCCATTTCGGCGCTGGCATCGCGCATGGTGGAAAGGAAGTGACGCTGTGAAGGGAATCTCGGATGCCATCCTGTTTCAATGCCTGGAGCAGTTGGACAATGACCAGCCGACCGAGAGGGTTCTGGCAGACTGCTCGGGGCTTGTCGACGAGCTGCGCCAAGTGCTCGAAACCACCCGCAGACTCGAAACCCTATCGGTCGATCCGCCGCCGGCAGTAGAGCAGCAGGCCAGGGCCAGGTTCCTGGTCCAGGCCGCCAAGGCAAAGGGTGACGCTCGGGCGTCAAGGGGACCGGTCTTCCGGCCGCGATGGTTGGCCCCGGTGCTGGCGGTCTTGTTGCTACTCCTGGTGGCCGGGACCACTGCCGTGCGCGCATCAGGCTCTGCCCTCCCTGGAGATGCGTTGTACGGCACCAAGCGTGCGGTCGAGCAGGTGCGCCTGTTGCTGGCCAGCAGCCCCGAGGCTGAGGCCGAGTTGATGGCACTATTTCACGAGGAACGCCTCGAGGAGGTTACTCAGCTACTGGGCGCCGGTCGGAGCGCCGAAGTGTCCTTCGAGGGCATCCTCCAATCGGTGGGTGAGGAGCAGTGGACCGTTGGCGGGCTGCCCGTCGCGGTCGACTCGATTACCAACGTCGTCGGGGTTCCCAGGGTGGGTGCGAAGGTTGCCGTCACCGGTTGGATCCACTTTCACAGGCTGTTCGCGGACGAGATCCGGGTTCTGGGTGACGACGGCCCATCCGGCGATGACAAGGGTACCGGCGCCTTGAATGACGATGACATGGGAACTGACGGCCCTCTCGGCGACGACGATGACTTGTACGAAGATGACGACGACCTGTACGACGATGACGACGACCTGTACGACGATGACGACGACCTGTACGACGATGACGACGACGACCTGTACGATGACGACGACGACCTGTACGACGATGACGACGACGACCTGTACGACGATGATGACGATGACGACCTGTACGACGATGATGACGATGACGACCTGTACGACGATGATGACGATGACGACCGGTACGACGATGATGGAGACGATGACGACGACCGGGCCGGCACTGCCGCTGGTAGGGACGATCGCGATGGCGATGATGATGACGGCGATGACGACGACGATGACGATGACGATGATGATGATGATGATGATGACGACGACGACGACCATGATGATGATGATGATGATGATGACGATTGACCTATACGGGCGGCATTGTCGCTACATCATGATTGACAACATTCTGAGCTGCTCGCGGTAGGTTCAGCGATCCGCCGCGAGAGTACGCGGCATGGGTCAGCCAGGCAGCGGTCTGCGCACTCCTGGCCTGGGTGTCCCTGCTGGTACAGAGCACCTTATTACAAGAAAGGAAAAAAGTAGTGAAACAACTGTTGACTGTAGTCGTTGCAGCGGCGTTGCTCCTGACGTCTCTGCTTGGTGGTCGGGTGGTGTTGGCCGACGATACCCCGTGTACGGGCTTCCTGGGCGCTGTGACCGTGGATAACCTGGTTGTGCCGCAGAACGCCAGTTGCACACTGGACGGGACGATGGTGGAGGGAACGATCTATGTCGAGAATGGGGCCTCGCTCACAGCCTGGCGTGTCAGGGTCGACGGCAACGTCCAGGCCGAAGGCGCAGAGCTTGTCAGGGTGCTGACCGGTTCCACCGTGGGCGGCAGCATCCAGCTCAAACAGGGCGGCGCAGCCCGCGTCGACAAGGTAGACGTCGACGGCGACATCCAGTACGAGTCCAACGCTGGGGCGTTCAGCGTCACGCGCAACGATGTGGGCGGCAACATTCAGATCTTCCAGAACACAGGGGGCGTGGACGTTGTAGAAAACACCGTGGACGGCAACCTGCAGTGCAAAGAGAACTTTCCGGCGCCTACCGGCGGGGACAACGTGGTCCAGGGCAACAAGGAGGATCAGTGCGCCAATCTGTCGCCCGGCGACATCATACCGCCCGAGACAACCATCCTGATGGGACAGGCCGGCACGCCAAGGCAGGGCGGCCTGACGATCTCGTTCACGGGCAATGACAATGTGACCCCCGGGTTCCTGCTGCTGTTCGAGTGCGCGCTGGGCGGGGCTGCCTTCGAGGTATGTGACTCGCCCTACGAGATCCCGGCGGGCACAGAGCAGTCCTTCCAGGTGCGCGCGCTGGATCTGGCCCTCAACGCCGACCCGACACCCGCGATCTATTCCGGGCCGATCGTGATGCCCTGGCGGGTGTACCTGCCGCTGGTCCTTCGCAACTGAGCCCGGGTAGCGCGGCCTGTCCTACACATGGTGTGCCATTTGACAGAAGTGGGCAAACGTGGTATGATAGGCCTGTAGGATGAAGTAAGATTCTGGTTCCGTCAAAGGCGATGAGCACCCAGACTGTTACGAGTCTGGGTGCTTTTTCTTTGTCAAAGCCGGCTGTTCCTTCTTCCTAACAATGCAGTGAAAGGTATCACATGTCTGAACGAACGACTGGAACCGTCAAATGGTTCAACGGAGACAAGGGCTATGGCTTTATCGCTCAAGAGTCAGGCTCCGATGTCTTTGTCCATTTCTCCGCAATTCGCGGGGAAGGGTTCCGAAATCTGGAAGAAGGACAGAGCGTGGAATTCAACGTCGAGCAGGGCCCAAAGGGCCCGCAAGCAACCGACGTAGCCGTGAGTGGCTGGTAGGAGGCCTCATGACGCAAAAACTGTACGTTGGCAATTTGAGCTATGACACAACCGAAGGGTCATTGCGCACCCTATTCGCCGAGTACGGCGAGGTCGAATCGGTTAACCTGATCACGGACCGCGACTCAGGCCGGCCCAAGGGCTTTGGCTTTGTGGAAATGGCTACGGACCAGGGTGCCCAGGCCGCCATCAGTGCCCTGAACGGCAAGTCGGTGGACGACCGCGAGATCAAGGTCGACCGCGCCAAGCCCCAGAGCGACCGTGGCGGGCGCCGGCCCCGCTGGTAGGACCCGATCCAGGCACCCGTCGGCCCGGCCAGGTAGCCGGTGCCGGCATACATACAACAACGTCCCGCAGCGCGGACCAGACTCGTTCTGGTCCGCGCTGTTGTCTTCCGGCCGCGGCCATGGACCGGTAAGGGCATCTGGAATGCACAGAGAGCTGAAGGGAGCAAAGTCAATGAAATTCTCAGTGGGCGACAAGGTAGTGCATCCCCACTACGGGCCTGGTGCGATCGCCAGCATCGAGCGCAAAGAGCTCATGGATGGGACAAAGCGTTACTACGTGATCGACATGCCGGATCGGGGATTGACCGTGCAAATCCCGGTGGGCAAGGCCGACGATGTAGGCATGAGGATGGCCATGCCCAAGACCGATCTTGCCCGGGTCCTGGTCATCCTGCAGGGTAGGCCCCATCCACTGCCGCAAAATTACAAGGAGCGCCAGGAACGGATCGGGACCCAGCTCAGGACCGGTCGGGTGCTCCACCTGGCCAGGGCAGTGCGCGATCTCACGTGGCACCGCAAACTGGCCCACCTCACCAGGACAGACACCGAGAATCTCAGGCTGGGCCGTGACCTCCTGACTGCCGAGATGGCGCTCGTGTCCGGCGACTCGATATTGAACGCAGGCAAGCTCATCGAAGCCACGATGACTGCCGCCCTGGCACACACGCCAGCCCAGGCCTAGCGCTCAGGGAAGTCCCGGCCGGCGGTCGCGACTACAACGAACCCGGCGTCGCGGCCAAGGATCGTGGGCCGGGCCAGCCGCCGGCCCACGCCAGGGGGCTAGTCGTCCCCTCGCTCCCCGTTGTCCTCCCCGTCCCAGCCCATGGCTGTTGTATCGGCAAAGGCCGCCGCCAGGGCGGCTTCAGTCACGGAGTCGTACACGCGCTCCATCTGCCGCTGGAAACCCCCGGCCGCCAGGCCCGGGAAGGCGGGCAGGCCCACCCGCTTGAGCAGGGCAAAGGGTGGTGTGGGCCGGGAAATGGCCAGGGGCAGGTTCGCCGCCGCCTCGCCCATTGCCCAGAAGCGCTCCAGGTCCCCGCCCAGGGATGGCGCGTCGACCGGAGCCACGGCCGTGGCCCCGTAGGCCGCCTCGACAGGCCCGGCTTCGGCCGCCCGCCGCTGCCGCAGCGCCGCGGTAACCGCATCCTGGTTGCGGCCTCGCAGCTCGAACAGCAGGAACGGGTCCTCGTCAAAGCGCTCGCCGAGCAAATAGTAGACGGCGGCGATGTGCTTGCAGGGGTTGGCCGAGTCGGGACAGGAACAACTGGTGACCAGATCGCCCCGATTGTCGGGGAAGAGCGGCACCGACACCGCCTGAAAGACCTCTTCCACGTCGGGCGGCATCTCACCGTTGAGCAGTTGGGCGGCAAAGATCGCCTGCCCGGCCAGCGCGTCGAGCACCTTTTCCCACTGCCTGTCGCTCAACGGCTTCAGCCGGATCTTGACGTTGTAGGGCCTGGGGCGCGTGCCCTGCACCCGCGAGACGACCACGCCCGGCTCCACCTCGATGTCCATCACCTGGCCCTTGCGGGCATAGCTCCGCCCGCGGCTCAGCCGCCCGGAGTCCATGAGGGGTGTCAAGGCCGCGATCCAGCGGTTGGCCCACCAATTCTTGACAAACTTGTGTCCCTGGCTCCTGGCCTTGATGCCCCCCTCAACCTCGATGGGCTCCATGGGCTCGTAGCGGTACCAGTAGCCTTCGTAGCTTTCAGAGCGCCGTTTGGCCATGGCTCACCTCTCACTCCCGCCGCAGGGCCATGAGGTCGCGCAGCTCGTCGGTGCCCAGCTCGGTCAGCCAACCCTCGCCGCTGCCAACCACGCTGGCCGCCAGCGCCTTCTTGCTTTCGATGAGCTCGTCGATGCGCTCCTCCAGCGTGCCGGCGCACAGGAATTTGTGCACCTGGACGTCGCGGGTCTGGCCGATGCGAAAGGCACGGTCGGTGGCCTGATCCTCCACGGCGGGGTTCCACCAGCGATCAAAGTGAAAGACGTGGTTGGCCGCGGTGAGGTTCAGCCCCGTGCCGCCCGCCTTGATCGATAGGAGCAGGATGGGTGGGCCCTCGCGCTCCTGGAAGCGGGCCACCATGCGATCGCGCTGCTTCTGGGGCGTGCCGCCGTGCAAGAAGAGCACCTCGACGCCAAAGAGCGCTTGTAAGTGTGCACGCAGCATATGGCCCATCTCGGCGAACTGGGTGAACACCAGCGCCCGGTCGCCCACCAGCAGCGCCTCCTCCAGCATCTCGCCCAGGCGCGCCAGCTTGCCCGAGCGGCCCGGCAGCGGCGAGCCGTCGCCCAGGAAGTGGGCCGGGTGGTTGCAGATCTGCTTCAGGCGGGTCAGGGCGCCCAGGATGATGCCCCGCCGCTCGATGCCTTCCTCGGCCGAGCGGATGCGCTCCAGCGACTCGTTGACCACGGCTTCGTAGAGCGTGGCTTGCTCGGCGGTCAGGCTGCAATAGACCTTCATCTCCAGCTTGTCGGGCAGGTCCTGGATGATAGCCGGGTCGGTTTTGACCCGGCGCAGGATGAACGGCCCCACCAGCCCCTTCAGTCGGTCCGCGGCGGCCCTGTCCTGGTAGCGCTCGATGGGCAGCGAGAAGTCGCGGCGAAAGCCGGCCTGCGAACCCAGAAAACCCGGGTTCAGAAATTGAAAGATGGACCACAGCTCTGACAGGCGGTTCTCCACCGGCGTGCCGGTCAGCGCGATGCGATTGGCGGCCGGCAGCCTGCGTACCGCCTGGGCCTGCCTGGTCTGGGGATTCTTGATGTTCTGCGCCTCGTCCAGGATGACGTCGCTCCACTGCACCCGGGCCAGGTCTTCCACGTCCCGGCGCGCCAGTCCATAGGTGCTAATGACCAGGTCGTGGTCGCCGGCAGTGGCCACGAACTCGTCTCCGCTGACCCGGTCGCCACCGTGGTGGACCATCACCCGCAGGCCAGGGGCAAAGCGCTCCACCTCTCGCTTCCAGTTGCCCACGACCGAGGTGGGGCACAGCACCAGCGCCGGCCTCCCGTCGCCGTCCCGCCCCGCCCGCTCGGCCAGGAGGAGGGCGATGGCCTGGATGGTCTTGCCCAGGCCCATGTCGTCGGCCAGGCAGGCACCCAGGCCCCACCTGCGCAGAAACGCCAGCCACGAGTAGCCGCGTACCTGGTAAGGGCGCATCTCGCCGTTCAGCCCGGACGGCGGGTCCAGGGGCTCGAGCCGCTCGCCCGCCTTCAACCGGCCGAGAAGCTCGTCCAGCCCGCCGGTGGCCTCCACCTCCTGGAGGGGCAGGCCCTCCACCTCGTCCGAAGCGCCCAGGACCAGGCCCAGGGCGTCGCGCAACGGCATCTCGGCCAGCTCTTTCTTTTTCTCCCAGAAGGCGATGGCCGCCTCGATCTGCTCGGGTTGCAGTAGCACCCACTGGCCGCGCACCTGCACCAGGGGCATCTTCAGGGCGGCCAGCCGCTCGAACTCTTCCCGGCTCAGAGGCTGGTCGCCCAGGGCAAGCTCCCAGTCGAACTCGACCACGGTGTCGAGGCTGAGGATGCCACGCCCGACGGCGCTGGCCTCGGTCCTGGCCCGGGCTCGCACGCCCAGCCGCGCACCGGGCTTGTCCCACCAGGGTGGCACGAGGACACCAAAGCCACTGCCCTTGAGCAGCGCGCCCACCTCGCGCAAGAAGGCATAGGCCTCGTCCACGGTCAGCGGACAGGACTGCGGCCGGGCAGCGCGCAGGCTCTTCATGATGGGCGGGAAAAGGCGAGCGGCCAGCCCCAGCCCGGCCAACAGCCGCTCCTGGGCCCCCTCGAAGCGGCGGTTGAGCACCTGCAGCGTGCCGCCCCGGCTGCTCCACACCTGCTCCACGGGCACCAACAGGCTCGGATCGTCGCTCGCCTGGAGCAGGTAGCGCACCTGCCACTCGGCCGAGCGCACCTGGCCGGTCTCCGGGTCCACCACGGGCGGCTCCAGGCGAAAGCAGACGCGGAATGGGGCCTCGGCCTCCGCCTGCAACTGGCCCACCCACGCCTGCCAGTCGCCAAAGAAACGGGCCAGGGCGGGGCGCTGAGCCGGCGGCAGGTCGATGCGGCCGTCGTCGCTCCACAGGGCCGACCACCAGGCCCCGGCCAGGCCCTCGGGTGCCTTGCGGCGCCGGTCCAGAGCGTCGCGGCCCCACGCGCGCGCGGCGCGGTCCACCAGGTGTCGCAAGAACCCATCGAGGAGGGTGTGGGGCTGCGGCGCGCCGCCGGGCTCGGGCACACCGCCTGAGGCAAACAGGGCGCGGCAGGCCGGCGGCATGGCCCGCGCCAGCGCGCCGAGCCGCTCCGCGTCCTCGGGGTCCGACAGGACCGGCAGCCAGGCGCCCCGGATGTGTCCCTGCTCCTCGACCATGCCGGGCAGGTATTTTTGCCGGGCCAGCAGCTCCAGCCCGAGCTTGGCGGCCACGCTCCAATAGCGAAGGTCGGCGCCCCACCGCTGGCTCTTGCCCGCGGGCAGCGTCACACTCCAGTCGGAGCGGCCGATCACGCGCGGCTTCACGCTTACCCAATAGGTATAGATTGCAAGGCCGGTCAGCGCCGCAATGCCGATTGCGCGGTTCACGGCGGGCGGCAGGTGATCGACCATGGAAGCGGCTTCCGGATGGATCGTCATGCCGATGCCGAGCACCGCGATATTGCCGAGCCAGAACGTGAGACCGGCAATGAAACAGAGCTTGGCGACCTCGATCGCACTCAATCCGCTGGAAGCGGAGTAGATGCGATAGCGCACTGCGCCGCCGGAAAATGCGGTGAAGCCGACATTGTGGCCGATGGAATAGCTAGTGAAGCCCGCCAGCGCCGCGATGCGATACGGCACGCCGGCATAACCGATCGTCCGCAACGCGAACAGGTCGTAGAAGGTGAGCGTGAAATAGCCGGCGACGACGAACAGCCCGGCCAGCACGATCAGCAGCGCACCGGCGAGCATGATCTCCCCCACAAGCGGTGTGCTCAGCGAGGCCAGGATGACCGCTCCAGCCATAATCAGGAGCGCCAAACGACCCTTCCCGGGCGTACGGACTGAGGAACGTTCGGACTCGCCGCGATCGAGGACGATTAGATCCTTTTCGGTGCGCAGCGCCGGGATACGGTCACGGCGACCCTGCAAAAGCAAGGCGTCGGCAAACTCCAGTGCCAAATCACTCAGTCCGGTGCGCAGAGGCTTGCCTTCCCGCCAGATTCCCAGTACGGTCATGCCGTATTTCTCACGGAAGTGCGTGGCCCGAAGAGTCTGGCCCAGCAGTCCC
>ERZ1026796.1557-NODE-1557-length-15088-cov-3.105274_pt1 | contig 15088 bp, 10 predicted proteins | sample MGYA00520874_ERZ1026796 | MGnify/ENA primary metagenome ERZ1026796 (study PRJEB33270, sample SAMEA104284474) | anaerobic digester metagenome | biome: Anaerobic digester microbiome; feature: mesophilic sludge digester; material: Anaerobic digester biomass...
CCTGTCATCATCATCTGCAACCAGACCAACTCACCCGAAGCCACGTGCGCCACCCCTCGCGAGGGGGGTGCGTTGAACGATGTTATTGACAACAACCTGAAGAGGAAAGGCAAATGAAACAGACCGTCAAGTTGCCGGCGGCCGCCTCTGAAGACGAGATCCTGAAAACGGTCGACGGCCTGAACGGAGACCCCAGATTCAACGGCTTGCTCGTTCAGCTCCCCTTGCCCAGGCACGTGAATCCCGATAAGGTCATCAACCTGATCTCCCCGGAAAAAGACGTCGACGGACTCCATCCCGTCAACGTCGGCAAGCTGCTTCGCGGCGAGCCCTGCCCCTTGCCCTGCACGCCCTATGGAGTCATTCAACTGCTCGTCCGGAGCGGCAACAGTCCGGACGGAAAACACGTCGTCATCTGCGGCCGCAGCAACCTCGTCGGCAAGCCCCTGGCGGCCCTTCTCATCCTGGGCGGCTCCCTGGGCGATCGCCACGGGCGCCGGCGCGTCATGGTCATCGGCCTGGTGGGCTTTGGCCTGGCCTCGCTGGCCTGCGGCCTGGCTCCTTCGCTCCCCTGGCTCGTCGGGGCGCGGCTGGTCCAGGGCGTGGCGGGGGCGCTGATGGTGCCCGGCTCCCTGGCCATCCTGCGCGCCACCTTCCCGGAGGGTGAGGCGCGGGGCAAGGCCATCGGGCAATGGTCGGGCTGGTCGGGCATTACCACGGTCGTCGGGCCGCTCTTGGGTGGCTGGCTGGTGGACGCGCTCTCCTGGCGTTGGATCTTTTTTATCAACGTGCCCATCATTGCCCTGGCCGTCTTCATGCTCGCCCGCCGGGTGCCCGAGAGCCGCGACGCGGCCCCGGCCGCTCCCGACTGGCTCGGTGCCGCGACCATCACCCTCGCCCTGGCCGGCATCGCTTACGGGCTCATCGAGGGACCCGTGGCCGGTTGGGACTCGCCGCTGGTGGTGGGCGGCCTCGTCGTCGGCGTGCTGGCCCTGGCCCTGTTCTTGCTGGTAGAGGCCCGGGTCAGACAGCCGATGGTGCCGCTGTCGCTGTTTGGCTCGCGCAACTTCTCCGCCGCCAACCTCACCACCCTGGGCGTCTACTTCGGGCTTTATGGCGCCACCTTTTTCCTGGTCATCTACGTCCAGAACGTCATGGGCTATTCGGCCCTGATTGCCGGCCTGATGCTGGCCCCGATTTCGGTCATGCTGCTGCTCTTTTCGCCGTTCCTGGGCAGATTTGCCGGGCGCTACGGACCACGCTTTTTCATGGCCGCAGGCGGCTTGTTGTGCGCCCTGGGGCTGTTGGCCTTTACCCAGTTGGAGCCCGGCTCGTCGTACTGGACCGGCTTACTGCCGCCGCTGCTCATCTTTGGCCTGGGTCTGTGCAGCACGGTGGCGCCACTGACCAACACCGTCGTCTCGTCGGTGCCCGACCGGCATTCGGGCCTGGCGGCGGCGTTCAACAACGCAGTCTCGCGCGTGGCCGCGCTGTTGGCTATCGCCCTGCTGGGCGTTGTCGTCAGCGTGACGTTTGGCTCCGCGTTGGAGCAGCGCACGGTCGGTTTACCGCTCTCGGCCGAGGAACGGGCGAGCCTGGCCCAGGATCCGACGGGTGCCGCCGACGTGGCCGGATTGCCGGCCGCGGTCCAAAGGGCCGTCGACGATGCCTACACCGCGGCCTTTCGCCGGGCAATGCTGGTGGCTGCCCTGGCGGCTGCCCTGGGAGGCGGCGTGGCCGTCGTTGCCGTGCGCGACCCGGCCCGCGAGCAGGCATCGCGCCGCGACGCGGCGCTTCGGCCCCGAGGGCGGGCCCCATCCAAATAGAAACTGTCGGGGGAAACCCCCTGTAGAAGGGAACAACTCATGGGTAGAGATCGAGAATCGAAGCACAAGCGCTCGCGGCGCGAGGGCCGCGACCTGTTCGGTACCGGCGGCGAAAGCCTGGCCCGGCGCCTGAACAGGCCACCCGGTATGCACGTCGAACGGCCGCGGCGCCAGAGCGACTATGCCAAGCAACTCCGCGAAAAACAGATGGTCAAGCGCATGTACGGGCTGCGCGAGCGCCAGTTCCGGCGCATGTATCGCATGGCCGAGCGAAGCCGCGGGCAGACGGGCCAGATGTTGCTCGCCCTCCTTGAGCGGCGCCTGGACAACGTCGTCTTCCGCCTGGGGTTTGCCCGCACGCGGCCCCAGGCCCGCCAGTTCGTGAGCCACGGCCACGTCCTGGTCGACGGCCGCCGGGTCAACATCCCGTCCTACCTCGTCCAGCCCGGGCAAATGGTCTCAATCGACACGTCCATTCGCGACGTGCCCGACGTGCAGGATCTGGCCGAGTACCACCCCGAGGTCCCCGGTTGGCTGGAGCGGATGGACGGCGCGGGCCAGGTTCTGCGCGTGCCAGACAGGCAAGAGATCGATCCGGATATCGAGGAGCAGCTCATCGTCGAATTCTACTCGCGCTAGGGCAGGAATTTGCCAGTCCGGGCGGATGGGCCTATAATAGCTCTACGAAACCATTACGGGGCCGGAGACGGCCTATCTCGGCGAGGAGAACGATGAGCGAAGCAACCATTACCCGGATCGAGGTCTACAAGCTTACCCTGCCCAAAGAGCCCTTCCGCATTTCCCTGGGGACCATGGCCCAGTTGGAGAACATTCTCGTGCGCGTCGAGAGCAGCGACGGGCTCTACGGGCTGGGTGAGGGCTCGCCCTTTCCCTTTATCACCGGCGAGACCCAGGCCATTGCCTACGAAGCGGCCCTGGCCCTGGCACGCCTGTTGGTGGGCAAGAACCCGTACGACATCGAGGCGCGCGTCCGCGAGATGGACCGCTTCCTCGAGCACAACTCGACGGCCAAGAGTGCTCTGGACATCGCGCTCTACGACCTGCTGGCCAAGCGTGCGGGCCTGCCTCTCTATGCCCTCCTGGGCGGCGAAAAGCGCTCCTTCTATAGCGACGAGACATTGAGCCTGGACGAGCCGGCGACCATGGCCCGCAAGGCCCGGGCCCTGGTGGAGCGTGGCCATCGCATGGTCAAGGCCAAGCTGGGGACCGGCTACGCCGAGGACGTGGCCCGCGTGCGGGCCATCCGTGATGCCATCGGCCCCAAAATCCTCCTGCGCCTGGACGCCAACCAGGGCTGGGACCCCATTACCGCCGAAGCGGTGCTGCGCGACGTGGCCCCCTTTGGCGTCGAGTTCTGCGAACAGCCCGTCGCATGCTGGAACGACGCCGCCATGCGCCGCCTGCGGGAGGTCAGCCCCATCCCCGTCATGGCCGACGAGTCCCTCTTTGACCATCACGACGCCCTGCGCCTCGCTTCGCTGGGCGCCTGCCATTATATGAACATCAAGCTCTCCAAGGCCGGAGGGCTGTATCACGCCCTCCAGATCGTGGCCGTGGCCGAGGCCGCCGGCATCCTCTGCATGGTGGGCTGCATGTCCGAGACACGCCTGGGGCTCAGTGCCGCGGCGCACCTGGTCTCGGCCCGGCAGCAGATCGTCTTTGCCGATCTGGACGGCGCCGCCGGCCTGGATGACGATCCCGTGGTGGGCGGCATGACCTACGACGCCGGGCGCATCGAGCTGCCAGACGGGCCAGGCCACGGCGCCGACATCAAGCCCGAGGTGCTGCAGCGCCTGCAGGGAGCCGTGGTCTATGCCCCGGTTGGTGATGAAGCGTAACCTACCCGCTGACGATGGGGGAGGGCGTGCGGGCGGGCCTGAGGCTCCCTCCAGCCTGAAAATTCTGCGCAAAAGCTATGCTTACCTGTGGCGCTACCGGCGACCGGCGAGCGCTGCGTATGTGCTGCTGCTGGCCATCACCGGGCTGGCCATCGCCATCCCCCAGCTCGTCCGTTGGATCGTGGACCGTGGGATTCGCGGCGGCGATCTGGACCTGCTTCGCTGGTCCGTCCTCGCCCTCCTGGGCCTCACCCTGGTGCGGGGAGCCCTCTCGTTCCTCCAGGGACGCTGGACCGAGGTTGCCTCGCAGGGAGTAGCCTACGATCTGCGGAACGACATCCACGAGAAGCTGGCTGGCCTATCCTTTTCCTATCACGACCGCGCCCAGACGGGACAGCTCTTGTCGCGGGCCGTCCAGGACGTGGAACGCATCCGTTTCTTGACCGGCCGGGCTACCCTGCGCCTGGTGGAGGGTAGCGTTTTGTTGATCGGCACGGCGGTGGCCCTGGCCTGGATGAACCCGCGCCTGGCGGTCTTGACCCTGGCCTTTGTCCCGATCCTTGCCTGGATCGCCTTCCGGTTCGGGCGCCGGTTCCGGCCCCTGTCCTTCAAAATTCAGGATCAGCTCGCCGTGCTGACGACGCGTGTCGAGCAGAACCTGCTCGGGGCGCGCATCGTCAAGGCCTTTGCCCAGGAAGAGGCTGAAATCGCCCGCTTCGAGCAGGAGAACGACCGCTGGTTTCACCTGTCGAGGCTGGCCGCACGCCTGAGGGCCCTGAACGTCCCCCTCATCGACATGATGGCCAGCCTGGGAACCGTCGTCGTCCTGTGGTACGGCGGCTCCCTGGTCATTCGTGAAGCCCTCACGCTGGGCGAGCTGGTGGCCTTTTCCACCTACCTGTCGCAGTTGGTCCAGCCCGTGCGGCGCATGGGGATGATCATTCCGGCAATTGCCATGGCCGCTTCTGCCGGCGAGCGCATATTCGAGATCCTCGACGCCGTGTCCGAGGTACAGGAGGCGCCCGACGCGGTGCCCCTCCCGCCCGTGAAGGGCCACGTTCGCTTCGAGAACGTCTCCTTTGCCTACTTTCGCCGGCACCGGGTTCTGGACCGGGTGAGCCTGGAAGCCAGGCCGGGCCAGGTGGTGGCGCTGCTGGGCGCCACGGGCTCGGGCAAGTCGACCATCATTAACCTCATCCCCCGCTTCTACGATCCCACGGAGGGGCGCATCACCATCGATGGCTACGACACGCGTAAGGTGACCCTGGCTTCGCTCCGTGACCAGATCGGCATCGTCCTGCAAGAGACGACCCTCTTTGCCGCCACGGTGGCCGAAAACATCACCTTTGGCTGCCCCGATGCCTCCGAGGCCGAGATGATTGCCGCTGCGAAGGCGGCCCAGGCCCACGAGTTCATCGCCGAGATGCCCGAGGGCTTCCAGACACACGTGGGGGAGCGAGGTGTGACGCTGTCGGGCGGGCAGAAGCAGCGGCTGGCCATCGCCCGCGCGCTGCTCAAGGACCCCCGGATCCTCATCCTCGACGACGCCACGTCGGCGGTGGACACCGAGACCGAGCGGCTGATCCAACTGGCCCTGGAGCGCCTGATGGAGGGGCGCACCTCGTTCATCATCGCCCAGCGCCTCGGCACCGTGCGGGCCGCCGACCTGATCCTCGTCCTCGACAAGGGGCGCATCGCCGCCCGGGGCAGCCACGAGGAGCTACTGAACACCTCGGGCCTCTATGCCGAAATCTATCACCGGCAGTTCCGGCCCCAGGAGCTGGCCGCGGCCCGGGTCCAGGCGGGAGAGAACTCGTGAGCTTTTCCCTGGGTTCCAGCGGCTCTGCCATGGGGCCTCGCGGCGTCATCGAGCAGTTTGGCGAGGGCACAGAAGAGGGCCGGTACAATCCCCGGATTCTGCTCCGCTTGTTAGGCTATCTGCGACCGCACTGGCAGCGGATGCTCCTGGCCTTCTTCCTGATGCTGGTCGCTTCGGCGCTGGCCCTGGCGGCGCCCTACCTCGTCAAGGTGGCCATCGACCAGCCCATCGCCCAGGGAGACACCGCAGGGCTGACCAGGCTGGCGGTGCTGATGATCCTGGCCTTTGTCGGCCTCTATCTGTCCTCGGCGGGGCAGCAATACCTGCTCTCCTGGGTGGGGCAACGGGTGCTGGCCACCCTCCGTTCGGACCTCTTTGCCCATCTGCAGCGCCTTTCCCTGGGCTTTCACGACACACACATCGTGGGCATCACCATCTCCCGGCTCATCAACGACGTGGCGGTCATCAACGAGCTGCTCTCCGAGGGCCTCATCACTCTCGTCGGCGACACCCTGATGTTGGGCGGCATCGTCGTGGTCATGCTGACCATGAGCCCGCGGCTGGCGCTCCTTTCCTTTTGCGTGCTGCCATTCATGGTGCTGGCAACCTGGATATTTGCCCGCAGGGCGCAGGTCGCCTTCCGGCAGACGCGGGCGCGCATTGCCGCCGTGGTAGGCGACCTGGCCGAGGACCTGTCGGGCATGCGGGTGATCCAGGCCTTTGCCCAGGAGGATGCCTCCCACGAGCGATTTAACGAGGTCAACCGCGCCAATCGGGACGCCTACGTGAAGGCCATGTCGCTGTCCTTCGTCTTCTTGCCCACCGTTGACATCCTGAGCATGCTGGCCACGGCCATCGTGCTCTGGTTCGGCGGCCTGGCCGTCGCCCGCGGCGAGCTAACCCTGGGCGTCGTCGTCGCCTTCATAGCCTACGTGAGCCGCTTCTTCCAGCCGATCCAGGAGCTGAGCCAGCTCTACACCACGCTCCAGGCTGCCATGGCGGGCGGCGAGCGGGTGCTGGAGATGCTGGACACCGAACCGGAAGTCCAGGACCGCCCCGGCGCCAGGAAGATGCCCCCCATCGAGGGCCACGTGGCCCTGCGCGGCGTCTCGTTCTCCTACCGGGGCGACGTCCACGTCCTGCACGACGTCGACCTGGAGATCGAGCCCGGCCAGACTGTGGCCCTGGTGGGCCCAACGGGCGCGGGCAAGACGTCCATCGCCAACATCGTGGCGCGCTTCTACGACGTGACCAATGGCGCAGTCCTCATCGATGGCATCGACGTGCGCGACGTCACCCAGCGCTCGCTTCGGCGGCAGATGGGCCTCGTGCCCCAGGATCCCTTTCTCTTTGCCGGCACCATCGCCGACAACATCCGCTTCGACCAACCCCATCAGTCAGGCGATGAACCGGCCATGGAGGCCGTCGAACGAGCCGCGCGGCTGGCCAACGCCCACGAGTTCATCCTGGCCATGCCCGACGGTTACGAGACGCGCATCCTGGAGGGGGGCGTCAACCTGTCGGTGGGGCAGCGCCAGCTCATCTGCATTGCCCGGGCGGCCCTGGCCGAGCCGCGGCTCCTGATCCTGGACGAGGCAACCGCCAGCGTCGACACCGTGACCGAGATGCTCATCCAGGATGCGTTGCAGCGCCTCCTCCACGGCCGGACGGCCATCGTCATCGCCCACCGGCTGAGCACCATCACCCACGCCGACCGTATCTGTGTCGTGCAGGCTGGGCGCATCGTGGAACAGGGCACGCACCAGGATCTGCTGGCCCGTGGCGGCCTGTACCGGCAGTTGTATGAGCGCCAGTTCCTGGACATGGAGGGTCAAGATCGCGAGGACGGCCACCCCGACGGCGAGAGCTTGTAGGCAGACCGAAAACTCTGGGCTACCACAGCCCGGAGGTCCGGACCTTGTACAGGTAGGCCGGCTCCAGGCTCAGGCCTGACCGGGCCCGCGGCTCGTCCACCGGACGCGACTCGCCCTCCCCGTCCGGTGATGTACTCGTCAGCGCTCCTCAGCCCACAGGTGGGCGTACTTGAGCCCGCTCCCCGTATTGAACAGGACGACCGTCTCGTCACCGGCGATCCAGCCCTGGCGGCGCAGCGCCTGGAAGGCGACCAGGGTGGCCGCGCCCTCGGGCGCCGCCCAGATGCCCTCCGTCCGGCCCAGCAAGTTTGCGGCCTCGATCATGTCCTGGTCGGGCACGGCCACAGCCGTACCGCCGCTCTCGCGCAGCGCCCGCAGGATCAAGAAGTCGCCCACGGCCGCCGGCACCCGCAGCCCGTCGGCCAGCGTGTGGGCCCCCTGCCACGGCGCCGCGAACTCGTCGCCGGCGTGAAAGGCGCGCACCATGGGTGCGCAGCCCTCGGCCTGGACGGTGACCATGCGCGGCCGCTCGGTCCCGATCCAGCCCATGGCCTCCATCTCGTCAAAGGCCTTCCACATGCCCACCAGCCCGGTGCCGCCGCCGGTAGGATAGATGACCACGTCGGGCAGCTTCCAGCCCATCTGCTCCGCCAGCTCGTAGCCCATGGTCTTCTTGCCCTCCAGGCGGTAGGGCTCCTTGAGGGTAGACACGTCAAAGCGGCCATGCTGGCGCACGCCTTCAGCCGCGACGCGTCCACAGTCGGTGATCAGCCCGTCCACCAGGGTGACCTGGGCGCCCAGGGCCCGGCACTCGGCCACAAAGAGGGGGGGCACGTCGCGGGGCATAAAGACGTGGGCCTCCATGCCCGCCCGGGCGGCATAGGCAGCCGTGGCCCCCGCCGCGTTGCCCGCCGAGGGGATGGACACCGACCGCACCCCCAGCTCGTGTGCCCGCGACAGTGCCACACCCAGCCCCCGGGCCTTGAACGAGCCCGTGGGGTTCAATCCCTCGTCCTTTACATAAAGTCCATCGAAAGCCACCGCCTCGCCCAGGCGCCGGGCGTGGACCAGCCTCGTCCAGCCCTCGCCCAGGCAAAGCTCGTGGCGCCTATCGCGCACGGGCAACACCTCCCGGTAGCGCCACAGGGTCGGCTCGCGGCCGGCCAGCTCGACGCGGTCCAGCGCCTGGCTGGCCGCCGCCAGATCGTAGCGGGCCAGCAGTGGCTTGCCACAGGCCGGGCACAGGTTCCAGGGCCGGTCGGCCTCGTACTCCTTGCCGCACAGCCCGCATTCCAGGTGCGTCAATGTGCTCATCGTCCTCTCCTCACGCTATGCGTTGATGCCCGAAGCCATGACGTCGCGCAGCGCGGCCTCTGTGCCTTCCAGGGCACGGTCAATGTCGTCGTCGGTGTGGGCGGACGAGAGGCCGTGGTGGAGCATGGAGTGCAGGTAGACGCCGTGATCCAGGCAGGCGGCGTAGAAGCGGTCCAGGAGCGCCCAGTCGTTGTCCATCACGTCGCGATAGTTCTTGATGGACGCCTTTTCGGCTACGGGCCCGAACAGGAAGGAAAAACGCGCGCCCAGGGCCTGCACCCGCCCCTGGAAGCCCAGGCGGCCCATGATCTCGTCGACGCCGGCGTAGAAACGCTGGCTGCGCGCCAGGAGGCCCTCGTAATAGCCGGGCTCCAGGATGACCTCGAAAAAGGCGCCGGCCGCCATGATGGCCGGGAGCCCGGCGTTGAACGTGCCGCTGTGCTGCGCCTTGCCCAGGGGCGCCACGTGTTCCATGAACTCCCGCCGGCCGCCAAAGACGCTCAGGGGCAGCCCGCCGCCGATGGCCTTGCCCAGGGTACACAGGTCGGGCGTGACGCCGTACGTGCCCTGGATGCAGCCGGGCCCGGTACGGAACCCCGACAGGATCTCGTCAAAGATGAGCAGCGCGCCGTGCTCGGCCGTCAGGCGGCGCAGCAGCTCCAGGTAGCCGGGCCGGGGGACGATGGTGCCCGCGTTATAGTTCACCGGCTCCAGCATCACGGCGGCGACCTCGTGGCTCCGGTGGGCCATCAGCTCCTCGATTCGCTCGTCGTCGTTGAAGGGCAGCACGGCGATGCCATCCTGGCCGCTTCTGGTCATGCCCTTCATGGCGGGGGTCAGCGCGGGCCACCCCTCGGCGGGTGCTGGCCAGTAGTTGTAGGCCAGGGCGTCGTTGTAGCCGTGAAAGTGGCCCTCGAACTTGACGATGAGGGGCCGGCCGGTTGCCTCGCGGGCCACCTTGACGGCATAGGCCGTGGTCTCGGTGCCGCTCAGGGCAAAACGCATCATCTCCATGCTCGACACGTTCTCGGCGATGGTCTGCGCCAGGCGGGCGTGCCATTCGGTCTCGCCGGCGCACAGGATGCCCAGCTCGAGGGCCTGCCGCACCGCGCGGGTGACCGCCGGATGGGCGTGCCCCAGCAGCGACGCCCCGAAGGACGTGCACAGGTCGACGTACTCCCGGCCGTCCAGCCCATAGACCTTGCTGCCCGCCGCCCGGGAAAAGTAGACGGGCCTGCCCAGCCCCTTGTGGACGCGCGCCGACGCGCAGACGCCACCGGGCAGGTGCTCCTGGGCGATACTCCAGTGTTCTACGTCTCGGTTCAAGGCTCAATCCCTCCCCTGGCGCTCGGGGCGCCGGCGTTGTTCAGGCTCTATGGTGCACCCACCGCCGTGCCTCTCGTGCTTCTCACAAGTGAAAGACGACCGGTTCCGCCCGGCCCGGGCCATTGTACCACGCGGGTCAAAAGAGGGCAAGATCGGCCCTGGCACTCTGGCCGCACGTGCGGCGAGACGTGGCGGCCGCGACCTCTATGCTCCCGGCCCCTCATTTGTCCTTTTCGGCCACTTGAGGTATAATAAGGGCCAGCGATGGACCATTCTCCGTTTGGGGGAGCGATGAAACGGATCGGCATCCTGGGCGGGATCAGCCCCGAATCAACGCGGCTCTACTACGAGCACATCATCAAGGCGTACCACGCCCGCCGCGATGACTACTACTACCCCGAGATCGTCATCTTTTCCCTCAACTTTCAGCGCTTTACCGACCTGGAGAACCGGGGGGACACGGAGGGGTACGCGGGCGAGCTCGTAGCCGGCATCGAGGCCCTGGAGCGGGCCGGCGTCGATTTCGCCCTCATGGCCGCCAACTCTCCCCACGCCGCCTTTGACCTCGTCGCCCAACGCGTCAGCATCCCCCTCCTCAGCATCGTCGACGTGGCCCTGGACCACTCCCAGCAACTTGGCTTGAAGCGGCTGCTACTCCTGGGCATCAAGTTCACCATGCAGGCCTCCTTTTACCCCGAAGCCTGCGCCCGGCGGGGCATCGAGCTCCGGGTGCCGGCCGAGGTGGAGCAGGACGCCATCGACCGCATTGTCTTTCGCGAGTTGGCCATGGGCCGGGTACTGCCTGCCAGCCGCGACCGCCTGTTAGAGATCATGGCCGGGTACGACGTGGATGGTGTCATCCTGGGCTGCACCGAGTTGCCCATGATCCTGCGGCAGGGAGACACGTCGCTGCCGCTCCTCAATACGTTGGCTCTCCACGCCGAGGCCGCCCTGGACTATGCCCTGGGCGACGCCTCCTGAGAGAGAGTAGAGGCGCCGCCCGCGCTTGAGTCCTGGCGGCGGAGGTTAGCCGAGACGGCACGCCCGGCAGTGGCACCGAAGGGAGCCACCTCGTCCAGAACCAGAGTGACTTGATCGGCTGGCCACGCTCCGCGGCTTTCCGCAAGATCGACTGCTACCCGGGCCGAGGGAAACCACGCGCAGTACAACCTTGCCGGGAGGAGATCGTATAGATCTAGGACATGGCGCATCTGGGCGCCGAAACCTGTGCTTTGTGGGACAACTCGCAAGCGGCCGGATTGTCCAGCCCGCAGTCAGCTGGCCGCGCCCCAAGCTGATGATGTAGGACAGCGCGCAAAAGCTGCCGGCTTGCCCAACCCGGTATGCGGCCAGCTGAGACACAACTCGACCTGTGGGAGAGACGACAACGGAGTTCGACACGGTCATAACCAACGGCATCCCCCGCGCCAGCGACGGCCGGTTCTTGCCCGGGCCCCGCCGTGGCCAGGTGCTGCGCAAGTAGCTTGATAGGAGGACTCACATGCATACTTCTCGCTTCGAAGTACTAAGCCCAACCGAGGTCGAACGTATTCACGCCACCTCCATGGAGATCCTGGCCACAACCGGCCTCCAGGTGGACTGGCCCAAGGCCCGCGACATCTTTCGCCAGGCTGGCGCCGACGTCGACGACGAGGCCTGTCGTGTGCGCCTGCCAGAGGCGCTGGTGCGCCGCGCAGTGGAGCAGGCGCCCCGGAGCTTTTCTCTCTATGGTTCCGACCCCAGCTTTTTCCTGGAGATCGGTGCCGGCACAACGCATTTTGCCGGCCTGGGCACGCCCACCCACATCCTCGACCTGGACAGCGGCGAGTATCGCTCCTGCACCATGGCCGACGTCGTTCAGCACATCCAGCTCATCAACGCCTGCGACCACATCCACAACTCCCAGATGGACGTCTGGCCCGAGGACATTCCCATGACGACGATCCATGCCGAGGCCATCCGGGCCTGGGCTCACCACAGCCGCAAGCCCTTTGGCATGGGCTGCTACGGCTACGTGCCCACCCTGGACATGATGCGCATGATGGCCATCATCGCCGGGGGGAAGGAGGCGCTGCGCCGGCGCCCGTCCTTCTTTGCCATCTGTTCCGTGGGGAGCCCCCTGCAGATGATCCAGATGCAGCTCGAGGGCTTGCTCATCTGCGCCGACTATGGGCAGCCCCTGGCCCTGTCGCCCGAGGCCATTGCCGGGGCCACGGCGCCGGCGACGCTGGCTGGCTTGCTGGCCCAGCAGAACGCCGAGATCCTGGCCCACGTCACCCTGGCCCAGATCTACCGGCCGGGCACGCCCGTCCTATATGGGACGGTGTCGACCGTCGCCAACATGCGCCTGGGAACCGTGGCCCTGGGCGCCGTGGAGACGGGTCTCATCACCGCTGGCGCGGCGCAGATGGCCCGCCGCTACGGTCTGCCTTGCCGCAGCGTGGGGGCCGCCACCGAGGCCAAGCAGGAGGACATCCAGGCCGGCATGGAGCGGACGGCCAATCTGCTGCCCGCCGTTCTGGCCGGCGTCGATTTCATCACCTGCGGCGGCACCCTCGACAGCACCATGCTGGAAAGTCACGCTCTCCTCGTCCTCGACGACGAGTTGTGCGGCATGGCTCGCCGCCTGGCAGAGGGCGTGCGGGTGGACGACGAGACCCTGGGCCTGGAGATCATCAAGGAGGCAGGCCCTGGCGGCAACTTTTTGACCCAGGGCCACACGGCGCGCCACTTTCGCCGCGAGCACTATATCCCGCGGCTCATGGCCCGCGAGGGCTACAATGCCTGGGAAAAGGATGGCAGCCGCACGGCCCTGGACCGCGCCCGGGAGCGGGTGCGAGAGATCCTGGCCAACCACCAGCCTCGGGAGCTGGACCCCGCTTTGCAGCGAGATCTGGACGAGTACTACAGCCTCGTCGCCGCCCGCAGCCTCGACGAGTTCTACCTGGGCGAGCTGCCCCAGAACCAGGACTGGGACGCACTCTAGTGGCCAGGAATCGTCCGCCCGCGACCCATCGCTCGCCGCATACCCTGGCCGTCCACGCCGGCGAAGAGCCCGACGCCGAGACCGGCGCCCTGCGGCTGCCGCTGCACATGGCCACGACCTACAAGCTGCCGGGCTTTGGGCAGCGCCTGTTTGATGCCCTGCTCATGACCTCCGAGCGACCGCCCCACGCCTATACCCGCTGGAGCAACCCTACCATCCGCGCCCTGGAGGACCGGCTGTCCGCGCTGGAGGCCGCGGAAGGGCTGGCTGGCCGCCGCCAGAAGGTGGGTTGCGTGGCCACAGCCAGTGGCATGGCCGCCGTCTCGGCGCTGCTGCTCACCCTGCTGGGCAAGGGCGACCACGTGGTGGCCAGCGAAGTGTGCTACGCGGGCTCGGTGGAGCTGTTCGGCCTGCACCTGCCCCGCTGGGGCATCGAGGTCAGCCTGGTGGACACCAGCGACCTGCGGCAGGTCCAGGCTGCCCTGCGGCCCAACACCCGCTTGCTGTACGTCGAGACCCCGGCCAATCCCATACTGCGCATCGCCGACCTGGACGCCCTGGCGCGCCTGGCCCACGAGGCCGGCGCTCTCCTGGCCGTCGACTCTACCTGGGCGGGACCCACCTTGCAAAAGCCCTTGGCCCGGGGCGCCGATTACGTGGTCCACAGCCTGACCAAATATCTAAACGGCCACGGTGACGCCCTGGGCGGCGCCGTTCTGGGCCCCGTCAAAGGCGTCCAGCGCATCCGGAAAGAGATGCTCGTTCACCTGGGCGGCGCCCTGAGCCCCTTTAACGCATGGCTCATCCAGCGTGGGCTGGTGACGCTGCCCCTGCGCATGGAGCGCCACTGCCACAATGCCATGGCCGTCGCCCGTTTCCTCGACCAGCATCCCCGCGTCTCGCGTGTGGTCTATCCGGGGCTGGAGAGCCATCCCCACCACGAGCTCGCCTCGCGGCAGATGGCCGGCTACGGGGGGATGCTGACGTTCCAGCTCAAGGGCGGGTTGGGCGCGGCAATCACCCTGGCCGAGCGCATCCGCCTCTTTCGCTACGCCACGTCGCTGGGGCACGCCCACAGCTTGCTCTTTTACTACCCGACCGACCTGTACGTGGACGCCGTGGCCTACCTGGATGCCGGGCAAAAGGCCGGCATCCGAGAGTGGACCGGGGACGGCATTGTGCGGGCCAGCATCGGCCTGGAGGACCCCGATGACCTCATTGCCGACCTGGACCAGGCCCTGCGCGGCCGGACGTTCAAGGGGTTGGTGGGGCCGCTGGCATACCGCTTGTTTGGCTAGAACGAGGAACCCCGCTCCCAGGCGTGGAGAACTCCCGTACCGCCTTCCTACGGCGCTGGACGCTCCTCGACCTGCCCGCCGGCCGGCGCCTTGATGGCGCCCAGGACTGCAAACAACCCCATCGCCGCCAGGAGCACCAGGCCCATCACCACGAACAGGCTCTGGGGGCCGGCGCTCTCGAAGAACTGGCCGATGACCCACGGGATCGTCATCTTTCCTGCGCCCAGGCCCACAAAGAACCAGGCGGTCGCCTGGCTCGTCGCACCGCTGCGCTGTCCCATAAGGGCCACCATGGTCGGCACGATGGCAGCCAACGAGAGTCCCAGCCCCACCGTTCCGGCCCACAGCAGCCAGGCCTGGCCCGGCCAGAGCAACACCGCGCCGGCCGAGATCAGGGCGCCCACCAGGGCCCCGGCCACGACTGCCTGCGGTTTGAATCGCGCCGTCACCGGAACCGCCAGCAGCCGCCCGGCGGTGAGGGAGGCCCAGAACGCCGAGGCGAAATAGGCCGCCCCCGACTCGCCGGCTATTGCCAGGGCCTGGGCATAGCTAGGAATCCATCCCCCAAAGCTGTGCTCGACGCCGGCATAAAGGAAGAAAAACAGGGCCACTAGCCCCACGAGCAGCGCGCTCCCCTTTGCCCGGCCCCTCGCGGCCTGCCCATTGGCCCGCGGCGGGCTGGGCAGCGCCAGCAGCAGGGCCGACAGGCGCAGCATCAACAGGGCAAAGACCCAGAAGAACCAGCCCAACCCGCCCGTCGCGGACGTGGCCAGAGCGATGCCCAGC
>ERZ1026796.1559-NODE-1559-length-15078-cov-3.760083_pt1 | contig 15078 bp, 11 predicted proteins | sample MGYA00520874_ERZ1026796 | MGnify/ENA primary metagenome ERZ1026796 (study PRJEB33270, sample SAMEA104284474) | anaerobic digester metagenome | biome: Anaerobic digester microbiome; feature: mesophilic sludge digester; material: Anaerobic digester biomass...
GCACCGTTATTAATGGTGCTATTTTCGCCAAGGGTAATAGTTGGGCCTGTTGCCTTTACAGGCGCGCCTGTCCCTGTTGTTGCCGTATCACTTGAGGTTAAGTTTCCCGAACCGTCCCATTCAGCCATACGGGAGGCTGTACCCCCTGAGATGGTGACGGAGGATAGGTCAACCGAGGTCAACAGTGATGATGGGTCAATCCATGTGCAAGTACCGTCAGAGTTACATCCAAAGAGTCCTGGTTCGTAAGCGGAGGCTGCTGCTGGCAGGGTGAGGGTTGAAGCATCGGCAAGGGTGATAACTGGTAGAGTTACTGCCCCACTAAATGTCCAATCCTGTGTAGCCATCCAGAGAAGAAGGTTGCCAAGGGTGAGTTTACGGTCTGCTGGTTCAGTCGATACATCCACGGTCAACCATAATAGGTCTGCACTTGCAGGGCTTGACTCATCCGTGAAATCAGTCACTTTTGCTGCATGACATACGAGGGGAAAAAAGATACATATAATTATAAGTAGTTTTTTCATGTAATCTCTCCTACATGGCCTGTTGTTAAATTAACCTCCAAGCGTGGTGAGGTACCTCCTATGCTGCTTTTGTTATCGTAAATATCCCGCTGCCGTTCCATGTGATAGTCAAATCCCCTGCCGTCATATCCACAGGCCCGCCGAGGTCAACGTAAGCCACGGCATCATTGCTGGCATCGGTATAGTTGTAGATAATACCCCAATAGGCATCCGTGTCGTTACTGGCATCCTGCGCCCATGTGGGGTTCGTGGCACTATCAAACGTAACCACTCCGTCCGCTTCAGTGACAAGGTCGGCAAGTGTTCCTAAATCCGTACCGCCTGTCACATATGTCCCACTATTGCCAACCTGAGTAAAGTCACCCAAGACAGGTGTTGCCATTGATGCTGCGGGGGTTGTCGTATTATCGCAGATTGCACAGTAGAAATGGTCAGTTGAAGCCCAATCACCATCCAGCATCTTTGCCATTGCTTCTTCAAAAACTACTACATCGCCTCTTGCCATTTTTGTTACCTCCTATAAAATATTATTGTTATCATATTTCTGTAACGTGTCCTGTGCTAATAGCGGCCTTTATCTTCGGGCTTGCCGGTTTGAGATAGACAACCCCGCCACCAAGGTCTACCATGATAAACACTCCTTCCGTCATCAGGGTATATTCCAATGCTGCCACTGAAACCGTTGCCGCTGGTGTTGTCAGTATCAGTTCATCGAAACTTGCCAGTATATTCGTGTCTACCTTGACCGCTGCATCGTAGGTCGTAAGGGTGAGAGCCTGACAAGTGCCAGCAACGTTAACATCTATGTCTACATCGGCTGCATAGGCAGTAACAATTAGTTCATCATAGCTTGCAGTAAAGGTAGTGTCAGACTTGATTGATGCTGCATACTGCGTGAGGGTTAAGGACTGGCAGGTTGCCGCTACATTAACCCCGGCACTTATACTTGCCCCGTAGGCTGTGAGTGTAAGTTCCTCAAGCGTTGCGGCAACACTTATCTCTGCGTTTACTGTAGCGGGGTATTGGGTAAGGGTAAGTTCGTCGTACCCCGCCGCTATGCTTACCTCTGCATTGACTGTGGCATCATATTGTGTTACGACAAGCCCGGGACAGGTCGCTGCTACGTTTATTTCGGCATTGACTGTGGCGTTGTATTTGGTAAGGATAAGAGATTGACAGGTGGCGGAGACTTCAACATTTGTCCCACTTTCCGCCTCATACCAATAGCAAAACACTCCACCATCAGACCAGCGAATCTCGCTTTCTGCTAGTATTGCCTGTCCGTCAGCCCATTTAATCTCAGTTGCCATCTATCCTCATGTTATGGTTGGTTCAGGCCAGACATAAACTTCATCATTGGCCTCATACTCAACCAGATCAAGACTTACCGTTATCCATCCATCTTCTGTAGTTGTAAATGAATCAGAGGTGATAGTTTTCGTCCAGTCTGCATCATTATCTCTTGTTGCCACTGCCGCTGATTTTGTCGCTCTGGTAATTACGCCGTCTGTACCGATGTAATCAATGGTAAGGACTAAATCTACCGAAGTGGTGTATGTTGTTTGTACCTTATAGGCAAGGGTGTGTGTTCCTGCTGCAAGCCATATACGGACATCCTCTATTATTCGCAATGCAGAATTTACATCAACACAATTTTGCTGTATATTTGATGCCTCAAGGCAGTACCCGCTTCCGCTGTCAGGGTCCACGCTTGGCGCGTCACCTGTGCCGTCACAGGCTGTTTTCAGTACATCTCCATAATTGTCGTAGATTTTATGTGTCCCATCTACCCTATTCAGGTTCTCACATTTGAGGCGGTTGTGTTCGTAGGCAGTATTAATGCCATAAATTACCGTTTGCGCTCCTATATCGGCATTGTTGCGCAGAACATTGTTAATTGATTTACGGGATATATAGCTGCATCCTGATATAGTACCTGAGATAGTATTAGAGTAAGAAGAGTTCAGGCCATAGGCACATCCTGATATAGTTCCTGAGATAGTGTTAGAGTAAGAAGAGTTCAGACCACTGTTACATCCTGATATAGTACCTGATATAGTGTTAGAGTAAGAATAGACCAGACCATTGTTACATCCTAATATACTACCTGAGATAGTATTAGAGTAAGAATTGATCAGACCACTGTTACATCCTGATATAGTACCTGAGATAGTATTAGAGTAAGAAATGTTCAGGCCATTGCCATAAAATGTTGTCCCTGTCCCCGCTGTTGCCCTAATCTCACATTGCAAAATACTGTTATGGACAGCATCTAAAATATTGACAGTCGTGTTTCCGGTAAATCTGATAGACACATTCCTGCTGACTAAAAATATACGGGCAAGGGGGTATTGTGCGGAATCTACATTGGCAGACAACACAATAGTCCCTGCATTAATTGTTGTTAACTGTGTGCGCTGTTGGTCGTAATTTTCTGGTGCATTGCAGTCAACCAGACACACATAATCATGCCCATCTGTCGTTACCCACGGGGTATCAGCAGTTACGTCCTGAACCACGTTCATAGTTGCCGTAGAGGTATTGGTATGCCCACTATACATGGTGAGCGTACCACTACCTGTGGCTGAGGGTATTACGATATTTGCATCTGCATTTTGCAGGGCAAGTTTACAGGTATTGCCCGATACGGTACGCACATAGTAAACATCCGTGTTCGTCCATCCTGTCGGCAATGTCCCGCTTGATTTTATCATAACGGGAGTCCCTTCTGATGGAGGTGCACCAGTAAACGTGATAATACCAGTGGTAGTATTTATATCGGTGGACTGGTCGGTGCAGGTATATGCTGCACCGTAGGTTTCAACAAAAGTGTTTGTCGGCTGGGTGCAAAATAGTTTGATTTCAAGGTACGTTCCCATGATACGGGACGTACCATCAAGCTGGATAATAGCCTTGTTTGCAAAGGTTAGCGGGTCATCAGTATCACCGGCTGGCCATGAGCCGTCGTGGTTGGCAAGCAATCTGCCAAGTGTTACGCCATCGTTATTGCCGAGTATGCCATAGTTAGTACCTGTTCTGAATTTCAGGTGTCCATCTGTACCATCCTTAAAATAGAGCATACCAGGGGTTGTGGCGTGGCTGGCTATGGTCAATGTAGTAAGCCCAGTCCATGAAGACAGATCGGCATTCATCAACACATTATGCCCTGCTGCTATGACAACGTCATCACCGTCAGCTGGGGCTCCCCCGGCACCAGAGCCACCCGACCAAATCGCATCAGACCAACTACCAGAACCAGTTGAAGTTGCTGTAGCCATTAGGGTTTCTCCTCAGCGGTTTCCGCAGTTTTGATGTCAAGTTTGCTGTCTGACGTAGCTGCCTTGTATTCCGCTGCAACCGTTTCAAGCGTGGCTTTCGGGTTTGTTTCTATTTTGGCAAGCATGTAATCAGAAAAAGTCTTTCGCTCTTCCTCTTTTTGCTGCTCTGCAATCATTCGTTGCTCTTCTGCTGCCATCGCTACAATAGAGGCTTCAATCTGCTTGAGCCGAGCAGTGATATGCTCAACAAGTTCCTTCTCCTCAATCTTCATTGATTTGATAGGAATGACTTCATTGATATGGGAACCATCAGAACGTGCAACGGTGAAACGAACTTCCGGTCCCCACGGACGATTGATGAGTTTATGGGCAATATATGTATAGTCTGGAATTGTTAAAGCCATTACCTATTCCTCCACACCCATTTCAGGGTACAAGTCTTAGTTGACTTGGCGCACTTGGCAACTGTTTTTGTAACACGAAAGGGACGGTTGTACTGCACCCCCATATATTACAGGCTGCGACAGTCAGATTGTACGTTGTCCCCTGCACTGCACTTCCAACATCCATCCTCAAAGAACCGTCAGCCTGTGCGGTCACATTGGTTTCAGACCATCCCGTTATTTGATATGAGGTAACTCCGCTCTGCGGGTCTGATACGAGAAAGGGTGTAGCAAATGCCATTGTTGCTGTTAAAAAGATGATGCTAAAAGCGATAAATGTTTTCATGTCTTTGTCACTCCTGTTAATGTTGTCCCTGAATAAGAAATCGTGTGCTGTCATAAGCAAGCGTCATTTATCTTTCTCCATATCCTTTTTGCTGTCTTACCATCAGAAAAAGGTATCGTCTGCCCTACTTTTTTCAATGCCACGATGAAATAACCTACCCTCTCTACTATCTTCTCTTAATTTTGTTTATTATTTTTCGTGAAAATGGTGAGAAGTATAAACTTTATGTTCTCCCTCAAGGGTAGATACTCTTCGGGAAATACCTTTTAGTTCCTGGAAGATACATTCTTGATTTCTATCTATAGTCCTAATTGTTCTTGAAATGAAATACGCTATAACAGACACTACACATGAAATAAACATAGATATTACATAGGCTGCATTGAATTCCATTTTCCCCCCCTTACTGGTAAAGCTCCTGCCTTTCCAGATAACCAGGTCTACCAACTTTAGGCATTTTCTTTATCTCTACTGATTGAGGAGAAATCATAAGGGTAACATAATCTTTAATAGCAGTAGGATCTAGCCGAATGAAATCCTCAATCTTTTCAGCTTTGTTATTATGCTCGTCTATCTTGTCGAGAATATCCTGAACAGTATTGGTATTATTTTGCATATCTTCATAAAGAGCTTTAGCTACACTCCAGTTAGCTTTAGCGTTTCTCTTTCTGATTTTATCAACCATAAACTTCTCGGTATTCTCTAGTTCATAAGCTTTAGTTACCCTAGAGGGAGAAAGACCTAAGCTCTTTAACGCTATATCAGATCCGGTAATATTTTCCTTAGGAATAACATTCTCCAGGGAAGGAGGTCTAACTCCCTCACTAGCCCACCTAGCAGCTACCATAGGGTTACGGACAGCTTCAGGCATAAGAGCTTCTATAGCTCTATAAGGGCTATCTTTATCCCTATACAGCCATAAAGCCCTCCCTACTCTAGTAGGAAGATCTAAAGCTACTCCTCCTATAGCCCTTCCGATAGCAGGAGCTAACCCCTCCTCTATCTCAGGAGCTAACTCTCCTACTCCTATAGTTCCAGAAATATTAGCTCCAAAGAGAGTAGGTAACCCATGAAGCACTACTTCAGAGAATTTTCCGAATGTCTTTCTTAAGGTTAACTTAGTATCTACCCCTAGAGTAGTTAGTATCTTATCTAGCTCCTTTATTCCAGGAATAGCGAATAACCCTCCTAGAGCTGTCATATACCCTAGCATTCTAGCTAAGACTTCCCATTCTTTCTCCTGCATACTCTTCTTGAGTAAGCTCAAATAATTCCCTAAGAACATTCTAAAGGTAAATAGAGGTGCTCTCCAGGATCTAGCTATCTCAGGTCTGTTAACTTTTGAATAATCAAACTGAGTTTCATCTACAAACCTTTCTGCAAACACTAAGGCTTCATTAGGAGTCATACCCTGTCTTTTTCCTACATCATATCCAGCTATAAGGGCTACAGTTCTATTGAATACCTCAGCCTTGTCAAACATCCAGGCTGCCATTTCTTTAAAGGTAGTTATCTTCTCATTAGTTCCCTGTTCTTCTCCCCTTAAGAACCTAGCCATATTCTCAGCTATCTTCCCATGTTTTACTCCAAAGGTTATAGCTTGATAAAGCTCATGATTCTTTCTTGCAAACCTATCAGGATTGAGAAGATATTCTGAAGCTTGTTTTATATAAAGAGGAATATGAGCTTCAGGAACTTTAAAATATTTAGAAAGTACAGGTACGGTAGTAGTAAGAGTCTGAGTCAAATTGACTAGGGCAGATTTCGCATTAAACCCTAGGTAATAATAGAACATGAATTCTCTAAACTTAACCGCTTCGCTATCATTAGAAAGCACGTATTGAGCATATCTATTAGCATAGTTGTAGAGTCCAGACTCTTTCTTAGGATCTATTGAATCAGTATAGCTATCAAACTCGTAAGCTGCCTTTCTTCTAGCTACAAATCGGCTAACTGATAATATATAGTCAAGGATAGATCTCTTAAGGTCACTAGAGTACCCTGGAACATCTTCAGATCTCAAAAGATGCTTAGTAAAGCCTAATTCCAACATATCATTGTCTACATCAGCGAGAGCATCAAGTATACTTCTGTTTCTTACATTTCTGTATTCTTCTGCTTTCTTTAGAACTTCTCCAGTTTCTACAGTGTAGCCTTTTTTAACAAAATCGTTAGCTACCTTCTTCATATCGTTCTTAGACTCGTAATAGGAGTAGTTGATGATCTTTCCATTAGAGTCTTTTACTAGGACATAGAAGTCTCCAAACCTTGAGAAGGGAACGTAATTTTCCCTCTTCCTAGCATCAATAAGACCGTTAATTTTGTTGATATAAGCTTTCTTCTCTACAGGATCTTTTATATACTTAGCTTTCTCCATAAAAGAAGCTTTAAGCAATCTCCAGCCAAAATCCATAGCAGACTCTACAGAACGATAAGCGTCTATTTCTTCCTGAGATAAACCAGCCTTTTGTAAAATCTGATCTGTAGGATTAAACTGTCCTTTACTCAACCTTGCATATTCCAGAACTTTATGTATATTGTCTTTATTCTCAAGTAAGAGATAAGGGGTAAGCTTATCAAAGAAATCCCATGAGAGCATATCCTGGAGAGTAAGCATATCCCTAGCAGTATCGAAGTATTTTCTAAACTTAGGGAACTTCTCAGCTACCGTAGCAGGAAAGGTAAAGATCTTCTTTACCCTGTTCTTAAACCATTTCACTTCATTAGGTGCAGCTACAAAGCTAATCTTGCCACTATTGATATTCTCAAAGAAAGTTTTAGCTTCTTTTAAAGCGTCCTTTTTCCACATCCACTCCAGGAATGAAGAGAAAGGAAAACCACAGTAGAGCATATCAGGATTGTCTTTTCCAAATATACCCTGGTTAAAGATACTCTTAGCTTGAGTAGGGTCAAAGATAATGTATGAGTCTTTAGCTTGAGGATATTTTGTCTTAAAATCCTCATCATTCAAAGTACTTACATCTTCGAACAAAGGTTTTTTACTAAAACCCTCATACCGATTAATGTAGACTATACCATCGTACCCTTTTTTAGCGAGTCCGTTCCAAAGGATATTCATTCTCTCTGTTTCCTGAACAGCATTATCGTAAGCAGAGAGAGTCTCGTTATCCAGAATTATATGTAGTCTATTTAGCTCATCTAAGATCCTCTGAGGATACCAGTTACTCAAGTCTTGCATCCTGAGAGGGTTCTTGATATTTAAGATTGTAGGCAGTATTCTCCCGAAAGGATGATTCCTAACAAAGAAGTGAGCCTGAGAAAGATTACCGAAGTGAGTACCGAAGGATCTTATTTTCAGAGTATCGAAGGAAGGAAAGTCTACCGCTTTACCCCCTATACCCATAGCTGCGGTTCCATGAAACAGAACTAGCGGATAACCCTTCTCGTCTCTAGGAGCATCAGGAGAATAAGCTTTCTTATCCCCTTTCTTAGTTCCTAACCAAGCCCAAAGCTTAGGGTTCTTAAGATGCTTCTTAAAGATATTGAGTTTTTGAAAATACTTCTGAGTTCGAAGATCCTTGAGGTTCTTTTTATCGCTAAAGGGTTTACTCCAGGGTTTAGGAGTAGACTTCTTTTTCCCTACTTGAGATTTTCCTGCTTCTTCTGTTTGGCTTTCCTCATAGCCTCTAGCAGTTTCGGGGATGGGTTCAGTATCACTTCCGATCCCTTCTCTGGTTTCGTCCACTTTGCGTTCTTGTCCCAAAGCCAACTCACTACTTCGTGTGCTTCTTTTGGGTATGTTTTCAACATATCTTCTTTGCTCTTGAAGCGAGTCCTCATAAAGTTTTCCTCCTTTTTTTCCAAAGGACTGTTTTATCTGATTTTCATATTCTTCCTTTTCAATAAGGCTAGACTCAGACCCAATTAATTTTATCTCACCTACACCTATATCGTCAAATAATCCTTCTAACCTGTGGAATGTCTCAAGGTTTTCTTCAGAACCCCCAAAGAGAAATTGTTTTACTTTATATGTTCCGTCTTTATTCTTCTGAAAATTTATATCAGTAATACCGTTTTTACTAATCCCTTCTTTTATAACACTTTCATGAATATCAGGATCAACACTAAACTCAATATAAGTTCCATTGGGATTATCTGATTTATAGTCTGCTACAATAACTGAGTTCTGTTTCATAGCAGAACCTAAGAAGGAAGCAATCCCCTTAGCTGTGTTTATATCTGTGTTAAGAGAGAATTTAATAGAAGGTTCATAGCTCCCACCGCTCTCTTCACCAATGTAAAGCTGGGGTACAAAGTCAGCTATCTCCATTCCAGAAAAGTAATTTCCTATTAATCCCTGGACATTAGTTGCAAAGTTAGTTACAGCTTTTTCAGAATATTTTACAAGATCGTCAAAAGATTGAGGTTCTGTACCTATCCCCTGAACCTGACCGCTAACTACAATCTCGTAGTCTTTAACTAGAGGAACTTCTTCAGGATCAAAGATTTGTTTAAACTGTTCTAGATTTTGTTCCTCTTGAGTAACTTCCGATACTACCTCTGATACTTCAGGATCATAAATACTAGAAGGAGGCATAGGAAAAACAGCAGGAGGAAGAGCTTTAGGTTTACTTTCTTCTTCTAAAACAGACTCATCCAAAACGGAAGTATCTACAGTAGATCCTCCTCTCTTCTTCATTCTTCCTAAGAGATATTTTAAGAAGCCACCGAAAGGAGTTCCTACTAAAGCCCCTATTGCAGACTCAGGGACTCCTTCATACCACTTTCTACCAGGATCATGTCCTTCCATTGAAGCTTTATTTTGGATTAACTGTTGGCCTACTTCCTGAGGAATTTCACTCTTGAACATACCTTTTACAGAGCTTATAAATTGTTTTAATTTAGTTAGCTCTGTTTTAGGGAGTTTATTTCCTACCAGGTTGAAAGCAGTATCAAGGATAATCTCGTACTTCCCTACCTTCTGAGCTTCCTTCCAGGCTAGCTTATGAGCTTCTTCGGGAGTTTTTCCTTTCTTTAGAAAAGCTTCATTAGCTGAAATATACTGATCTGCCATGTTGGCGTAGGTTTCCATCATAGCAGCAGAACCAGCAGCTACTACTCTTCCAGGCAAACTAGGCATTAATGAGGAAAAAAAACTAGTAAAAGCGTTAAGTCCTGCAAAACCTCCAGCAGAACCTACAGCAGAAGGTACTATAGACTCAAGATACCACCAGGGCTGTTTTAAGAGAGAAGGTTTAGAGATAACTTCTCCTCTTCTTTCAGGAGGAGTTTCTTTTTCTAGCCCTTCTAATACCTTCTTAGTCTCAGTAATAGGCTTAGCTGCTTCTTTAATCTTTTCCAGCTTAGGGGTTTTATCTTCTATATAGGTATCTTTTATTCCCATAAAGGGAACTTCAGCAGCCTCAGGAGGTTGAGGGGTATACCCTGCTTCTATATCCAGAATATCCTTAGTTAACCCCATACCCTGAATCATACTTTTTCCAGAGTAGTAAACCTTTTTTCCTACCCTCTTAAGAGTAGAAAGAGCATCCCTATCATACGGATCAATAAAACCTACTTCTGGATCAAATATCTTTCCTTGTTGTTCTTCAGGATCGAATATTTCCATTACTGAATTTTTACTCCATATCTCTTTTCATAGGCTTTCATAAAATCTTCCTTTTTAGCTCCTTTGTTCTGAGGTAGATCTTTTAACCTATTAAAATACTGTTCAAAGGTTTCCTTAGGAGAAGCTTTAGCGTTAACATTAGTACCAAATATATTAAATTTTTCTCCTGAATTAACATTGGCATCTACAGTCTTTCCTCTCATTCTAGCTGCAATCTCAGCAGAGAGAGGATCAGTTTCTTTCAGTCTCTTATATCCCTTCTGGAGATAAGCGTTTACCTCTCCAGGTTTATCCAATACTGAAACCTGAGATCCGTCTGGAGCTTCAAGGAATACAGTTTTTCTTACTTCAGTAGGAGCGTTACTAATAGTTCTCAGTCTAGCATCCTCTTTAGCTTTACCTTCTACTGCGGCTTTAGCTATAGGATCACCCTCAGCAGCTCTCATTCTTACGCTCCACTCATTAGGATTGTTTTCTCTTCCCTGAGCTTCTCTTCCCTTTTTCATTATGTCAATAGCTCCTAATACGCCCTTTTCGAAAGCTACAGGGTTATTTTCTTTAATAAAGGCAAGAGTATTCAGATCAGTTTCAGAAAGAGGAGAAGCTTGTTCCTGTCCTTTTGGAACTAATCCTTGAAGCCCTTCTTCCTGTTTTGTACCTCTACTGGCGAGAAATTTAGAATAAATATTAGATACCTTTGCAGATTGATGATTAGTAAGGTTAGTGTTATATTTTTCCAGGAAACCATTAATGTCTCCAAATACCTTATCAAATCCAGGTTGTCCTACATACTTCGTATAAACATCAGCTAATCCTAGCTGGACATCTGCAATATTAAGCTTCCCTTCTTTAAGACCGTTCACTACCCCTACTAAATCCTTCTGGAGTCCTTTTACCCAAGGTTGATCAAAATCCTCAGCAGAAAGTTGAGGAATTGTAACTCCACCTATTTTAGATAGTATCTGACCCATACTATTCCAGGCATTAGCCTTTATATTAGAAGGGATTGAATTATCCTTTACTATTTCTGAAAACTTTCCTAGAGCAGTAGCTTCTCTTGCGTTCTCCTGAATTTTCCTTTTCTCGTCTAATTGTAGAGCTGCTACTCCAAGGTTCATTCCCTGAGAGAAACCAGAGGTTAACCCCCTAAGAAGCATTTCACCTTCATTTGCCATGTTATCTAACCTCCTTTTGCTTCTCTATCCCATGCATTTCACGTTGCATCTCAAGATCGTTGGTCATCTTCTGCATCTGAAACTGTTTAAACGCCTGTTCAAGTTTATTTCTCTGCCATGCCATAGGGTCGCCTGTCGAGAACCCTGTTAATGCACCACCTAATATATCTTGCCAGCCCATATCAGCTCCCTATTTCCATAACTTAGAAATTGCTTGTCCTATTGGGTCAATAGCCCACATCCAATCTTTTTTTCGTAATCCTGATAGTTTTCCTGCTAATACATCCTGCACCTTAGATAATCCTCCACCACCGAAGCCAGCCATATTTCCTGCGGTGAAGTCGTCCCAGCTTCTTGTTGATTTGCCTATTGATTTTAAATTTCTGGTGACATCATCATCAACGCCACCTTTAACCCATCCTAAACCGCGTTCACCTATCCCTTCCCTTGCTGCTATTGCTGCAGCTATCCAGCCAAGAACAGGTACAGACGCTAATCCACTGGCTTCACCACCTGTAGCTCCACCACCAACCCCACCCTGAGCATATTGGCTTGTTTGTGGTATTCTACTTAATACCTCATTAACCATTTGTGGAGATGGTTGCATCCCTCTTTGTTGTTGAGTATTACCCTGATTCGTCTCATTTTGTTGATTAAGATATGCCTGCAACTGTAAATATAACCAAGGGTCTATAGTGAACTGTTGTTGGTTCTGATATTGTTTTAAAAAGTCATTTTCATTAAAAGGCATATCATCCTCCGCGATTTTATCTATCTTTCTGGAGAGAGCTTTCATAGCAGCAGTAAGCAAGCCCATGTGATTTCCAACATTAATAGCCTTCTTATTAAATCCTGAAGTGCTGATCTCTGGAGCTTCTTCAGCTATCATTCCAATCATAGGGTTATTATCACCCTTGTATTTGAAGGTGTAAGTATCTGTACTGTTAATTAAATCTAGAGCTTCTTCTTCACTCCCTGGAGAAAGTTTCTTAATATCTTTCTTAAACTTCCTGCTACTCGATACCCCAAGGAGAGGGAGAAGTTTTGCAGCAGCATAAGCCCCACCTATTGTTCCGGCCATTTGACCGCCCATACCCAGTAATCCACCACCCCAATCAGAACCACCTTTATTCTGACTCTTTCTAGCCTGGTATTCAGCTATGCCTGTTTGTCTCATAGCATTAACCCCTGAAGCTGTAGCTCCAGCCATATTAAAAATTCCACTCCCACCAGACAGATAATTGCCATACTGACCCTGCTTCTGTCCGGTTAAACCTGAGAGAAAACCACTTTGAGCTAGGTTTAGTCCTACACCCTCAGAGATCATTCCCCTTCTAGCTTCTTCTCTCATGAGTTCAGCGTTCCTATCAAATTCTCCCATAGCCTGAATTCCGGCTGTAGTAGTTTGCCAATCAGTTCCTAGCTTTTGTGACAGGATACCTTCCATGTCAGATCTTTGTTGAGCCAGGTTTTCTTCCATAGCAGGAGAGATAGGAAGTTTTCCTTCAAGTGCCATTTTCTCTCTTTCAGCCAGGAGCTTTGCATTATCATACTGAAGTTTCTCAAGATCGCTCATCCTCTCATAACGTTCTTCATCAGTCATCTTGACAAAATTCCCTTCCTCATCCTTTCTAAATCCTATAGCTTCCAGGAGAAAAGGCTCTAGCTCTGCATACTTGTTTTCCATTTGCTGCATTTGCTGGAACTGTTTAATGAGCATGGCCTTTTGTAACAGCCTGGGACGCTTAAATATTCTAGGATCTAGGTTATCAAAATCCAGATTAGCCCAATCTATTGGTTTTGCCATTTATACTCCCTCCCCTTTGAAATTTGTCAGAGGTTTTTCTCTTAATCTCATCATTGTAAAATTTCATATACCTTTCATAATCTTCTCCCGAATTTGTTTTTATTTTTTCGAGAAATTTTCCTAACGACTTCTTACGCTCAATATCGTATTCTTCAGTATCATGAAGGATAGACAATCCCTTTGCTTTATTGTCATCTGCCATTTCTGTGAATATCTTCTCAAAATCAGGAGGAGCGTCTTCGAATTCATAGAAGACTTGATTTCCATTAGGGAGATCAAAAACGCATCCCTGGAAACCTTTAGAAGCAGTAATATATCTGTAGTTTATATATAGTGTGTGACTACCTGTACCCGCTCGAAGAAGAAGCGCACCTATCTGACTATTCGGATTTGAAGCTGAATAACAAGTTTCAAGAGTTACTTTATAAGTAGCATTGGAATCTGCAAAGTTAGGGAAAAAACTATAATCAGATAATGTAATAGATAGGGTATCTCCTCCCCCAAGAGAAGCAGTAATATATCCGGTAGATGTTTTAAGCTGTGCTCTCGCTACGGCAGCGCCACCTACTACCACTATTCCATCTTCCTTAAGCGCTCTAAAATTTTCTCTGATTTCAGATGAAACCAAGTTCGATCCGTTAGCTGGTTTTGATCCATCGTAAGCCATTGTTCCCTCCTAGCTTTCCTGTCTTATTAAAACTAATTCAAAGATATTTGCTCTATATCCATTAGAACCTGCATTCTTCCCATCAACCTCCACCTTAATAACTACTTCTTGATCTGAGCCTACAACGAATGTATCTGATAAAGCTGATTTGTGTGCTCCATTAGCAGCTGCGTAACAATCTTGTGTTAAAACTAGTACATCGTTAACGTAGATTTTGACTATTCCAGCAGTAGCAGCTTCAAGATAATCAAAATACAGTTTGTAACTTCCATCGAGCAATCCAGCTTTATAGAGAACGTAATCCCCATTGGCATTAGAGGTATTTTGAAGATAATGAGACAAAGATGTACTGCCTCGTGGTTGCCATGTTCCGGAAGTAGAGTAAAACGCTTTACTATCAATAGTCACATTCGGAGTTAAGAGAACTGGCAATCTTGATTTTGCTACGGAAGCATTCAGTCTTGCTATCCCAAAATAATCGTAGTCAGAAGCAAAGGTAAAAGTGATCTTAAACTTATAGTATCTCCATTCCCCTTGAGATCCTGTTGCGTGTAACAACATCCCTGCTCCGGTATCATCTAGCTCTTCCCAAGTATCATCATCGTAATCAGGGAAATTAGTTCCCCAATCCGTACTATCAGTAGAGTAGATTGCTTCTATTTTAATTGCGCTCGGTTTTTTCCCGAACAGCTTTATGGCATTAAGAAAAAGCTGCTTCGTTGTAGTGCCAGAAGTATCGTAAGCGTCAGAAAGGATACTCGCTGAAGTCTTGTTAGAAGCATCCCATTTACTAGTTCCATCCCAGGTATAAGCTCCATCCCATGCTCTTGAAGGAGTCAACCATAGGAAGTATTGTTCTCCTGAACCAGTATAGGAAAAATCAGTTAGCGTTCCCTGAAGAACCTGATTGAGAGTGAAATAAAGCCTATCCAGGTCTACGTTTCCCATGAGTTGTTTTACATAGCTAAAAACTAAATCGAGATCTCCAAAAAAAGTAGACTCAAACTTATCAGCGGTTATTGTTCCTGCGGCTATATGTTGAGCTTCAATAGCTCCTGCGGCTATATGTGCAGCTAGTATAGCTCCAGTAGCTAGCTTTTCAGTAACTACAGATCCAGCTGCGAGTTTAGCTGCTACTATTGCTCCTGACTCGATCTTTTCTGAAGTGATAGCGTTAGCGTCTATCTTGTCTGAGGTTATAGCGTTAGTAGCTATCTTTTCAGTAACTACGGATCCAGCTGCGAGTTTAGCTGCTACTATTGCTCCTGACTCGATCTTTTCTGAAGTGATAGCGTTAGCGTCTATCTT
>ERZ1026796.1561-NODE-1561-length-15056-cov-3.609083_pt1 | contig 15056 bp, 17 predicted proteins | sample MGYA00520874_ERZ1026796 | MGnify/ENA primary metagenome ERZ1026796 (study PRJEB33270, sample SAMEA104284474) | anaerobic digester metagenome | biome: Anaerobic digester microbiome; feature: mesophilic sludge digester; material: Anaerobic digester biomass...
ATTTCCCTAGTTCTTCCATAAGTAGAATTATATAGAAACTGCTCTCTTGGACTTTTTGTCTTTACATGTATGACCTTAATTCCATTTACTACTGTTCCGCTTTTTATATCTTCAAACATTTTAATATATACTCAAATTAAGTTATTTCTTTCTATTAAAGAACTCTGTTAATCTAAACTGATTGACCTTCTCGCCCTCGTAGTAATACTCCTTTTGCCCATTGTTTAGTTTGATGTCTAGGTACTTAATATCCATATCGTAAAGGAATCTTCCCACTCCCCACTTTACAGCGGCCCTCTTGAAGGCATCACTAAACTCTCCCTTTTCTCCCTCATTGTCGCTTTCCACCCCAACATCCTCCTTTGAGATCCACTCCCCATTGATTCTCAATTTTAAGGTGCAACTTAATCTTCCATTGGTATCCCTCTCGTAACTATCGCTCCAATTATTAAATCCAACCGCTTTATCTAACAAGTCCATGACATCCCTGGCATCTATATAAGCCACGCAGGTTGCCTTTGTTTTTGCCTTATTAAAACTCTGTATCTTCCACTTGTAAGGAACGGGATATTTTAATCTCTCTTCTATCGTGTATTCTTTTTTAGTCTCTACTTTTTCCATGGTTATTTTCCTTCAATCAATTTATATCCATTACTCACCAAGACCCTTATCAGACTATTGAACAGATCCTTACACTCCCTGTTCTTACCTAGTTCTATCTTAGTCTGAATACTCTGAATGTCTCCTGTACCTGTGATTAGAAGCACATATCCAAAACCTTCACACATTGTAAAGGAAAGAAAAGCATTATGGCCTCTCTTTTTTAATTTGACTTGTACCATATATTTTGGGTAGTTATAATTTATATATTATCTATATTATACCTTTTATCCCTTACTGTCAATAGCCCTATAATAGTCTTCACTTTTGGCAACAATACAGACTGCTGGTATGTTTTTATAGGGAATAGCAATAAAAGAGGCATATCCTGTAGAGGGTATGGTCTTTTTCTCTAATTGACTTGTTGGGTACTTTCCTAACCATTGGATTAGATTGCAAAGATTGATTATATGCCAAGAAGTAAAAGCATTCTGTTGCTCGTTGATATATCCTGATAGATAGAATTGACTTGCTATCTTAAAAAACTCCCCAGGCTCTTTAGTGTCCCTATTCTGATAGAACTCCATTGTAAGGGTGTTGTGGTGTTCAAACTGATGACTTAGGGCTTTTTCCTGTCCTGTTAAAATTGATCCACTGGGTAGGGTGAGAATTACATCTATTCCCAAGTCTAGGTCTAAGGCTGTGTCCTGGGTTCTCTTAATCCCCTTGGCGTTAAATACTTTTCTGTAAATCTCATCACAAGCAGGAAGCATACTCTTCATTTGCTGATACTCTGATGTCTTTCTAAAACTTTGTTTTTGTTGTTCGCTTAGTTCCATATTTAGTCCTCCCAGTTTGTATCCCATTTTGAATTAGTCTTAGGCTGATTTTTTACAAAGGCTTCTTTTCCAGCTCTTTGTAAATCTTCCACAACCGAGTGATTAACAACATACTTAAACTCTTCACCCTCTAAGGTGTAGGGTCTTTCTAGTTTTCCCGTTCTTGCTATTGTCAAACAATCATTAAAATCTAAACTCACCCCACGTGGCAGTGTAGGGGCGTTGCTTTTAATATCTTCAACTAAAAGTCTCAAATAGGAATAAAGATAGGTTAGCTTCTGAGATATACCAGGAACCATTATTGCTAATATCTGTCCCTTTCTACCTAGTACCCTTTGTGTAAACAGCCAGTTAGCGTTCTCTTTACTGATTAACCCTAGATCCGTACTTACTAACATTTCCCCTTTTTGTTCTTCCATATAAATAAATAATAAAATTAGTTAAGTTTGCCGCGATACTCTCTCCAGAGTTTTATCTTATCTAGCAACTTGTATACACTTCTAGCATAATACTCTTCCTTGGTGTCCTTTAGATACAAACTCATAAAGGTATTAAGATTAGCTTTCCAAGTATCTCCCATCCATTCGTCTTGGTTTTTTCTCCTTGTTAGTACCTGTATGATGTTGTGTAGTCTTCTTCTATCTGTAATTCCCTCTAGTGGTATAGGGTAGTGTTCCTTTAAGACTGTTTGCAGTTTTGTGATGTCAGAATTACCATACTCTTGGGGCTTGTCCCCCACAGCCCCCTTAGGTGTGTTTATATTATTCTCTTTTATCTTATTATTATTTGCTCTTAACTTTCTCAGAGTCTCACTCTTAAGTTTCTCAGAGTCGGACTCTGAATTTTCTAAGAGTCGGTAAGTACCCCCATTTGTTTTAATCTTATATGTTACTTTGAACTCTCCACAATTACATATTTTTGCTATGGAGTTTGATATTGTACTAGGAGAAACATCTAACATATATGCAAGCTGATCGTTGGTAAAATAGAACTTTCCATTGGGATTATTCCTTAGGTAGAACCTTATGAAGCCATACACAAGACCCTCTGTATTGGAGAAATTATATTTCTTTACTTCAGCTAGATAGAAGGGAATAAACTCTGGTTTGAATAGAAGCCTGTTATTCCCTGTTACCCCCTCAATCTCCTCGGTATCTACCTCTTCTACCTCGGCTACCGAGTAGGTATTTCCCTCTTTTGGACAGATTATCTCTTGCATATTCGCTTGGTCTTAAAATTAAATAGTTATATAGGAGAGTTGGCGACCAAGCAAGGAAACCAACCCCCCTATATAAATATCTAATTCTGTGCAGTTTTGCTTGGTGCTTCTCCTCATATCTATAATTTATACCTATTAAATAGGGGTGTCAAGAGTTTCTTATTATAGGACTGTAAAAACAATCCCCATTTCTGGGGACTGCTATATCAACTTGGGGCTTCAACTAAATTTAGTTAAAAGCCTTAGAATTACTATATCACACTTTCTTCATCTTAAACATCTTTCTATCTCGCCACATAGAAAGTATACCAGGATTCCATTGAGAAAGAGGGCTTAAATATCCCACCACCCTGCTATATATTTGGCATTTCTGTCGTTTTACCATTACAATTAACTTTACAGTTTAGTTTACAATTAATCGGTATTTCCGATTTTCTAAAGTTTTAGTATTCCACTTCCAAAACCTACTAACTTTTACAAGTTTTAGACTTCCATTTCCATAACATACGGTTTTGCGTATATTATAGAAACATATAGTCCTTACAATTTAGTTTACAAAACTAAAAGAGAGGATATTCATACCAAAATGGATATATACAATACCCTCTCTCTACCAACTAGCCTTGTCTTGGGTCGTAATAATCGTTCCCATGCTTCTCGTGGATGAGCTTATGGCACTTTGAGTGAACCGCTACACAGTTGATTGTTGAATTGTTGCCACCTCTACACTTATTTTTACAATGATGTATTTGTAGGGTACTGTCTGTACCTTTTAACCCACATACGGGGCATACATAACCTTGTAACACCTTAATCTCGTGCTTCCAATTAAACTTCGCCTTTTTAGGCACATCACACCTCCTCTAGTTGGATTTTTAACGAACTGTATCTCTAGATACTTCCCATAATTTCTAATACTTCTGCTGTACTTGATAGAGGTATCATCATCTTCTGTTTATGATTGAATAGAATCCAGTTAGTACCAAGGGCTTCACCTTCTTTTCTCTTAAATCCTTTTGTATCTAAGAAGTCATCAGTTCTCTTAAATGTCTTCCCTGACAAGAAGACTACCTTTTTACTGCCCTTTGCTGTTTGTCTTACTTGAGATTGTTCTGCACCTGCGTGAGTATGGGCTGTCATTACAAAGTCGTAGCCCTCATTCTCCATGATAAATCTCTTTTGTGCATGATTAGGGTTAAAATAACTATTTCCTTTTGCTTCGTGTAGAATTGCCCCTGTATAGGTTATGCCATTGATTACTAAGTCTACCGTTCCTGTTCCATCAAAGATTGGGATGTTCTTTCTAATATCGCTGTAAGAATCTAGCCCTGTTCTTCTTGACCATTTCTCATGTGATCCCATTACCCCCCCTAGTATCTTGTCATACCCCATATACTCAAGCATTTTATGTAGGTATAGGTCTTGCTCATTAAGATTGGCGATATCGGCAAACTGTGCTGGGTTCCAGACAAAACCATCGACCAAATCGCCACCGAGAAAAACTCTCATATATGGGTTAAGTTTAATCTCTTCTACTTCCCATCTTAATCGCTCATAGTCTATATCTTGACCCGCTATATGCGTATCTGCAAACCAGCCGATAGCAATAGGACTATCTGTCTCTATCTCTATTCTTGTATTGTATTCTTTGTTCTCTACAAGCTGTCTTAACTCAGACCTTCTTAGCATTTCCCCGTGTAGTTCATCAAAGGACAACTCGGTAATAAATCTATCAGGATAGCTCACACTCACCTCACCCTTTCTAAGATGTTTTATTTTGATGTCTCTTATAGACTCAAAACTACTCTCATCCCCTGAAGTATACAAACCCTCTGTCCCCTTATTTTCTGGTGTCATAGCGTTAGGAATGTTTATTTTAACTATTGGTCCTCTTTTTTTGTTCTTACTTCCTTTGGGTCTTCCTCTTTTAGTTTTCTTGTTTAAGCCGACCCACTGGGTCAATGATTTTTTGGCAGTATTCATATTATTTTATCCTCGTTTGATTTATTTACTCTCCATTCTCTTAACCTTATCAAGTCCAGCAACAGCACCACCGATTAGGGCAACTATTACTGCATACAAGATCTTGTACCAAAATTCCCCACTTACTAGACAACTTAAATCTCCTGGAGTCTTCTCTAACTCTAGGAGAATCAAAGAAAGAACTATGGGGAGAATGACACTCTTAAAAGTATTGTATACTCTAAACCCAAAAGCCCTTACCACCTCGTTCTGTATCTTATTCAAAAGTGCAACTACCATATTATGTAAAACTAAAATTATTTTCTATTAAAGAGATTACTAAGCAACTCAGCAATCCTTTTAACCCAGTCTGAACTTTGTTTTAACCTATCCAACTCCTCTTGTACCATTAACTTCTCCTGTTCTATCCTCTCCTTGCTCTCTCTCATATTGTCCAACTCAATCTGCAATTCCCCTTTCTCCTCATTAGCCAACTTTTCCACTTTCTTGAGCTTGCTGATTTCTGCCTTCAAAACCTTAGCCTCTTCCGTACAGGCTGTAAGACCCTCTGTGAGCTTTGTCATCTCCTCTTGGGGTAGGCACACCTCTTTGGGTTTATCTTCGCTTACAGGGGGTGTAGGAGGCTCTGGGGTGGGTTCTGGGATAGGGGTTGGCTTAGTGTCATCTTTAGCTGGGTCATAGAGTCTAAACTTTTTAACATCTGCACACCAACCACTTCCACCACCATCAAACTGCACATCATACCAAGTATAACCATCAGCAACTCTAGGGTTGTCCTTAATCGTTCCCTTCTGACCTGCTACTGTCTTAGTCTGAATATCATACTTCGTACCACTACCTGCTCTTACATGCTGAATATCTGTGAAGACTATCCTATCCCCTTTCTTGAATGTAGATGTGGGTGTTCCTTGTAGGTATGGTAATGGGTCTATTGCTGAGTTCCAAACCTCTGCATTGCTTTGTAGACCAAAATGGGTATGAGGACCCGTAGATTGTCCTGTATTTCCTGATATTCCAATGAGTTGGCCTTGTTGAACCAAATCCCCTACCTTCACCTTAAACTCGGATAAGTGCAAACACCAGTGTCCCTTTCCATCACTTGCTAATACCTGGATATATTTCCCCCCATAACTATCTGACTTAGCCAGTCTTATCTTCCCACTTACTAGAGAATATAGTTCTGTACCAACTGGCATAGAGACATCAACTCCGTCATGGAAACTTCTTACACCACTAATTGGATTGGTCCTCCACCCGTAATAACTTGTAATAGGGTGATCTCCTTTCCAGGCAATACTCTTCATAACTTGTAATCAAGAACTTAATTACAGCCTATTCTATATTATACCACTACCTAAAACCCTGTTTAATTACAACATTTTGATATAGGTCTACCCGCCCTACCCACTCCTACTCCACCGAGAGGGGTATATACCCTATTTTCTAAAAAGACCGTTGCAAAGGGATTTTTTATATACCACTACCCCTACTCCACCGCTACCCTACTGGGTGATTAAAAAATGTGAACAGGGAATTATTTAAGGAGCTTGTCCAGTATAAAGGCTACAATAGTCCCAAAGTTTGTTATTCCAAAGAATACCATCCACTTTTGAAGGATTCCTATGGCTTGAATACTAGCTATGCCGTCTTGTAACCTTTCTAAATCACTCTTTCCATCTGTACCTTTTCTTTCTGCAAGTCCTTCATACCATTCTATAACCCTCATTCCCCTATCTGCTATATTAGTTATTCTATTTCTCTCTATATAATCCTCATGACTTTGTACTATCGCAACAAGCCCACCTTTTTGATACTCGTTTCCCAGTAAGGCTTGTTTAATCTCCTTAACATCATTTGTAAGTTGTTCAAAACAACTTCTAATTTCCATTTGCACAATTTTTTTAATTTGCTTCTCTGTTATTGGCTTGTTCTCCATTGGTGGTATATCTAATATTTAATATTGTTCTAAAGTCTCTGTTGAGCTTATACTGGCTCCCATTAGAGCCTCTAGCATTGGAACTAATTGCTCTATTTTCTGTCTTGCCCTTGCCGCACTATCTGTTACCTTTGGCAAGAACTTCTCATACTGTTCCTTCTCCGTTGGGGTCAAACTTGAACCACCAAGAGCATTAAACATCTGACTTCTTAAGGCTTCAATCTGGGACTTGTAGGCTGTTGATTGGTTTGCCGCACCTGTTAACCCGTAGAGAAGATTCTCTATTCCTGCAGTCTTTCCTGCGACATCAGGACTCTCTTGTAATAATTGGTATGCTCCAATAGCTGCGTCTCTTGCCACCATTGCCTTTCTTCCCGTATCAGTCTTCGGTAAATTAGACTGGGTGCTTTTGGCATCTAGTCCAAGTAGACTTAATACAGCATTAGCTTCTGTTGCTGATATTTGCTTGTTTAGTACAGCCTGAGCTAACATCATATTAATAGCACTAATCCCTTGGTCTTCCTGTGGCATTTGAGATTGCATAGGTTGTTGTGGTTGAGCTGATTGCTGTCCTGAGAATCCTGCTATTGCTGGGATGGCTCTTTGTCCTGCTGTTATTAATGGCTGTAATACCTGTGGTAAGGCTCCTACCCCACTTGTAACCTTAGCTGCACCTCTTAGTGCCTGTGCTGCCATTGGTTCTGCATATCTTTGTGCTACTTTACTACCAACTGCACCCGCAACTGCACCAGGACCTCCTCCACCAAATACTGTTGCCGCTATTGCTGCGTCTTGTGTCATATCATTCCAAAGTGGCCTACTAGACTTGTTTGCTATTGCTCTCTCTGCCCAGTTATCAGCATCTATTGCTAAAGATAGGGCTTGATTGGCGTCTTTGAATCCTGTAATTCCTGCACTCTTAAATGCGTCATCAAGTAGATCATTGGCCCTCATATAGGCGGCTTCAAATGCTCCTGCTGTCGTTGTTGCCGCAGGGTCCATAAACGGGTTCCAGTTTCCTAGTTTCCCCCATTCTCTTCTTAGGTTTAACAAATCACTTGCAGAGATGGCATTACTGCCTCCCGTAGCATTGTCTATACTATCGATCACTTTTTGTATTGGGGCTTGTAGTTCTGGAGATTTTGTCTTGGCTAACTGCTCCAATAGTGGTCTTTTAATCTCGGTTATATCAATTACCCTTCCCAAGTCGTCTAACTGTTGTGCCGCCTGATTGGCTACATTAACATTTCCCTCGTAAAGGGTCTGTCCAAAAGTCTTTAAGTCTTCTGGGGTTTTTATCTTTAAGCCCATTTTATTGGCAGTCTCTGAGATTTGTTTTGGTAGAATATTCTTACCCTGTTTTGTAGTTGGTGCTATCCCAATGTCTTTTTTAAGTGCAGATGCCTGTAACTCGTCTGCCATATCGTCTAACTTATTGGATATTTTTGCCGCCTTGATTCCTTTAGAAACTTCTCCAATTCCCTGTAATGCCCCACCAAGAACACCTCCAAATGCTCCACCTTTTAATATGTCGGCTATTTCCTTTCCTTCGTTACTGTAAGCAAATCCACCCAGACCACCTGAGATTGCACCTTTTCCTGCTGCTTGTCCTACTGCTTTTAATCCCGTAACCCCTTTGGCTGCACCTGCTGGTATGCCATAAGACATTAAGCCTACCCCAGCCTTTACACCTCTTTGTAATGGGTCTTTGGTAAACTCTGCTGATTCTTCTGGTGTCATTCCAAAATAAGTTTCTGGTGCTTGTGATAGCTCTTCTCCACGAGCAGTTCTTCCCAAGTCTCCAATGGTCCTTACTAATTCTTGACCTGCTGGTACTACTGTTCTAATAGGTTTTGTGATATTTAGTAAGATTTTAAGAAGCGGGTTCTGTTGTGCCTGTACTTTTTGTCCTGTTCGGTTGTCTATATAAGAAGCATTAGGATTTTCTGCTAACCATCTTCTTGCCGCCTCACCTGTTAATCTTGCCATATTATCGGTTGAATAACTTATCTAAAAATGATTGATTTTTTCTCTTTGGTACTTGGGTATTTCCTATTAAGTTTCCTACTAAGTTTATGAGAGTTCCTGGTATTGTTTTTGCTAACCAATCTGGTGTCTTTGAACTTAGAGGAGCAGCTGCATTTTTTACTAGTGTTGTAGTCCAACTTGGCTTTTTTCCTGGAACCTCAATATCTAAACCGTCATCCACACCACCCATATCTTGGTTGCCTTCCTGTCCGTACATTCCTAACAAACTTGCTAAGTCTAATCCACCGCCACCGCCGCCACCTCCTCTACTTGCCCTTAGCTGAGCATTAAATTGATCTTGTTGAAGAGCGTCTTGGTATAACCTCCAAGCATTCTCTGCTGCTGTATTGGCCTGTTGTGCTGAAGTCTGATAAGCCCCTAAGGCCTTAGCTAGAATATCTTGGTATCTTTGACCTCTTGCGTTAAGTAAGTTTGAAGCTGTACTCCATTGTGTAATAGGGGCCTGTCTAGCTTGAGCGATTAAGGCCATTTGAGCAGTAGGGTCTGATATGAGAGTGTTCATGTACTTTTCCCTTAATGTAGGGGCAACAGTTTGAAGTTCTCCTAAAGCAGAAGATTGTTGGTCTATAAGGTCTTTGTTGTAGTTTACTGCCTCGTTGTATTCTTTCTCAAAGTCATTTTGGAACTTGTTAGGGTCGTACTGTTGGGCCTGTTTATACAACTCCTCGTATTCTGCTAGTCTTTGTGCTGTTGTTGCCATTTTATTTAATAAATCAAATATTACTTCCTAATTGCTCTATTAAGCCAATCTATATAGGAACTTCCATAAATACCTGCGTCTGTTTTGGGTCTTTCTACTTTGTAAGGAGTGTAGGCTGTTGTTGTAGGCTTCTGTTTACCTGAACTCTTCTCATACAACTCCTGCATTCTGTTGTAGTCTTCTTGAGCCATAGACCTCTGTTGTAGTATATCGGCTTCTATTCCCTTTTGATGTTCCTGTCCCATTTGTTGATACAAGTCTAAGAGTGAATCCTGTCGTATTCCACTTCTCATTAAACCTCTATTAGCAAATCCACTTTCTAATTCTGACTGTCTTCGTTGGGCTATTGGTGCGAAGTATCTAGCATAAGCCTGTTCTGCACTCCCTTGTACTAACTCAGGATTAAAATACTGTTCCCATGGTAATACTGCTCCAAAATCTATTGGCTGAGCCGCTCCTGCCTTTGCACCACCTGTTCCTGCGGTTGCTGGTGCTGGTGCTGGTGCTGGTGCTGGTGCTGGTGCTGGTGCTGGTGCTCCGTAAGTAAGTTGTTGTCCTGGTCTGATTAAGTTAGGGTTACTCCCAATTACAGCTTTATTCTGTTCATAAAGAGTTCTCCAGTTTGGTATTCCCAACTTCTTTGCTATTTTAGAGAGGGAGTCTCCCCGCTGGACTATATATGTTGCCATTTGTTAGATGTATCAAATTATACATCCTCGTTTACCCATTCCTATATGTAATATTATAACATATCATAACAGATTAAATTCTTCTCCTGCTGGATTGTAAAAAATTGTGTAATCTACATAAACTTTCTCTGCTGGCATAGGTGATTGGTCTGGTGCACAATCCTGTGTAAGCTCTAATACAAGTTGTGTCGATGTGGAGTAATATTTAATATAAGACAGGTTAAAAGCTTCTACACCTCCGTAAATAAACTTCTGGTCTTCTAGTTTGTTTACATAAGTATCATAATAGTCTGGTTCTACATAGGTGTCCCAATATGTAGTCCAATTTGCCCCTGTTTCTGGTTTGTTTGTAGAGTTTGCCGTGTGTGTTAGTTTACATGTGTACCAAACAGATGTGTCAGGATTAACAACATCTTGTCCTGTGTAAAAAGTGTTGCCGTCAGTCCAAGTATCATTGTTATACTGTTCATTCCAAGAATGATATGCTTCCCTTTCCGTCTCAAAGGGTACAAACGGTGCGAACATAGGTGCATAACCTAATCCGTGATTAACAGTTGCAGATAATGTTCTAACCCCTCCAGAAGAGCCAGGGTCATATATATCAGCATTTATGGTCAGTCTTCCTGTTTTAGCAACCTTAAAAGTATCATATCCAGAATGTATTTTGTAGTCATAATCCGTTCCAGTATCAGCCCCTACAAGTAATTTGGGTTTTCCCTCCATATTTTTTTTATAAGTTCCTGGTACAAGAGGGTCTATTAAAATGTAAGACCAAGTTGCTACATCATTTGCATAAGTTGTTGTTCCGTATCCATAAGTTGTTTTGTGTGTACTAATAGTTGGTTTAATATTTGTAGAGTCCACTTCATAAAGACCACCACCCCCAAACTTCCCAGTAGTAATTTCTCTCATACTGACCACCTTTGGAGTATAAGGCAATCCGTGTGCAACCGTAGTTTGAGAAGTAGACTTTATAGCTCGTGCTATTTTGTTTAAGTTGTAGTCAGAATCAAAAGCCATGTCAACAAGACTTCCCGTACTAGCATCTATATTATATTTTGAGGCTCTTATCCTAGGTCCAGGCATCTTTATAAGGGTCAATATAAATTATATACTTGTAATCAATGGTTTTTGTATATTCAGGACCAAATATATCAAAATCATAAAAGTGTAATTGTAGGATGTTGTCGTTAGGTCTGCTCATTCCACTTAAAATCGTAGCCTGTCCTGCACCTACTGCAAAAGTAAAACCACTTCCTATAGGTTTCCAAGATGCCGTTCCATTTAGTCTAAACCACCCACGATATAAAGGCTGATAACCTAAATTATGGCCAATCTCAACTATTTTTTTAGGTCTATCGTATGCCGTTTTAACAATCGTAACACTACCCCCTCCTGACATAAACTCTTTTAATTGATTTTTAGTGGAGTCTAGGGTTAGGTTCTTAACTTCTGCAGTTCTAACATCAAAGTCCTCTCTGGCTGCTAATATTTTAGGGACATTATCTCCAATCATTTAGAATCCTATAAAAATTGATAGTATGTTGTTGTTGTTGTATATACTAATATTCCCCTGATTTTTGATTATAAAAGACCCACTAAGCCCACCTGTTGACAGAGAAGTAGCTGATAAGGTCTGCTGTGTAGATAATGTGCCAGAAGTTATTTCTAAAGGCTTTGTTAAATAAGCCCCTAACTGTTCTCTTACTTCTTGTTCTGTTATTGTCAATGCCATTAGTGTTCCTCCCTCTCCTCTACATCATAGATTAGATTGAGTCCGTATATGTTAAATCCAGCCTCGCTTGATGAATGTGAGAGTTTTAACTCTATAAACTTACCTGCTGCTTTACTAGGTATAATAAGCCTTTGTACTTTAATATCGTCTGTCCCTGATAAAGATACATTATTTACTGTACCCTCTACATTAGACCAAGTGCCCGTGCCACCCACTCTATATTGAGCAGTTAAATACTCATTTGCTCCTGTGGGTTTATAGACAATTTGTATCTCATAGGCATTTTTAATATCATCTACATTCTCAGCAGCCCCAAACAGTTTAGGTGTCTGGTATACAGAAGTTTGTGCTGAACCGTTTAAGGCATATCCCAAGTCTATTTGCCACACCTGTTGACCGTTTACATTTGTTGTGTAGGTCTCATAAACACCACCAGCCTTGTTTCTAGTCCAATACTTAAATGGTCTATCTATTAGAACATCCCAAGCATTTATCAATATATCGTATCTTAAAATTACATTGTTATAATTCACTCCGTTGAGTGTAACATTGCCTATGAATAGACAATATCTTCCTCTGGGGTCTAAACCAGCAGTTACTTCATTAGCATTTCCTATTGCTGTTATCCAGTCTTGTACTGGTCTGCTTATTAAGACTGCTTCTGTACCACCTGCATACATATACACACCACCTCTGTTGTACCACAGCATTCTTGACTCACTTACTTGAATGGTTTGTTTGTTAGTAGTCCCCCCGTTTGTGTTTAGAACTGTTAAGGAGTACTCATCCCAAGCCGCCACCTTGTCTTGTGTAAATACAAATAAAGCCCCACTATATTCTTTAAGTCCTGTAATACCCTCTCCCATATCATCAAAGTAATTATTCTCTGGAAAGGTGTCTTTGCTTACTTCACTAAATATGACCCTTGAAGGATAAGTTTTAGAGCCTGTTTTAACATTCCCTAGATACAGTCTTCCCTTGTAAACTTCTAAGTGTTTAGCATAGACATTAGCCAAACTCGCCATAGAAGTACCTGTTGTATATTGTACTGGACCTTCTATTCCTTGAGTAACATAAAGCCTCTCTACAAAGGTTTCTGCGGCTGTTCCTACTCCTGTTCCTGTGTTAATAAAAGACACTCCAAACTCTACTGCACCTGAAGCAGTACCAAACCCACTTCCTATAGAAACAAAACTTGAACCATTGTATTTGTACATATCAGAGTTATACACCTGATATAGCTCATCATCTCCGTTTTCTCTATTCCAAGCAAATACCCCTCTGTTATAGCCACTTCCTGTTCCTGTTCCTATTTGAGCATAGCCTAGTGCTTTAGCCAAAATGCCAGGTTTACTTATATCTACATTACTTAAAAATGGCGATTCATTGACTTTTAGTAGCAGAGGAGAAGTAAATGTCTGATAACCACCACTAAAATCAACGTATTTCTGGGTAACTCTTTTACTTCTAGACATAATATTATTACTTAATTAATACCCTCGTATATATAATTATACACTACGCCTGAACGGAGGTAGTTGATATTTCTCGCCTACGATTGGGGTAGGAAGAGCCTTAACATAACTACTACTTCTAATATAGTTTAGGTATAGCGTTTTGTCCGTTGCTGTTAATCCCTGCCAATTTGTTAAATAGTTAGAGTCACAATATGCATATAAATAATTAAGTCTACTTGATGGTACATTCCAGCTTATATTATGACTAGAAAACCACCCAGTATCCCCCTTTAATATCAATGAGGTTAAACTAGTACAATCGCCAGCATAATTAGACATAAAATTATTTCCTACACTAGTTAGTCTTGATGTATCTGGAACTGATAAACTTGTTAAATTAGTACAACCATAGGCATAATAAGCCATAAAAGAACTTCCTACAGTAGTTAGTCCTGATGTATCTGGTACTGATAATGAGGTTAAACTACTACAACTACGAGCATAATAAGACATAAAACTGCTTCCTACGGTTGTTAGTCCAGAGATATCTGGTACTGATAATGAGGTTAAACTAGTACAACCATCAGCATAATAAGACATAAAATAATCTCCTACAGTAGTTAGTCCCGAAGTGTCTGGTGCTGATAAAGAAGTTAAACCACTACAGCCATAAGCATAAGAAGACATAAAATAATCTCCTACGGTTGTTAGTCCAGAGGTGTCTGGCACTGATAATGAGGTTAAACTACTACAACTACGAGCATAATAACGCATAAAAGAAGTTCCTACAGTTGTTAGTCCAGAGGTGTCTGGTACTGATAATGAGGTTAAACTACTACAACTACGAGCATAAGAATATAAAAAGTAGTCCCCTACTGTAGTTATAGTACTTCCCGAAGTGTCCCAACCTACAGTTACAGAAGCCTTAATATTGGGCAAAACTGCTGTAATTCCCGAACCAGAACCAGAATTAGGAGTTCTAAACTGATAAGTTTTTCCAGCTTCTAAGGTACAACTTGTACTATTCCACTCCCCAGAAGTTCCCTCTCTCCATGTGGTGGACTTCTCCATTGCTTTTGTTACAGAGGTTGCATCTGAAGCTACTACTATTGTTGCTATTACTGCGTCATATGCTTGTACACTCATAATCTAAATAATCCAAAACTTAAAAGTAAAAAGAAGTAAGCAATGTAATCTCGCAGAAAATACAATGCTATCAAAAGAACTACTACTATTATATATTTGTGTATATTGTGTTGGTTTTGCACTAGGTCTTAATAATGTAATTAAATACTATGTAAGGTTGTAAGTTGTTGTGAGAACCACCACCACCTGTCTTTGCAGTTGGACACATGTTTGTACCACTAGCGGCTCCCATTGGCAAACTCCACCCTACTGCTGGTTCACCATAAGGAGTAGAAAACCCAGTCTTGTCATACTGTCTTGTAATTTGATGGTCGTGTTCTGGCATTTCTGCTATTGTAAGTGTATGTGTTTTTTCTCCCCCAGTTTCTCCTAAAGTATCAAAACTTGTATCACCACTATCCCGACCTACTGGCACTTTTCCTTTTACATTAGGCACATTGAAAGTTGTTGAACCATCACCAGTTCCATAAGTTGTTCCTATTGCTGTAAATAAATCTGCATAAGTTGTTCTACTTACTGCACTACCATCACAAAGTAAGTATCCTGTCGGGGCTGTTGAACCACCATACATAGTAATACTCCCTGCTGGAATAATATGTTTTAGTGTATTGTTATTTCCATCTATTGTCTTATTAGTTAGTGTCTGTGTGTCTGTTGTGCCTACTATTGCTCCACTAGGATTAGCCTTAGAAGCTAATACACT
>ERZ1026796.1566-NODE-1566-length-15026-cov-2.981408_pt1 | contig 15026 bp, 13 predicted proteins | sample MGYA00520874_ERZ1026796 | MGnify/ENA primary metagenome ERZ1026796 (study PRJEB33270, sample SAMEA104284474) | anaerobic digester metagenome | biome: Anaerobic digester microbiome; feature: mesophilic sludge digester; material: Anaerobic digester biomass...
ACTACAGCCTGCACGTTAGTCAGAACACGTTAACAACTCTTGGCATCCCAAATGGTTTTTCTGTTGACCAGTCCAAATTGGAAGAAATGTACATTTTGTCAGTAACTTATTGGGCCTATACGGTTTATTGGGCTGATAAACCATATACACCAATGAACATTACCCCAACACCCGATCCATCAAGTTTTTCTGTTTATTCTAGAGTAATGAATGAAGATTTGGAACTTGATCTTGAAGAAGCAAACTCAGCATTCAATAAAAATTCCACACTGGGAGAACAGAGTTTTAAATATTACTTCAATTTTGGCCCAAGTTTTAATAACCATTTAGACACTTGTAAATCTAAAAATATTGAGGGTTATGTTAACTATATTGATGTTTATTTGGTGAATGATGAAAAACAATTCCATAGTGTTTTTAATGGATTAAATGAAAACAATATTTGCCACACGATTGTATATTCATCTCCATATTTGTATTTTTCAGGGGATCATTTGATAGTGGTCGCTAAAGGTGGCGGCTTAACTTTAAATAATGGACAGGATCAAGATATTTACAATAAAAATATTCCGGGTTACTTTACAAGTAGCATGACGAATATTATTAGTAGTGTTGCTGATTTACTTGGCTCTGATTGGGGGTTTACAGGATCAGTAACAATATCTGATTTGTTTGACTGTTCACAAGCTTTTTGCTCTGATCCCCAAGGCACCTCTGCTTTTTCGTATTGATTTTTTACAAAGTATCTTGAAACTCCGCATGCGCGGGCGAATACTGAGTGGGGATTAATCGGCATAACTCAATAATTTGAGAGAAATGGCAGCTCATTTGGCTGCCATTTTATTTTTCTCCGCCTTTTCTTATCATTTTGCCAAAAACATCTTTAATTAATTTACTAGTAAGAGTTTATTTGTACCGGCCGAAACTTACATCCATAGACTGCCTGCCTTCCAATCATCGTCCAGGATAATCTTTCAACCGTATTCCACCAAATCCCAGGCACTTCATACAACTTAGCATTTGCGACATCCTTTGGGATATCTGGATCTGGGGCGGTACCTCGCGCAAGAGCTCCATCCGGATGGATACCAACCTCCGTATAAACAAATGAGTAAATTGGACCCAGAGCGGCTAGAGATAACATCATACCCCACCCGCACCGGGAAGGTTCAACCGTTTTTGCAGCATCTATCCGGTCAGCAATAAAATCGAAATAGGTCATCCCCTTTGGAGCCTGGGGAACCTGCATGGGTTGGTTGCCCTTGAAGGCAATAAACAAGATGCTGGAGCAAATCGCCAGGATAACCACAGTTCTGATAAGACTCCCAATCAATTTAAGAAACATTCCGATGAATTTCATTTTCTCCTTCATTTCCTTTATCTATCTGATACTGATCTTCTGGTCGGGCTCCCTCTCGTAGGACCCGGTTATAACGAATTTCCTCCCGATACATTCGATCCAATGCAACCTCAATCACATCGCTTTCACTCCGTCCCATCACGCTTGCCATTGCTCTTAATTGACTCACGCCTTCTGGACTTATTCGAAAAGAACGTACTGGTTTACTCGCAGAATTTGTTTTCGGCTACTACGTAATTCTCCACACTTTGTTTGGGGAGATTCAGAATTAAAGTACCCCATAATTCATCCCGAGGATTTTTATGAAAACCAGAGCATTAATCTCGATCATATTCCTTATCACTTTCATCGCTTCCTGTACACCACGGACGGTAGTGCCCTCATTCACGGTGACAGCTGAACCAACTGCGACCGCTGCGCCAACCATCACACTGACCCCTGCGCCACAAAGCCTGGCTGATGCGCCCGACCTGCCCACCTGGGTCGAAGAGTACGTCCATGCCTATGGGGGCAAAGTCATCGTCAACGACGTGGAGATGGACGCAGAGCAGTTGACCACTGCCATCCGCCAGAATCCGGATTTGTATACTGAAGTAAAGCATATCAATACAAACGAATTTCCTTTTGCTGTAGTTAATGAAACCCCACTAGCCTACAAAGACAATCAAGGATTTTGGAAGGAAATAACAATTAAAAAGTTAGGCGTGTTTACCGACAGAAATATTGGTACTCAATTTATTGGGGATAGAATGGATGACCCTGTTTATATGCATGCGATGGTAAGTGAGTTTGACTTTATTACGATCGATGGACAATTGAACATGGAAGTACTACTTCCCAATGGAGGAGAAATCCAAATTATTAATCTGATTTTGAACGGTGACGATCTGTCAGGGGTTAGTGAATTTTTCAATTGGGAAGCTTCAGATCAAGCCGTTGAATATGCAAATTCAAATGGATTGAAAGTTCAAGGACATCATATTTTTGTAAATTGGAGCAGTCTCACAGACGCGGTGAAAAAAGGACTGAGAAGTGGTGAAATATCCTATGATAATTATGAAAAGTTTTTGAAGGTCTATGTCCAAACACTCGTAGGTCATTACAATCAGCAGGGTTTAAAGATTGATGAATGGACTGTAACAAACGAAGTTTCAGGTGCTCTACTTTGGTCTGATGACCAAGATATACTGCGCGAACTATTTATCAATCGACATTTGATGACCAAGTTATGTGTGTGGGTTAAAGAAGTCAATCCTGAGATCAGGACAATTGTAAGCGAAGATCATCTATTTGAGAATCAGACTTCAGGTTTACTCCACACCTTTATCAACCTAGTGAGCAATTCCTTGGCAGAGGGCGCTCCAATTGATGAAATTGGAATCCAAAACCATCTTTGGATATACAGTTTTCCAACTGAAGAAGAAATAGATGCTGCCCTTAACAGACTTGACATATTGGGTTTACCCATCTCATCGACGGAGGTAACAATTAGTATCAGCAAAACAGATTTCTTCTCTGCTGGAGTCGGAAATAGATGGGACATTGATACTGACAAACTTCTTTTGGAACAAGCTAAATCTTATAAGTTGTTATTCTCAAAAATTCAAAAAAATGCACTTTTTGGTTTCACAGATGCAAGATCATGTTTTTCTGATCCAAATGATGATGCGTATGACCCAACAGCTAAAGCATTAATCCTTGATGAAGAAATAAAAACTAAACCAGCTTACTATGCAATTTTGCAGGTACTTTATGAGCAATTACCCTGATTGAATAGTGTGAACCTATGAAACCAAGCCAATTTATCATTGTTATTTTACTTGCCACTTTTCTCGCCTCCTGCGCGCCCATCTCAACAACGCCAGAGGCTACAACGCCCCAAGAGATCGCAACATCAACAATGCCGGCAGTCACATCCACACCCGCCATCGCTGCGGGGACATCCCGGCAATCTGAGACCGACGGCATGATCCAGTTATATATCCCCACGGGGAAATTCCCGATGGGCACACAATCAGGCGGGGATTGGATCGGCGAGGATGAACTTCCTCTCCATGATGTGTATTTGGATGATTTTTGGATGGATCAAACCGAAATTACTAATGCAGAGTATCAGAAATGCATTTCCGCAGGAGAATGCACTCCTCCCCATTCAATTGAATCAGAAACCAGAAAGAGTTATTTTGACAATCCAGAATTTGCTGACTATCCGGTCATTCAAGTGGATTGGGAACAAGCAGCTGCGTATTGCAGGTGGGCTGGACGCCGGTTACCCACTGAAGCGGAATGGGAAAAAGCCGCACGCGGCGATACAGGTAGAATTTATCCCTGGGAAGTGAATGAGGTGGGGCCCTATTTTGCCAATTTCGACATGGATGACAATTGGCCAAATGCAGATACCTCCCAGGCAGGCAGCATCCCGGCTGGAACGAGCCCTTATCAGGTCATGGATATGGCCGGCAATGTGTATGAATGGGTGGCAGATTGGTATGACGCTGCATATTACAGTCAATCGCCGGCAGAAAACCCCACCGGTCCTGCGGAAGGGAGCTCGCGAGTGATTCGTGGCGGGGCCTGGTCGAGCGATGCGTTGTTCATTCGGTCAGCTTCGCGTTTACCTTATTATCCAGATGGATTTAGCAACGATATCGGTTTTCGCTGTGCGCAATCCAATGAGGAGGAATAAATGGAAAAACTGGCTTTGAAATCAATATCACGACGGGAATTTCTGAAATTTTCCGGCATGCTGGCCGGAGCGACAGTTTTGTCTGTATCTCCGTTACGTTCACCCTTTCTTCCTTCTCTGGGTGATCATGATACCAAACCCAGATTGCGAGACCTGGCAGAAAAGCTGGGGATTGAAGTGGGAATTTCATTGCGTACGATCGACCGCTGGAAATTTGCCCAATATCCGGAATATATTAATTCGATCCTTCAATTTGCACTGATAAAAGACGGGTATACCAACAGCCCTGATTCCTGGATGGATGATCTCAATGTTTACGAGTATCTCACCCAACTGAGCAGGTTCGCTAAAAAGAACCAAATGGGGCTTTCCATTGACAATTTGTTCAATTGGGACTGGTTCAATCCGCCGCATAAATCAGCATACCTAAATGATGGCACCAAGGAACAAGTAGATGAATTCTTGCGAGACATGGTCCGCAAGCATTTTGAAGTACCTTATTTCACCGATCTGACCTTTGCCTCCGAGCCAACGGGTTCGGATCAGGATGATAATCCTTATTGGGTAACTAGTCCGCTTCTGCGGATCTATGGACAAGATTGGCCGGAAATGGCTTATCACCTGGCTTGGGATGAAGCTCAACGCACCGGACGAAAGGTTGGGGAGAAGCTCAGTTTTGTCTATGCAGTTGGAGGAATGGTTGAGGTTCCCAAAAGCCACCATGCAGATTATGAATATCAGAATTTGTCCAAGTTAAAAAAGAAGCTTACTGACAGTCTGGGTATTGAGCGGCCCTTTGCAATTGGTATGGAATACCATATTCATCATGGAGGAGTGCAAAACCCGTCCAACGGCTGTTGGGGACCGGCTGCGAAACAACTCAAGAAAACGGATCTGATCGAACATTTCCAACGGTTCAATGAAATTGGCGACATGATGATCAATGAATGCAGTATCACCGGCACGGATGATCCTGAGCAGAAAAAGGAGACCCTGCATATCCTGCTTGAAGCGGCCATTGAGTCAAAAGTGGTGAAACGGATCCTTTTTTGGACGCCATTTTTTCAGCCTGTGGGGGATGCCCAAAATGATGAATATGAACTGACCTGCGACCAAACCGGAATGTTCACAGAAAATTACACGCCTGATTATCTGTTTGATGAAATGTACAAAATATTTGAGAGTTACCAATCGTAGTGAATGGGGATTGCCAAAATGAACAAACATCTCATCTACATTTTCGCCATTGTGTCGTTAGTTCTATCCTCGTGTGCACCACAGCCGACGTCCACTGTATCTACTACAATGGTTCCGACCGCTGCCATCACTTTCACTTCCACAGCCACCCCCCTGCCTGATCTTTCCATTGATCTTTTGCCCTTTATTCATATGGATAAAGTAACTTATGACGGGCGAATGATAGTTATGAATAACATGGAAAGTACGAACTGGTTGGGGACCGGAGCAGGTCCATTCCCTATTGAAAATCCATTTGGTTTTAAAATCCAATACAGTGTGCATGGGGATTTTGGGGGGATTACCTTATACGGGAATATTGATATTCCACCAGATTCACCTTCACTGCCGCGGATAGTAATTGGGTACGCAGGGAAAATTGGATTCATTGATGATCAGACAGGTACAACGCAGGATTTTGATATTCCAGTTGGATATGGGGAGCCTTTCTATCTGAATTTTCTCGATCCTAAGGGAAAGATAATCGAAGTAGTAACCGAAACGGGCCAGGTTGCCAAGCATATTGATGTAACTAAGGACTTGATTGGCATCGACCTGCCAGAAGGACTGTTTCCGAACGGTGAGTTCTTTTTTGGCATCCAGACAGCTCCAAAAAGCAAACTCGATATTTCACAATTTGCCCTACAGGTCAGTCCGGTTGGCGTCTATGGCACCGCAACTGAAACCAAATGCTCCCTTTCTGTGGGCGACCAGGAAGTCATTTTATCGAATGACCAATTGCGTGCAGCCGGTCTAAAGAATTGGCCCGATACGGTATTGGGGGTATGGCGGGATGGGGACACATATCATTTCATCGGAGCCAGCCCTCAGGATAATGGTAATCTGCAATATTCTGCTCTGACGAATGGTACCCTGGATAATCCGATTGCGGATTCAACTGAGTTAACCATCCCGATTCGGGGGGTCAAGGATACTTTTGGATACATCGGAGGGGGTCCAGTTTACCGGGATCCTCAATCTGGAACACTCATATTGTTCTACGATACCGAAAAATACCGACCCGATGGGTCTGGAGTTCATAATACAACCGGAATGGCAAAATCAACCGACAATGGAAAAACCTGGACGGACCTGGGTGTGATCGTTGATACCGAGTTTCCAGGTTGGGCGGACTGGAATGTAGGCACCGGCAATGGACCTTTTACCATCAACGGAGAATATTTTTATATCTATATTAATGATGTATTGGTTGCAAACCCCCGCTTTGACATTGGCACAACAGTCGCGCGCGCGAAAGTTTCAGACGTGTTGAATGCTGCAATTAATCAGAATACGGTTGTGCCGTGGTTCAAGTATTATCAAGGAGGATGGGACCAGCCTGGCATTGGTGGAAAATCCAGCCCGATAGAGATTGGTAATCCTCAATCCAATATGTTTTATGTGTCGTATAACGAGTATCTGGACAGATATATCAAGATCAATGATAGTGTCCAAGGAAATTCTACCATTTTATATCTATCAGAATCGACCGATGGGATCCATTGGACGATCCGTGTGCCCATTGATGTATCCACTGGCTACAAAGTATATCCGACGATCATAGGGTTAGGGAGTGATCCACGCATCACTGGCAAAGATTTTTATGTATACTACGTTTTCACTCCAAATTGGTTTGAAGGAGATGCCCACGGGCAAGCCATTCTGGCACGACGCAAGATCAGCTGTGGGCGAGGCAATTGAAAGAACCGAGTATCTTGAATATACATCACTTGTTTTCGTGCATGCGAGGGAGTTCAATGAAACGAATAATGATCACCAGCCTGGTTTTTGTAATGCTTATCTCAGCCTGCTCAACAAAGACAACTTCAGCCATACCCACTGTATCTATTACTCCCACTGAGACATCCGTGCCTCAACCGCAATTCATACAGGAAAGCGCCCTTTATTCCGGACCTGGCAATATCGGTTACACAAAAATTGCCGATCTGCCGGTTGGAGACAAGGTAACAGCCCTTGGGCAGTTCGGTGATTTTTTAAAGATCCAAACGCAGGACGGTCAGGAAGGGTTCGTCATTCGCTCCGCGATGGTGGATCTGCCAGATTCTCTTGCTCAATTATCCACCGCTGATGTGCCCTGGATGGATTTGGACATGCGGTACAACTTCGTGGGGGATGGGGGAACCGTCACGAAAGATCAGATCAAAATCAGCGATTTTTTCGGCAGTGGGACGGGTGTAGGCAATGGCAGTTTCTCCCTGAATTCTGCTTTTCGTATTTGTATGACCTTGCGTCTCGAGAAAAACGCTGGCGAGTATGCCAGTGTTTTGTTGATGGGCACTCCTCCTGTCACCGAAGGGGACTGGTGGCGCGGCTTGATCCGGCTGGATATAGGCGCCAATCACCAGAACCGATTACAGCTTTGCATTAACGATGGTACCAGCGAACAGTGTAATTACAGTACCTTCGTTGAAATTCCAACGGATCAACCATTCACCGTGGTGTTTGATGATCCACAAGGAAAAGTAATGCACGTTCTGGATCAGAATGGCCAAGATGTTCTGAAGGTGGATGTAACGCAACAAAGCGGCCTGAATCTGTCTGATGGGTTATTCCCGGCGCAGACGGTATGGCTGGGAGCCTGGGTGAACCCACAGGCCACTCTCTATATCGATTCGTTCCTGGCTGAAAAAGCGCCTTCCGGTAAAGCAAGTCTGGAGGATATCCCGGATCTTAACGACTGGATCGAGGACTATGTGAATGCCTATGGTGACAAGGTCACCATCGATGGTGTTGAAATGGATGCGGAAGCGTTAACCAAGGCAATCAGGCAAGACAGCACTGTTTTTACTCAGTTGAAAAAATTCAATGGCAAAGACGTTTCAGTGTTATTGATAAATGGGTATCCATTAGCCATCCAGTTTTTGGGGGAACCCTGGCGAAAAATTACTGGCAGAGACCTGGTCGATGCATTGCAGATCGACCTGGCCATGCCGGGTCTTTACTCAGACATTGCCGACCCGGCCAACCGCGATATTCTGACCAATGCCAATATGTTAACCCTCACCAACGATCTATTGATGAATGTCGTCTTTAAGGACTTTACCACGGAGGATTGGCGGAGTGTTCTAAATGATTGGGATGTCATCCAGGAAGAATTCAATTCCGGTACCTACCCGGAAGATTATCCATACTATTGGGATCAGGCGGACCCGGTTTTGTTGTTTGCCCAGGCTCACCATATGAAAGTCAGGGCACAGACCCTGCTTTGCGGCGGAGACTGCATCCCCGACTCAGTGTACAACGGCAATTTTTCAAAAGAAGAGATCAAAAAGATACTCGAATTCACCACAAGCGTTACCGTCCTACGGAACAAGGGAAAAGTGGATGAATGGACCGTTGAGAATGAACAGGTCATAGCCGACCTGAACAAAGTGGGAAACGAGATGTATGGTTTTTGGATGAGAGAGATCGGGCTTATACCTGCCACCGAGCTCGTGGCGCGAACGGTCAAGAAACTTGATCCTGAAAGTAATTTGGTCGTTGTTGAGGCATTTCTAGTTGAAGACCAGGTAGGCACCCAGGAACCGGAATTTCGGGAGGCTTTCTTTACCTATCTGGATGAACTACAAAAACGCGGAGTACCTTTTGATGGCGTGGATATTGAGAATGGGGTCTGGGTATATAACCCGCCCAAGGCTGATTTTGAAAAAATAATTCTGGAGCAGATCACTGCGCGCGGGCTTTATTTATCTGCTCCTGAAACGATTGTGGTACTGACACCGAATCGACTTCCGTTCTGGTACGAACCGGTTGTCAAGACAGCCGAAGTGACCGATCCGCTCAAGAGCCAGGCTGAGGTTTTCAGCCAGATCACGCAGACCTACCTGGACGTTGGTGCCAAAGCAATCGGCTTTGGTGACGTGGGTGATAAATGGTCGTGGATGAATTACAGCGGGGCAACGGATGCCAACCCCTCGCTGTTTGACGATGATGCACGGCCAAAACAGGCTTATTATGCTGTGATGAAGGTGCTATATGATCATTTACCGTAGAGGAAGATATCTCCTGATTGTCCTGTTGGTGATTTCATTTTTGGCTTCCTGCACTCCGCAAACAACAGCCTCAAATGCAGCAATAACAACGCCAGTTCCCCAATCCATGCTGCCGGCAACACTGACGCCAATACCCACTCAGGCGCAACCGCAGGCGACCCCCACGGCACTTTACGACCCGATCCCTCTCTCCGCGGAGGACGAAGCTGCCTATCAGCAAGCCCTGCAAGATATCCCCGTTTACCGCCAGGGGGACATGCAGCTCACTTTTGTGGATGCGAGCGGCAACCCCCTTTCGGGATACCAGGTTAATTACCGGCAAACCAGCCATGATTTTTTGTTTGGTGGGGTAGCCTACCCATATTATGCAACCTCATTACAGCAAGCTGGCCTCAATACCATCACTGAATACATGGGTTGGAATTGGATAGAACCCGAAATGGGAAAATTCACCCTCGATTTCGCCAACTATTGGCTGGGAATCGATGAGCTGAAATCCGGGGGGATGTTCATAAAAACGAATGTTGTCTATGACACCGGAGAGCTCACGCCATATTATCAAGATGTTCCCTACGATGAGTTTCTCACTCGGCTCTATAACCATGTTGCCACCACAGTAAAGCGCTTTGCTCCCCAGGTTGACGATTGGGAAGCGGTTCTGGAACCAAATTTTGGCAATCACAATCCGATGAATTTGACCAAGGATCAGTATTACGAAGCCATTTCCACCTCCATTCGCGCCATCCGCGAGAACGACCCTACCGCCTGGGTGGAAATCAATTTCGGTTACAACTGCGGCGGCATTGACTGGCTGGATAATGCAGCCATTATTCAGGAAATGTTGGACCGCAAGATTGATTTTGATGTGATCGGGCTTCAGTTTTATGACAATGCCACCACAGTGGATGGGACGGTGATGCCCAAACGCTCGTTGAGTGAATTAAGCGCCTGTTATGACAAATATGAAAAGATGCTTGCACCCTACGGAAAACGGGTAGTAGGGTCCGAGTTCTCGGTGCCCTCCGACCTGCCAGAGGGACAACCGGGGTATTGGGACGTTCCCTGGTCGGAAGAAACCCAGGCGCAGTATCTGACAACGGCTTACACGATCTTCTTCGCCAAGCAGCAAAACCTGGGTTTGGTCTGGTGGAACACTGTGGAACCTGCTTCCCATGTGTACCACGGCGGGATTCTCCAGCAAGATGGAACCCCAAAGAAGGCCTATTATGCTCTGCAGAACCTGATCAACAGTTGGACGACCACGGGGTCCGGAATTACAGATTCCAGCGGCGCGTTCACCTTCAGGGGTTTTGGCGGAAATTACGAAGTTGAAATTGTGAATCCGGCCAGCGGTGAAAGCATGGTCACCCAGGTGCACATCACCGAGCAAAATGAAAGTAACCTAAAGATCAATTTTGAGGGAAGCAATTGGCTCACGGCTCAAAGAACCGCCCTGGAAAAATTGGTCACCTACTGGCAAGAAAAAAGTGATCGGGATCGGACCCAAAAAGGGAAAGATTACCTGTCGCTGATCGATCATCACCTCCAGGCTGGAGAATGGGACCTGGCGAATCAGACCTTATCAGCAGCCCTGGACGAATTAGCCATCACCACAGAAATTGTCGTTCCCATGGATCAATTCATCCCAGTGCTGGATGCCAATGGCGGCGGTGTGACGACGGAGAACGGCAGCAATTTGTTGTGGGGCGCAGGGACGATCCATTTTCCGTATAAATTTCCTGCGGGAACTGTAACGGTTTTGGTCAAGGCTCATGCAAATAATGAAGCGGGAGAGTCGCCGATCATGGTCGCCGGAGTGGGCGCTAATTACTCACCAATTTGGAAGGTCGCCAATGAACAATCTCAGGAATATTCGTTCACAACCATGACCACCGGGAACGAACAGGATCTGACCATCCGCTTCCCCTACGATGAACAGATTTACAATCGGATCAATCAACAGAATGGTAATGTTGGTGAACTTAAGCTTTACGTGGACGAGGTCAGGTTAATTATTAAAACAACACAGATAATTGAATAGTAGAATATGGAAAGATCATTCGTTATGTAATAATAAATAAGAGGTACAGAGAATATTGTCCGTACCTCTTCTCATTAATTAATTACGCTCTTTTTTCGTTGCTTCCCTAGCCAATCCAAGATCGAACGCATAGAGATGCATTGCTTCCATTACCCAGGTAAGCGCCTTTTCGGCATGATACGGTTCGCCGACTGGCACATAACCTTCTTCACCACGTAACATCTCCCAATCAGAAATGGTGACTACGGGATAGATTTCTGAACGGCTGTCTCCAAACGAAGGTACTTCAACCTTTATCTTGAGTGAACCACCCCGTCCAAAATTGAAATACCGTAGAAAGACATCCCAGTAAAAGCGCGTCATGTTGTCCCTAAAAAAGGGCAATGCCTGTCTTTGACTAAAGAGCACTTTCTTGTACCCCGCCTGGAGCTGTTCAAGAAACGGCTTGTTTTGATGCATGTGTAAGAAACGATACAGCAGCATTATAGAAGTCGCCGGATAGGCTGATTCACGTTCCACTGGTCCACCTTTGTAATGCGATCCGTCGTAGATCACTTCCATCATTTGGAAGAACTGGTAACGGTTTTCCTTTACCTCCCCTTCCAGTTTTCCGATCTCGGATTCCATGATGCCCATCACCATGTTCAATTCGCTCATGTCCGCCGGCATTCGCTGGGCAATATTCGGGACAGAAGCAACCTGAGGGATAGAAGTTTCTCTTGCAGATTGTAGTTCTGGTTGGAACATTGCTGCCGGCTCCAGGCGTTGAAAAGAGTCAACACTCTCCCATTCGGGACTCTGTATAAAAGTTCCGATCTCTTTCCAGTAAAAATCAAATGGGATGGAACCATTTTTCTTCTTCAAAGCACCTAGTACCTGCTGCCAGACAGCAATTGTTTTACCGTCATTCCCCGTCAGCGCGAATAGGATCCGCACCTTCTGATCAATCTCGTTACCGGCAGGAGAATTGAAAAAAAGACAGAGTCGTTCCAACTTATCTGAAATCCTGGGCACATCATTGAGACGCGCCTGTTGCTCCATCTCAAAGAGGATCTTATCCTCATATAAGACATCCGCACGGATATTGCGTAATCCACTAAAGGGAAGAACTTTCTCCAGCTCAGTTTTTCTTCCCTGTTGATATGCAGCGATGAAAACTTGCATTTCCATCAAGGCATGGGCTGCCTCGACAGGGTCATCGAGTTTCGGTGCTTTGCGTGGATTTTCATCCAACATCGCCCCTCCATCCTCGGTAAGTAAAAAGGCTGCGTAAGGTCTGCCCCGCTGGCCTGGCATTGTCACATTGATTGTCCTCAGTGCGGGCGCTAATCCACCTGGCGGTTCGTTCAGGATCTTCAAGGCATCCCGAACCGGATGCTGTCCCAGACCGGTCATGATTTCAACCTGCTCTCCCGTGGCAATTCCGCGGTGAGAGAAACAAACCATTATTTGGTTTAAACGGTCGGATTGATCGTGTGTGTCAATCCAGCGATTGATAGATTTCTGATTTACTTTCATGGTAAAAATTCACTCCGTAATTTAAAGGTTTGATTAATGTGGACTTTAACCGATTTATTGACCCGAATTATTGACGCTGTCTAATCGATCCTGCAGGTTGCGTAATACCTGGTTCTGTTTCTGGATCATCTTTTCCAGCCGTTCATTTTCTATGGTCAAGGCAAAGTTTTTTTGTTCCATCTCATATCGCAAACGCATGTATTGTTTAATTTCAAGATCACGGTCAGCTATCTGTTTCTCTACATCCTTGACGTACTTTAACTCCGTATGATATTTCTTATCCACAATCTCAAGGATCATTTCAGGATACCTGTCGTGAAATTGCTGCTTCATATAACAGATATCCCCATAGGAAAAGATTAAGTAGTCAATGGCAGCACAGGCAGTGAGGATCAAATGATCGTCAAGGGAAATACCGATCTCGTCGAAAAATTTTCCGAAATGAAATTCGAGTAAGGCTTTCAGTTTTTCAAGATCAGGATTCTTATTAATACTTTCCAGAAATTCATTCATTCTCTACTTCCTTTTTTGGAGTGGTCCGGAACCGAATGTGAAAAATCTACATTCGGTTCCTTGAGCCCTAGATTAACAGGTCATTGAGCGCATCTTCCGCGCCACTCTCTTCAGCTATAAAGAAGGAGTCATCAGACGGAAGTCCGCCCATTCGCAAGGCAGCTTTGACCGCACGTGCTTTGCACATATACCCTGCCCGATTGAAGAATTTGATCAGGTCGTCATCTTCGCCAGGACGCAAACGGAGGTGGATGTGCACAGATATTGCATTTACATCACCATTATGATCATTCTTTAGACTCATACTTTCCTCCGATTGGACTGTTGCTTTGCCAGCTTATACAATCCCCGACTGATCGAAATCACCGGATCATCGGGAATGTGAACCCTGCCGCTGAATCGTTCAACCAATAGCTCACGCAGGAGAATGGCTCCCCCACCCACAATAATGAGCTGCGAGAAACGACGCCAGCGAGGTCCCCAGGTCTTTTCTATTTGACCGGTGACCTCGCGTGCCCAGACGGGAATCGCCTGACGCACTTCAAGCTTCGATGCCCGCAATTTGGTATCCAGTTCGCCCAGGGTATGCAGGTTGTCTCCATTGAGCAGTTCCAGCAGACGACGTACTCCCAAGGTTCGGCCGGCAGTCATAGCCTGAACTACCGTCCGGTCGTTGACCGTCAGGAGTTCCAGCGTATTGAAACCAATCGAGATGATCCCCATTTCCTGGTTGAAATGAGCCCGCCTTTGCGGGACAAACTGTCCTTCATCATCCAGCAGATAATCAAAGAGCGCACCGGAGGGTTGGCTGGTCACTTTCACTTCACCGATCTGGATCGAGCAATGTATACCATCAGCCTCCCATTCGTGCTCCCCCACCAACCACCGCTTTACGTTTTCGGCATTGGCGGCTGCTTGATCTCCGGATAAAACTTCCAGGGGAAGACCAACGATCAAATTGATGGGAGTATCGATCATTCCGAACTGGTTCATGTAGCGGCTGAGGATGCCGTACACTATTGCACGGGTTTCGGGAACACCGGTCATGCGTTCATAATCGAGGTTTTCAATCGGACGTCCCCAGTCATGTGCGCCAGGACCAACGTAGAAATTCATGCCACCGACTCCCACCTTCATGGGTGGTTTTCGGTTGCGAAACCCCAGTAACTGGCTGACCTGCTGGCCGGTATCGGCAGCGACGACAGCCTGAAGCTGTATTCCACCGTGATCGCCATAGAGCTTGTTTGCTCCGGCGCCAAGATCTTCGCCAAAGAATAAAGGCTCATTCATGGCTCACCTCCACCGACCGCTTTTCTAGATCGTTTTGGTGAGCTATACTGAGATACGTATCCATGGCTTCGCACACCCGCCTGGCTAAGTTGCGCCGGGGTGTTGTTTGAATGAAACGTATGAAATTGTTATCCACTCCTGGATATAGAGTGAAATGGATGGAGAGCACGAGCTTTTCTCTTGCCCTTGTTGATTGGATCGACATTTGCGACCTCCTTCATAAGGTTTGGCCGCACCTGTGCGAATTCGAGAAAAACGGGAATGCTGCGAAATTTTTGTGAGTTACCAAAAAAACGTGCAAAAAACGTGCAAAACGTGTAGATTTAGTGCCAAAAATGGACTTCCTGGACGATTTTTACCCCCATATAC
>ERZ1026796.1568-NODE-1568-length-15000-cov-2.131043_pt1 | contig 15000 bp, 11 predicted proteins | sample MGYA00520874_ERZ1026796 | MGnify/ENA primary metagenome ERZ1026796 (study PRJEB33270, sample SAMEA104284474) | anaerobic digester metagenome | biome: Anaerobic digester microbiome; feature: mesophilic sludge digester; material: Anaerobic digester biomass...
CCGGCGACTGGCCAACCCCGGACGAGATTGCCGCCCGCCTGTCGGTGAGCGTGCACCACCTCCGTCGACTCCTCCGCGAGGAGGACACCACGGTGAGCGACCTGCGACGAGACCTCATGCGAGACACGGCCATCAACAGCTTGGTGATCGGCAAGGAGAGCATCGACGACCTGTCTGCCCGTCTTGGATTCTCGGAGCCCAGCGCCTTCCGGCGGGCGTTCCGACGATGGACGGGGATGCCTCCCGGCGCCTACCGGCCCCGGTAGCACGGCAGTGCAACCGCTTGGCGCTCGTCTCGGCTACTTCCTGCGATCGTCGGTGCCATAGAGCTCGTCGATCAGGTCGCTGTACTTCTCGGCGATCGGCTTCCGCTTGAGCTTCATCGTCGGTGTGAGCTCGTCGCCTCCGGCCTCCCACGTGTTCGGCACGATCTTGAACTTCTTGATCTGCTCGACGCGCGACAGCCCAGCGTTGGCCCGCTCGACGGCCGCCTCCACCTGCGCCAGCGCCGCTGCGTCGTCAATGCCGGCCGAAGCCTCGGGGTCGAGGCAGACGAGCGCCGTCACGTAGGGCCGCAGGTCGCCGATGGCGATAACGCTTCCGATCAGGCCGCACTCCACCTGGATGGCGGACTCGATGTTGGTGGGCGACATGTTTTTGCCGGCCGCGTTGATGATCAGCTCTTTCTTGCGGTCGACGATGACGACGTAGCCGTCCTGGTCGATCGTTGCGACGTCGCCGGTGTGCAACCAACCGTCCGGGTCGATCGCTTCGGCGGTCTGTGCCGGCGAGTTGCGGTAGCCCCGCATCACCCCGGCGCTCTTCACGAGCAGTTCGCCGTCGTCGGCGATTCTGACCTCGACGCCTGGCAACGGCTTGCCAACCGTGCCCGGACGGGGGTGCTCCAGGGGCGTGAGCGTGCCGACGAGACACGATTCCGACATTCCCCAGCCCTCGGCCATCGGCAGGCCGAGGCTGATGAAGAACTTGAGCGCATCGGGCGAGACCGGAGCGGCCCCGGAGACGGCGAGGAGCATCTGATCCAGCCCCACCCGCTCCCGCAGCTTGCTGAGCACCAGCTTGTCGGCGATCGCATGCTGGGCCTTGAGAAGAGGGGGCATCGAGCGTCCTGCGATCAGGGCATCCGCCTGCTGGGATCCGACATCCAGCGCCCAGTTGATCAGCTTCGCCTTGGGCCCCTCCTCGGCCGCCACCGCCGCTTCGAGGCCCGCCTTGAACTTGTACCAGACCATCGGAACGCCCAGCAGCATCGTCGGTTTCAGCGCAGCGATGGTTGGGGCCAGTTGCTTGGTGTCGGCGAGGGTGGTCACGGTCATCCCCATGGCCACCGGGACATAGTGGGCCAGCCACCGGTTGGCCAGGTGTGCGTCGGGAAGGTACGACAGCGCCCGGGTTCCTTCAGCCGCCCGGCTGATCTCGGGGACTTTCAAGGCAGATTCGATGCTGAACGCCACGTTGGCGTGGGTGAGCTCGACGCCCTTCGGGGGGCCCGTGGTGCCGGACGTATAGATGATGGTCATCAGGTCGTCGGGTTCGACCGCACGCCAGGATGCCTCGAAGTCGAAGTCGTCCCCGTCGCTCTGTTCGAGGTCGGCCAGCTCCTCGACCTTCAAGATGTGCTCGATCTTCCCTCTGACCTTGCCCGCCGCCTCGGCGATGGTGCCGAGGAACTGCTCCTCACACATCACCACGCTGTTCCCGGCGTTCTCGAACAGGTAGGCGATCTGCTCGACCGAGCTGGTGTTGTACACCGAGAACGGCACCGCGCCGAGATGCAGCAACGCTGTGTCGACCAGGTGGAACTCGGGCCGGTTGGTCAGCATGAGCGCCACCGTGTCGCCGCGGCGCACGCCCAACTCATGGAACCCGGCGGCGATCTGGTGCACCCGCTTGGCGTACTCGGCATAGGTGATGACGACGGTGCCCTCCGAGTTGCGAAGCGCGATGCGCGTCGGATGCTTGGCGACCGTGTCTTGGAAGGTCTGGCAGAAGCTCATGTGGAGTCCCATCTGGTGAGGAGGTCGGCGGCGTCTCGGGGGCCGGTTGGTGTTTCGGTGGGCGTTCGCTCAAAGCGTGGGGCAGGGGAGGGCTGAACACAACCCTCGAGATCAAAAAGGAGCGGCGCTGAACGTTGTGTGGATGCTTCGGCGCCTCCCATGGTGTCAGCACCGGCGAGACGCAGGCGTCGCTCCCCTCGAAGAGGTCGGTCCACTCGGAGCGGGTGCGCAGCTTGAACGTGGTCGTGAGCAGTTCCCGAATCGCCCAGTCCGTGGATGAACGACATCAGCAGGCTGGACCCGTCGACCATCGCCGCATCGACCACCTGGCCACGCCCCGAGCTGTTGCGCTCGAACAGCGCAGCGAGGATGCACATCGTCATCGTCAGACCGCCCCCGCCGAAGTCACCGACCAGGTTGAGCGGTGGCACCGGGCGCCCGCCGGCGTGACCGATCGGCTCGAGCGCACTCGAAATGGCCAGATAGTTGATGTCGTGGCCGGCGCGGTCGGCCAGCGGGCCGTTTTGCCCCCACCCGGTCATGCGGGCATACACCAGACGGGGGTTGACAGCCTGCAGGTCGTCGGGGCCGATGCCCAGCCGTTCGGCAACGCCGGGCCGGAACCCCTCGACGAAGACGTCCGCCTGTGTCACCAGGTTCTGGAGCCGGGGCCGGGGCCAGGCTGGCGATCTCGAGCACCTTCAGCCCGACGAGCGGCCCGTTTGGGGCTGCTCTGCGCTCACAGGAACCGCGAGATCAGTTCCTTCATGATCTCGTTGGTGCCGCCGTAGATCTTCTGCACCCGGGCATCGGTCCACTGCCGGGAGATGGGGTACTCCGTCATGTAGCCGTAGCCCCCGAACAGCTGGAGGCAACGGTCGGCGACGACGTTCTGCTGCTCGGTGCTCCACCACTTGATCTTGGAGGCGTCCTTGTAGTCGAGGGCGCCGTCGAGATGCTTCATGATGCACTCGTCGAGGTAGCACTGGGTGACGCTGACCAGCGTGTCGCACTCGGCGAGCTCGAAGCGCGTGTTCTGAAACCCGAAGAGCTCCTTGCCGAACGCCTGGCGCTCCTTGGTGTAGCGCAGTGTCTCCTCCATGATGACGTGCATGTTGGCGACGCCGCTGACCGACAGGATCAGCCGTTCCTGGGGGAGCTGCTCCATCAACGAGGCAAACCCCTGACCCTCCACGCCGCCGAGCAGGTTGGTGGCCGGCACCCGGACGTCGTCGAAGAACAGCTCGCAGGTGTCCAGACCATGTTGGCCCACCTTCTCCAGGTTGCGGCCCCGCTCAAAGCCGTCGCGGTCGGTCTCGACCAGCAGCAGGGAGATGCCCTTGGCGCCCTCCGACGGGTCGGTCTTGGCCACCACCACGACCAGGTCGCACAGGAAGCCGTTGGTGATGAACGTTTTCGACCCGTTGATGACGTACTCGTCGCCGTCCTTGATGGCGGTGGTGCGGATGGCCTGGAGATCGGACCCGGTGCCCGGTTCGGTCATGGCGATCGCGGTGACCACCTCGCCCGTCGCCATCTTGGGCAGCCACTCCTGCTTCTGGGCTTCCGTGCCGCAGCCGTTGAGGTAGTGGGCGATGATCGCCGAGTGGACCTGGCCGCCGAAGCTTGACGCCTGGGCACGCATCTGCCCGTAGACGAGCGCCGCCTCGTGGGCGAAGGTGCCGCCGCCCCCGCCGTATTCCTCAGGGATGCTTGCGCACAGCAGGCCCAGCTCGCCCGCCTTGGTCCACAGGTCGCGGTCGACGTGGTGCTGGGCGCGGTAGCGCTCCTCGTTGGGCGTCGCCTCCTTGGAAAAAAAGTCGAAGGCGAGCTTCTCGAGTGCTTCGGTCTCGTCGTCCATCCAGCGGTAGCGCTCGGTCATGGTCGATCTCCATTCGTGAATTGGGGGCAGTGGCCTCCAGTCAACGGTATGCCGCCGGTCACGGCTATGACGGGAGCGGGCGCAGTCGGTGACCTCCGTGTACGGCGACCGCCAATGTGGACAATCTGCCCCGCAGGGCATCGCGTGTGACCTGCTCGCCACGATCAACGGGATTTCCCGCCGCGACGTCGACGAGTGCGCGATGCGTTCCCAACAGCTGGCCGCCGCCGCCTGGTCCGGCGGGTATTTCGCCAGGTCGGTCGTGCCCGTCAAGGACATCAACGGGCTCACCATCCTCGCTGAGGACGAGCACATGCGACCCGAGGTGACCGCCGACGGGCTCGGCAAGCTTGGCTCCGCCTTCGCAGGCCTCGCCGAGCTGGGCGGCTTCGACGACGTGGCCAAGCAGCGCTACCCGCACGTCGAGCGGATCGATCACGTGCACACCGCCGGCAACAGCTCGGGCATCGTCGACGGCGCAGCGCTGGTGCTGGTGGGCAGCGAGGAGGCCGGTCGGGCCAGCGGGCTGACACCCCGGGCACGCATCATCGCCGCTGCCACCAGCGGCGCCGACCCGGTGCTGATGTTCGAAGGGCCGATCCCCGCGGTGAACAAGGCGCTTGCCATCACCGACCTGTCGATCTCGGACATCGACGTCTTCGAGATGAACGAGGCGTTCGCCGGCGTGGCCCTGCACATACAGAAGACGTTCAACGTCCCCGACGACCGCTACAACGTCAACGGCGGTGCCATCGCCATGGGCCACCCCCTGGGGGCGACGGGCTCGATGCTCGTCGGCATCGTCACCCTGACCATCGACGACCCCGACGCCGGCGCCAACACGCAGACCGAGGCCTACATCGACGAGATGGGCGCCACGATCGGCCGTCTGCACGACGAGGTGGATGAGATCACCGGCGTGGTGATCACGTCGGCCAAGACCACCTTCTTCGCCGGGGCCGACCTGACCCAGGTGATCAAGGCCGGTCCGGACGACGCCCAGGAGCTGGCCGACTCCACCACGCGGATCAAGGCCGACCTTCGTCGGCTGGAGCTGCTGGGCAAGCCGGTCGTCGCCTCCATCAACGGCGCGGCGCTGGGCGGAGGGCTCGAGCTGGCGCTTGCCTGCCACCACCGCATCGCAGCCGACGTGCCGGGAAGCCGGATCGGGCTGCCCGAGGCGATGCTCGGCGTCCTGCCCGGCGCCGGGGGAGTGGTGCGCACCGTGCGTCTGCTCGGCATCCAGAACGCGCTGATGTCGGTGCTGCTCAACGGCGACCGCATGAGGCCGTCGAAGGCCCTCAAGGTGGGCGTGGTCGACGAACTGGTTGGCTCCGTCGACGAGCTCGTGCCTGCGGCCAAGGCCTGGATCACGGCGAACCCGGACGGCCACGTGCAGCCCTGGGATGCCCCCGGCTTCACGATCCCCGGCGGCACCCCGTCGACCCCGGCGTTCATGGAGTTTCTGCCTGCCTTTCCGGCGAACCTTCGCCGGCAGCTCAACGGCCAGCCGATGCCCGCACCCCGGGCGATCATGGCCGCGGCCGTCGAGGGTGCCCAGGTGGACTTCCACACGGCGTCGACTATCGAGACCCGCTACTTCATCAGCCTGGTCACCGGCCAGGTGGCCAAAAACATGATCCAGGCGTTCTTCTTCGACCTGCAGGCCGTGCAGCGCGGCGACTCCCGGCCGAAAGGTGTTGCGAAGAGCCGGCCGACCAAGGTGGGGATCGTCGGTGCCGGGATGATGGGCGCCGGCATCGCCTACGTGACGGCCAAGGCCGGCATCGATGTGGTGCTCAAGGACGTCACCCACGACGCGGCGCTGAAAGGAAGAGCCTATGGCGAGGGCCGCGAGGCGGGCACACTCTCCAGGGGGCTGAACACCGAGGAGCGGTCCACGGCGCTGCTCAACCGGATCACCCCCACCGCGGACGCCGCCGACTTCGAGGGCGTCGACGTTGTGGTCGAAGCGGTGTTCGAAAACACCGAGCTGAAGCACCAGGTGTTTGCCGAGATCGAGGGTCACATCGATCCCGACGCAGTGCTGGGCTCCAATACCTCGTCCCTCCCGATCACCGGATTGGCCACGGGCGTGACACGGCCGGAGAACTTCGTCGGCATCCACTTCTTCTCACCGGTGATCAAGATGGACCCCGTCGAGGTCATCCGAGGCGAGCAGACCTCGGACGAGGCCCTGGCGAAGGCCATCGACTTCGTGCTGGCGATTGGGAAGTATCCGATCGTCGTCAACGACGGTCGGGGCTTCTTCACCACGCGCGTCTTCGCAACGTTCCTCACCGAGGCGATCAAAATGCTGCACGAGGGGATCGACCCGGCGGTGATCGAGCAGGCCGCCCTTCAGGCCGGGTATCCCGCCGGGCCCCTGCAGCTGGCCGACGAGCTGAGCTTTGGGACGATGCGCAAGATCATGGACGAGACGCTTGCGGCCGCCGATCGCGACGGCACTCCAGCCTCCGAAGCGGCCGACGGGCGCCGTCTGACGCGCCGTGCACCGAACGTCCGGGGACGCCATGGCACCAGCCTGAGGGTCAGGACCGCTGATACACCCGCACGTAGTCAACCGACATCTTGGCGGGGAACCGGGTGGAGCCATCCGGGTAACCCGGCCAGGTACCCCCGATCTGCAAGTTGATGAGGAGGTTCATCGGGTTGTCTGCGGTGAACGGCTGCGGAAAGCGCGGCTGGGTTCCGCCGTCGGCAGGCCAGGCGTCCGCCTTCGGACCCTGGTCGCCCCACTTGTAGGAGCCACCTTCGCCCAGCTTGTGGACCTGCTTGCCGTCGATGAACCACGCGATGGAGCGGGGCTCCCATTCGACGGCGTAGGTGTGCCAGGCGGAGATATCTCCGCCGGTGAGCTTGGTGCTCTTGCCCATCTTGGAGCACCCCCACCCACATCGATTGTGGCTCCAATGTGCCGTCGTCGTCGCCTCGTCGGCCCGGTCGCCGAACGTCTCCACGATGTCGATCTCTCCGGACTGCCCGTTATCGCCGTACGGGTAGTTCTCAGACAGCATCCACAGTCCGGTCCAGAGTCCCTTTCCCTTCGGCATTTTCGCCCGGACTTCGAAGCGACCATACGCCTGGGAGAACTTGCCCTTCGTGCGGACCAGGCCGGTCGAGTAATCCCGATCGATTCCGCCGTTGTTCGGGCAACGGACTTGCTCCTTGCGTCCCTCGATCACCAGCGCACCATCGGCCACGCTCACGTTGTCGGGTGTGTTGCAGTGGATGGAGCCACCGCCGTCGCCATAGGTGGAGTGCTCCGGGGTCCACTTCGACGTGTCCAGGCTGGAGCCTTGGAATTCGTCCGAGAAGGTGAGCTTCCAGCTTTGAGGGGGTGGGTTCGTCGGGGGCGGTGGGGACGGCTCGCAGGCGGCCAGCACGCTGGCGCCCGCGATCACAGCTACCAGACAGTTCCGTACTCGCATGGTGAAGGCTCGCTTCGTTGGGAGACGTGCGGAACCTTCATTTCTACCCGATCGCTCGGAGTCTCACGTAATTGCCGTGAGAATTCACATGGGACGGAGCGGGCCCGAAGAGGGCTTGTGGTCGCCAGCAGTACACGGACGTGCGATGCGCCCATGCCCTCTGCCCGACCGTTCACGACGGCAACCTTGTTCCCAAGCAACACCATGGCAAGTCCCCCTTCAATTGCTCCCGTCCGCTCGTGCTGGCGAAGCGTTGGTGTCCTGCGGGTCACCGGTTGGATCGATGAAGGGGTGACGTTGCACGGCGATGCGTCGGTTCATAAACAACCGCGCCACCACGAGCAGGGCGAGTCCGTAGAGCACGGTCTGAACGACCGGCCCGAGGATCGCCGCTTGTTGTTGACTGGCGCCCTCGATCAGGCGGCGGGGGCCGTAGAACGGCAGAAACTTGGCGATGGCGGCGTCGGGCCCCACCGCGAGCTGCATGCCCACCACGCCGATCAGCACCAGGGTGCCTTCGAGTTCACGAGACAAGGCCGATCCCACCGCCAACCCGAACGGCACCGACTGCAACGCAACGAGGGCCACGCCAAGCACGAGGACCCACGGACGCGCCGGGTGGGAGATCACGCTCATCAAAACGCTGAAACCGGCGGCGATGACGAGGCCAAGCGGCCCGAGAAACAGGAGCCGGCCGATCAGCAGATCGACCGGGCGGTAGCCGCCGAGGATGAGGCGCTGGTCGACGTTTTGTGAGGAGAGAACCGAGAACAGCGTTGCCCCCGAGACGGCGAAGGCCATGCCGATGCCACCGGCGGACAGGGCCTGGGTGTTGTCGCGGCTTGACGCAAGGTAGAAGGACAACGGCAGGGCGACGAGGAGGCCCAGGGCGACGTGGCGACGGGTCAGGTCGCGGCCGTGCATCTCCGCCATAATCAACACCCGCTGCAGTGCCTTCATGAGCCGTCTCCTTTCACCATCCAGGGTGATGTGCCCTCGACGGGTGTGCGGGCAGCTCGACCACCCGGTCGACGCGGTCCAGTTCGGCGAGCATGTGGGTGACGACCACTACCGATTTGCCGGCGCGACGCCACGTCTCGCAGTGGTCCCAGAAGTTGACGTACGTGCCCCGGTCGAACCCTTGGTAGGGCTCGTCGAGCAGCAGCACGGACGGGTCGGTCAGCAGGGCCAGCGCCAGGTTCAGCTTCTGGCGGGTACCGCCCGATAGGTCGGCCACGACCGTCCGTTCGTGCATCGGATAGCCAAATTCCTCGAGAGCGGCATAGCCACGACGCAGCGATTCGGCCCGACCCAGCCCGCTGCCACGACCAAACATCACCAGGTGATCCTCCGCCGTGAGCAGGTCGAACAGCCCCGGAGTCTGCGGGCAGTACCCGATGGCCCCGCCAAGTTGAACGGTGCCGCTGTCGACTCGGATCAGCCCGGCGCAGATCCCCATCAGCGTGGACTTGCCAGCCCCGTTTTCGCCGGTGAGCGCCACCACCTCCCCGCGTGCCACCGCCAGGTCGACGTCTTCAAGGATCGTGGTACGCCCGAAGCGTTTACACACCCCGGAGACAACGAGTTGATGCATCGTTATGAACGTACCCCCGGCATCGGCATCGACGGTTGCAGCCCTGCCCTCGCCGGGCTACACCACGGCGGCGCGGTAGCTGGTGAAGATGTCGCCTGGCAGTGGGTGGTGCAGCTTCCAGGTGATCTGGATAGGCCGCTCGGACCGGTGCTCGACGTAGCTGGCGGTGCCGGCGCAGAAGTAGGGCAGTGTGCGGCCGGATTCGTCCTGCTTGGCGGTGCGGACGAACAGTGCGACCGTGCGATCTCGGGCCTGGTGGTGGATGTAGTTCTGGCGCCGGTGTCGAGCATCCAAAACCGCAAAAGAAGAGCGGCAGGTCAAGAAGGACAAGAAGGCCGGCAAGGGGACCGTCCCGAACTAGGCCGACGACAGCTCACCCAGGTCGGGGGATGCCGACGCGGCGGAACGCGTGGTCCACTGAAGCTGAGGGACTGGCCCGAGCACCAGCGGACTACACCGAGAGAGGAGCCGACGTGACGGACGCGCCCCGGAAATGTGATGTCTTTGTGGTCTTCGGGATCACCGGCGACCTGGCGAAGGTGATGACGTTTCGGTCGTTGTACCGACTGGAACGCCGGGGGTTGATCGACTGCCCCATCGTCGGCGTTGCATTCGAGGACTGGACCAAGGACCAACTTGTTGAGCGGGCCAGGGACTCGATTGTGGGAACGGGCGAAGAACTCGATGACGAGGTGTTCGGCCGGCTGGCCAACCGGATGTCCTATGTGCAGGGCGACTTCGCGGACGACTCCACGTACGGACGGGTGGGCGCAGCGATCACAGGTGCTGAACAGCCTGTGTTCTACCTCGAGATCCCACCGTTCCTGTTCGCCACCGTCATCAAAGGACTGTCCGACGCCGGACTCACCGGCACAGCGCGGGTCGTGGTGGAGAAACCGTTCGGCAACGACCTCGCATCGGCGCGGGCGCTGGCCGATGAGCTCCACCAGTACCTCGATGAGTCGCAGCTGCTGCGGATCGACCACTACCTCGGCAAGATGGGTCTCGAGGAGATCCTCTACCTGCGATTCGCCAACACGCTGCTCGAGCCGGTGTGGAACCGCAACTACCTGGAGTCGGTGCAGATCACCCTGGCCGAGAACTTCGGAGTGGCCGATCGCGGCCACTTCTACGATCCGGTTGGAGCCCTCCGCGACGTCGTGGTCAACCACCTCATGCAGGTGGTTGCGGCCGCCGCCATGGAGCCACCGGCCGGTGGGCATCCGGGCTACCTCAAAGATGCGGTGGTCGCGGCGTTCCGGGCGGTCGATGACGCCGACCCCGCTCACTACGTGCGGGGACAATACGACGGCTACCTCGATGTCGACGGCGTTGCCGCCGACTCGACGACCGAGACGTTCGCCGCGCTTCGCCTGGAGATCGACAACTGGCGCTGGTCGGGTGTCCCGTTCTTCATCCGCACCGGCAAGTGCCTGGCCACCACCCAGACCGAGCTCCGGCTCGTGTTGAAGAACCCACCGAGGCTCGGTTTTGGAGAGCTGCGCGGCCACCGGGCCGAAACGGACCAGATCGTGGTGAAGCTCGACCCCTCCACCGGCGTGCAGATCACGCTGGACGCCCTCCGTTCGGGCACGCCCCACCCCGAACCGATCACGCTCGACATGTTGTTCGCAGACGAGGGCGGCGAAGGCCCCACCCCCTACGAGGTGCTTCTGCACGCCGCCATGACCGGTGCCAAGACGCGCTTCACCCGCCAGGACGGGGTGGAAGAAGCATGGCGGGTCATGCAACCGCTCCTTGATTCCCCTCCGCCGGTGCACACCTATGCGCCCGGGACCATGGGCCCCGAAGCCGCTGATGCGCTTGTCAACGGCATCGGCAAGTGGCACGAGCCATGGACCTGATCGAGCTGCAGGGCCCGACGTACCCACCCCGAACAACCTGACCTACCCCCCCCGAGAGACGAGCGCCGTCGTGACCAACACCGCTGGGTACCCACCGATCGCTGATCATGGCCTGATCGGCGACATGCAGTCGGCGGCACTTGTTTCCACCGACGGCGCCATCGACTTCTTCTGCTGCCCGCGCTTCGACTCTGCGAGCGTGTTCGCCGCGCTGCTCGATGCCGACAAGGGCGGGGCGTTCCGCGTGGACGCAAACGACCCGTCGACCGTGACCAAGCAGATGTACCTGCCGGACAGCGCCATCCTGGTCACCCGGTACCTGGCGAACACCGGCGTCGCAGAACTCATCGACTTCATGCCGATCGACGATCCGCACGTGGCCCACGGACGACGCCGCATCGTGCGGATGCTTCGGTGCGTGCGGGGTCACTTCGAGTTCCGGGTCCGAGTGGCTCCGCGTTTCGACTTCGCCCGCCGCGCCCACACCACGAGCGTCGATGGCCACCACGCTCACTTCGACGCTGGGGAGGTCGTGCTGGGACTGTCGTCGTCAGAGGTGCTCGAACGGGATGGGGACGACGCCACCGCACACGTGGCGCTCTCGGAAGGTGACCAGGCCGGATTCGTGCTGGATGCGACGGCCGGTGCCACTCCACAGCGCGTGAAACGCGACGAGCTCCAGGCGCTTTTCGAGGCCACGAACGGTTATTGGCACGACTGGGTCGAGCGAGGACGCTACCGGGGTCGATGGCGCGAGACGGTCTACCGGTCCGCCATCACCTTGAAGCTCATGACGTATGCGCCCTCGGGCGCCATCGTGGCCGCACCCACGGGCGGGCTCCCCGAACAGATCGGAGGCGAACGCAACTGGGACTACCGCTACACCTGGGTACGCGACGGATCCTTCTCGGTGCGGGCGCTGCTCAAGCTGGGCTTCGAGGACGAGGCGGTGGGCTTCTCGCTCTGGATGCGCCGGCGTGCGGAGGAGCGGCGGTCCGACGGCTCGACACCGCTCAACATCATGTACCGAGTCGACGGCAGCTCCGACCTGACCGAGGAGATCGTGGAGGGTTTCGACGGCTACCGCGGTTCGAGCCCCGTGCGGATAGGGAACGGTGCGGCGGATCAGCTGCAGCTCGACATTTACGGCGAGTTCCTCGACGCGTTACTCCTCATCGACGAGGCGGGCTACTTCCTGGGAAACGCCGGCTGGGCCGACATCATCGAGATCATCGACTGGCTGTGCGATAACTGGGACCGACCGGAGGAGGGGATCTGGGAGACACGGGGCGGGCAACGTCGCTTCGTGTACGGGCGACTGATGACCTGGGTCGCGTTCGACCGGGCGATCCGCATCGCAACCAACCGATCGCTGCCGGCGCCGCTTCAGCGATGGACCGATGTGCGCGACGAGCTGCACCGAACAATCCACAGCAAGGGTTGGAACGCGGAGATGGCTGCGTTCGTTCAGTACGAAGGCGGCGATGTCCTGGATGCATCGCTGCTGTTGATGCCGCTCGTGGGCTTCATCTCACCGACCGACCCCAAGTGGATCTCCACCCTGGCGGCCATGGACCGAACGTTGGTGTCCGACAGCCTGGTGTACCGCTACGACCCAAGTGCGTCCCCCGACGGGCTGGCGGGCTCGGAGGGCACGTTCTCACTGTGTACCTTCTGGTATGTCTCCGCTCTGGCGAAGTCCGGCCGGGTCACCGAGGCCCGGCTCACGTTCGACAAAATGTTGACCTACGCCAACCACATCGGCCTGTTCTCAGAGGAAATCGGGGCCACCGGCGACCAGCTCGGCAACTTCCCCCAGGCGTTCACCCACCTCTCGCTCATCGTGGCAGCGATGGACTTGGATCAGGCTCTCGGCAATGGCTGAGCAACGGTCCACGGTGGTGGTGGTCGGGGGCGGATTCGCAGGTGTCGGATGCGCGACCCGGTTGGCCCGCCACGATGTTGCGGTCACGCTGTTGGACCGTAACAACTACCACCAGTTCCAACCGCTGCTCTACCAGGTGGCCACCGCCGAACTGGCGGTGGTTGATGTGGCCCGGCCGCTGCGGGGGATCTTCGCCAGGCATCCCAGCGTCAGGGTCAAACGGGTCGACGTCGTCTCGGTCGACGTCGACGGTCGAAGCGTCACCACCGCCGACGGTGACACGTTCGGCGGCGACTACCTCGTGCTCGCAGCGGGTTCGAAACCGAACTTCTTCAACACTCCCGGAGCGCAGCAGCATGCGTTTCCGCTCTACTCGGTCGCCGATGCCAACCGGCTGCGCAACCGGCTGTTCGAGGTGTTCGAGGACGCCGACAACGACGCGACACTTATCGATCGGGGTGCGCTCAACATCGTCGTGGTCGGCGCTGGACCCACCGGCGTCGAGACGGCCGGGGCGGTGGCCGACCTGGTCAATGACGTGATGCCCAAACGCTACCGGGACCTCGACCTGGACAGGGTGGCCATCACCATCGTCGATCTGGGCCCGGCGGTGCTCGGACCCTTTTCCGACACGGCGAGCGCCTATGCGACGAAGCGACTCGGGACCCTCGGGGTGAACCTCCGCCTGAAAACAGGGGTTGAGGAGGTCACGGCCGAGGGCGTCCTACTCAGCGACGGCACCGAGATCGCCAGCCGGACCGTCGTGTGGGCAGGGGGAATCACCGCACCTGATCTGGCTGCTACATCGGGCCTCGATGCCGGCAGGGGTGGTCGCCTCACGGCCCAACCCGATCTGACAGTGCACGGGCATCCGAGCGTCTATGCGATCGGCGACATGGCCAACATGACCGACGACACCGGCCAGGCACTCCCGCAGTTGGGGTCGGTCGCCTTGCAAGCAGGCCGCTGGGCCGCACGGAACATCCTCGCCGACGTCGATGGCCGTCAGCGGGAACCGTTCCGCTACCGCGACAAGGGGATCATGGCCATGGTCGGCCGGGGCTCGGCAGTTGCCGAGGTCGGCAAACGGCACCACGAGCTTCACGGAACGGTCGCCTTTGCGGCCTGGTTGGGAGTGCACGCCTGGCTCATGAGCGGCGTACGTCAACGCGTCGACGCCTTCGTGTCATGGGCGTGGGACTTCCTCGGTGCCAGCCGAGGGGACGCAGTGATCGAGACGGACTCGGCCCGGATCGACTGGGGAGACCAGGACCCGACCGGCGGATCACCCTGACCGGTGCGTGGTCAGGTTGCGGACCCCGCTTCGCACCGACGGCTGGTAACTGAGGCGGGACGCCTAGCCCGCGATGATTCCACCGTCGGAGACAAAAGCGCCGCCCGTGGAATAGCTCGACATGTCCGATGCCAGGAACAACACCAGGTTGGACACCTCTTCGGGGTCCCCGATGCGCTTCATGGGGATCTGCTCCACGTACGCCTGGACGACGTCCTTGATGTCGTCGGCCTCGATGCCAGGGGTAGAGACGGCGCCGGGATGCACCGAGTTCACCCGGATGTTGTACTCGGCATATTCCTGGGCCACCGCCTTGGTCTCCTCCAGGATCTGGCCTTGGCGCCGTTCGATCAGTTTGTTTCGGACCTGGAGCTCCGTGGCGTCCCCCGGCACGCCTGCGAGGTACGAAGTCGTCCCTGAAAATCAGGCTCACCTCGATCGACCGCCATCTTGAGCACCAGCCCGATGAGATCGGAGGCTGCGTCGAGTCGACCCCACATCCAGTCGTTGTTGCGCCACCGGTGATCGAGGAACGCGGAGAAGTTGGCCAGTTCGTTGCCGGCGAGCTTCACCTCCGGCCGAAGGAAGTTCTCGCGGCCCACCCAACCGTCCCGGTGTGAGCAGTCCAGCTTCTTCGACTCGGCGAACAAGGTGCTGAACCGAGCTGCCAACGGTGTCTCCGCTGCCGCCGAGATTCGGACGAGCACCACCTCTTCACCGCTAACGCCGCCCGAGGCCTCCTCACGCATCCCTTCCATTTCCAGCGCCCCCAGCCGATCAGAAATCGGCCGAGTGGGGGGATCGGTCAGGATGCGATCGAGCAGCGCAGGCGAGTGATCATCCGAAACACCCCCGGCATCCTGGCGGCCGAGAAACGTCGAGACAACGCCGATGAGCGCTTCCGTGACGACTTGGCGTAGATCAACGATGTCGCCGCCCTGCCCGAACGGTGCCATCGACGGAAACCCGGGCCCGTCGTATCCGATCGCTTGTTGGAGAGCGACGTCGAC
>ERZ1026796.1577-NODE-1577-length-14882-cov-2.590579_pt1 | contig 14882 bp, 12 predicted proteins | sample MGYA00520874_ERZ1026796 | MGnify/ENA primary metagenome ERZ1026796 (study PRJEB33270, sample SAMEA104284474) | anaerobic digester metagenome | biome: Anaerobic digester microbiome; feature: mesophilic sludge digester; material: Anaerobic digester biomass...
CACTGTAATGGTCGGCCACGGCGTCGCTTCCGGCACAGCCGTTGCTGGTAGGAAGTGAGCGTGCTCATCCTGCTGCCCTCCTCGGAGGCGAAGTCGTCGGTCGGTCGCGGCCACGCGCTCGACCCGGCCAGGTTGTCGTTCCCGGCCCTGGCGCCCACCCGCGCGGCGGTGCTGGCAGCGCTGATCGAAGTGAGCGGGCTGCCCGATGCGACACATCGCCTCGGCGTTCGCGAGAACCTCGGCGAGCTCGTGCACCGCAACGTGTCACTTCGTGAAGCGCCCACGGCCAGCGCGGCGACGGTCTACAGCGGTGTCGTGTACGACGCGATCGGTGTGGCAAACCTCGACCCGCCGTCGCAGCGCCGAGCACGGGCGTGGATCGTCGTCGTCTCTGCATTGTGGGGGGCGGTGCGGCTGGGCGATCGCATCCCGTCGTACCGGCTCAACATGTGTGGTCGTCTGCCCGGGCTGGGGCACCTTCCGCAGGTGTGGCAGGCGCCCTTGGCCGAGGTGCTGCCTGCCGCGGCCGGGCGCGGTGTCGTCGTCGACTTCCGGGCCGCCGAGTACGCCACAGCGTGGCGACCGACCGGTGCCCTCGCCGAGCGCACGGTGGTGGTGAAGGTGGTTCGCGACGACGAGCGCTCTCGTGGCGCTGGCTCGTACAACGCCAAGCACACCCAGGGCCGCATCGTGCGCCGCATCGTCACCGATGCCATCGACGCATACCGACCCGAGGCACTGGCCGAGTTGCTCGCACAGCACTTCGAGGTCGACCTGCGGCATCCACGGCGCCCGGGCCACCCCTGGTCGCTGCACGTCGTCGAGTCGCCCAGCTGACAACGGCCCCACGCCTGGTTGGATCGGTGGCGGGAGCCACGACCCCCGCTCGTGTCACCCGAAGAGCACCGCTGTCCGTCTGTCTCTTCGGTGACCACCAACGGACCGCACGCGATGTTCGTCGTATCGAGAGGACCCGACCATGAAGCGACCGCAGATCGAACGTGTCGCACTTGGCCTCATTGCCGTCTTCATGCTGCCTGCGGGCTTGCAGGCGACCCTCGCACCGAAGTCCTTCTTCGATGACTTCCCGCTCGGGCGTGGCTGGATCGCGCATCAGGGTGACGCCTACAACGAGCACCTTGTGCGCGATGTCGGGGCGCTGTTCCTCGCGTTGATCGTCGCCACTGCCTGGGCAGCGTCGCGCGGTGGGCCCGCCCGCCCCGTTGCGGTGGCATGGCTCGTGCAAGGTGTCCTCCATCTCGTGTTTCATGCCGGTCATCTCGACGGGTACGACACGGTCGACAAGGTCGGGTTGATCGTGTCGTTGATCACCGTCCCGTCCCTCGCGTTGGTCGCCCTGTGGGCCGGCAGGGCCGAGCACTCGGCGCACCCATGACGAGCCCGCTTGCGCTGCCCCCGACCGGTGCCGAGGCGGCTGAGGACTTCGCGTTCGTGTGGCGGTGGTTGCTCCTCGGTATGGCCACCGGCGGTTGGGCGGGTTTCTTGGTCGGCGGTGTCGGTGGTCGGATCGCGATGTTCGTGTTGCGGCTCACTTCGACGGATTCGGTGCGTGGCACTCAGAGCGACGACGGCTTCACGATCGGGCAGCTCAGCGGTGCCACGGTGTTCCTGCTTGCAGTCACAACAGTCCTCGGGATGGTCGTCGGCGTCGCCCTGGTGTGTGCTCGCAGCCAGATGCCGGGCAGTGCGGGTGCAGTGCTCATCGTCTTGGCCGCCGGCACGCTCGGCGCGTCGCAGATCATCAAGCCGAATGGCGTCGACTTCACCAGGCTCGCCCCATTGCCACTCGCGTGTGCGATGTTCACTCTGATCCCTCTCGGTGGGGCAGCGCTCACTCTGTGGATCACGGCTCGTTGGAGTGTTTGGTGGTGGCAGAACCCGCGTCGGACGGTGCTCGCTGCGTTGCCTTTGGTGCTCGTCGTGCCCACCTTCTTCGTTTCGATCCCGTTCATCGTCGTCTCGCTCGCCATTGGCGGCATGGCCCTACGAGTCGGGCGCTTGCGACAAGCGCTCACCAACCGCATCGGGACAATCGTGGTGATGATGCTCGCAGGAGCGATCCTCGTTGCCGCGTCGGTGGCGCTCGTCAGCGACATCGCCGAGATCGTGTAGGTCAGGTGCCGCTGCGGGCCGAGACCAGGAACGGCGCGCCGCCGGTTGGCCGGTTCACCACCATTCCGACGGGGTGTGGCGTCTCGCCGGCGGTGGGTGTGAGGTCGAGGCGTTGCGCGAGGCGCGAGATGATGAGGGTGAGTTCCATCTGGGCGAGCGCGAAGCCGATGCACATGTGGGGACCGCGCCCGAATGGCACCCAAGCTTGGTCGGTCAAGGCCTTCTGCTCTGGGGTCATCTCGGCAAACCTGTCCGGGTCGAAACGCAACGGGTCGCGCCACGAGCCCGGGTCGCGGCCGGCCAGATGTGGTGACCAGACCACGAGCGTTCCCTTCCGGACCCGGTATGCCCCGAGTCTGAGATCAGTGGCTGCCATGCGAGCGCCGACGAGCCCAGCTGGGTGAAGCCGTAGTGACTCGTGCACCACACGACCCGCGTACTCGAGCTTGGCGAGTGTGCCGGGGTCGGGCTCGGTGACGGCCGCAGCGGGTGGGCCGAGCACTTCGTCGGCCTCGGCTCTCAATCGCAGCCAGACGCCGGGGGAGAGTGCTGCACACCACAACATCCACGAGAGCACCGACGCGGTGGTGTCGTACCCGGCGCCGATCAGTGTCTTGACCTGGTCGCGGATCTCGGCATCGGTGAGCGAACCCTCATTGACGATCGCTTCCAGGACGTCGAAGGGGTCACCTGTTGGCTGGCAACGTCGTCGAGCGATCTCGGCATCGATGATTGCGGCGATCGCGCGCCCGTCGGCCCGGACGCGCGAACGCGCGGTGAACGGCAACGGGTGCGGCATCTGCTTGACCGCAGGCGCCTCGATGAACTGTTGCGGACGTTCGTACAGTTCGCCGATCTCGTCGGCGCGTTCGGCGAGCGGCTCGCCGAAGAAGGCGTGCACGGTGATGCCGAGGATCAGCTTGCGACCGATGGGGTAGAGATCCAGCTCGATCGGTTCGGTGCCCAGCGATCGTGTGACGCGGTCGATCGCAGCATCGGTGCGTGCTGCGATCATCGGGATCCAAGCGTTGAGCCGGCGACGGGTGAACGCCGTTTGCACCGAGCTGCGTCGTCGGTGATGGTCCTCCCCATCGGACACGATCATCGAGCCCTTTCCGACAACGAACTGAACCCCGACCATGTTGAACTTGTGTCCCCAGCGGAAGGACTCGGCCGGCATCGAGAACATCTCGTGCAGCAGGGTGGGATCCCCGATCACTGCAATGCGTGTGAGGCCCAGTCGCAGCTCGCTGATCGGGCCGTATGAGTTGTGCAGTCCGTCGAGCGCGGTGGAAGGGTCGCGAAAGAGCTGGCGAACTCGACGCAGCGTGTCGATGCCCCGCGGCCCCGGCATCGCCATGGTCTCAATCCGCGTCGACGCTTCTGGGTGGTTCATGATGCCAGCATCGTCCCGCCGGCGGCGATGCGCCAGACCCTGCCGCTGCACAGGGCAGCGCGAAGTATCCGTCGTGTTCGGTCTCGAGGTCGAGCCTGTCGATCAACCTCACCGGTCGAACTTCAGCGCGCGACCGGCTTCCAGCCCGGTCGGCGCAGGACGTACCCGAGTCGATCGCGCATGTTGCCGGCGGAGCGTACGTCGCGGGCGATGTCGGCCATTTCGTGGTAGGCGATGCGCAACGGGTTGTAGGTCTTGATGTTCTTGGTGAGGCCGTACTTGATGCGCCGCACCTCGGGCTCGAAGGTGCCGAACAGCCGGTCCCACACGATGAGGATGCCGCCGTAGTTCTTGTCGAGGTACTGCTGGTTGGCCCCATGGTGCACGCGGTGGTGCGAAGGGGTGTTGAGCACCTGCTCCGCCGCCGCTGGCAGGCGATCGATGGCCTCGGTGTGGATCCAGTACTGGTAGAGCAGGTTGAGCTGGCCCGCTCGCATCGTGGTCTTGCTGGCGTAGCCCAGCAGGGGCATGGGGGCGAACACCCAGAACGTGAGGAAGCCCGACCAGGGCTGGCGCAGCGCCGTGGACAGGTTGTAGCGCTGGCTCGAGTGGTGAGTGACGTGGTTGGCCCACAACAACCGCACCTCGTGCATCCACCGGTGGTCCCAGTAGTACAGGAAGTCCCACAGCACCATGGCGGTGAGGAACGATCCGCGGCGGCGCCCGACGTTGGAGACGCGGTGGCGGAACAGGAAGCGGTCGAAGCGGCTGAACGCAGCAGCGGTGACGAACGAGAAGGCCACGTTGCCCACCAGCATCGAGAGGCTGGCGGTGGTGTCCTTGCGCTCGTAGCCCACGGGCACCAGTGGGTCGGGCGGCAGCTGGGTACCCGAGAGCGTGGCTTGGTCGGCGTCGTCGAGGTCGCCGTCGGTGCGCTTGGGCACCTTTCGCAACCACGCATACTCGGCCAGCATCGTGACGACGAACAGCGGGGCCGAGGCCAGGTCGACCGCATCGAGCTTCTTGGTCGCTTTGCTCACGTCAGAAAGTTAGCGGCCGGTCCGGGTCTGCGTACAAGCGCTCGCCGCCGCCGCCGCCTCCGCCTCCGCCGGCCTGGGCCCTTGCCATCTCGACAGATTGGCACGTAGAGTAGTCGATCGAGCGCCGATAGTGCGCTGGCGAGGCGGAAGTACCAATGAAGTTCGAGTCGTTGACCGATCTGGAAACCAGAGGGTTCGTGGTGCTGCGCGGCTTTCTCACGCCCGAGGAGGTGCAGCTGCTGCGCGACGACCACGCGCAGCTGTCGCTCGACGACAACCGCAACTTCAACGCGAAGACGCCGAACGCCGACGTGATCGGCCGGCTGACGCCTCGCTTCGACGACGTGCTGCGCCAGGTGAACGAGCAGACGACGGTGCGCGCCGACGTGTACGTGCCCGACACGTCGGTCTACTTCGCCGTTGGCACCGCGGCCGGTGTCAACTTCCCATGGCACCAGGACCACGAGAGCTTCTACATCGTCCAGAACCACTTCGACTACGTCAACTTCTACATGCCGATCATCAAGCCGGATCCGACGAAGTCGAACATCTGCCTCGTTCCCTTCGACGTGCTGCAGCGGGAGGCCCCTCGTGCCCACGACTTCCTCGTGCGCAACGGCGCGGGCCACTTCCACCCGGTCGGTGGCCGGTGGCTGGCGACCAACGATGATCTCGGCGGCATGCGCGTCATCAATGCGGACTTGGAGGAGCTCGCGGTCACTCCCGAGCTCTGTGTCGGCGATCTGTTGCTGATGCGCGGCGACATCGTCCATCGCACGCAGGACGCGGACACCGATCGTGTTGCACTGTCGTGGAGAGCTGCCGCCGGCTCCACCGTGATCCGCCGTTCGAGGCTGGCTGCCGGCGGCGTGCGCAAGGCCCAGATGATGCGCAGGCACGCGGCGCCGTTTCAGAAGATGCTCGACGCGTTCGACCGCGCGAACAAGGACGAGATGCCGCTCACCGAGATGCTCGACATCTATCGAACCACCTCCGCACCCGCACCGATCGACCCACGCGCCTTCTCGCGGCGACTGTTCCACGAGAAGCGGCGCGCCCACACGCTCGGCGGCTACGTGGCCAGCATGCCGATGACGGCCAGCCTGAGCGGGCTGCACTTCGCTCAGCAGTGCAGCAATCGGCTGGGTGCTGCTCGCCAGCGGGTGCACGCCGGCCGCCGAGCCGAGTGAGCCGGGGGAGTCGGCTCCCTCCACCAGCCGCCGGAACCGCTCGACCGCCTGTGCACGTCCGCTCGGCCGGCGAGCGAACGTGCACAGACGTGAGTGGCGGTGTCGGGCTCAGGCGAGGTCGAAGCGATCGGCGTTCATGACCTTGCACCACGCGGCGACGAAGTCGGTGACGAACTGCTGCTGTGCATCGCTCGATCCGTAGACCTCGGCGATGGCTCGCAACTGGGAGTTCGCTCCGAAGACGAGGTCGCAGCGGGTGGCTGTCCACTTGATGTCGCCGCTTGCCCGGTCGCGGCCCTCGAACTGGTCGTCGGAGCCACCGGTGGGCTGCCACTCGGTGTTGATGTCGAGCAGGTTGACGAAGAAGTCGTTGCTGAGCGTCTCGACTCGGTCGGTGAAGACACCGTGCGCAGACCGGTTGGTGTTCGCGTTCAACACGCGCATGCCACCGACGAGCACCGTCATCTCCGGAGCGGTGAGCGTGAGCTGCTGCGCACGATCCACCAGCAGGGCCTCGGCCGGCAGCTCGTGGCCCGTGGCGAGGTAGTTGCGGAACCCGTCGGCGGTGGGTTCGAGCACCGCGAAGGAGTCGATGTCGGTCTGCTCCTGCGATGCGTCGGTGCGCCCCGGCGTGAAGGGCACGGTCACGTCGTGGCCGGCGCGCTTGGCTGCGGCCTCGACTGCCGCGCACCCGCCGAGCACGATCAGGTCGGCCATCGACACGGTCGCGCCGGAGCGGTTGAACTTGGCGCGGATGCCTTGCAGCGTGGGCAGGATCCGGCGCAGTTCGTCCGGGTTGTTGACCTCCCACTCGTCCTGCGGGGCGAGGCGCAGGCGCGCACCGTTGGCGCCGCCGCGCTTGTCGCTGGTGCGGAACGTCGAGGCCGATGCCCAGGCGGTCGACACGAGGTCGCCGATGCTCAAGCCCGATGCGAGGAGGGTGGCCTTCAGCGCAGCGATGTCGGCGTCGCCGATCAGCTCGTGGTCGACGGCGGGCACGGGATCCTGCCAGATCAGCTCCTCCTGGGGTACCTCGGGGCCGAGGTAGCGTGCGATCGGGCCCATGTCGCGGTGGGTGAGCTTGAACCAGGCGCGGGCGAAGGCGTCGGCGAACTCGGTGGGGTTCTCGTAGAAGCGACGCGAGATCCGCTCGTACGCCGGGTCCATCCGCAAGGCCATGTCGGCCGTGGTCATCATCGGCGCATGTGTGCGCGACGGGTCGTGCGCGTCGGGCACGGTGCCTTGCGCCTCGGGGTTCGAGGGGGTCCACTGCTGCGCGCCGGCCGGGCTGTGCGTGAGCTCCCACTCGTACCCGAACAGGGTGTCGAAGTAGGTGTTGTCCCACTTGATCGGAGTGCGGGTCCAGGCCCCCTCGATGCCGCTGGTGGTGGTGTCGACGCCCTTGCCGGTGCCGAACGCGTTCTTCCAGCCCAGGCCCAGCTGCTCGATGGGTGCGCCCTCGGGCTCGGGGCCGACGAGCGCAGGGTCGCCCGCACCGTGGGCCTTGCCGAAGGTGTGCCCGCCGGCGACGAGAGCGACGGTCTCCTCGTCGTCCATCGCCATCCGGGCGAAGGTCTCACGAATGTCGCGAGCCGAGGCGAGTGGGTCGGGGTTGCCGTTCGGCCCTTCCGGGTTCACGTAGATCAGCCCCATCTGCACCGCGCCGAGCGGGTTCAACAGCTCGCGGTCGCCGCGGTAGCGCTGGTCGCCGAGCCAGGTGGTCTCCGGGCCCCAGTAGATGTCCTCCTCTGGCTCGAACACGTCGACGCGGCCACCGGCGAAACCGAAGGTCTCGAAGCCCATCGTCTCCAGCGCGACGTTGCCGGCGAGCACCATCAGGTCGGCCCACGAGAGCTTGCGCCCGTACTTCTGCTTGATCGGCAACAGCAGCGCGCGTGCCTTGTCGAGGTTGCCGTTGTCGGGCCAGCTGTTGAGCGGGGCGAAGCGCTGTGTGCCGTTGCCCGCGCCACCGCGACCGTCTTTGATGCGGTAGGTGCCGGCGCTGTGCCACGCCATGCGAATGAAGAAGGGGCCGTAGTGGCCGTAGTCGGCCGGCCACCAGTCCTGTGACGACGTCATCAGCGTGGCGAGGTCGTGCTTCACCGCGGCGAGGTCGAGCGTGTTGAACTCCTTCGCGTAGTCGAAGTCGGCACCGAGCGGATTGGAGGCGGGGGAGTGCTGGTGCAGCATCCTCAGGCTCAACTGGTTCGGCCACCAGTGCTGGTTGGCGGTCGACCCAGCAGCAGTGTGGGCGGCGAGAGGGCCGCCCATCACCGGGCAGGTCTGCACGCTGTCGTTGATCTCGAGGGCTGTGTGGTCAGTCATTGCTGCTCCTTGTAACGGTCACGAAGGTCATGTGGTGGAACGACGGCACGACGGGCAGCGGCCCCAGTAGATGACCTCGGCCTCGTCGATCTCGAAACCGTGATCGTCGTTCGCGGTGAGGCAGGGCACTGCCCCGACGGCGCAGTCGATGTCGAAGGTGCTGCCACAGACTCGACAGATGAGGTGGTGATGGTTGTCGTCGACTCGGTTCTCGAACCGTGCCGGCGACCCTGCCGGCTGGATGCGGCGCACGAGGTGCTTGTCGACCAGGACCCCGAGCGAGTCGTACACCGCCTGGCGCGAGATCGAGCCGAGAACGGCCCGCACCTCATCGGTGAGTTCGTCGGCCGTCGCGTGCGGCCGGGCCGACACCGCCCGCATGATGGCCAGCCGCTGCGCCGTCACCTGCACGCCGTGGTGACGCAGGAGTTGGTCCACCTCGTCGGTCGTCTTCGTGTCGGTCGGTTTCGTCACAGCGCTGATCTCACCACAGATTCCGGATTAAGTCAAGTATTGGACACATTCCGGTATCGGGGAAGGATGGTGGTGGCGATGCGTGCGGGGGAACTCGGAAGGAAGCCTCGTCGTGCATCAGAGCCCCGACCGGGATCGGGGGAGCACTCCCATCGCGAGGGGCGTGACGCAGTAGCGTGAGGCCGCGATTCAACAAGATCCTTTCACCGGAGGGGGAGAGGCACCGTGAGCCCGAGCGCCGTCGACTACGTCGACACCGACCGCTACCCCATCGTCGAGGCCGGCCCGGCGCGTGATGCGCTGATCGCCCGGCTGCGCGGGGCCATCGAGGCCGACGGATGTGCGGTGCTGAAGGGTTTCGTGCGAGCCGAGCGCATCGCCGACCTGGTCGAGGAGTGCGACCGTGTCGCTGTGCACGGGCATCGCAACTTCAACCGCACGAACCCGTACTTCACGCAGGACCGGCCGGATCTCCCCGCAGAGCATCCGTTGCGTCGCTTCTACGACCGGTCCAACGCGTTCGTCCCTGCCGACAACTTCAGGCGGGGCAGCATCCTGCGCGAGATCTACGAATGGCCCGTGTTCGCACCATTCGTGCAGGCCGCGCTCGGCGAGCAGCGGTTCTACCGCTACGCCGATCCACTGGCCGACGTCATCGTCAACACCGCCGAAGCGGGGAACGGCTTCCCCTGGCACTTCGACACCAACAACTACACCGTCACCCTTGCCATCCAGAACGCCGAGGTGGGCGGCGACTTCGAGTACAGCCCGCACCTGCGCACCCCCACCGACGAGAACTACGAGGGTGTGCAAGCCGTGCTCGACGGTGATGCCGGCCTGATCCGCACCCTGCACCTCGAGCCCGGCGACCTGCAGATCTTCAAGGGCCGGTACTCCCTGCATCGGGTCACGCCACTCTCGGGGTCGCGGGCGCGGTACGTGGCGATCTTCAGCTACGTCGAGGAACCCGGGATGGTCGGCAGCGCCGAGCGCACCGCCCAGCTCTACGGCCGCGTGCTGCCCGTCCACGTCGAGCGCGCCGGAGTGCGCAGCGACGCACTGGTCGACTGACGGGGATGACCGGCACCAGGTACGCACCGAATGGCAGGCCGACGATGAAAGCCGTCGTCACCACCGGTAACGGCGGCTACGACCGGCTCGACTATCGCGACGTTCCCGTTCCGGTGCCGCTGCTGGGCGAGGTCTTGCTGCAGGTGCTCGCAGCCGGGGTCAACAACACCGAGATCAACACCCGCCTCGGCTGGTACTCGGCGTCTGTTTCCACCGCCACAGCGGCCGTTGTCGAAGAAGCTGCGGCGGAGAACGTGGTCGCACAGGCCGACGGGGGTTGGAACGCGACCACACCGTTCCCGTTCATCCAGGGCACGGATTGCTGCGGCCGGGTGGTCGCGGTGGGGCCCGGTGGCGACGAGAGCACCATCGGATCCCGAGTACTGGTGCGACCGTGCATTCGCCCGGCCGGGTTCGGGTCGATGGACAACGTGTGGATGGGCTCCGACTTCGACGGCGCGTTCGCTCAGTTCGTGACGGTTCCATCGTCGGACATCTTTCCGGTGAGGTGCGACTGGACCGACGTCGAGCTGGGCTCGATCCCGTGCGCCTACGGCACCGCCGAGAACATGGTGCATCGCGCAGGGGTGGCCGAGGGTGAGCATGTGTTGGTAGCGGGCGCGTCCGGTGGGGTCGGCTCGGCAGTGGTGCAACTGGCCAAGCGGCGTGGAGCGACGGTCACCGCGATCGCAGGGAAGGCGAAGATGGACCGGGTGCGGGCGATCGGGGCGGATCAGGTCATTGATCGAAACGACGACGTCGTGCTCGCGCTCGGCGCGGAGTCGATCGATGTCGTCATCGACAACGTCGGCGGGCCGTCGTTCCCCGGCATGCTGAAGGTGCTGCGGCGAGGCGGACGCTACGTGTCCTCGGGGGCCATCGGCGGCCCGCTGGTCACGCTCGACCTGCGTACCTTCTATCTCAAGGATCTCCGGCTGATCGGTTGCACCGCGTGGGATGAGCCGGTGTTCCCCAATCTCGTCGGCTACATCGAGCGAGGCGAGATCCGACCACTCATCGCCAAGACCTTCCCACTGGAACGCATCGCCGACGCGCAGCGCGAGTTCCTGCAGAAGCACCATGTCGGCAACTTCGTCCTCATCCCACCGCCCGCCGGTCACTGACGAGTTGACGGGCGTCGCGCGCAACGCCGTCCGGCCGCCAGGTCGGGTAGCTCGTTCGGGGGATGTTGTGTCCCTGACGTTCGTTCAACATGCGAACATGGGAAATGACACGACGACAGCGCTGCGACCGTTGCGCTGGGCAGATCACGCATCATCAGCGGTGGGCCTCGGGGGAACGATGAGCCTGCCGGCCGGGACCGTCTCGTTCCTCCTCACCGACATCGAGGGATCGACCCAGAAGTGGCAGCTCGCGCCCGACGAGATGGCGGTCGCGGTGGCCCGCCACTACGAGATCCTCGACCTCGCGATCTCGGCTCACGGGGGCGTTCGCCCGGAGGAGCAAGGTGAGGGCGACAGCATCGTTGCCGCGTTCAGCCGGGCGTCCGACGCCTTGAGCGCGGCGCTCGACGCCCAACGTGCGCTGCAGCGCGAACCCTGGCCGGCATCCACCCCGATCGCCGTGCGGATGGCGATCCACACCGGCGAGGCCCGGCTGCGTGACGAGGCGAACTACGTCGGAATGGCCATCATCCGTACTGCAAGGCTTCGCAGCCTGGCGCTCGGGGGTCAGGTGTTGGTGTCGTCGGCGTCGCGCGACCTGGCCCTCGACCAGCTCGGCGACGAGATCTCCTTGAAGGACCTGGGCGAGCACCGGCTCAAGGACCTCGCCCGTCCCGAGCGCGTGTACCAACTGGCCCATTCGGAGCTGACCAGTGAGTTCGCGCCGCTGCGCTCGTTGGACGCCACCCCGAACAACCTTCCGGTTCGCCTCTCGACCTTCATCGGCCGGGTCGACGAGCTGACCACTCTTGCGACTCTGGTCGCGACCCAGCGGATGGTCACGATCACCGGCTCCGGTGGTGCCGGCAAGACGCGCCTCGCCCTGCAGATGGCTGCCGAACAGGTGGATCGGTTCGCCGACGGAGTGTGGTGGATCGAGCTCGCACCACTCGCCGAGGCCGGCGACGTGGCGATCGAGGTGGCGTCGCTGCTGAGTGTGCAGCTGGAGCGTGACAAGCCGCCGTCGCACTCGATCGCACAACGGCTTGGCAACGACGCGACGTTGTTGGTGTTCGACAACTGTGAACATCTGGTGGAACCGGTCGCCGAGTTGATCGCCACCGTGCTGCAGCGATGCCCCAACGTCGTGGTGTTGGCCACCAGCCGAGCCTCCTCGATCTTCCGGGCGAGATCACCTGGCGGGTCCCGCCGCTTGCGCTGCCCTCGCCGGGCGTGGCGTTCCCCATCGAGCGGCTGGGTCAGTTCGACGCCGTCCGCCTCTTCCTCGATCGCGAGCGGGATGCCGTCGAGACGCTGGCAGATCTCGGCGATCGAGCTCGCCGCTGCGAGAGCCAAGTCGCTGGCGCCCGCGCGCATCCTCGACGGGCTCGACGATGCGCTCCGCCTCCTCACCGGCGGCCCGCGCCTGTCGCTGCCGCGCCAGCAGACCCTCGAGGCTTCGATCGCGTGGAGCGTGAACCTGCTCGGCGACCGCGAACGCACGGTGCTTTTCCGAACTTCGGTGTTCAGCGGCTCGTTCGGTCTGGGCGCGGCAGAGGCCATCTGCGCCGGTGCCGATGTGGACGAGTTGGAGGTGCTCGACTCGCTCGATCGGCTCATCGATCACTCACTCGTGACCCCACTGGACCACGAACAGGAGGGCCGCTTCCTGCTCCTCGAGACCGTCCGCCAGTTCGCCGACCGACACCTGCAGGAGCGGGGTGAGTCGTTCGCCCTCGGAATGCACCATGCAGATCACTTCGCAGATCTGGTCCATGACACGGCGCCTCGCGCGCAGAGTGCAGATCAGGACGAGGTGATCGCCCGTCTCACCCCCGACATCGACAACATCCGCAGCGCATTGGCGTTCAAGCAGGAGCATGCAGAACCGCAGCACTTCGCAGCGATGGTGTGCGACCTCGCCCCGTTCTGGGACCAGGCGTTCATGATCGACGACGCCATCACGTGGACCACCCGGGCCCTGGATGCGCTGCCTGATCGCCCCTCGCCAGTGCGCGGACAGCTGCTGGCCCATCGGGCCGAGGCGCGGTTCTTCACTGCCGACCTGGGCTGCGTCACCGATTCGGAATCGGCCATCGAGATCGGCGAGGCGGTCGGCGACCCGATCTCGCTCGGTCGGGGACGGTGGACGCTGGCGGCGCTCTGGTCGTACGTGGACCTCACGACGTTCCTGTCCGCATCGGAGGAGGCCGTCGTTGCGCTGGCCGCAGCGGATGACCAGTACGCGCTGACCGATGCGATGGTGTGGCGATGTCAGGCGCTCGGGGCGAGGGGGCGCGCGTTCGAGGCACGAGTGGCCCTCGACGCTGCCCGCCCCTTGGTCGCAGCACTGGGCAATCCGCATCTACGAGCCATGTTCTGGTACATGGAGGGAGAGATCGCGCTGATGAGCGGCGACGTGGAGAGGGTGGCGGCGCTTGCCGATCGGGCAGCAGCGGTGCTGGCCAACACGACGTTCGCCAGTCCCATCAACCTTCGCCTGCGAGCCGACCACGTTCGCGGCATCGAGTCACCGTTGCTCGGCGAGTTGGAGGCGAGAGCCGATCTCTGCCGCCGGTCGAACAGCTGGCTCGGCGCCGGCCTGTACGACAACGCTCGGCTGACGCATCTTCTCCGGGTCGACCCTGACACCGCATTGACGCTTGCCGATCGAATGGTCGAGAGCTCCACCGGCCTGCTGGCGATGAACGACGCCATCACGTACGGCTCCCATGCAATGGCAGCACTCGGTGCCGGCCGCTACGACGTCGCTTGGGCCAGCGCTGCGGCCGCGGAGGAGCAATCGACCCGTGCCGATTCGGCGTTGATCCTTCCGTTCTGCAGCGCGGTGAAGGCGCTGGTGCTCGCCTCGCGGGCAGAGCACCTCGCGGCGGCGAAGGCTGCTTGTGAGGGGCTCCGTTCCTCGCTCGACTTCGGGCTGCGGATCTTCGTGCATCTCGGTCTGGACGTCCTCGCTCTCGTCGCCGAAGGCAGCGGCGATCCTGTCGAGGCGGCCCGCATGCACGGTGCGTCGCTGGTGGAGTGCGAGCGCGTCGGTGTCCTCCAGTCGTTCGCCCCGTTCGATCGGCTGTGCGCCGAGGCGGTGCAACGAGCCCGAGTCGCGCTCGGCGATGCGGCCTTCGACGAGGCGTGTGCTGCCGGAGCGAAGCTGTCGCTGGACGAGGCCGTCGCATACGCGCTGCGCGCCCGCGGCGAGCGCCGACGGCCGACGACCGGCTGGGACAGCCTCACCCCGACGGAGCGGCAGGTGATCGAGCTCGTCCGATCCGGTCACACCAATCGCGAAGTTGCCGCTCAGCTGCTGATGGGCGTCGAGACCGTGAAGACTCATCTCTCGCACGTGTTCACCAAGCTCGGCCTCTCCAACCGGAGCCAGCTCACTGCACTCGCCACCGAACGAACAGCCAATCCCGGTCCCCTGACCGGAGTGCTCGCACCACATTCGCATCTCACGAAGGACCAGTACTCATGACCACCATCGTCATCGGCGTCACCAGCCACACCACGGCACTCGCTGCCTGCAACCGGGCATTCGAACTCGCACGACCAGGCGACCAGATCCACCTCGTGTACGCCGTGGACGGACGGGGGGCGGACGCCGAAACCGCTCGCAGACACGCGGACGGGTTGTTGGAATCCCTTCAGCTCTCGTCGAGCCGGCCCGTCTCGGTGCACACCATCCTGGCTGAGCCTCACCAGGCCATCCTCGACGTTGCCGAACGCACCCAGGCCGATCTCATCGTGATCGGCAACCGGGGCATGGTGCGCAACGGTCGGTTCACCAAGGCCGCGCCGGCACGCGTGCTGCGCGGCGCGACCTGCTCGGTGCTCGTCGTCGACACGAGCGACGCAGCGACCTGAGCACGCCGACCAGCAGGCTGTCGCTCGCTGCACGTTCGGCGTCGGAGGTGATGACAACCTCGCGTTCGGCCCTCATGACCTGGTGTACGAGCCAAGATCAGAGGGCAATTGCAGACAAAAGTGGAGCTGGGGGGAATCGAACCCCCGTCCATCAGGCACTGTACGTTCGTGCTACGACCATTCCCGACCTTCACCCTGACGCAGGGAGACCGGCGGGTCAGTTGGCCATCGGTTGCCCGGTGGCCCG
>ERZ1026796.1580-NODE-1580-length-14872-cov-3.126823_pt1 | contig 14872 bp, 9 predicted proteins | sample MGYA00520874_ERZ1026796 | MGnify/ENA primary metagenome ERZ1026796 (study PRJEB33270, sample SAMEA104284474) | anaerobic digester metagenome | biome: Anaerobic digester microbiome; feature: mesophilic sludge digester; material: Anaerobic digester biomass | place...
CCGCCAGGCACGCCTCGCGGGCGACGAACTCGGTGATGCCATGCCTCCGGTGACAGACGACGACGAACGCTTGCACCGGGAGTTCGGCGATCGATGCCAGGAGGATCCGCTTTTGCGCATCGACCTCGTTGTTGAAATGAAGGCGACGACCGCGCGTGGGTAGGACACCGATGGCCGCACGGGTCGCTGCCAGATCGCGAGCCTCGATCAGCACGCAGCCCATCAAGTAGCGCTGCCCGCGGATCGACTCGTCGACGAATGCGTCAGTCGGGCGGAACCTTCGGCTCACTTGCCGTCTCCCTTCAGGATCTCACCGAGGTCGGCGGCTACTGCTTGGTCGGCGGCGGCGAAGGCGTGGGCGTATACGCGCAACGTCATCGCTGGGTTGGCGTGGCCGAGGCGGCCGGCGACGGTGCGGACATCGTGGCCTTGACCGATAGCAACAGTTGCCGACCAGTGGCGCAGGTCGTGCAGACGCCACTTCGGGTCGATGCCCGACATCTGGCGGGCTCGCTTCCACCACCAACTGATGCGGTCGGGGCTGACCAGGTCGGGGCCGAGGCCGCACATCCACGGACCATACGGCTCGCGTGCTCGGCGGAGCTTGTCGATCATCTCGACCGTGTCGGCGTCGAGGGTGACGGTGCGGACATTGGCCGTCTTCGTCGCTGCCTCGCGAAGCTCGGGCGCGCCGTCGCCGCGCTTGGTGACCTCGATCGCCGAGTCGATCAGCAGCTGGCCGTCGTGCTCGTCGGTCCAGCGCAGCGACGCCAGCTCGGCGCGGCGTGCTCCGGCGACGGCGGCAATTCGGAACGCCAACTCGGCGGCGGCGTCGATAGATGCTGCGGCTGTCATCACGGCGCGCACATCATCGACAGACATCACCGTGCGCTGCGCGACCTTCGTCGACCGCAGGCGAGCGAGTGAAGCGACGTTCGACGACACCCAACCCCATCGCATCGCCTGCGACAGCGCGGCCCGCAGCACGCCGTGCTGGTTCTTGATGCCGGCGTCGGCCATGCCCGCCTTGCGCAAGCGCGTGTGCCACCGCTCCACATCGCCAACCGTCAGGCGCGCCAGGGGCATGCGGGAGATCTGGTCCTTCTTGATCGAGCGCACTCGACTCTGCTGATCGCGAGCCGACGACGGTGCCCACGTGTCGATGTTCTGCTTCACCCACTCGTCGAGCACGTCGCTCACCGAGCGGCCTGCCGGCCTGGCCTTGCCGCCCGACGACTCGAGCTGGGCGGCGAGCCGCTGCGCGTCGCGCTTTCCGCCGCGGACGGTACGCGACATCTGCGTGGGGCGCCCACGCGCGTCGGAGCCCGTGAAGACACGGACCTCCCACACACCGGGGCGCTTCTCACGGATCGTCGCCATGCCCGCGACGATACGCCGAGGGTGTCACAACGTCTAGGGCTGATCGCTAGGGACGACTGCTGCAAACGGTAAGGTGAGTCGAGTCATCCCGTCCAGAATCACTCGATGCGCAGGCCAGATATTGCCCGGGCGATCACCAGCTGCTGGATCTCAGACGTACCCTCGAAGATCGTGTGGATCTTGGCATCGCGGTGCCAGCGCTCGACGGGGTACTCACGGGTGTAGCCGTAGCCGCCGAGGATCTGAATGGCGTCTTCCGTCACACGCACGGCCACTTCCGAGGCCTTGTACTTGCTCATCGAGCCTTCGCCGTTCTTGAAGCCGCCGTTGCGGGCCAGCCACGCTGCGCGCCAGATGAGCAGGCGGGCGGCGTCGATCTCGGTGGCCATGTTGGCCAGCTTGAACGCGATGGCCTGGTGCATGACGATCGGCTTGCCGAACGCCTTGCGCTCCTTGGCGTACTCGAGCGAGTACTCGTAGGCGGCGCGGGCGATGCCTAGCGCCTGCGCACCCACCGACGGGCGAGTGGCCTCGAAGGTGGTCATCGCCGGCTGCTTCTCGCCGCTGTGACCACGCTCGCGAGCACGGGCCAGCTTGGCGTCGAGCTTGTCCTTGCCGCCCAGCAGGCAGCTGCCGGGGATGCGCACATCGTCGAGCACCACCTCGGCGGTGTGCGAGGCACGAATGCCGTGCTTCTTGTACTTCTGGCCCTGCGACAGGCCCTTCGAGCCCGGCGGCACGATGAACGAGGCCTGGCCGCGACCCTTCAGATCAGGCTCGACCGCGGCGACGACCACGTGCACGTCGGCGATGCCGCCGTTGGTGATCCACGCTTTGGTGCCGTTGAGCACCCATTCGTCGGTGGCCTGGTCGTAGACGGCGCGAGTACGCAGCGACGACACGTCGCTGCCGGCGTCGGGCTCACTGACGCAGAACGCGCCGAGCTTGACATCCTTGGCGTCGCCATAGCACTGCGGCACCCACTCCATGACCTGCTCGGGTGTGCCGTTGCCGCTGATGCCGGCGGCGGCGAGGGCGGTGCCCATGATGGCCATGCCGATGCCGGCGTCACCCCAGAACAGCTCCTCGATGGTGACCGGCAAGGTGAGGCCCGTGCTGTCGCCCATCGCGTTCATCAAGAACTCCCAGCCGTAGAGGCCGATCTCCGCTGCCTGTTGCACGATCGGCATCGGCATCTCCTCCCGCTCGTCCCACTCATGGGCAGCAGGGCGGATGACGCCTTCGGCGAAGTCGTGCACCCACTTCTGGATCTGGAGTTGGTCTTCGTTCAGTGCGAAATCGGCCATGGGGGTCACCTTGCTGTTCTCGTACAGAGGGATAAGTTACTGACGGGTAACCCTACTCACCGGTAACCCCGATTGTCTACCTCTGGCCCGGCTGTTTTTGTCCACCGCCGGTGTGCCAGAGTGGCGGCGGATCGAGCCCAAGGGGAGACGGATGAAGCGCACCGTGATGGCGGCGTTGAGCGTGGCACTGTTGATGGCCGCGTGCAGCGACGATGGTTCGCCGGCGAGCGAGACGGTGATGATCGGCTCCACGCCCGTGGTGCTCGAGCCCGACGACACGACGGCCACCGTCCCACCGATGGCCGACGCAGATCCGGCCACCGCTGCGGCCATCCAGGAAGCCATCGAGAGCAACGGGAAGCTGTGCGACCCGCTCGACACCCGTCATTGCCTGCTGCCCTTCCCGAGCAACTCGTACACCCAGCAAGACCCCACCTCCGACACCGGGCTGCGCGTCTCGATGCCCGCCGGCGCCCTGGGCGCCAACGTCGATGGCACCGTCATCGACCTCACCGAGTGGAATCGCAACGACGGGTTCAGCCCCAACACTCCTCTGCTGGCCTTCTTGCCCGGCATCGACGCCGAGGCCTCCAACCTGCCGAAGTGGACCGACATCGGCGCCTCCATCACCGACGCCTCGACGGTGGTGCTGGTCGACACCGACACCGGCGAACGTGTGCCGCTGTGGGCCGAGCTCGATGCCCACGCCGCATCCGACGACGACCGCCTGCTCACCATCCGCCCCGCCATCAGCCTGCCCGAGGGCCACACGTTCGCCGTCGGCCTGCGCGGCATGCTCACCGCCGACCGCACCTTCATCGAACCCAGCCCCGGCTTCCGCGTGTTCCGCGACAACCTGGCCACCGACTGGGAGGAGATCGAGTACCGCCGGCCGGAAATGGAAGCCACGTTCGCGGCACTCGAGCAGCAAGGCGTTGCCCGCGGCGAACTGCAGCTCGCATGGAACTTCACCGTCGCCAGCACGCGCAACATCAGCGAACGGATGCTGCACATCCGCGACGAGGCGCTGGCCGAACTGGGCGAAGTGGCGCCGATCTACATGATCACGGCAGCGACCCCGAACACCGACGACAACATCGCCATGCAGGTCGAAGGTGTGTTCAGGGTGCCCAACTACCTCACCGGCGACGGCGGGCCCGGCCAGTCGTTCAATTACGACAGCACCGATGCCGACGCGTTGCCGGTTCGTAACGGCACAGTCGATGTCGGCTTCGTGTGCAACATCAGCGTCGCCACGATGAACGGCACCGAGCCCGCACACCTCGTGCAGTACGGCCACGGCCTGCTGGGCAGCAACCACGAGATCGACGCCGGCAACGTGCGTGCGATGTCCAACGAACACAACGTCGTGCACTGCGCCACCAAGTGGGCCGGCATGGCGGAGGACGACATCGGCAACGCCGCCGCGACCCTCGGCGACTTCAGCAACTTCCCGACGATGGCCGACCGCCTGCAGCAGGGCGTGCTCAACCAGATCTACCTCGGCCGGCTGATGACCCGCCCCGGCGGCCTCGTCGACAGCGACCTCTTCCAGCGTGCCGACCTCACCCCGCTGATCGACACCGCTCACCTCGACTACGACGGCAACAGCCAGGGCGGCATCATGGGCGCGATGCTGGCCGCGGTGTCGCCCGACATCGAGCGCGCCGTGTTGGGCGTCACCGGCATCAACTACAGCCTGCTGCTGCCCCGCTCCGTCGACTTCGACGACTACGAATCCATCTTCAAGCCGGCATACCCGAACGACCTCGACCGGGTGCTGATCCTCGCTGCCACGCAGATGCTGTGGGATCGCGGTGAGGGCGGCGGCTACGTGCAGCACCTGACCGCCGACCCGTACCCTGGCACCCCGGCCAAGACGGTGCTGCTGCACGTCGCCTACGGCGACCATCAGGTCACCGAGCTGTCGGCCCTCATCGAGGCCCGCACGATCGGTGCCACCATCCACCAGCCCGTCGCCGCTGATGGCCGCTGGCAGGAAGTGGAGCCCGGTTGGGGGCTGGCAGCCACCAGCTACCCGTCCACCGGATCGGCGATCGTCGTCTGGGACTCCGGCATGGCCGCCATCCCGTTCGAGAACCTTGCGCCCCGCGACGGCGACGACTCGCACGAAGACCCTCGACGCGACCCCGACGTGCGCACCCAGAAGGCCGGCTTCCTGTTCGACGACACGCTCATCGACGTGTGCGGCGGGGAAGCCTGCACCGCCGACCACAACCCGTAGCGACCCACGACCGGCTGGCCAGGCGTCTGCCCGCAGGTGTCACGACACCGGTATCGGTATCGCCAGCAGTGCGCCAGCGATCGCCTCCAGCGTCAGCTTGGCGCCCGGCTTGTACGCGTGCACACCATCCCACCGGTAGCCCAGGTCGGAGGCGATCGACTCGTCGGTGCAGTACTGAGTGGGCCCACTCACGAACGTGGTGGTTGCCGGGTTCGCCGCCGCCAGCGCGCGCAACAGGTCGTTGACGTGCGCGACTCGTGCATCGTCGCCGCGCTCGGGCAACGCCGGCACGCCGGCACCCTTCACGTTCTGCGGGCGCATGCACGGCACCTCCAGCAAGGCCACCCGCACCCCGGCGAACGTGAGCGCGTCGATGCCCCGCTGCACGCCGTCGATGAAGCGCTGGTCGCCCGCTGGTGAATCGAACGCCAGCACCTGATCGTCGAGCTCCACGTCGAAGACATCCCACGCCCCGATCACCACCAGCGCCAACTCGGCACCGGTCCTCGTTGCCGCCGATGCCCACCGCTGCTCCCACCTCGAGCAACCGTCGAACGAACGAGTGAAACCCAACGCCGACACGGCCGTGCCATCGCTGTACACGCTGCAACCGTCGAGCGACCCGTCACCGAACTCGAACCAGCCGTCGATGCCGGCGGGCAGGTTGATCGCCAGCGAGTGCGCCGTCGAGTCGCCCACGATCACCACTCGACGCGGCAGTGCAGCCAGCGTGGTGGAAGGAGCAACGGTGGTGGCAGGAGCAACCGTGGTTGACGGAGCAACTGCGGTGGCAGCCGCGTCTGCCGTCGGCTCGGAACCCGCCGACGTGGAACTGCCGGCGACCGAGGTGGTGGCCGCGACAGGCGGGACGACGGTGGCCACGGCAGTGACCGGCGGCGTTGCCGCAGCCCCATCGAAGGCGACCTCGCCACTGGTGTCCTTGGCCGGATCGAACACGGCCGCCGCAGAGGCGAAGAACACCGAGAGCAACCCGGCCACCGCCACCACCGCCGCCACCGTGCTCGCCTGCACAATGCGACCGGACCACCGCCGGCGAGCGCTCCACCACGTGCTCAGGCCACCTCTCCGAATGGGCGTCTCCACCCACCGGTAGCAGGCTTCGCTCACCGGCGCGGTGACGGCCATGGCGAGCAGGAACCGGGGCCACGAGCCCGAGTACGCGTCGCAGATGCGGCTGATCGGCCAGCTCCACAGGTAGAGCCCGTACGAGCGCCGCCCGATGGCCACCATCGGCGCCGCGGAGAACGCGGCTCGCACCGTCGCCGCCGCCGGGTGCACCACGACACCGACCAGCACAGCGGAGGCGATCGTGACGGTTGGCAGCAGCCACCGATAGGTCGCGGGCGCCTCCACGCGGCCGATGACGAACGCGACGATCAGCACCCCCACCGCGGCGAATGCGGCCGCCTGCAGGCCGACGGCCGGCGAGCGTCGTGCAGCCGGGACGGTGCTCCACGGCCTCCACCGAAACGCCATCGCGGCACCCAGCAACAACCCGCTGGAGCGACTGAACGTGGAGAGGTAGAGGAAGTTGGTGGGGTCGACCGGCACCATCTCCATGCGGAACGGATGCCACATGCGAGTCGGCCACTGAGCCGCACTCGCCACTGCCGTCGCCACCATCACCCCCATCGCCACCAGGCCCAGCGCCAGCGCCCGCCGACGGTCGCTGCGCGTGCGCCGGGCCAGCAGGATGAACGCCAGTGGCCACAGCACGTACCACTGCTCTTCGACCGCCAGGCTCCACAGATGCCGGAACAGCGACGGCGAGCCCGCCCCCCAGTACGACTCCTGGGAGAAGATCTGACCCCAGTTGGCGAGGTACCCGAGGCCCCAGGGGTAGTCGTGACGCAGCTGCGAGTGCTGCTCGGCCGACCCCCACACGGCCGCCCATGCACCGACCACGATCATCATCGTGAACAACGCCGGCAGCAGGCGTCGCCAACGACGAACCCAGAACTGCCGCAGGTTCACCCCGCCCGCGCGGTCACGCTCCTCGATCAGCAAGGAGGTGATCAGGAACCCGGAGACGACGAAGAACACCTCCACGCCGAAGAAACCGCCGTGCATCCACGAGAACCCTGCGTGATAGAAGATGACCGCGACCACCGAGAAGGCGCGGACCCCATCGAGCCCGGGCTGATACCCCATCGAGGTCGGTCGACCGGACTCGCTGTGCCCCGCGTCGCGGTGCCCGGTGTCGTGCAGCGCCTCGGTCATCGTTGGTCAGTCTCGCAGCAGCAGCCTCGCAACACGGTGCATCGGCGTCAGCGGCGCAGGGTGGTGCCGGCCTTGGTGGTCTCCACCGTCCAGCCGGCCGCCTGCAACTGCGCGCGCAGCGCGTCGGCAGCCGGGAAGTCCTTCGCTGCACGAGCGGCATCGAGCGCGGCAGCCAGCGCCGCCGCCTCTGCGGGAACCTGCTCGTCGGCACTGAAGGTGAGCCCGACCGCGTCGGCGATCGAGTAGATCGCGGCCACCAGCCGATGCGCTCGCCCTTCGTCGCCGGCGTCGGCGGCAGCATTGGCCTGCGTGATCGCATCGAACACGATGGCCATCGCCGAGGGTGTGTTGAGGTCGTCGTCCATCGCCGACCGGAACGCTTCCAGCACTGCCGCGTCGGCGCCGGCCGACACCGCGCCGAAGCGACGGGCCACACCGTCGAATCGGGCCAGCGCCTTCACCGATGCGTCGATGTTGTCCTGGCCGACCGAGACCGGGCCCCGATAGTGCGACTGCAGCAACAGCATGCGATACGCACGCGGGTCGTAGTGCTCCATCAGGTCGAGCAGGTTGTGCACGTTGCCCAGGCTCTTCGACATCTTCTCGCCCTCGGCGTCGACGATGAAGCCGTGATGCATCCAGTGGTTGGCGAAGCGCTTGCCCAGTGCAACGGCTTGGGCCCGCTCGTTCTCGTGATGCGGGAACTTGAGGTCTTGCCCACCGCAGTGCAGGTCGAAGCCTTCGCCGAGCAGATCGAGGCTCATCACCACGCACTCGCTGTGCCAGCCGGGCCGGCCCTCACCCCACGGTGACGGCCACGCCGGCTCGCCGGGCTTGGAGAACTTCCACAGCACGAAGTCGGCAGGATGCCGCTTGTTGCCGGCACCGACCAGCTCGCGATCGCCACCCCCGGCCAGCATGTCGGCGAGGCTCTGGTGCACGAGCAGGCCGTAGCCCGGCACGGTCTGCACCGACAGGTACACGCCGTCGTCGGTGAGGTACGCCTTGCCCATGTCGACCAGCTGGCCGATCATCGCGACCATCTGCACCACGTAGTCGGTGGCGTGGGGCACGTCGGTGGGCCGGGCGACGTTGATCTTGCCCATGGCCTCGAACCACACGGCTTCGCACTTGCTGGTGATCTCCTGCCATGGCCGGTTCTCGGCGTTGGCGCGGTTGATGATGCTGTCGTCGATGTCGGTGATGTTGCTGACCAACCGCACCTGCAACCCGCTCCACTGCAGGTACCGGCGCAGCACGTCGTACACCAGCGTTGCCCGGCCGTGGCCGATGTGCGGCGGGCCGTAGACGGTGGGGCCGCACAGGTAGATGCTCACCGAGCCGGGCTCGCGCAGGGCGAGCTCACGTACCTCTCTGGTGGCGGTGTCGTACAGGCGCAGCATGGCCACAGCTTACGGGCCGGCCTTTGCTGCGTCTTCTCGTTAATCCAGGTCCTCGACGACGGCGTCGCGGCCCTGGGCCACCCAGTTCATCACCACGTCGGTCTCGTCGGGGTCGACGTTCAGTTCTTCGAGCAGGTCGAGCAGGTGTGCGGCGAGCAAGCTGAAGTGGCGATGGCTGACACCGCGCCCGCGGTGCGCTTCCCTGAGGCCGAGCAACCACGGGGCCTCCGGGCCGCCGAGTGCCTCGCCGATCATCTCACTGAGCTTGCGACGCTGCAGCTCGATGTCGGTCGTGTGGAAGTAGGGGCCGAGCTCTGGGTCGGTGGTGGTGCGCTCGTAGAGCTTGGTGACGATCTCGGCAATGGCAGCGGCACCGCCAAGGCGATCGAACATGGTGGGCGCGTCGAGGGCCATCCCTCCAGCCCACCACAGGCTGGAGCTCCCGACGCGCTCCTCCTCGTTCATGACGCCTGCGGCGAGCCGAAGCGGTACCAGTCGATGACCACATCCTGAGGCGTGGAACCGACCTTGACTGCCAACGACGAACCGGGCTGCAGGCGGGCGAGGTGCAACTGCGAAACGACCTCGTTGATCGTCACCGGCACCGGGAAACCGGCGGCCGTCGGCACCAGCAGTTCGATCGCAAGGACCGGCTGCATGTTGATGTACTGACCCGACTGGCTGACTGCGACGATCGAGGCGTCGACCGGCGTGCCGTGAGCGGCCGCCGTCGAGTTGGCCCGGGCGGTCATGCCGGCGAGCATCGCGCTGGTCTGCGCCATCATCGCTTGACCCTGTGCCATCTGAGCGACGGGGTCGTAGTCCTTGCGCAGTTCCTTGCCGACCTTGTTGATGGCGGCGATGTCTTTGAAGAAGCCCATGACGATCGCCTCAGGCCACGTCGTAGTAACGACGGAACTCGGGGCCGATGGCCGGGACGGCGGTCATGCGGGCGGTCCATCCGGCAGCGGCGGCCTCCCAGTCGGCGGCGCTGATGCCGCGCTGGGCGGCGAAGCCGGCGGCGAGTGCCTGGTTGTAGCCGTTGTTGGCGACCTGCTTGCCGATCCACGCGTAGGTCGGCAGATCGACGCCGTTGATCGCCGTCAGGTGCTCGGGAGCGATCGGCTGGCCGACCTGCTGGTTGTAGGCGATTGCCTGCTGCATCTGGCCCATCTGAGCGGCCTGCATCGCCTGGGCGCTGGCGGCCAGGGCCTGACCCTGCTGCATCATGGCCGGAGCGGCGGCGACGACGTTCTTCATTTCCTTCATCTGCTTGAACAAACCCATGATCGTTGTCTCCTTGTTGTATGCGCCGCATCGGTGCGATGCGCTGATGACCCCATCGTGCGCTGGCCCGGAGATCGGCGACTGAGTAACCGCTACTCATTTCCTCGGCGAGCGCCTGTTCATCAGCCGCCGCACGGCCGAGAACCACCTGGCCAAGCTCTACGGCCTGGGCGCGGTGCCGGCTCGGCGGAGCTGACAGAATGCCACTCGATGGGGCTGACGGGAGATCTGGCGGGGCGGGATGCGGAGGTCCGTGCCCTTCGTGCTGCGCTGGACGACGGGACCGGCGCCTATCTCGTCGGGCGCGCCGGCGTCGGCAAGAGTCATCTCGTCGAGCGTGTCGCCACGCTCGCTGCCGGCGACGGCTACGAGGTCGTCCGCGCCAGAGCCACGGCAAGCTCCAGCGAACTCCCGCTCGGGGTCTTCCTCACCCAGCTCGGCGCTTCGGAGCGTTTCCTCACGCCGATGTTCACCGAGATCCGTGACCGCATCGTCGAGCGCGCCGAGGGCCGCCCGATCCTGCTCTGTGTGGACGACGTCGATCGACTTGACGACGCGTCAGCGGTGCTCGTGCACCAGATGGTCACCTCCGGAGATGCGAAGCTGATCGCCACGCTACGGAGAGGGCGGATGGCGCCGGGCGAGATCCTCGACCTCGCGCAGCGCGGCGAGCTGCGTCGGCTGGAGATCGGCCCGATGACCCGCGACGCAGCCGAGGCGATGGCCGAACACGTGCTCGGCGCGCCGCTGGACCACGCGAGCCACCAACGACTGTGGGAGGCCACTGCTGGCAATGCGCTGTTCATCCGCGAGGTGCTGCTGAGCGCGCAGGAAACCGAGCAACTGCTCACGACACCGGATGGCATCTCATTGGCCGAGCTCCCCCTGCGATCGCCGCGCTTGGTCGACGCGGTCAAGGGCCGCCTCGCCCACCTCAGCCCCGAACTGCACCAGGCTCTCCTGCACCTGGCCTTCGCCGAGCCGTGCGGCACCGCAGAGCTCACGAGCGTCGCCGACACCGATGCGTTGGCGGCATTGGAGGCCGCCGAACTGATCGAGACGTCGCTCGACCAGCGCCGCCTGTCGGTGCGCCTCGCCCACCCGCTCCACGGGGAGGTGTTGCGCGCGAGCACCCCGCTGTTGCAGCGTCGAGCCATCCTGGCCACTCTCGCCCGCGACCTGCAGGCCACCGGCGCCCGGCGCCGCAGCGACATCGTCAAGCTGGCCCGGCTGGCGGTGGACGGCGGTGTGGACGTCAGCGTCGACCTGCTGGTGCGAGCCGCCTCGCTCGTGTACCACAACGGCGATCCGGTGCTGTGCGAGCGAATCGGACGCAAGGCGTTCGAGGCATCGAACCGCTTCGATGCGGGATGGGAGCTGGCCAACTGCCTGTACCAGGCGGGCGACCTGCGCGCCTTTCGCGAACACGTGCCTGCCTGGCGGGCGTCGGCCACCAACGACGCCCAACAGCTCGCTGTCGCGATGCTGGAGGCGCAGAACGAGTTCTGGTACGCGGGCGACATGGCCCGCGTCGAGGCGATCACCGCCGAGGCGCTGGCCACCTACCCCGAGGACGTCGGCGAGGGCGGTGGCGAGCGCAACGAACTCGTCGCCAACCTCGCTCTCTTCGTCACGCTTGCCGGAGACCCGCAACGCGGCTGGCAGCTCGCCGAGCCGCTGCTGGAACTCGGCCCCAGCGCGGCGCTCATCCGTGGTGCCGTCAGCGCGTCCACCGCCCTGGGCCACCTCGGCCGAGTGGACGATGCAGTGAAGGTGCTCGACCGCGCGCTGGAGACGTTCGGCATCATCGGCATCGAGGCCACCGGCTTGTCGCAGCGCGTCACTGCTGCCACCCGGGCCGGCACCAACTGCTGGCGTGGCGACCTCCCCGCCGCGTGGGCAGACACCGAGACGGCGCTGCACAGCGCTGTCAGCGAGTTCCAGATCAGCGCAGCGAACTATGCGTCGACCGGCCTGCACATCCTCGCCGGCCGTCCCAGCAAGGCCCTTCCGCTGATGGAGCGAGCGATCGAGTGGTACGGCCGCACCAATGGCGGCAGCACCGAGTATCGCTGGATGCTCGCCCGCCTCGCGCTCGTCCATGCGAATGCGGGCAACCCCGATCTCGCCGAACGAGCGCTCGTCGAGTTCGACGCCGACGACAGCCCGGGCATCGTCTTCGACCAGGAAGCAGAAGTTGCCCGAGCCCGCGTTGCGTTGCTGCGCGGCTTTCCGGAGGAGGCTCGCAGGTTGCTGCGCGCCACCCATGCATCGGTCGCCGCACATGGGTTGGTCGGCGGCGAACTGATGGCCGCCTACGAACTCGTCCGCCTCGACCGCGTCGAGGAAGTGGCCGAGCGGATGGCGGAGCTGGCCCCGCTGGTGCAAGGCCTGCTGTTCCCAGCCGTCGCCGAGCATGCTGCAGCGCTGATGACCGCCGATGTCGGCCGTCTCGGGGCGGTGGCCGACAGGTTCTCCGATCTGGGCATCCTGCTGTTCGCCTCCGAGGCAGCCGCCCACGCCTCCGAGGCCGCCCGCCGTGCCGGCGACCAACGCGCCGCCACCCGTTGGCTCAGTCGCGCCACGGAGCTGAGAGCGATGTGCGATGACGGCGTGGTGGCCACCCCGATCATCGACGCGGGCCCGGTCACACTGACCCGCCGCGAGCGCGAGATCGGCCTGCTCGCCGCGCAGGGGCTGGCCAGCAAGGAGATCGGCGAGCGCCTGTTCATCAGCCGCCGCACCGCCGAGAACCACCTCGCCAAGGTCTACGACAAGGTCGGGGTGCGCACGCGTGCCGAGCTGGCACGCGTGTTCGACGGCGGCTTCACCGCACTGGCCTCCTGACCCGCGAGCCGCGGTGGCCACGCGCGGAACGAACCGGCGAGCGGCGCGGCTGGTTCGGTAGCCTCGTGCACGCCATGACCAACGACACGACGAACATCCCTGACAAGCCGTCGCTCGACGGCATCGAGGCCCGCTGGATGCAGCGGTGGGAAGCTGACGCCACCTACCGCTTCGACCGCACTGCGAGCCGCGAGGGGGTGTTCGCGATCGACACGCCGCCACCCACCGTCAGCGGTTCGCTGCACATCGGCCACGTGTTCAGCTACACGCACACCGACACCATCGCCCGCTACCAGCGCATGCAGGGCAAGGCCGTCTTCTACCCCATCGGGTGGGACGACAACGGCCTGGCCACCGAGCGTCGCGTGCAGAACGTCACCGGCGTCCGTTGCGACCCGTCGCTGCCCTACGACCCCTCGTTCACCGCACCCTTCCGCGGCGACGTGCCCAAGGACCACCGCGCCATCCCCATCAGCCGGCCCAACTTCGTCGAGCTCTGCCGCGAGGTCACCCACGCCGACGAGGAGGTCTTCGGCGAGCTCATCCGGCGCCTCGGCCTGTCGGTCGACTGGTCGCTGCTCTACACCACCATCGGCGAGCGAGCGCGGCGCACCAGCCAACGAGCGTTCCTGCGCAACCTCGCCCGCGGCGAGGCGTACCAGCAGGATGCACCCACGCTGTACGACATCGACGAGCGCACGGCTGTCGCGCAGGCCGAGATGGAAGATCGCGACATGCCCGGCGCGTATCACAAGGTCGCGTTCCACCGCACCACCACCTCGCAACAGCCCGGCGCCGGTGATCTGGTCATCGACACCACCCGGCCCGAGCTGCTGCCCAGCTGCGTCGCGATGGTCGCCCACCCCGACGATGCTCGCTACCAGCCGCTCTTCGGCACCACCGTGCTCACCCCGCTGTTCGGCGTGGAAGTGCCGGTGCTCGCGCACCATCTGGCCGACCCCGAGAAGGGCACCGGCATCGCGATGATCTGCACGTTCGGCGACACCACCGACGTCACCTGGTGGCGCGAGCTCAACCTGCCGTCGCGGGCGCTCATCGGCTTCGACGGCCGCTTCGCCGCCGAGACGCCCGACTGGATCACCGACGAAGCCGGCCGCGATGTCTACGCGCAGCTGGCCGGCCTGTCGCCGAAGCAGGCCCAGAAGAAGATCGTCGAACTGCTGCAGGCCAGCGGCGAGATGCTCGGCGATGCTCGCCCCATCAGCCACCCGGTGAAGTTCTACGAGCGTGGCAGCCGCCCGCTGGAGATCGTGGCCACTCGCCAGTGGTACATCCGCAACGGCGGCCGCGATGCCGCGCTGCGCGATGCGCTCATCGAGCGCGGCGACCAGGTCGCCTGGCACCCCGGCTACATGCGGCACCGCTACGACAACTGGGTGGGTGGTCTCAACGGCGACTGGCTCATCAGCCGGCAGCGCTTCTTCGGCGTGCCGGTGCCGCTGTGGTACCGCCTCGACACCGAGGGCAACCCGCTGTACGCCGACGTGCTGGCGCCGTCCGAGGATCGCCTGCCGATCGACCCCAGCACCGACTGCCCCGACGGTTTCACCGCCGACCAGCGCGGTGTGCCCGGTGGCTTCATCGGCGACCCCGACGTGATGGACACCTGGGCCACCAGCTCGCTCACGCCGCACATCGCCGGCGAGTGGGAGACCGGCACGCCGACGCCCAACGACCTGTTCGACCGCGTGTTCCCGTACGACATGCGCCCGCAGGGGCACGACATCATCCGTACCTGGCTGTTCAGCACCGTGGTGCGCAGCCATCACGAGCACGGCGTTGCGCCGTGGCGCCACGCTGCGCTCAGTGGCTGGATCCTCGACCCCGATCGCAAGAAGATGTCGAAGAGCAAGGGCAATGTGGTCACCCCCATCGACCTGCTCGAGCAGTACGGCACCGACGCCATCCGCTACTGGGCCGCGAGCGGGCGGCCCGGCGTCGACACCGCGCTCGACGAGGGCCAGATGAAGATCGGCCGCAAGCTGGGCACCAAGTTGCTCAACGCGTCGAAGTTCGTGCTCAGCTTCGGCGAGCCCCCGGCGGGCGCCACTGCAACCGAAGCGATCGACCTCGCGATGCAGGCCCGCCTGCGCTCGGTGGTCGCCGAGGCCACCGCAGCCTTCGAGAGCTTCGACTACGCA
>ERZ1026796.1584-NODE-1584-length-14833-cov-2.273494_pt1 | contig 14833 bp, 11 predicted proteins | sample MGYA00520874_ERZ1026796 | MGnify/ENA primary metagenome ERZ1026796 (study PRJEB33270, sample SAMEA104284474) | anaerobic digester metagenome | biome: Anaerobic digester microbiome; feature: mesophilic sludge digester; material: Anaerobic digester biomass...
AAAGGGACATTCAACTTCATTTCTACCCCATTTCCGTGCCTTATGCCAGATTGTACAGTAACAGGGAAGGGTCAGGGTTAGGGTTACCGTGAATCATTATAGACAAGAAGAAATAAGATGGTTAGTTGTGAGAAAAAACCCATACTGAGGACTTTATCCACTCATTAGGACATTTCTAATTAGCCTTGACACTTAAAAAAGAAAAACCGTCAGCAAGAAACTGACGGTGGCTGTCGGGGCGCCGGGATTCGAACCCGGGACCTCTTGCACCCCATGCAAGCACGCTAGCCGGACTGCGCCACGCCCCGAACTTTTTTGATTATACATGCCCCTGAGTTTATGTGCAAGTTTTTTTGCTCCAAGTTCAACTCTTAAATGGACCGGCTTCTCGGACGAAATTTATATAAAAATGTTCTCTTGTGGTAAAATAATGCAAACTTTATCCAATAAATCATCTTGAAGCGGAGCGTTTACCATGGCATCCTCTCTCTCACAAGGCATCGAAGCAGCAAAATCTGGTCAGATGGAGCAAGCCTTAGCGCATCTCAAAGACGCCATCGTGGAAGAACCCGAGAACGCCGATGTATGGGTGTGGCTGGCTGCAATCATCGAAGATGAAGACAAACAAACGATTTTTCTCAAAAAAGCCTTGGAGATCGATCCCAACAATAAACCTGCACAGCGCGGCTTAGCTTTTATTGAACGCAAGAAATATATTCCACCCAAACCGGGAGAAAAACTCTCTGATTACACCAAACCCATTGGCGTTTTCAAAGCGGAACCTGCCAAATTCAGCGTGGAAAGCACTCCACAGCCCTCTGCTGAGAGCGCTCCAGCAGCCGAAGGACCAGCCGAGCAGGTCGAGCCGACCGAGGAGCAGGTATCTACCCCGGAAACGGGAGCAAGCCCGAACCAAGAGAGCGCAATAGCTCAAACCACACCACCTCTCCGCACGCCGGCTGCATCGAGCCGCAAAGCTTGGGTGGACATCCTCATTTATGGCGTGATCTTGATGGCTTTCGTTGTGATTGGGATCCTCATCGGCACCACCTTACTCAACGTCGATATACCTTTCTTGACTAAACCCACCCCCGTGCTCTCCGTGCTGCCACCTTCTGAGGGCGTGTTTCTCCTCGAAAACGGGCAATATACTGAAATGAAACTAAGTTTAAATGCACCGCAGACCGATGATGGCATTCCACCCACTGCTCAAACCCAACCCCAGGTTGTGATCAACAACCAAGTGATTAGGCTCGAACGCTTGCAATTCGTCGATGAAGAAGGAAATCCTGTGGCTTTCACCACCGTACCGGCAGAAAACGGCACTGCGATTCTCTCGCCGCAGGAAGCGCTCGAACCAGGCCGCTATTGCCTTGTTTTCAATTTGAACGCTGACCACGGCGAAGCACTCTATTGGTGCCTCCAGGTTGAATAAAATATCGGGGTCAAAAATCTCAAAGGACGGGCAATTCTCAATGACACAAAATAAAATGAAACTTGAAATCCAGGAACCCCACCTGGATTATTCAAACTTTGGATTAATTCTTACGAAAAAGCTCTTAGCTGAAGCCATTACCCAATTTGAGGTGTATTCCCCTCTCATTGCAACCAAAGCCCGTGCTGGTCAGTTTGTTATGCTGCGTGTGACGGAATTAGGCGAACGCATTCCACTCACGATCGTAGACCGTGATCCTCAAGCCGGCGCGATCACCCTTATCGTTCAAGTGGTGGGTAAGACAACCCGCATGCTCTGCGAGCTGGAACCGGGCGAGAAGATCTTGGATATCTTGGGTCCATTGGGGACGCCATCCGAGATTGAAAATTATGGCAAGGCGCTCGTTGTGGCTGGAGGTGTAGGCGCCGCAGTTGCTTTTCCCGTAGCCAAAGCCCTAAAAGCAGCGGGTAATCACGTTACTGCGATTGTTGGTGCACGGTCAAAGGACCTGATTATCCTCAAGGATGAAATTGAAGCTATTTCCGATGAAGTTTACTTCACCACAGATGACGGCTCTTTTGGTTTTCATGGCTTCACTTCCATGCAGCTTCAGCAACTTTTAGACCACGGCGCGCGCTTTGATTATGCCTTAGCGGTTGGCCCAGTGCCTATGATGCGCAGTATTGCTGATATCACCAAGCCATACCAGATTCCAACGAAAGTCAGCCTCAACCCCATTATGGTGGATGGAACCGGTATGTGCGGCGGCTGCCGCGTACAGGTAGGCGATCAGGTGCGCTTTACCTGCGTGGAAGGCCCAGAATTTGACGGGCACTTAGTTGACTTTGACACTTTGCAAATCAGGAACAGCACATATAACCATTTGGAAACTTGTCGGTTAGAGCCTAAACTTGTCGAAATCCAGACTGAGCTGCCACAGCCTGTTGCCCCGCCTAAGGCTCGCCAAGTGATGCCGGAGCTGCCAGCTGCAGAGCGCATCCACACCTTTGACGAAGTCGCATTAGGTTTCACCGCCGAGCAAGCCCGCCTGGAGGCTGCGCGCTGCCTGCAATGTAAAAATCCCCGTTGTGTGGATGGCTGCCCGGTCGCGGTGAAGATTCCCCAATTTATTCAGCTTATTTTGGAAGATAAACTCACAGAATCAGCCCTTCTCGTCCTGCAAGACAACACCTTACCCCGCGTTTGCGGCCGTGTTTGCCCACAGACAGAGCAATGCGAGGGCGCTTGTATCTTGAATAAAAAGGGCAAAGCTATTGCCATAGGCGCACTCGAGCGTTATGTATCCGATTATTTAGCGGAGCATCCTGTTGAGAAAGAGAAAACAGAAATTGAACCCACTGGTTGTAAGGTCGCTTTGGTCGGCAGCGGACCTGCCTCATTGAGCTGTGCAGGAGACTTAATCAAGGTTGGTCATGAGGTAACCGTTTTCGAAGCTTTCCACGATTTCGGCGGCGTCTTACGCTACGGTATCCCCGAATTCCGTTTACCCAAAGCCATCGTCGGCAAAGAAGTCCAGCAATTAGCCGACCAAGGAGTAAAGTTTGTGCCCGATGTGCTTATCGGTGCTACCCTAACCATCCAGGATCTGCTCCAGCGGGATGGGTTTGACGCCTTGTTCATCGGCACAGGCGCTGGCTTACCTAACTTCCTTCACGTCCCAGGCGAAAACCTGATCGGCATTTATTCCGCCAACGAGTTTTTAACACGTGTGAATTTGATGAAGGCTTACCTTTACCCTCAGGCAGATACACCCATCTTGGATATGGTAGATAAGCGTGTGGCGGTTATTGGCGGTGGTAATACAGCCTTGGATTCCGCGCGTGTAGCGCTGCGCTTAGGAGCGAGCCAAGCCTCGATCATCTATCGGCGCAGTGAAGCAGAAATGCCAGGGCGTTTTGAGGAGATTGAGCATGCTAAAGCTGAAGGCGTTAATTTTGAATTTTTGCGGAATCCCATAGAATTCCTTGGGGATCAGGAAGGGCACTTGAGCGGCATTCGTCTCATCAAGATGGAACTCGGTGAGCCAGACGCGAGCGGCCGCCGTAAGCCCATTCCCATCCCCGATTCGGAGTATGAGATTCCCATTGATGTTGTCATCGTTGCAATTGGGAACTCGTCCAACCCCATTATTCAACGCACCACGCCTGAGCTTAAGTTCGACCGCTATGGTCATCTGGTTGTGGATCCAGAGACAATGGAGACCTCGCTGCCTGGCGTTTACGCCGGCGGGGATATCGTCACCGGTGGAGCTACCGTGATACTGGCAATGGGTGCCGGGCGCAAGGCTGCAATGGCGATCAACCGCATGCTTTCTGAAAAAGCACAAACTTCAGCGGCTCGAAACCGAGGGCGCTGATAAATATTTCGGTTTGTAGATACTGGTTGGCATTGACGAGAAACAATGTGTGTAGTATAAACAAGTGAAGTTGCTGGAAGTTCGCGTTAGTTCATAACATCTAATCGAGAATGACCAGAAACATAAATATTTTTGTTTAGAGTTGTTTGGAGGATTAGATAGTTATGGCAGAACGTGAGATTGGCACTGTTAAATGGTTTAACAGCGAAAAAGGATACGGCTTTATCGCCCGGGAATCGGGAGAAAAGGATGTCTTTGTTCATTTCAGCGCTATTGTTGGCGATGGTTATAAGACCCTGAAAGAAGAACAACAAGTTGAATTTAGCGTCGTTCAGGGCGCTAAGGGCCCTCAAGCACAGGACGTCAAAGTCCTGAGCTAATGATTGGCTAATAAATTTTAATTAGAAAGAAAACCGGCTTGGTTATGCAGGCCGGTTTTTTTATTGCTTAATTATCGCTTCAACTATGGTTTTAGCAAACTGACAAAGTAATCGCGGGTATTGTACCAATCTGATGACCTTTCCAAGCTTGAGAGCTTTTTGGAGTATCCCGTTGGTAGAGGATCCAATCGCCCAAGCTATCTACATAGCGAAATTCTTGTGGAGGGTGCAACCCGTCAACATCATTTGCTTTGACGAGCAAATACTTCACGCCGCGTGCATCTAACCAATTGAGGTCCGCGATGTTCTCCAATGGGTCGATATTGACGACTTTTCGGCTGAAATCTTCACCAAATAAGCCATATTCTTGATAGTTTTGCGGCTTAGCAGCCACACCTACAGTTGCACCGCTCGGGATGGCTTCAGCTAAGTAGAGCATTTCCTTCGAAGAATATGACTGCCGTGTGAGCATATCGATGCGGTTCATCTTCCATATTGCTGCTCCGCCGATCACCTGCTTGGCAGGGTTGAAGAGCACAACCATAGCCATACTGAAAATGGACACAGCCACAACGATGGCTTCAACGCCTTTTGCGCTCTTGCCTTGGAGCCATAAGGGCAGAAAAGCCGTGCACATCGCTGCCAAAGGCATGAAATAGCGCCCATCAAATGGCGTCCAGCCTGGTCTGATTAAGCTGCAGGTGACAAGAACGGTAAGGAAAAACACAAAGGGCATGATGCGCAAGATGTCTTTCCGCTTGAGACCCTGCACAAAGGCTGCTAAACTGGTCGGAAAAATGAGCAGTCCTCCAATAAGCCCAAACCAAGCTTCGTCCTCTTGCAACTGGTAGAGCCTGCCCCAGGTAAAGCGATGTGCATCCAGCGTCGCAATGTCGCCTTCCAAATTCAGACCTAACGGCGTAAAAACCAACCGCGCGAGCCAGGCTTTAGCGGATACTAAAGCTTGCTGAACGGGTTGTGGCAGCCAAGAGAAATCCAGCAGCTGGTAAAACCATCGCGTAGCGTTAACGACAATGTACTTTCCAAGCGGCATTTCTTCGGCTACTGCTGCACTTGTCATTTGGGCGGCATCTGGTCCTAAGGGCGAGCCAAAATAAATCGCGTTGCTAACATAAATCGGCGAACTGAACAGCAAAAAGCAGAGCAAGGTTACCCCGACCCATTGCAATACCTGCTTGAAAGAATAGCGGTAAAAAACGAAACCCAAGAGCAGCATCAGCACCATCCCTGGCAGGTATGCTGCAATCGAAAAATTCGTACCCACAACAAGCGCTAAGGCTAAAGCAGAAAGCAAAAGATAAGCAAACTCTCGCGTTTTGCCCCAGCGGTGGAAGAAATAAAAAGTTGATAAGAACAACCAAGTGCTAATAAGATCGTGGCGCACGGAAGTGAGATGCAGCTGCACGACCGGTAAAGTCAGCCAAATTAACGCAGAAAAGACCGCGTTGCGCCGGCTAAAGCCTAATTCCTGAGCGAGTAGATAGATAATGAGACTTGTAAGTAAGCCGGCGATCATCGGAATAAAAGCAATGAAATGATCGCTATTGGTAAACAGGAGTGTCCACAAATAAACTAACTGTGCGTTGAGCGGAAAGGAAAGCTGCCAGACGAAAGGCGTCTCCCAGGGAGATGTGGAGCCTTGCTGCATCCAGCGCACGATGCGTGCCACGTGATAAGAGAGAGCGTCGTTGTTGTTCGGCGGGACGATATAGTTTAGTACCACCGATAGCAGCAACACACCCGCCACGCAAATGGCTAAAATCAAAAGAAACCAGTTCTTTCGCTCCTTACAGAACGCCCCAAGATTTATATCTACTTTGGAATCCGGAATGATTTTTGGTCGTTGTGCGAGCAGCCAGCTTATAGCGCTCACCAAAAGCAAACCCGCCTGAAGCCCAAGGACCAGGTGTTGCGAGCCCAACCCTTTGAGTTGATTGGCAATCGTAAAAACAAACACCAAGCAGGCGAACCCTACCAATGCCCAAGCTAAGATAGCTTCACTCCAGCGCTTGAGCTTCAACTGTGCTGAAAAAAACAGCGTGGTGAGGAGAAGTAGAATGATCGAAAGCAAAAATGCCATAGTGGAACTTAGTTTACCTTAATCCGTATAAACTTGAGCAAAAGATAGTTTAGTGTGGCATAGAAACATAAATAGGAAAACCCTCCTTAGAGAAGAAGGGTTTCAGTCGGGGCGGGCGGATTCGAACCGCCGACCTCACGGACCCGAACCGTGCGCTCTATCCGGGCTGAGCCACGCCCCGACGGACTTCTATTATAGCTATTTTTAGTATTTCTACAAGGCAATTTTTGTAGCTTGGTGTGATTCACCGCGGTCCCAAGCGGCCAAACTGACGCTCAAGTAGCGCTGCGCTCAGGTGGATCATCGTTGGTCTGCCATGCGGGCAAGTGCGCGGCGAAGTGCAGGCTTCCAGGTTGAGCAGCAGGTTTTTTTGCTCGCTTTCCGAAAGCTGCTTGCCTGCCTTAACCGCCATGCGTTTGCATACGCGGGCAGCAATGCGCGCTTCCACTTCTTCGCCTAAAGGCTCTTCGTTTTCCTCAAAATCTTCGACTAACGCATTGAGCACAGCGCGCGGGTCCGCATCCAGAGCAATCGCTGGTACAGCGCGCACGACAAAGGCATTCGGCCCAAATTCCTCCACCTCAAAACCCAATTTTTGCAAAACCGGCAGCTGGGGCGTAAGCACCAGTGCCTTTTCTGCAGACATTTCAACCACCACCGGTTGCATTAAGGCTTGGGTCGGCACCGCGGCAGCGCGGTATTGCGCCATAAGCTGGTCAAAGAGCACACGTTCATGGGCAGCATGCTGATCAATCAGGTAGAGACCATCCGGACCCTCCGCAACGAGATAAGTTGAGGCGACCTGCCCGACTAACCGCAAGAGTGGCAGATGTTCCAAAGGTAAAGGCGCTGATTCTGGTTTAAGTTCTTCCGAGACTACCTTAGCTTCATCGTTCGCGTTGCTAACCCATAGAGCGGAATCCTGAGCAGGTTGCAGTGCGATATCTGAGGATGGTTGGCGCCCCCACAGAACCCTTGTGTTTATTTCCGGAATGGGCGCATAAGCTAGCAAGCCCCGCCGAATACCGCGCTGAAGGGCACTAAAGAGCTGATCTGGCTCGCGGAAGCGCACTTCTGCTTTGGAAGGATGCACATTGACGTCCACTCGATTGGCAGGCAGCTGGATAAACAGAATAGCAACTGGATAGCGCCCGACCATAAGCATGGTGTTATAAGCTTTGATCACCGCAGCAGTGAGGGAAGTATCTTGCACCCAGCGACCATTGACAAAAAGAGTGATATCCTTGCGGTGCGAGCGGCTGAGGGAGAGGCTGCTCACATACCCCTTGATGCTAATTTCTTGGGCGCTAAATTCAATCGGCAGCAGCTCCTTCGCATCTTGAGTTCCATAGAGTTCTTGTAAAATTTCTTTTTGGTTCCCACTACCGGTGGTCTGAAAAATCAGGCGTCCATCTTGTTCCAAGGACCAACGGATATTGGGGTAAGCCATGGCATATCGGGTAACTAAACCGGTAATTTGACGGTTCTCAGTATTATCGGTTTTGAGGAACTTGAGACGTGCCGGCACGTTGAAGAAAAGGTCTTCGACCTGAACTTCCGTCCCAGTAGGTGCTGGAACCGCCACTGGAGGGTTTATCCGCCCGCCATCCATACTTAAGCGCAGTGCTACCTCTTGGTCCGCAGTTTTAGAAGTAATCTGCAAGCGCGAAACCGAACCAATCGAAGCTAAAGCTTCACCCCGGAAACCTAAAGTTTGGATATTGAGGAGATCATCTGCGCTGCTCAGCTTGCTGGTGGCATGCCGAGCCAGAGCTAAAGGCAGCTCCTCAGCAGGAATTCCTATGCCATCATCGCTGATGAGGATTTCCCTTTTGCCTGCTTGCCGCGTCTTGATAACGATCTTTTTTGCGCCCGCATCGATTGCATTTTCAATCAGTTCTTTGACCACCGAGGCAGGCCGTTCCACCACTTCGCCAGCGGCGATTTGGGAAGCAACAGTTTCAGGAAGAATTTTGATTGTCATAAATCAACCTCGTTGAATTATACCGCGCGTAAAACCCCACCCAGTCAGGAGTGGTAAAACCTATTAAAATATACGAATATGGAAATATCTGAACATATCAAAGCAATCTTGGAAACTTTACCCGAAAAACCAGGTTGCTATCTGATGAAAGACAAAGATGGCAAGATCATCTACGTGGGGAAAGCGATCAACCTAAAAAACCGCGTACGCTCCTATTTCCACGCCTCCGCCGATCAAACTTATAAGACCCGGCAGATGGTGAGGAAGATTGCCGATATCGACTTGATCCTAGTCGACTCAGAGCTCGAAGCTCTGATCTTAGAGATGAATCTCATCAAGGAGCACCGCCCCTTTTACAATGTCCGCCTGAAGGATGACAAACGTTACCCCTATATTAAAGTCCATTGGGCTGATGACTTCCCTAAAGTTTCTGTGACTCGGCAGATGGTAAAAGACGGCTCACGCTATTATGGACCCTACACTTCGGTTTGGGCTGTGCACCAAACTTTGGAAGTGCTGCGGAAAATATTCCCATACCTCACCTGTGCACGCGAAATTACCGGTAAGGATGCCCGCCCCTGTCTCTATTACGACATCAAGCTGTGCTCTGGTCCGTGTATTGGCGCTATCGATAAAGAATCCTACCGTCAGATGATTGATGATCTGTGCAAGTTTCTCGAAGGGCGCACCGATCCAATTGTCAAGCGCTTGCAAACCGAAATGCAAGCAGCCTCCGAGGCAATGCATTACGAACGCGCGGCTACCCTTCGGGATCAAATCAACAGTATTGAGCGTGTGGTCGAACGGCAAAAAATCATATCCGGTGAGCAAAAAGACACCGACATCATTGCAATGGCTCGCTCAGATGGCGAAGCTTGCGTTCAGGTCTTTTTTATGCGCTCTGGCAAGCTCATCGGTCGCGAGTATTTCATCTTAGAAGGCACCGAGGACGAGAAAAACGAGGAAATTCTAAAAGATTTCGTCTTGCAGTTTTACGATGAAGCCGCATTTATACCCTCGCAAGTCTTGCTGCCGACCGATATCGAAGAAGCACGTATTATCAAGGAATGGTTGAACACCAAACGTGGCGGAGAAAAAGTCGAGATCAAAGTGCCGAAGAGCGGAGACGGCAAGAAACTGGTCAGTTTAGCATCCGAAAACGCTGTGGAGACGCTGCGGGCACTGGAAACACGTTGGAAAGCCGATAAAGACCGCCAACATCAAGCCCTGGCAGAAATTCAAGCTGCGCTTAACCTGCCTGAGCCGCCTAATCGGATTGAATGCTACGATATCTCTAACACCATGGGTACAGCCAGCGTGGGCAGTATGGTGGTCTTCGAACAAGGGGTGCCCAATAAGAAAGCCTACCGCCGTTTTAATATCCGCAGCGTGGAAGGTCCGGATGATTTTGCGTCTATGGAAGAGGTGTTACAACGGCGTTTTACGCATTATCACAGCGCACAAGAAGGAAAAGATCAGCCTGGTTATAAACCCGATCTGGCGTTCAGCATCCTGCCGGATTTACTGATCGTGGATGGTGGTAAGGGTCAGCTTAGCCGAGCAGTTAAAGTGATCGAAGCGCAAGGTTTGCAGGGTCAATTTGCGTTAGTCGGCTTGGCTAAGCAAGAGGAGGAACTCTTCCTGCCCGGGAAGAGCGATTCCGTACGCTTAGATGAACATTCGCAAGGGTTCTACCTAATCCAGCGCATCCGTGATGAAGCACATCGCTTCGCTATCACCGCACACCGTCAGCGGCGTGGTAAAATCGGGTTAGCTTCAAGGTTAGATGCAATCCCTGGGGTTGGCCCAGAGCGCCGCAAAGCTTTATTACAGCATTTTGGTTCCATCGAAAATATCCTCGCTGCTAATGTCGAAGAAATAGCACAAATCAAAGGCATCGGGGTAGACTTAGCACAAGCAATTAAAACACAATTGGAGTGATATGGCAGGTAAAAAATCATCGAAAAAACGGACATCCGAAATCATTATGGCAATTTTAGCCATCACGATTGTTTTAGCTATGGTTCTCTCCATGATACGGTTCTGATGACGCAGAAAATGCCTAAGTTCGACCCTATCGGCGCGGATTTTATTCAAAATTCCAGCTATACGCACATGGCGCCTACGCCAGAATCATTAGGCGCGGAACCGCCAGAGTATCTGCCTTCTATAGCCGATGAATCTCAGCTCATCCCTTTACCAGAACCGCAAAGTATCCCTTTAGGGCATACGGATTTGCGGAATGTGGTCGAGCAACGCCGTTCTGTGCGCCGATATGATGAGAATGCTCAACTTACGCTCGAGGAGCTTTCCTACCTGCTTTGGATGACGCAAGGAATTGTGCACCTTTCCGAGAAAACTGGGCGCACATTGCGTACTGTGCCTTCAGCAGGCGCGCGCCACCCTTTTGAAACTTATTTAGCCTTGCGCCGGGTTGAGAATTTGGAACCTGGAATATATCACTTTATTCCTCAACGCCATAGCTTGGAGATTGTCATCCAAGGGGAGCAAATATTAGCTGCACTGGGAGAAGCCGCTGGCAGGCAAAACCATGTTTTTACTTGTGCGGCGACCTTTATTTGGGTTGCAATTCCTTACCGCACGAGTTACCGTTACGGAACACGCGCCTACCGCTATCTTTTCCTCGATGCCGGTCATATCTGCCAGAACCTGCACTTAGCCGCGGAAGCTATCGACTATGGCGTCTGCGCGATTGGCGCCTTTAACGACGAACAGGTTAACGCCCTCCTTGAGCTGGACGGCAAAGAGCAATTTGTGGCTTATATGGCTACATTAGGTAAAAAGCTTAAATAGCCCTCATGCTGCACAGTGCTCGTTTCGTCATTCTCATCAGCGCAGATGGAGAGTGGCAAGCTCTTTTACGCAACACCCTACCCTCAACACTGCATCCAACGCCTTACGGCGATTATTTTGTCCAGGTTATTGCTGATTTCCCTGTTGTGTTTATGCATGCCGGCTGGGGGAAAGTTTCCACAGCAGGAGCTTGCCAATTTGCTATCGACGCCTTTCAACCCCAGCTAATGGTCAATTTAGGCACTTGCGGCGGTTTGGAAGGTTTAGCCGAGCTTGGGGAAATCTTATGTGTTAGCGAAACAGCCTTCTATGATATCTTTGAAGGCATGGCAGACTATGCGCAAGCTATAGAATTTTACAGCTCCAAAGCTGATCTCAGCTGGCTACCAGAGGAATTACCCGAGCACACCCATCGGGCTCGATTAGTCTCGGCAGATCAGGATATCCAACCCCGAGCTTATGAGCGCCTTACCCAGGAATTTGGCGCGGTAGCAGCCGATTGGGAATCTGCAGCTTTTGCCTGGGTCGCCAAGCGGAATGGCATCCCGTGGTTGATCCTACGGGGCGTAAGTGATTTAGTCAGCCCAACTAAAGCAGAAACCGAGGGGAACTTATCCCTCTGGCAGGCACGCACAGACCAAATTATGGAGGATTTGCTCAACCAGCTGCCTTGGTATCTTATTCGCTTTGCGGAGCAGCACCCAAGCTAAACTTTGCACTTATTTGCCTAAACGCGCTCGCTCTTCCTCGACAATGCTGTGATCCAGCTTCTTCACCAAGGGCGAGGGCTGATTAAAGGGTTTGCCAGCTTCAAGGCTCAGCGGTTGCCATAAGTTTACGCCTTCCCGAGCCATACAGCCTTCGGGGTTATAGCTTAAAGCCACATGTGTCCCAAGCTCATCAGAAATCGTTTCAGTTTTAAAATCACCAAATATTGGGGCATCATATCCTAAAATGGCATGAATGCCTTCGCTAATATGTGGGATGAAAGGCGAAAACATGATCTTCAACCAATCGATTGCTTGGATTGCTGTATAAACCGACTTCGCTGCTTCGCTCTTATTGGTTTTAATTTCGAACCAAGGGGCATGCACATCTAAATATTTATTAACTTCAGTGGCTAAGTGCATCACCTCAGCCAAAGCTTCACGCAGCTGCACCCGTTCGATTTTTTCCCCGACTGTATCGAAGCCGGTTCGGATGGTTTGTAGCAATTCTTCATCTGATGGACGCAGCTCACCTGGCTCTGGGATGATACCCTCCCAATTTTTATACGTAAATGTAAGCACGCGATTAATCAGATTCCCCCACGTAGCCACCAGCTCGTTGTTATTGCGTTGATAAAACTCCTCCCAGTCCCAGTCACTATCGCGTGTCTCCGGCATTGCCGTGGTCAGATAATAACGCAGCGGATCGGGGTCATAGCGCTCGAGGAAATCAAGCCCCCAAACAGCCCAGTTGTGACTACCGCTGATTTTGCGACCTTCTAAGTTCATGAACTCGTTAGCCGGCACGTCGTAAGGAAGCACTAATGGTTTGGGGTCAGCTGCGCCTAAGGCGCGGTCAATGTCTTCTTCAAAACCGATTAATTCCGCTGGCCAAATGACCGCATGGAAGGGGATATTATCTTTACCGATGAAATAATACGTACGGGATTGTGGATTAACCCACCACTCGCGCCACGCTGCTTCTTCTCCGTTCAGTTTGGACCATTCAATTGTAGCAGAAAGGTAACCAATCACCGCCTCAAACCAGACATACAAGCATTTGCCTTGCCAGCCTTCAAGTGGCACCGGGATGCCCCAATCTAAGTCCCGCGTAATTGGGCGGGCTTTGAGCCCTTCGGATAGAATTTGACCTAAGGATTGCCGAATGACGTTCGGTCTCCAATAGGGTTCGCGGCTTCTCAAAAAAGCAACTATTTCTGGCTCTAAGCTGGAGAGGTCCAAGTAAAAATGCTCAGTTTCCTTCAGGATTGGTGTGCTGCCGTCGATTTTGGAGCGCGGGTCAATCAACTTATCCGCCTCTAATATATTTCCACAGCGCTCACATTGATCCGAGCGGGCATCTGGGTTGCCGCAAATATAGCAAGTACCTTCCACGTACCGGTCAGGCAAAAAGCGCTGCTGTGTGGTGGAATACCATTGCTTTTCGGTGGCAGTATAGAGGTATCCATTATCTTTTAACGTGGTAAACGCTAACTGGGAGATAAAAAAGTGGTTAGAAGTATGCGTGCTGGTAAAGAGGTCATAACTGATTCCAACTTTCTGGAAGAGTTCCAGAAAACGGGCATGATGAGCTTGATAGATTTCAAGCGGCGAGACGCCCATACTATCCGCCTTCACGGTAATTGGTGTACCATGTGAATCAGAACCCGAAACCATCAGCACGCTCCGCCCGCGTAAGCGGTGATAACGCGCGCAAATATCCCCCGGCAGATGAGAACCGGTAAGGTTCCCTACATGAATATCCGCATTGGCGTAAGGCCAGGCAATGGCAATTAATATCTTCTCAGGCATAATGCATCTCCTCCGGAATAACCCAAAAATTCTAACATGAATTCTTGTTAAAAAAGAAAAATACGCGCCAGCAAGTTCATGAGCAAACGCAATAATTTATTATCGAGTTAGTTTATTCTTCTTTGAAGTGAATTCGGCTAGTTGTGTGTTCACACTCCCCCAAGTTCAGATTCTGCCCACACTCCACACAGATGCCTTTACAGTCCGGCTTACAAATGTAATTCATCGGGATTTCCAAGAGCAGGTAATCGCGGAAAATCTCTCCAAGATCGATATACCCATCCTCAGGAATGATTTGGTCGAATTCTTCTTGAGACCTCTCTAAAAAGAAAAATAGCTCCTCAAATGGAGTGTCAACAGAAATCCGATTGATGGAAAGGCAACGCACGCATTGTGCCTCAATTTCCCCATGCAATTGCGCTTGAAGCAATAAACCCTCACGTGTGCGAGAAAATCGATAATCGGAAAGCAGATTATAGACATTTAGGTCTGGGTCAATAAATATTTCAGGGAATTCGGCATGAAAATCGCGGAAAAATCCAATAGGTCGATTGAAAAAATAGCCTACATTCGTGCGTAAAGAATAACGTTGTTTTTCCATTGGCAAAGTACAATTACTCAATATGATAATAATTTATTATATCACGCTCAACGACCCTCATGCATAAAAATTATACGATATGAAAACACTGCTAATCGCAACCAACAACCCGGGTAAGATCGCCGAAATCTCAGCAATTCTAGCCCCATTGCCTCTCAAGCTTATCACGCCAGCTGAGCTTGGGCTTACGCTCTCTATTCCTGAGGATGGTCAGAGCTATTTCGAAAATGCTCACAAAAAAGCGGCTGCCTTCGCCCAAGTAAGCAAGCTGCCTACCTTAGCTGATGATTCTGGCTTAGAAGTAGAAGTTTTGGGTGGAGCGCCAGGCGTTCATTCGCATCGCTATTTAGCGGATCCATCAGCTACAGATGAACAACGCTGCCGTGCTTTGCTCAATCAGCTCTCCGCTTATCCGCGCCCATGGAAAGCCGCTTTTCAGTGTGAGATAGTCCTTTGCAATCCGAATGAAATCGTTTTGCGTTCTCATGGCAGCTGCCCAGGCGAGATTATTCCCGAATTCCGCGGAAAAAATGGCTTCGGCTACGATCCGATCTTTTTGGTCGAAGGCACACACCAGACCATGTCTGAATTGACAGATGAACAAAAGAAACGCATCAGTCAC
>ERZ1026796.1586-NODE-1586-length-14812-cov-5.035206_pt1 | contig 14812 bp, 12 predicted proteins | sample MGYA00520874_ERZ1026796 | MGnify/ENA primary metagenome ERZ1026796 (study PRJEB33270, sample SAMEA104284474) | anaerobic digester metagenome | biome: Anaerobic digester microbiome; feature: mesophilic sludge digester; material: Anaerobic digester biomass...
GTATTTTCATAACGTAGGTCCTTTCTATTGTTGTTCTAATTGTCTGTCTATTACGGGCCGGAGAGCGACTCCGCTTCCTGCCATTCCTTGGGCTGGAAGTTCCAGCCGCCCCCACCCCAAGGGTCTGAGGGAAGGCTGGCGAGCGGGGTGCCTTCGCGCAAGGGCAATTTTTGAGGGATGGGTGATGGCGACCGGGTGCGGCACGCTACGTGAGGGTCTGCAGGCTGCCGGCGCTTGGAGGCTGTTCACCCGGCGGCTGCAAAAAACACCTGCGTGCCCGCCCGGATTGTCTGCGGGAAAGCCTGCCGGCCTTGGAGGGCAAGTTCCTCACCGCCAATCTCTTGCACGGCCAGTGCAAACTGGCCCGAGGCTCTTGATGCCAGGCGCCCGGCGCTGAGCGATGCATACGGGCGTTTCAGATGAAAGTCCGCTGGCGCGGGCGGGCAAAAGGCGCATTAGATTTTGACACCCGTAATGGCTTGGACAATTATCGAGAACCGATGCAAAACGCTTGGGCTTGGTTGTTCGTGAGCGGAAAGGATGAAAACGGATGAAGAATCCGGTTGTTATCCTTGGGCGCTGGTACAGCCTGTGGTGGAAGATGCGAAAATATCCCGGGGTGTACTCGCTATCGGATGCCTGCACGCAATTACGCTATCTTCTGCAGCCACAGCGCTTGACGGAGTGGGAGCTGCGCCAATGGATTCGAAAGGAGTTGAGCATCCGCTCCGAGTCGGACGGCGTGCTTGAAATTGAGATCAAACGGAACGGACTGATATTTTACTGGCTCGGCAGCCTGAGCGGCGGGTTGGCAATGGGGGTGCGCCAGGAGATGGAACCCTCGCATGCGCATTACTACAATGTACCCCCGATCCACCTGACCCCGGCGAGCCTGGTTCTGGACATCGGGGCGTGCGAAGGACTCTTCGCGATCCGGGTCGCCCGAGCTCGGCAGGCGGCCAGGATTATCTGCTTCGAACCCTCTGCCCGGACAGCTTCTTTCCTGGCCCGCGCTGCCGGGAAGAACGGGGTTGCCGATCGCATCAAGGTGGAGGTTTTTGCGGTGGGGCGCGCCTCGGGCGAGGTTTATTTTACCGATTCCGAGTCTCCGGAAGCGAACCGCGTCGTCAGCACGGCGGTTGGCGGCGCTCGCAAGACGCCCCAAGTATGCCTGGATGATTACTGCCGGGATAAACAGATACGGTTGGGCGCCACCGATTTGATCAAAGTGGATGCCGAGGGCGCCGATCTCGACGTAATCCGCGGCGCCGAACGGATTATCCGCGAAGGGGCGCCCCAGATTGCGGTGACGACTTACCATGAGCCTGCCCATGCCGGTGATTTGATTGAGTTTCTCCGTTCCCTCCAGCCGGGCTACCGTTTTCGGCTCAAGGGAGTCACGTGTTTCCGCACTCCGGATTCGATCCGGCCAGTGCTATTGCAGGCGGCGCTTCCCCTCAACGCGCGCGCGGGGCAATGATTGCGCGGTAGTTTCTCATGCTGTCCATGGGCTGGAATAACCTGGTGGGCAGGCTTCAGAACTCCGCGGTCGTCTGGTCCTGGATCTTCAACGGGGTCCGGCTGGCCACGGGGCTTATTCTTCTGCCACTGGTGCTCAACAAGCTGCCCGCGCCGGATCTGGGCATGTATTATGTGCTGCTAAGCCTCGTTGCGATTGTGCCGCTCGTGGATTTTGGTTTCGGGCCAACCATCGGGCGATTTGTCACTTACGCGATGGGCGGAGCGGAAACTATACAGGCCCAAGGGGTTGCCCGCCCGGGGACTTCCACTCGCCCGAATTATGTCCTGCTCTGGCAGCTTCTCTTCACCACGCGGCGGCTCTATCGGTATCTCAGCCTGGCGTTGTTGGTGGTGTTGGGCGCCTGGGGCACCTACGTGGTGGAATTGCGAATTGATGAAACGTCCTCCCCGTTGCTCACCCGCATAGCCTGGGGCGTGACGCTCGGGGCCGCCGTGGTTGACATTTATGCGAATTGGTGGGGGCTTTACCTGCGGAGCATGAATGAAGTGGCGGCGGCTGCCCGGATTGGCGTCCTGATGTTCGCCGTGCGGCTCGTGCTCGCGGCGGGACTGTTGTTAGCCGGCGCGGGTCTGTTGGCGCTTCCGATCGGCAGTTTCTTCAGCAGCCTGCTCGCCCGCACGCTCGCCCGCCGCCTCTGCTACCGCCTTCTCGCCGGGCACCCGCCGCCGGAAAACATTCGGATTAAGGAGCATCTCAGGATCCTTTGGCCGAACACATGGCGGCTGGGGACGCAATTTGTCAGCTCATATCTGACGGTCAACGCCAACACCGCCATTTGCCTGCATGTGCTCGGCTTGGCCGCCAACGCCCAGTACGGCCTCTCGGTTCAACTGCTCTCAATTGTCAGTGGAATGGTGGCCGTCTGGACCAATGTCCGGTGGCCCCTTGTCGGCCAGTTGCGCGCGCGCCACGACTTGGTCGGCGTGCAGCGTCTCCTCTGGCCGCGGGTCTGGCTGCAGACTGCGACTTTCCTGCTCGCCTGTGCGGCTTTGCTCCTGGCGGGGCCATTCCTTCTGCAGCATTTCGGTGGCGGCAAACAACTGATCCCCCTGGCGTGGTTATCGCTGATGATGCTCAATGCCTTCTTCGAAATGCACTTTAATATCTGGGGCACATTGCTTTCGACGGAGAACCGGCTGCCCTATCTTTGGCCCGCGGTGGCTACCAACGTGCTAAGCTTCATTCTGTCCCTGGTGCTGATTCACTTTACTTCCCTGGGCCTGGGGGCGCTGGTGCTGGGGCCATTTCTGGCGGGCATCCTGTTCAACCATTGGTTTTGGCCTCCTTACGCGGCCAGAACTCTCGGGACCACCCTCTTTCGCTTTCTCTTTACCGGTCCGACTACCTCCGCAACGGCTGGTCTTGCGGCGCGTTCGAAAAGTCCCTGAACTTGCATCCTCATTCATACGGCCTTCGGAAGCGGTTTTATTCTGGCAGTTCTCTCGGCCCCCTGAGTTTGTAGCGCGGCCAGCCGCGGATGCTCCCGGCAGTTCTGCTGCGGCTCTTCGGCAGCCGCAAGCCCGCATATCCGGCGCGCTGGTTTGCTCTTCCGCTTCTGAACGCGCTGCCGGGGGCGCATTTCAACTTCCGGGCTGCGGTGATCTTTGCGCCAAGCCGCCTGCCCTTCCTTGGGCCCGTTGCCGCCGTCAATCTTCAGCCGCCCGCATCCTGAGAATTGCGGTTCAACACTTCCCGGTAAATCTCCAGGTGCCGGCAGGCAACCGCCTCGGGATGAAAACGATCCCGCGCCCGCTTGCGGGCTTGCTGGGTCGCGCGCGCCGCCACTGAAGGATTGAGCAATATTTAGTTCGCCTGCTCTTGCTGCCAGCCGCCTGTTCAGGGCTCTCCTGGCGGGTGGCGCTTTGCGGTCTCCAACTGGAGTTGCGGAAAGGTTGAACGCAGTGATAAAGTCCGGAGTCTGAATGAAAGCATGTCTGAATGACCATTTCCGGTATTAGAGCCCACTGGCAACGCTTGCAACAGTCGGCGGTGTTCTTTGGGGTGTTTGCCACCGGGGTTCGCATCGAGCTTTGGGTTGCTGGTCGGCAACTTTGGTGGTTGGACTTGTCCCGTTGGTTCCTAGCCTGCAGGTGACGAATGGGTTCTTTTTAAGGCCTTCGTTTGGTTCACTTAGACTTGACCGTGAGGAGATGATTTGGTCAACCTGCTGCACTCTGAATGATTTTCCGCTGGCCGCTTCCATTCTCCCTTATCCAACCCGGCGCACTGCTTAAGCGGTTGCACAGTTCGACCGTGGCCTGGTTTTGGGTTTTCAATGGTCTTCGTTTGGCCACGGGGATTCTCTTGCTGCCATTGGTGCTGCGCAAGCTGTCCACGGAGGAGTTGGGCATGTACTATGTGTTCCTGAGTCAGGTCGCCCTCGCTCCGGTCATAGATTTTGGTTTCAGCCCGACGATATTGCGCTTTGTTAGCTACGCCATGGGCGGCGCGGAAACGATCCAGCCTCAGGGGGTGAGCAAATCCACTGGAACGGGCCCAAACTTCGGCTTGCTCTGGCAGTTGTTTTTTACTACCCGCGCTCTTTACCGGGTTCTGGCGCTGGTCCTTCTCGTAATCCTGGGAATCTGGGGCACCTACATCGTAAACCTGCGCGTCCTCGAGACCCCTTGCCCGCGCGTTACTTGGGTTGCCTGGGGCATCACCCTCATTGCCACGGTCCTTAACATCTATTCCTCCTGGGCGCCGGTCTTTCTCCGCGGCATGAATGAAGTCCTCATTTCGGTCCGGATTACAGTGCTCGCTTCGGGGGTGAGGTTCGCGGTCGCGGCTGGGTTGTTTCTGGCGGGCGCGGGTCTAATGAGCTTGCCGCTCGGAGACCTCACCGGCAGCGTTATCCAGCAGGTGATCGCCCGGGGCGCCTGCCTTCGGCGATTGCGGCGAGCGCCGTCGACGAAGAGGTCGGACGTTTGGCAACAGTTGCGGATTATCTGGCCCAACAGTTGGCGGCTGGGGTTGGTGACCATGGGCGGTTACCTAACGGTCAATGCCAATACGCTGATTTGCCTAAAGGTTCTGGGTTTGGCGGCGAATGCACGGTATGGACTTTCGATTCAGCTCCTCGGGATTATCAGTGGCATGGCCTCGGCTTGGACACAGGTTAAATGGCCGATCATAGGCCAGCATCGGGCCCGGCATGATTATGCCGCGATCCAACAGATCTTTTGGCCTCGAATGTGGCTCCAATATTTGACGTTCCTGGCCATGGCGGCCGGCCTTCTGGTTTGCGGCCAACCGCTGCTGCAATTGCTCGGCAGTAATAAACAGATGCTTGTACTACCCTGGCTGGCTTTGCTGGCGCTCAACTCATTCCTGGAGATGCAAACCAGTATCTGGGGCACGCTGATTACCACAGAGAACCGCATCCCGTTTCTGTGGCCTTCGTTAGCGTCCAAATTGCTTTCTTTTGGGCTTTCGCTAACGTTCATCTATACGACGTCGTTGGGTTTGGGGGCGTTGGTTCTGGCGCCGTTTCTGGCCCATTGTCTTTTCGATTACTGGTATTGGCCAATTCACGCCGCCCGCGGCATCCAGACGTCCTTGGCGCGTTTCATGTTTTCGCGGCCGAAAGGCAAGCCCGGCACGTTGTAGGGTCACGATGCAATCCTGCCGGCCCGGCTTGTCTTAACGGAGGATGCTGCGAATCCAGCCCACTCGACGTTTGCTTTTACGCCGGCCGCGAAACCGGCTGAATCCTGTATTCGCTGGCATAGTCCGGGCCAGCGTCACCGCTTTTTCATGATCAGAACGGCAAACTACTTTGGCAATCGCTGCTTGCTTTAGCGCCGTCGGCGTGGAATGATGAAAACGCGTTGGCGCATTGAAGCGGGTATTCGTGGATATGGGCGGGGGCGAATTATTCCGGGAGCCGTCTTTGCGCCAGTCGTTATCCGGAGTCGTGCCATGTGTCGGCGGATGGCAGAAGTTTCGGCATTCACTCCGCTGCAATTCTCGCGGCGGTTGTGGCGCGCCCCCGTTGGCAAACGATTGCTTTTTACGGACCCGCTCTTACTGAACGTCCGGCACGGAGGCGAGCCGAGGCCCTCACGCGGTTCTGCCCTTGCCATCCTTGACACTCACCACACAAGAAATATCCTCATCGGCATGACCTTTGGCTTTAGCCGATTCAGCGGCAAGGCGGCAGCTTGTCTGCTGAGACGTTTCTTGTACTGCCGGGAGGAACACTAAACTATGCCTGGCCCGATCTGCGCGGCGGTAGTCTTGAATTATAACGGCAGGCACCTCCTGGAGGAAAATCTGCCCTCGGTCATCTCGGCGGCGCAAAGAGTCAAGGAGGGATGTGATGTAATCGTGCTCGATAATTTGAGCACGGACGGCAGTGTGGAGTTTTTAAAGAAGAACTACCCGGGCGTAATAGTGGAGATTGCCCCGAGCAACCGAATTCTGTTCTCCTACAACGAACTCTGCCGGCGTATTCAGTACCAGTACGTGGCCCTGCTCAACAACGACCTGCGCCTGTACGAAGACAGTCTGGCGGTCCTGCTGCCCCATTGCGCCGGGCAGGATGTATTTGCGGTGTCGGCGGTTTTGTTGGATGCGGAAGGCACGACAATCACGCGCAGCCGGACCTTGGGAGAATCGCACCGGGGGTTGTTTCGAGTCGCGGCGTTGCAGGAAAGTGAGACCGTGCCGACCCTGGTCGCCGGCTGCTGCGCGGTGTATGACCGGGAGAAATTCGTCGCCCTCGGCGGCTTTGATGAACTCTACTGGCCCTTCTACTGGGAAGACAATGATCTTTCATATGTGGCTTGGAAGCGCGGGCTCCGGGTGCTGATTGAGCCGCGGAGCGTTATGTGCCATCGGCACCATGCTACTATCGCATCCAATTCTCAGAATAAAGCCGTGGGCCATTGCAATGCCCACCTCTTTTTTTGGAAGAATATCACCGACCCTGCACTAATCGTGCGGCACCTTGCCTGGCTGGCCTTCCTCGTCCCCTGGCGCGCGGTACGAGGCCATTGGCCTTACGTTCGTGGCGTGTGGGCAGCCTGCCGTAAACTGCCTCAGGCCCTGAAGCGTCGGCGGGAGATGAAACCGCTGTGGGTGCGGACGGATGCGGAGGTTTGGGCGCTGGTTCGCGGCGATGGAGAGGCTGTACCTCCCGGCTAGGGCGGAAGCCTGGCCAAATGCAAACCGGCGAACACAGGTTCGGCGGCAAAATGAGGCCGCTTAGCGTGGCGCCGCCCCGCGGAGTCCGAGGGGGGCAGGTTAAGTTGGCCGGCTTAACTCATACCAGGATCGCAGCGAGGATAATTGCTGCTCCAGGCCGGGCCGTTGCAGGGTCGGGAGCAACGTTCGGTCAATTGCCTCCTTGGCCATTGTCGATCGCACTTCGATGGGGTGCTCCCAGATTTTGCTGATGAGCTGAAGGATTTGACACTTGGACATTGGAGGCCAAGTGCCGGCTTGAATCACCGGTTCGTCGGCGCGGATTAAGCCGTTTATTAGTTTCCAGGCAATCTCAGCCCATTCCAGCGTCGTGATACCGTTCCACAGATGGTTGGTGTAGCCATTCACTTCACCGGATTGACGCAAGAACCAGCCCATCAAGCCCCAGCCTGTGTCCAACTCCGGACCAATGATGGACGTGCGGATAATGAAGCATCGGCCCGAATCAGCCGCGGCTTCGCCCAGAGCTTTGGAGAGGCCGTAAACGTCTTCCGCGTCGCACTCGTCAGCGACGGAGTACTGGCCTCGCCGCCCCGAAAAAACACAATCACTACTTGCGTGAATGAGGCGTTGTTCGGGGCGCATCCGTGCGCGGAGGTGAAGGGGGAACACCGAGTTGACCAGGTAAAGTTCGCCGGGGTTCTCCGTCTTTTGCTTAATCCGACCCAGGGCGTTGATGATCCAGGCGCAGCCTGAATTCCGAACCGCTTCGACGAGCGAATCCCGCGCTGCAGCTTCATAGCGTGCGGATGAAGTAATCACCTCACAACCCTGTTCCTTCAGGAATCGGGCCACGACGTGGCCCAGCATTCCTTTGTGGCCCAGCACAAAAATCTTCACAAGTAGAACTCGGTTTCGCCCATGGCATCCAGCATGGCTTGGATTTCCTCGGTCCGCTCGAGCCTTTGCGTATTGGCGGACGTGTACTCCTGGCCGAGCGGCTTGGGAGTCAGTTTTTGGGGCACGCGATACTCAGGATGGATCGCATAATAAGACGGCTGTTCCGTCATGCGCTGCATTTCATACTCGTTGACGAGGACCTCGTGGAGCTTTTCTCCCGGGCGGATACCAACTACCTTGATGGGGTGGCGTGCCCCCCGTGGGCTGTATTTCAAGCGCATGGCTTCGGCAAGTGCCTGGACGGTGCAGGCGGGCGCTTTACGGACAAAAATCTCTCCGCCGCGTGCGTGGGTCATCGCGTGTAGAACGAGATCCACCGATTGGTCAAGCGTCATCAGGAACCGAGTCATTTCGGGGACGGTCAAAGTCAAGGGCGCGCCCTGGCGAATCTGGTCGCGAAACAATGGGATGACAGAGCCGCGGCTGCCCATCACATTGCCATAGCGCACACAACAGAAAGTGGTTTGATGGTCAAACTGGTTTTGGCTGCAGACGATCTTTTCCAGCATCGCCTTGCTGATGCCCATGGCGTTAACCGGCTTAACGGCTTTGTCGGTGCTCAGGGCCACCAGGCATTTCACGCGGTTGTACTTGGCCGCCTCACAAACATTCTGCGAGCCGATGATATTGGTTTTGGCAGCCTCGTAGGGGTAGTTTTCGCATGCGGGGACCTGTTTGAGCGCCGCGGCATGAAATACATAATCCACCCCGTTGATCGCTTCCGCCAGCCGATTGGGGTCTCGCACGTCTCCAACAATGTACCGGAACTGAGGGAAAATCCTTTGCATTTCCCACTGTTTCTTTTCGTCCCGGCTGTAGATCCTGATTTGGGCCGGTTTCTGCTTCAAGAGGTAACGGGCCACCCGATTGCCAAAGGAGCCGGTACCACCGGTAATCAGAATGACTGAGCCAGAGAGATTCTTCATTTTCCACATATTCTAACAATCTGTCGTGGCCGCAGCAATCGCCTTTTTGCCGCACGGATTCACCCTTGGGTATTGCTCCCAGCAAGAGAGGCTGGTGACTCCCGAAACGACGGGCCAATCAAACCGGACATTGGCGCATTTACATCTATTCGGGTTAAGCATGCCCTGCTTAGGAGCCGGGTCACTCTCTGTGAATATAGTGACGATTCCATTTCTTTCTCACGGAGGAGGCACATGTCCGTTCAAGCCCAGTGCCTGGTGACAAAATGACGGAACGCCGGCGGGAGACAGTGGAGGAGCAGAATTATTTCTGGCCCAGCACCTCCTGATAAACCTCCAGGTGCCGCCGGACGATTACCTCCGGGTGGTAGCGGGTACGCATAACTTGGCCCGCGCCGTGTGCGCGCGGAAAGCCGCTTTGAATCCAATGCGCCAGCGCCCGGGTTAAACCGGACCAATCCTCCCCGTGGAATAATTCCGCGCCGGGCACTCCCTCCGCAATATCCACCACGCCCCCCACGCGGGCCGCGAAGAGTTTCAGGTCGCGGGCGAGTCCTTCTGCCACCGCTAATCCAAAAGACTCCGCAGGCGAGAAATGCACCATCCCCGATGCCGCGTCGAAGAGTTCAACCAGTTCAAGGCTGGTTTTTGTCCCGATCCACCTTGCGCAGCCCTGTTTCTCCAAGGGTTTGAGGCTTTCCTGGAAGGCGTTTCCATAGGGATGGTTGGGAGTTATATTGCCGACAAACAGGAACTCGAAGGCCAATCCCTGCTGCGCGAGCTCATGCGCTACCTTCAACAATTCCAACTGTCGTTTCCGGGGGGCGATCAGGCCCAGGTTCACCAGGCGGCACCGGTTGTGGCGGGTGGGAACTGGCGCGGGGGCAAAGAATTCCTGCCGCAGCGCATGGGCCACGCGCCAGACCCGCCGCGTTCGCGGGCGGACCAGTTGTTCTGTGTAGGCCGAGTTGCAGAGCACGCCCAGGGTTCGTTTCAGCGCGAGAGTCTCCAGTCGCCCCGCCAGCCAGAGGTAGCTGCCAACGCGCTCCTGAAACAGCCGGGCCAATTCAGCCATATTGCCGTGGATTGTGATTACGTTGGGAAAACCCGAGAAGACCGCGCTAAGGGCGCAACCGTGTTCGGTGCCATGGCCATGTACGAGGTCTGGCCGGATTTCCCGCAGTTTCTTTCGGACGGCCCGGATGCACCCTTGGAAGCCGGTGCGCATCCAGCCAATCTTTGGCACAAAGAGGCTATGGTAGAAAATGTTGGGGGCCAGCTTTTGCGGAGAGGTCATGCGCACCCGCGCGCAGGAGACCACATGCACTTCGAGTTCCGGCCTCTGCTTAAAGCCCTCCAGCAGCGCCTCGGGCGCGGTGCCGAAATGCGGGACCGGCGTGCCGTAGTCCCTTTGCATGTCGCGATTGTCGGTGGTCAGAAAGGCGACTTTTATTTTCAAAGCTTCAATTCAAATTTGCCTGACTAAGGGACTCATTCCCCGCTGGGGCCGAGCGTCCAACCATTGAGTCAGTCATTGATCATCGGTTGCCGCGGCCCGGGCACGGCCTGGTCCAACTTCTTATTGCCGGGCCGGAATAATCGGCGGGGTTGATGTTCGCCGCAACTCAAATATTGCCCGCTTGATAAACGCGGGGTGATGCACACTCCATTCCTGGCCGCACTAGAGACGGCTGCGGAGCGCATTTGGTTCCGCCCCTTTGCGGTTTCCTTGAGTTTCCGGGTCAGGGCCAGGGTTGGCTGGGATGCTTCTTTTGGAGTGCGGGCTTGAGTTTGGGATAAGCGTTCGCCCGGAAAGCCGGCCAATGGCAGGTGGCTTCGAGGCGTTTGCCGTCCGGCGCGCAGAGCCAGAGTTTAACCGGCACCCGGCCTTCACAGATGTGGGGATGCGCCTGGAGCGCGAAGCATTCATGCAGTTTCACCTGAAGTTCGGGCGGGCTTGGCTGGTTATCCATATACCGGTCGGACTCGGGGTAAAGCAGCTTCAGCTTCCGGCCATCCGGCCAGGGAATGCGGGTGGGCGCGAGTTCGTCCAGCCAGCCGGCTCGCTCGCGGCCCAGAGCGTGCAGAAAGCTCTCGGTCAACGGCGTCGCCTGTGCCTCTTTGGCCAGCGTCAACCCCGCAAAAGCGCGTGCCAGGCATTGGCGGAGGGCTTTGTCATCGAAGGACGGAAATTCCAATTCGGGCAGGGCGGCCGCCACCAGGTTTACGCGGTTGATGAACTGCTTTGCCTCGTGGTTGAACAGGGGCAGCGCGAACCAGCCTTTCTGGTGCGCTTCGGCCAGGCAGTGGCCGGAAGCCGCGGGATCGGTCTCGCGCTGGTGCTCGTGGTGGATGATGAGGTCGCGGAAGCGAACCAGCCTGACGGCGGCGACGCGCTTGTGCGCGCGGTCGTAAAGGTGTTCCACCCGGGCCGCGAGTTGCTCCGGGAAGACTTCCTCGATCCATTCGCGCTTTACGGCCGTTGCCAGTCCAAGCAGCGTCCGGGGCTCCGTGCCGCGCCCGGCGACTTCGCGCAGGACAGCGGCCACGAATAGCGGGGCGGATTGCACGACGCTCTCGCGCATCAGCGTTCCGCGCCGCCCCTCGGTCAACTCGCATTCGAGCGTTCCCTGATCGCGCCGGAGGCAGAGTTGGTCAATGAAGCCGGTCATGAGGCAGCGGGGCAGGGCGTCGTCTGAAACCGGGCTGGACGGGGAGAGAGGCGGGGTCAGGTTATCCGCAGTCTGCGAGCCCGTCGCCGTGTTTTTGATCAGCCCTTGTTGCCGGGCGATTTGCAGCAATTGCGCAAAAGTCTGCTCCACCAGCCGCGCCGTTTGGGCGTGGATGCCATAGCGGCGGCAGCTTTCGGCGCTGAACGAGTGATTCCGGGCGAACTGGAAGGCACGCATGAGCGTGTAGAAATCCGACTCCGGGCTGGCCTCGAACAGTTCGCGCGCCTTTTGGACCGGTTTGTCATCACGGCCCAGGCGCATTAGCAGATCGCGCCCACTGACCAGGGCGGCGCACAAAGCTGCGGACGGCACGCAATCGAACCGGGCGGCCTCGACCAGCATGCGCGAGTAGCGTGGGTGCATTGGCAGCTTGAGCATCTGCCGTCCAATCGGCGTCAGACCGGCAGCGCCGGAGGAGGCCGCGGGCCCTTGCGGGGGCGGTTCCCGCAGTGCTCCCAGCGTAAGCAGCAGTTGCTCCGCCCGTTCCACGGCGGATGGGTCGGGTTTGTCCAGCCAATCAAACGCGGCGGCGTGCTGGATGCCCAGAGAATGGAGCAGCAGCACCACTTCGGCGAGGTCGCTGCGCTGGATTTCCGGCGTGTTGCGTTCGGGGCGGTTCAATTGGCCGCTTTCGGTCCAGAGCCGGAGGCAGGTGCCCGGCGCGGTGCGCCCGGCGCGTCCCTTGCGTTGCTCGGCCGAAGCGCGGCTGATGGGCTCGATGAAAAGCGTGTTAATGCCGCGTTCGGCGTCGTAGCGCGCGATGCGCGCCAGCCCGCTATCAACCACGTGGCGGATGCCATCAATGGTGACCGAGGTTTCCGCGACGTTGGTGGCGACGACCACCTTGCGGAGGGAACTGGGCGCGAAAGCAAGGTCCTGCTGCTCGGGCGGCAGGTCGCCGTGCAGGGGGATCAGTGCCAGGCGCTCGGGGCTGCGAAGGGTGCGGAGGGCGGCGAGGGTGGCGTTGATTTCGGCCATGCCGGGCATGAAGACCAGGATGTCGCCGGGGTCGCCCGCGTTGATGATTTGCTCGACGGCATCGGCGGCCTGCTCTGGGATTGGCCGTTCGTCCCGCCGGTTCAAATAGCGCACCGCGACGGGGAAACTCTGCCCTTCAGACAGCAGAATCGGCGCTCCTCCCGTCTCCCCTCCCAGGTATTGCGCCACCGGTTCCGCCTCAAGCGTGGCGGACATGACCGTCAGCTTAAGCTCGGGCCGGTCGGTCTGCTGCAAGCGTTTTACCAGGGCCAGCGCGACATCGCTCAGCAGGTTGCGCTCATGGAATTCGTCGAAGAGGACTGCCCCCACATTCGATAGCGTCCGGTCGTCTTGCAGCCACCGCAGGAGAATCCCCTCCGTGACGTAGCTGATGCGGGTGCCGAGGCTGGTTTGATCATCGAAACGAATCTGGTAGCCGACCTCCGTCCCGAGGGGGCATTGGCGCTCCCACGCAACCCGCGCCGCCACCGTCCGTGCCGCTACGCGGCGGGGTTGGAGCACGACAATCTTTTTGCCGCCGGCCAATCCGGCCTCGAGCAGCATTTGCGGGACCTGGGTAGTCTTGCCCGAGCCTGTCGGAGCCACGAGCACCAATCGGTTCCCCGTTCGCAGGATGTGAACAATCTGCGAATGGATCTCCCGGATGGGTAGTGCGCTGGGGGTCACAGCGTCAGGCCGGTTTGCGTGCAGCACGGGATGGCCAGCCGTGAGTTGCGGGGCCTGCCGTTGCGCGTCCGGGAGGACCGGAAGGCGGGTTCCGTTTGCAAGAGCCGGAGGCTAATCCAAAGCACCAGGTGCGGAGGCATAGTGTCTTTAGTGGGGGATTGTAGCCGGCGGACACGGCAAATGCACCAGCAAATCCGGAATGCCTCGCCCCGGGCGGGCTGGGGAAGTGGTGGAGCCGAGGGGAGTCGAACCCCTGACCTTCTCATTGCGAACGAGACGCTCTGCCAACTGAGCTACGACCCCATTCCACTAAATCAGGCGAACATACTTTACGCATAAGAGCCGGGCTTGCGCAACAAAGATTTCAAGTGGAGCTAGATCGCGAACCGGGCGATGCGGGGCGAGGCGTTTTGCGTCGAATTGTGGTTCAGGCGCACCCGGGGAGAGTTTTTCATTAACCTTTGCGATGCCTGGTTGCTGCATCGGTTGCTTGCGTTGGCACGGGACCTTTGCGAAGATCAGGAAGTAGGTGGGGCGCTTTATGCGATAGAGGGGATTGCAGGGCGAGCTACGGACGGCTTGCAGGTGCGAACGCGGTTGGTGGCAAAAGCGCCGGTGTGGCGAAATGGCAGACGCACAGGACTTAAAATCCTGGGCCCTTAAAAAGGCGTGTGGGTTCGAGTCCCACCACCGGCACCAGCTCGATTTGGCATGATTGTGTTTGCTCCGAGCTGCGGGGCCACAAAAGACCTTCCATTGCCGATACCGCTTTTACTGCCCCGCCTGCCCAGGGATTCCTGTTGGCAAGATCGCGCCGTGTCATCTTCCAGGTGCTGGTTTTAGGCACAAACTATGGTCCGGAAGTCCAAGCTGTTCGCGAGGAGAACGATATTGGAGTGCGGCGGCGGCTATTCCGCTGCTGAAGCCGCGGAGGCGGCAGCGACCGGATTTGGCCGTGGCTGCTTTCGTCGCAGTGCCAGCTACTTTGCTTTCACCACCCACCCGGGTTTGACTTCGGCATTGCCGGAATAAGAGGCTTTGCTGCGATCGGCTTGGACAGTTTGAAGGATGACCTCGCCGATCAGCTTTTCCTCCGAGAAAACGACCGCACCGCTGGCATCTTTAATGTCCACGGTTTCGTAGAGATCAAGCTTGTCGCCGACTTTGAATCCCAGGTTGCTGCCCAGGGAAACGATGACGGCGTCTTTGCCGGCCACGGCAAGCACTTTGCCGGGGGTGGCGCGGGCGGCTTGCGCGGCAGCCTGGGCGGCGGCGGCTTGCTGGCGCAGGCGCCCAGCAAAACCAGGGTCCAGGGCACGACCAGCCGAAGTGCACGCATGGCCGCACGGCGCTTGTCATGACGCTGCGGTTGTGGGCTTGACTCTGTGGGTGTTGCAAATGTCATGGCAGCTTGATCTCGGTGTCACGCGCAAACGGCCACTTGCGGTTGATCTCGTCGATCAGCTGGCCGGCCTTGCGCAGGCTCGCCTCGACCTCGGCACGCAGCCCCTGCAGGTCGGTCGTGGCGGCTCGCGTGTCGCCGGCGATGCCCTGAACGTCCGCGAGCACCGCGTCGAGCTGCCCCATTGCCGATGCCATTCCTTCTTGCATTCCCATTCGCACCAGCTTCTCCAACTGCTCAAGGTCCTTGAAGGTTGCGGTGACCGTCATCAGAGTTCCAGCTTCGATCGGTTCGAGGTTGGCCACAGTGGACGTGGTGTCGGATTCGTCAATGGGAGTCCCGTCGGCGTTAGCGAACCCATCCTCCAGTGCAAGCAGCGTCGGCTCGTCGATCGCAGTGAACTTCCACCATCCGTGTGCAGTGGTCCCATCGGGAC
>ERZ1026796.1590-NODE-1590-length-14794-cov-3.338992_pt1 | contig 14794 bp, 25 predicted proteins | sample MGYA00520874_ERZ1026796 | MGnify/ENA primary metagenome ERZ1026796 (study PRJEB33270, sample SAMEA104284474) | anaerobic digester metagenome | biome: Anaerobic digester microbiome; feature: mesophilic sludge digester; material: Anaerobic digester biomass...
GCAAAGCAAGAGCGCCGGCGGAGAGGAAAAAAATGAATTCCTCGTTGGCTTCGTAATAGTCGCCGACGTCGATTTCCGTTGTTTCCAACGCGCTGATTTCATCGTACGCGTTCATCAGCGATTCCGTGTCCGTGGCGAGATAATATTTGCCACCGGTAATGTCCGCCATCTGCTGGAGCACTTGTTCATCTATGGCTTCCGTGCGCATCGGGAAGAAACCGTTCCGCACCACCACCTCTTCGGTGGATCCGGCGCCGATGGTATAGACGCGTATGCCGTATTCCTTGGCAAGGCGCGCCGCGGTCACCGGATCGTCCATCACGCGATCATGAATATAATCCAGCCGATCTGGGACAGGATCTTCATCTACGACCTCTATTCCGCCATCCCCAGGAAGGGCCTGCACAAAGGATCCTACCGGCTTCGCCGGTTCATGCGCGATGCGGAGAACACGCGCTACTGCCTAAAGTTCGATATCAAGCAGTATTATCCGTCAATCGACCACGCGATCCTTCTCGACCTGATCAAGCGGAAGATCAAGTGCAAGAGAACTCTCTGGGTGCTGGAAGAGATCATCACCAGCGCGGATGGGGGGAAAAACATCCCCATTGGGAACTATCTCTCGCAGTATTTCGGCAATATCTACTTAAATTGGTTCGACCACTGGATCAAAGAAGATCTGGGGCGGGACTACTATCTCCGGTACTGCGACGACGGCGTGATCCTCGGCAGAACCAAGCAGGAGGTGCTTGATCTCCGCGAGCAGATCGGGCAGTACCTCACCGACAACCTCGACCTGACCCTTAACCGGAAGACCGCGATCCTGAAGGTCGATGTGGTTGGGATCGATTTTCTGGGCTACCGGCACTTCAGGGAATACACGCTGCTCCGCAAATCTTCCGCGCAGCGGTTTAAGAAGAAGATCCGCTATATCGAAGACAACTACCGTACGATGCCCCCGCAGAAGGTCGTCAGTTCGGTGATGTCGTACTACGGGTGGTTGCAGCACTGCGACTCGTACAACCTCCAGCGCAAGTACCTCTTTGAGAACCCAAAGATCCTTGCGATCATGGACTTGGCATCGGAAGACCTTGGGATAAAGAATCCACTCATCAAAGCGATGGAAGATGCGCGCTCTACCAACACCAAGCAGAAAGGTAGTGCCTAGGCACGCCACCATAGGCATGACATATATGCTCCCGAGGCTATGCTGGAGTAATATGCGACGGAAAGGCGGCAAGACGGTGCTTGCAGGACAACAGGTACACCTGCTTACGGTTCGAGAAACCGCAGATATCGTAGGCGTGACCCCCAAAACCATCCGGAAGTGGTTGAACGACAAGGCCCACCCCCTGCCCGGGGTCAAGATCAACTCGCGGGCGTGGAGGGTGGTTGAGGACGACCTGATGAAATTCCTCTCTGCGGGGTACATCGAAAAATAGGGCAGATTTAGGGGAGTGGTTAAAATGAGCGATAAAATGCGTGGTATCTGGATCATCTGTATGCTGGTTGCTGCTCTTCTACTTGTGCAACCGGTCACCGCCGAAGGTGAATCCTCCGGCGGGATCCTCGAAGCGATCACCGACTTCTTCTTTGGCTGGTTATCGGGCGAGGATGAGCCTGCCGGAACAGGGTCAACTCTCTCCGAAGAAGAGGAGATAACGATCCCTGGCACCAACATCACGGCCGTTCCAACCGTAGAACCCACGACGACGCCGGGGGAGAACGTCACCCCGACACCCGCCCCGACGCCGAGAACCCTCGGCACCGTCTACGCGGTGAACTACCGGACGAGTCCGCCCTACGGCTCGGCACCGTTCATGGTCAGGTTCACGGCCGTGAACGAGACTGATGTTGAGTATACCCACTGGAACTTCGGGGATGGCTACTCCTCAACTGAGCGCGACCACTGGCACACCTACGAGGCCGCTGGGATCTACGCCGCCACCCTGACGGCCGGCAACAGCACCTGGAACCAGACCGCCGAGATCGTGATCACCGTCGAGCCGCCCGGCGTGGTGCCGCTCCCGACTGATGCGGAGGAGATGTTCTGATGCGACCGTGGCACTATCTCGTCGCGGCGCTCCTCATCCTCTGCCTTGCGGTCTCGCCGGTGGCGGCCGCCTGGACCCCCCCGACCGACCGATCCATCGTCGGGGTCGAGTGGAACGCCTCCGATCCTTCCCCGGCACTCCGGTGGATCGATGTTGATGGGAACACCATCACGCCGCCGGATTTTAATACTCATGTCATCTGGGGCAACGTCAAGAAAGTCCTCCTCACCGACGACGAAGTGGTGATCCGGGATACCGACCCCCGGGGCAACAACCTCGATATGTCCGGCGCGTCGGGCAAGGTGATGACCGAGATCCCGAAGTTCTACGTCAAGAGCGAGAATGCCTCCACCGAATCATACCGGTATTACCGCTGGTGGATCAGCCCCGATAACATCACCGGGTTCACCCTCCACCCCGCCTTCGTGCAGCGCGGGGGGGTCGAGCGGAACAATATCTACGTCGGCTCTTACGAGGCCACACTCCGGGTTCTCAGTGACGGCACCCTTGCCCTCGACTCCCGTTCCGGGGAACAGCCGTGGACCGGGTACTACAACAACCCCAAAGACGGCATGTTCAAGATCGCCTTCGACGCCGGCACGGCCGCCCCCGCCATCGGCGCGACCGTCACCGGCAACACCTCGAACACCGCCGGGCAGGTCGTTGACCTCTACGTCTCCTCCGGCTCCTGGGCCTCCGACAACGCCACCGGGTTCCTCATCCTGAAACAGACCTCCGGCACGTTCACCGACGACGAGCCCCTCAAGACCGGCGGCACTGCCTTCGCCACCGCCGACACCCCGAACGGCAACGCCGGCATCGTTGCGACCATCAACACCTTCGAGGCCGCGGGCGAAGCCCTTGGAGACGGCTACGGCGCGATGAACGTCTGGTCGTATTCCGCGATCCGGATGCTCCACCTCATCGAGTACGCCAACTGGGGGAGTCAGGAGACGGTCGGGCTCGGCATCACTTCCAAAGCCAGCGGCACCGGGTTCAACGGAGAGATTACTGGCTACAACTCGGTCGATACCAACGTCAACGAGTACGGCACCGGCACCGGTACCGGCACGGCGGGCTACACCCCCGCCTCCTACCGGACGATGACCGACCTCTGGGGCAACTCCTGGGAATGGGTGACGGGATACACCTCCACGAACACCGAGTACCAGATCGTCAAGCGCAACGGCACCGGGTCGCTCAGCACCCACCCGCTCACAGCAGGGAGTTACGAGTCCTCTGCGACCGCGCCGTTAGGGAAGGACGGCTATGTGTATGGCTACTGGACCTCACTGTTCTACGAGGACCTGCTCCAGTACCAGTTCATCGCGAACAGCGTGACCGGGGGGAGCCAGAGTACCTATGGCACGGATTACCAGTACAGTCACTATCCGGGCACCCGTGTTCTCCTGGCGGGGGGCTATTGGGCTGATGGGCGGGGTGCGGGGCTCGGTTCTCTTCATGCGATTGCCGCCGCCTCGTATTCCGCTCGTTACACTGGCGCGCGCCTCGAGTTCACGGGCGCGGCAACGCTGCACGGCGCCGCGCCAGCGGCGCAGTACACGCAGAACGCGACGGCGGGGAACGCGCCGTTCGCGGTCGCGTTCACGGACACCAGCACGGGCGCGCCAAGCTGGTGGCGCTGGGACTTCGGGGACGGGAACACCTCGACCGACCGGAACGCGACGCACACCTACACCGCCCCGGGCACCTACAACGTCACCCTGACGGCGTACACGATCTACGGCGAGAACACCTCCACCACCGAGACCGTGACGGTGGAAGCCCCGCCTGCAGCATCTTTCAGCACCAACACCACCGAGGGCAACGCCCCGCTGGCCGTCGCGTTCACCGACGCCTCGACCGGCAACGTGACCGCGTGGGCCTGGGACTTTGGAGACGGGAACACCTCGACCGACCGGAACGCGACGCACACCTACGCGGCCCCGGGCCTCTACAGCGTGACCCTGAACGCCAGCAACCCCTACGGCTACAACATCAGCGCCGCAACGGCGATCTCCGTGCTGGATCCCCCGGTCGCCAACTTCAGCGCGAACGCCACCGTCATCCCGGTCGGAGCCGCCGTCCAGTTCACCGACGCCTCCACTGGTGACATCACCGGCTGGAGCTGGACCTTCGGTGATGGCGAAACCTCCACGACCCAGAGCCCGGCCCACACCTACGGTGCCGCTGGCACCTACACCGTCACCCTGACGGTCAGCAACGCCTACGGCGGGGATACCGAGACCAAAACCAGCTACATCAGCGCCATCCCGACCCGGCCGCGAGCGACCGAACCGATCGACAACGTCTCCACATCTCTCGTCGACGACCTGATCAACTCGCTCGGTGGCGAGACTGTCCCGGAGCCCGGTGAGGATACAATCAACTGGACTGGGTTGATCTCCACCATTGGCGGTGCCTACACATCCATATTGGGCCCGCTCGCGTATACCCTGATATTCTCGATCCCGTTCCTGATGATGTGGATCACACAACGGGACATGACATTACCCGGTCTTGTTGGGGCATTGTTCGGGTTGTTTATAATCGTGCGACTTCCTGCCGAGTTCCATCTGGTTGCGGTAACATTCATCGTGATCAGTATTGTGGCAGTAATATATTCGCTGGTTAAGGAGAGGGTGTAAATGGATAAAGGCCGATGTCGAATCGTCATATATAACGAGTGGAACCGGAAAGAGTACAACACAGGGCTCAAACGGATTGAAGATGCCGTGACCGAAATGACCGATTATATCGAGACCAAATACTTTGGCCGGGGGTGTCGCCGATGATCACCGTCGAGATCTATATCTTCCTTGCCGCCGTTGTAGCTGCCGCGTTCATCTATATATTTCTCGACCTTGACAACCGGCTGTATGGCAACCTGTTTGCTGCCGCCTTTGCAGGGATCCTGTCCGGGCTCCTGGCGCTCTGGAGTTTCAACGAGAACACCGTCTACATCACCACCGTGCCAGGAACTGCCATCACTGTGGACCACTACCTGAACGATACCCTCGCCAACGTCACCACAACGTACGCATACCAGACACACATCGTCCCGATAGTCGATCCGGCACTCGGCTACTTCTGGATGCTGGTCATGGTATTCATGTGGTTCCTGGTCGGGTATTTCGTCCTGGAGATCATGCACGAGAGCCGGATGCCTGATGATGAGGAGGCATACGAATGAGCCGCCGTGTCCCAAAAGCGATCATCATGATCCTCCCACTCATGTTTATCCTGGCACTTGCGATGCTCCTGCCCGCGATCGCGGGCAGTGCCGAGGCCGAACACAACATCACGGCACTTGAGCACAGCGAAGGTGCCGCTGGCGTGATGAACCTCCTCCTCGTCGGGGACATGATCCTGCCGGTTCTCGCCCTGCTCGTCGGTCTTGCAATCCTGCTGGTCGGGGTCGGGTTCTTCCGCCGCGGCAACTTCTGATAAGGTTTAAATAATAATGTCGCGAACAAACCTCATAGTGAGGTGACAAATGTGGCCAGACGTGGTGATACAAACCCGATGAACCTGATCATCGCGATCGCGATCGGGATCCTGACCCTGATCGCCGTGTTCTCGGTGATCCCTGTTGTCGGCGTATCGATCGACAACGCAATGCCTACAGTGGATGCAGGCTCCGAGTGGAACGCCACAACCAACCCGGATCTCCCCAGCGGTGCCAGCATGTGGACGCAGCTCGGGCCGCTGCTCGTGCTCGCAGTCCTGGCATTGGTGATCGGTTTAGTGATCATGTACTTCAGGAACGCCGCAGGATAAGGCGGTGGGATCCCATGGAGGTACAGACTCGCCGGGGGCAAAGGGGGTCAAACCCCTTACCCTCTTTTCTATCAAGGTGATTTATGGCAGACGAGAACTATGCGGGTGACGGTATTGACACTCCGGAACCACCCCAGGCATCAAGCCTCTACTCGGATGACGGGATCTACAACAGTTTCCTCTACAAGGCCCGGCTCATCGAGACGGATTACCTGCCGGCACTGGTAGAGGCGGTCTGGAAATCGCCGCTCACGATGTCGGCGAAGAAGACGCTTTCAACGATATTTTTGGGATTGTTTGAGAAGTCGGTCGTGCTTGCCAGGGAGAAGGATCTTGATGTCTCACTGTGGGAGGCAGAGATCATGGTGCTGTCTGCTACCCAGAGTTTCACGTCATACGACCTTGACCGGCCCGAACTCCAGGTGATCATCAACTCGGCACTGGAGCATTACAAGAAATTTATCAGCCGGTCAAAGGACGGATGGGAACGCGAATTACAGAACCGGATCGAGACCTCGAACAAAACTGAGAACGTGCAACGGATCGTGGCACCAAAACCTCCGAAACGGGGGTTCCTATCGATTTTTGGAGGTAAATAGGCATGGGCGTATCAATACCTATAGAGTATCTCTATATCACAGTGGGACTGCTTGTCGTTGCCGTGATCTACATCATCAACGACAAGAACAACGCCAGACTCTACAACCCGGAGGGCCCGCTGTTTGTCAAGGCACGAAAAAAGGAGATCCCGATCCTGAGAGTGATCGATCCCGGCACCAACCATGCGCGACACATCCTGGGCGACAAGGAACGGGACGACGACCCGGTCTATGCCAAAGATATGTGGGGACTGCACGCGGATCCTGCATATATCGAGGGCGATGCGTCACCCGAACGGCATCCCGGCGGGCTGCTGATATACAACATATCACCGAACGTGACGTTCCCGATCTCGCCGAGGAACGTTCTAGCGCAGCAGACTATTCTGCGGCACCGCAACGATCTGCCGGAGTTCGCGGACCTCGATTTTCTCAGTGATCGTGACCTCCTGGTGCTCCTCAGTTCCCCATCGGATCACCTGCCTCACGACGCCCAGATCTTCACCGACAACTACAAACCCACGGTAGTCGAGATCGATGAGTTGGGGCAGCCGGTCGAGGTCAAGATGAACGCGGCCGACCTGGTGGACCGGATCACGGCGTTCAGGAAATACGCGACCACGCTGCCGGTTGAGGGCGGCGGGTTTGCGTATCACGAGTATTTCCGGAACAACCCCTACGGCCACAGTTCGCAGACAACGCAACGGATTAACTACCTGTTCCAGAGAATCGCCGACCGGAAATCGGCAATGGCAGACAAGTTGTGGACATACGGCCTGATTGCAATCGGATTACTCGGTGCCGTTGGTGTGACCATCTATATCATCAGCCTGGCCGCGGGGTGATGTGATGGAAGTCGACGAGAACCTCACCATCCCCGGCATCATCGAGAACGTATACCTGGAGACGGTGCACCAGACCGCCGAGGCGCTCAAATACCTGCATGCCCCAACGGGACCCCTGAAACAGAGGATGCTCCACCTCGCGATCCCGTTTTACGAACTGTATCAACACACCCGCCACATACCTGCCGTTGCGGAAGTCATTGGAAATGACGGCACCAGAACGGCTGAACTCGATAACTGGTTCTTCTCGCCGGGATACACGCTCGGTGCCCTGAGGCGTGGGATAGATTTATTCTCCTGGTATCAAAAGATCCTCCTTGAGTCGAGGGTGATCACAATTGAGCGGCAGTAAAACCAACGACACGATCAGCGCTGGTGCCGCGGCAAACATCGACGACACCCCCAGGGTGTTTGCCGGGCGAAGCGGGGCCGATCTATACCTGGCGCACGTCTTGTTTTCGCTGAACCGGTGGGACTGGATGATCTCCAACCTCACAAACACCGGGGATATACGGATCGTGCCGTTTACGCGGACGATCATCAGCAAACTGCCTGACAAAGACGCAAAGGTTAAACTATTCAAGGCGCTCAACTCGGACATCATGGCGGTGAGAAACACCCCCAACCGGTCAACCATCGACAAAGACCAGAAAATATTGGAGATCTGCCAGAACGCGATCTCGGTGGTGTATGATCACGTGATCAGGGAATATGTGCTGAGAGAGACCACCGTCATCCTGCCGATGACGCAGGATCCAACAGAGGAGGACGACACAGATGCCGATAGTGTACAGACGCCCGACACAGACTATTGACCCCCTGTATTCCGAGTCCGAACCATCCTCGCTGCAATGGGACCAGGTTACCGACAGGTATGCCGCGCTCTGCGGCAACTCTGATGGTAATGCCAATGATGAGATGACGTTTAGTTCCCTCGCCGAGATGCTCTCCAGGCGCGTGTGTTCGAGATACAACAAAAACGTGATTTTTGCCATGTTCGGGGAGCCCGGCAGCGGCAAATCCATGGCCGCGCTCAGTCTGGCCGAAAGTTGCGCAAAATGGATTGCCAGGTTCCGCGGCGGCAAGCCGGAGGACTATTTCACGCTCGACAACGTGGCGGTCATCCACCCCATAATGTTGCAGGACCTGGTCAAACGTATGCAGAGCCACAACATTTACATCCTGGATGACGCGGGTGCCGCGTACGACGCCCGAAACTACATGAAACAGGATAACAAGGCTCTGGGATACGTGCTCCAGACGTTTAGGACACTGAACTCGATCCTGATCGTGACCGGTGTGGACGGGGCAATGCTGGATGTCAACCTCCACCGCACCGCGCGATATTATGCCGAGGTCAGCGAATCCCACCACGATCTTGGCTACACCGATGTCAAGGTTTTCCGGGCACTCCGGAAGTACCGGCAGAAAACCGTCCATTACCGATACCTGAACCAGAACCGGACACAGATTATTCGATACCGGGCGTACCTACCGAGCAAGGATCTCATCGAACCTTACGAGGCGCTCCGGAAAGAGCAGGCGCTCCTGATCCAGACGATGGAAGACCAGGCAGAGAAGAAGAAACAGGAAGAACGGAAGAAGCAGCAGGAGGCGAGAGAACAGGAGAAGATCCGGAAACAGGAGGAACTGAAGGAGAAAAAGAGACTGAAGAAACAGGGAGGCATTTACCTCACGTGCCAGGTTTGTGGATATAGTTGGTACTACAAAGGCCACCGCCGGAAGTATGCCACATGTCCCGACTGTGCGAACAATGTACCAGTCCAAAGTAGATCGAAGACTGACAAAATCCTCAACGCCCCCACTACCACCGACGTATCAACTAGATGTTAGAGGACAAAACCCCGACGACTGAAAACCGGGGAGGACGATATGTTAATATCCCCGCGCGGGGTATAGTCTCTCATGAATGACGACGGCGTTGCCTGGTCGTTTGTGATGGTTGTGCTCGCTCTCCTCGTCCTGGCGGGCCTGTGGATCGTCATGACGCCGTTCGCAGGGTATTTTGTCGACACCATGAACGAGAGGATCGAGGCGGGCGCGGTCTCGGCTCAGACGGCGGACGCGTTCGCATTCAACGTTACGATATTCACCTACTGGCCGGCGTTTGCCCTCGGTGCGCTCTTCCTGTTTTCGATCATCAGGGCACTGTACGAGCGGAGGGTCAATCCTTATGACTAATTTCTGGACGGCGTATACCGGATGCCTGATCGGACTGGTTTTGATCTTCTCCGGGATCATGCTCTCGTTCTGCGGCGGGATTGTTCTGGACGCGATGAGCGACGCCTTCATCGGGGCCGGGCTGGATCAGGGGGTCGGGACGGCATACGACTCGTCCGGAGAGATCAACTTGCTCTCCAACCTGTTTTACGTCCTCTGCTATGCGCTCCCCCTGCTCGGCATAGGGATCATGTACGTCACGATCACGCGGCGGATGCGGTACGACCAGCAGCAGGTATATTTCGACGAAAACGATTATTAAGCCAGATCCAGCGGATCCGGGCTCAAATAATCGAGTATTAGCATACGCGATATAACGGTGTATCTTTTCCCCGGACACCCTGACATACCGGGACGCTCCAGATCGTCGATCTGAGGGCCATGGGAGAGGTGGTTTCCGGGCTCCGTTTGGTGCGAGTGCCACAACCCCCGGACTCGACCAGGGAGGGAGGGGGATCCGATCACTACGGACTACGCAAGCGATAGTATTATATACATGTATATCCAATAGTATATTGTATCCCAGAGATACAGGAGAGACGAAAATGGAGAACACGATCGAGACCCAGCCCCACCTGGTGTGGGAGCTGGTGCGGCTCGCGGACATGCGCGAGACCGTGGTCTGCTCGGTCGAGCAGACCCTGGAGGACTACGAGATCGACGGCCGCGGGGACGCTCTAGCGAACCTGCTCCCGCTGGAGCTACTCGATTCCGCGAACGACCACGGAGAGTGGCACGAGGAGGGCTTGCTCTTCGAGCACGAGGGCCAGCAGTACCTCGTGCGGTGCAGACAGGTCGCCGCAGGAGGGGAGTCCCCCCACTGCGACCCCATCCCCGAGCCCCTCTCGCTGGGGTGCGGGATCCGTATCGATGCGGTCTCGGACCGCATGGAGGGCCCGACGTGGTACGTTGGGATCTACGACGGGGAGACGGGAGACTGGCTGGGGGAGGTCCCCATACGTTGTGACCCAACCCGCGCGCCCGCGCTCGTGGAGAGTCTGGTCGACCAGATCCTCCGGATATACCCGGAGGATCGCCTCCCAATCGGCCGCGCTGAGCTCGCGCGGAGGATCCGGATGGTTTTCGAGTCTGTCCGGGAGGGGGACCCGCGCCCCTACCCGGAGATTGAGAGAGAGGGGATCTAAAATGGCCCCCGAGCAACCACCACTGGCGGTATTACCCTCCCGCGACGGGAGGGGCGCCTGGAGCGCGGGGGTATACCTCGGCGGGGACCTGATAGCGTGGGTGCAGTTCGCGGCCAACTCCCTCGTGATCCCGACGACAACGGCCTACACAGACCGCGTGGCCGAGGAGGTCGCAAAAGCCGGGTTTGATCTTCTGGAGGCTGGTCGGCCGGAGATGGTCTCCCGGGTGCGGGAGGTGCTGGAGGAGACGGACGCCCGGGAGAAACAGATTGCAGCACTCCGAGCGACCAACGCAAAACTCATGGAGGAGATCTGCGATCTCAGGGAGAGGATTCGCGAGCTTGAGGGAGAGGGGGTCTAAATGACCTCCCCCTTTGATGAGTTGATCGCGCGATCCGCGGAACACTCCGAGCGAGAGGCCGGACTACCCGGACGCGCGGATCCTGCGCCCTGCAAGGGATGCGCGCAGGCCGTCGTGCGGCAGAGCGTTGGCTGGCACGGGGCCTGCGGCACCCCCGTGATCAGGTACGGGTGCACCGGGGATCCCGATGCGTGCCCGTATAAAGCCGGGGAACAAGGAGGCGAAAAGGCATGAGGGAGCGTTTCGTGATCGGGTTGCTCCGTGGCTCCGAAAACGAGGTTTACGGGTGCTGCGCGAGGGTGCCCGAGATGGTCGCGATCGAGGTGTCGCCAGACACCTACGACCGCGTTCTGGATCTGCTCCTGGATTTTGCTATCCAGGGGCGAGATGAGGTGAGAAAATGAGTCGTGGGGGGTTCGTGGTCAACATTGAGGCCTACGAGCATCCCACGGCACTGGTGGAGTTTGGTGATGATGGCCGGCAGAACGAGATCCTGCTGGTGATCGACTGGGCCGGGAGAACGATCTCGGTTGTGACCAGAGAGCAGTTTGACTACGCCGACGAGGCCTGGTTGCGTGACCGGGTTGACATCTATGACCTCCCACCGAACGTTGACGCGACCTTGCTCCGCGACTGGGTGGAGCGGGAGGTTGTGCCGCGCGCGCAACCTCTCGCGGAGGCGTTTGAAATCGTTTCCCGGAACGGGAAACAGTGGGGAGAATTCCCAGGGATGGAGGCTGAACGAAGGGGATTTCATGTATGGATGGCCATCCACGCCGACCCCCCGCAGCACGATCTGGAGATCTGGGGGGTCCGGGAATGGGTTGATCTGGGGGAGCTGATCGATCTCGGACTTACCCCGGACATCCCGGATGAGGAGTTGGAGGCACTTGCAGACGTCCTCATGGAAATAGCCGCCTTTCACCAGGTTGTCCTGGTCGGCGGGGAGGAGGCGGTACTGGAATACCTCAGGGAACTCCGGGACACCCTGGGAGAGAGCCCGTTATGGGGCGGTCGCCCCACAACCCCGCGCGAGCCTGATTGTTACCATATCAGGGGCTACGAGGTGCTGGAGGGCACCGTAAAGCCGTATGGCAATTCAGCGCACGTTGCGGTGCCCCGGAAACACACCGGGAAAAGAGTAAAGATAGTTGTCATAGAGCCATGAGCCCCCCGTCATCAAACTCTTTTCCCTTTCTTGTCGCTTCTATTCTTCCTTGTCTCCGCAGAAGGGGAAGAAATCCTCCCGCCGGTCCCCGGTGGCCGGGCCGCCGGCGGACTTCTTCGAGGTCGGAGGGTTCTGATCAATCCGAGCCCAAATCATTGAGTATCACGGCGATTTAAGGGGGCGGGAAAAGGGGGAGGTTGTATCACCCCACCCGCCCGGAGATCGTCGGTTTTAGGGCGTCTGTGAAGGTGTTTAATCTGAGCACCCTGAACGGAGATTTTAAGGATTTACCCTCAAATAAAGGAGAAAAGAGTTTTTCACCGATAGGAGCGCATAGCTCCCTTATCTGTGTTCACGGAGTACCGTTTTTCCCGGGCGACCATCTGGTCAACGGCCTTCTTTGCGATCGAAAGGGCCTTCTCTTTGGTTCGCTGTGAAGTCACCTGGGGGGGGAGCCTCCCGGTGATTGAGGCATACACTACATCGTTCTTTTTCTCGAACCTGATAGTGTACCCCTTGTACCGTTCGCTTTTAAGTCTCATACTCATACCTCGATTGTGCTCTCGCTCACTTATTCCGCCCGCGAGGGGGAACCCCCTCACCCCTCAGATCCCTATCCGCTTAAGCAACCACTGGGAATCTTCCCGGGTCACCCGTGGGGCGGTGTAGAGGTAATAGCCTCCATCATAGGGAACGATCCGCACGTTGTAGGGCTTGCTGCCCCCCTCTTTGAGGGCGTTCTTCGTCTGTTCTGCCCGACGCTTCGAGCTGAACCCGGTTACCCACAGGAGGGAGAACCGCTTGCCGTTGAAGGTCCGGTAATCGGGCACCGGAACATACGTACCATCTTTTTTCCAGGGCATTTTTTCACCTCATTTCACTCGCTGGGGCTCACCGCCCCCGAATCAGGTCGAGCTTGAAGCTCCGGCCCCGGAACTCCTGCGCCGCCCAGACCCGGACGGAGTAGATCTTGCCATACTGCGGGTCCTGCCGGGTCTCGACCCGGACCCGCTTGCCTTTCTGCTTCAGGGTCTCGGCATACGCCCGGGCCCGGGGCTCGGACTTGAAGACCCCTTTCTCGCGGAATTTGAGTTCTGCCATTTTTTACCTCATTTTACTTGGTACGTCCCAGATTCACGAACCGCTTCCCATCCCACTGCAACGTCTCTGCTGAGGTCGCACCGTAGATGACAACGTAGGTTCCTTTCCCGCATTTCTTCGCCAGACGTTTTGCCTCTGCGACCGCAGGGGAGATAGAGGGGCCGTCATGGTACCGAGTGTACTCGCCAGCGGATTTAGAGTAATCTCTCCGGTACTCGCCATTCTTTGCGGTGTGCATCAGCGTGACCGTCCAGATGGGGGGCCGAGCGGATTCAAGCGTGACCTCCACCACCCGGTTCCCCCCATACAGGGGGTTCGCTTTGTCTTCGGAAGTCGCTTTGACCTTCCGAGCATGGAGTTGATACCCGTCAGCCTGGCGAGGCCCCTTCCGCATCAATACCGAATACCCCGCCTTTTTCAGGGCGTTCTTGGTGTCTTCGGCATCGCGCTTGTAGTGGTACTCCCCCGCAAAGTAGTAGAGATGGTCTCGCGAGACCCGGAACTCCTTTTCTCGCTTGCTCGCCTCATAGATTCGGAGAGCGGATGATAACTGTTCCATTTTTCACCACATTTTACTGCTTGTAGATCAGCGAACGCGAGGGGGGGGACCCCCCCTCACTTCGCGATCCCCGGCAGGTTGCTGATCGAGCCCTTCCCGTAGACGGCGTTGTGGGCCAAGTAGGTCTTCATCATGGCATCCTGAGCCGCCCTCCGGGTCTGGTAGGCCCCGCCGCCGAAGGTGGGGCCGTCCTCGCCGCCGTCAGTCTGCCAGCGCACGGCATATCGATACTTGGTGCTGCCGGCCGGCAGGTTGAACTTGAGCACGACCAGCCGGGTTTTTCGCTCTGCTTTGCCGCCCTTCGACCAGCGCGTCGCATGGACGATGTCGTAGGGATAGGTTTCGTTGGGGTTGGTTGCCATTTTGGTTACCTCATTTCTTCGATCTTCGGTTCCCAGGGGTTGCCATTACCGTGAACTTTTCGCGGGCGGATGGTTTCTTCCCGGCTTTGACGGCCTTTCTGAAGAGAGCGATCCTCCGCTTTGCCTCTTTAAGGATCGCAGTCTTTACCCCCAGTGGCCTCAGCACATCCTCTCCGTAGATCTGGGTCTGGATCCCGCCACCGTGCCGACCTTCGAGGTCGTCGACAATGGCGATCCTGAAGTCGCTCACACCCGGATTACTGCGGGGGACCCCCTCAATCTGGCCGTAGATGGTCGTTCCGCCCCACCGCAGCGGGTTCTCCTTGAACGCCCGTTCGAGAGAGAGGTTCGGGCGTTTTGGGTCGTAGTAGGTGGTGTAGTGACTCAGAGTGATAGTCACTTTTTTGCTGGTTTTTGCCATTTTTCTACCTCATTTCACTCGCTGGGGCTCACCGCCCCCGAATCAGGTCGATCTTGAAGTTCCGGGCCCGGGGCTCGGACTTGAAGACCCCTTTCTCGCGGAATTTTGCTTGAATAAGAGTTTCGCGGGTTACTGCCATGGTTTTCAGCCCTTTCTGG